>Ga0194044_10000240_pt1 | contig 26037 bp, 26 predicted proteins | sample JunL4417m_MetaG_FD_155460 | JGI IMG/M metagenome (GOLD analysis project Ga0194044, IMG submission 155460) | Anoxic zone freshwater microbial communities from boreal shield lake in IISD Experimental Lakes Area, Ontario, Canada - Jun2016-L442-17m | ecosystem: Environmental > Aquatic > Freshwater...
ACTCAATTCTTTCGGGACAATGCCCTGATGTTTGGGCCATTCCCAACGATTGGGTATATCGTCATAAAGACAAACTAGCAGCAGCACCAAATGCACTGCTAGACAACGCCAAAATTAAACCGACAGAATATTTTATCCCTAGTGTTGTCTCTGACAGTATTTTTGATAAACAGGTTTACGCCATGCCGCCAACAACTGATGTTTTGCAAATATATTACAACCCAAGAATTTTTGAACAAGCACAAGAAAGAGCTAAAAATTCAGCGGGAGATGATGAAGCCAAATTGGAAAAAATCTCAACAATTTTTAAGAACACACCAACAACCTGGGAAGATTTTGATGCTCTAATCCCCTACCTAACAGTCAGGAACGGCGCAAACATTCAAATTGCTGGTGCCGCGATCGGAACAAGCAACAATATTTCATACCCTGCTGACATTTTCTCTCTTTTAATGCTCCAAAATCAAACAAAAATAATTTCTGACGACCTGAGCCAATCAACTCTTAATTTACCAATTAAAAATACCACCAACGCTGATGTCTATGCCGGAAAAAATGCACTGGATTTTTATACAAAGTATTCTAACCCCACAAGCCCACAATACACATGGAACTCAAGCATGCCAATCGACATCGAAGCTTTCGCCCAGGGAAAAGTAGGAATCATTTTTTCCTACACTAATCTGACAAATTACTTTGCCCAAATTTATCCAAACTTTGATTATGAAAGAAGTTTGGTCCCTCAGGTCGGTAATTTAAACCCTATGGTTGACTATTCTAGATATACTAGTTATGTTGTGCCACAAAATTCAACTCTTCCTGATACAGCCTGGAATTTTATTCTCAACTTGTCAACTGAGTCTGCTAGTACATATCAATCATCAACCAAAGAATTATCAACAAAAAAACCGGAGGAGAACCCAACGCCAGTTCTGAAGGACAGGGGTGTTGGTGAGCCACCATCTGAGAATATTGTCAATTCAATCATCACATGGAACAAGGGACGCTATCCTGTCGATGTTGACCTTCAATTCAAGGATGCAATAACACGCGTCAATAACCACTCGCAGAGCTCTCAGGCCTCACTCGATACTGCCGCAGCCAATATTACATCGCTTCTGAGAAAATCAACTTGGTAAAAATATGCGTCTGAAATTTAAGTTGAAAAAAACACAATTGGTGGCATTAATTATCTCCGCCCCTTTGTTAGTTGCCTTGGTGACAATAGTTTTTGCCTATGTACAAACTAAAATTTCCGTCTCTGCTAATGGTCCCGATTCAAGTTGCGCTGTTCCACTTTATAAACAAACCTGGTACAACGATTCAAATATAGATAAATACGGGATGATGGTTAACGATAGAACTGGTGCAAAATCTCCAGCGACAATTGCAACCTCTGGCTGCGGACCAACAGCCGCCGCCATGGTTTTAAGTTATTGGACAAGCCAGCAAGTGACACCTCAGATAACTGCCAAGTATTGTCTTGATAATGGATATCGCCGAACTGACGGCGGCACATACAACTTTCCCGGCTGCCTTGCGGCACTCGCCAAACGCTACAATCTACAAATCCTGAAGCAATCAGCAAGTGATGCAAAAAGACATCTGAAATGGCATTCGCAAAACCCATCCAATTATTTGCTTCCGATAATAATGACTATTGGTGATTGTCAAAATCAAAAATATACAAAGGGAAGCCATTATATCGTGCTAACAAAAATTGTCGGCAACACAGTGTACATTAATGATCCTCACAACAACAATACCCAGGACACAGTAGAAAATATTTTTAATTCTTGCGCGCTAAATGGCTATTGGTATATCCATAAATAACAAAAATGATTCATCGATGTAATAAAATTACAGTGGCTCTGGCAACAATACCAATTGTCTGTAGTCTTTTTGCTTGCTTTGCTAGCCACATTCTGGCCGAAGACTCTACAGTTTATTTTGATGACCCCATCTCGGCGCCAACCGCCTGTATGCTCCCGGTAACGGGGAATGAAAGCTCGGTGACAGACGAACAAATTGATGCTGCCGAAACTTCTTCTAGCAATCATGACAAAGTTGTTGCCTTGGCCGCCACTCCGGCCGGAACCACAGTCGTTGACACAACTACTAATGCTGGTGCGGGAGTTGGTGTTGGCGTTAGTTTTCCAAATGGAGGAACCGACAACGCAATACAAAGCGGGACACGCTATACATACACCGAATATATTAGCAAAATGTACGGCTTTGCAATGAAAGTCGCGGTTGCACTTTCAATCCTAATGGTTATATATGCAGGGTTTAAATACATGACTAGCAGAGGAGACTCCAGCTCAATTAATGAAGCAAAAGATATTTTGTTCAGCACTCTCATGGGTGCTGCGCTGTTAATGCTGGTTGTATTGGTTGGCAATATTGCCGGGTTTAAGACTTCTGTTTGGGGAATTTAATGAAAAAGCAGACACTTTCAAAAAGATTTATTGGAAACTTACTGATCGTACTTTTCGGTTTGGTTATTTTATTCATCACCTCACTGGTAGTGTACAAGGGATTTTTCGCCTCGGCCGATCCAAACAATGTCTTTGTTGGCGACGGTCACGACCTGGATTTTACTTACTCCGCAGAAACCATTGCCGCTGTACCGGCCAGCAAATATTCAATTTCCAGTATTTCAGGCTCAAGTCTGCCGTTTCTCAAAATATACAATACCGCCGAAATCAGTTCAGTTATGGGCAGTAGCAGCAGTATCCACCCAGCTTATATTGTTCCTTATCAAAGCAATCCGGATAGTGATGGAAACTACATCACCGCATCAATGGCGATTGTGCCGATGCCACCTTACAACTACACCTATGGTGATCTCGCGGCTAGTTCATCAGCGACTCGCAAATTCTTAGTTTGGGCGAAAGGTAAAGCGCAAGGTTCAAATAATGGCCCCGATGTCCAAGCCCTAAGTAGCGCTATCACTCTTTACGATCACGCCGCCTTGCTAGCAGCTAGTAATTTTCGGGTCGCTGGAAACTTAGTATTAACCAAGGATCCCAGTGTTCTTGCGTTATGCACTGATTCACTTGGAATCTGCGACAGCGATGTCACTTCAGAGTCAATTACTAGCGCTACCCAAAGCCAATACGCTTATGGTGTTAGAATTGATGATAGCTATCATTATAGTAAACCTCACGCCAACTCTTTAGCATTGGCAGTTCTGCATTCTGCATCCGCCGAGGCAGACAATATTGGTGACACAATAAACAAAACCAAGATTGATGCCGCGGTTGCGAATTATAACAGACAGATTCAAGGTGATTCAAGTTCTAGCGGATTAACAATTTCAAGCGTTGGAACAATTCAGCATTCTGAAAGCCAAGTTGTTACTTTCTCAGTTAAACTCAGTGGCTTAAATATGACAAATGGAGCATCACTCGATCGAGTGCTTTTCAATATTGATCAAAAAACTTTTTGTAATATCGACTTCAATGGTAGTGATAGCCAATTAACCTCTGACAGCACTGGCTGCACTTGGGATGGGGCCAAGCGCAGTGGTACATTTGATTGGGGCCCAGATACCAGCCAAGACACAAGCACCTCCAACCCTGCGGCACGCACCCTGATGCTAAAAGCATACAGCACACTAAGCGGCGACAACAGCTTTGGCAACGTTTCAAAAACCGTCACTGTTTTACCAGCAGTAGGAGATATAGTAACACCTGGCGGCGGCTCCGTGCCGATGACAGTAACCACACCAGCATCAGTTGATTTAAGCAACCAGGCTACCGCTAAAAATGTACAGATAAAGATTACTGCATCAAATTTGAACCCAAATAATTTAACAAATACAACTGGCCCAGGGCGAGTTGGCAAAATTTCTTGGTACATTTGTACTGCCAGCCAAGATACTATTACAAACAATGATTCAACTGGATGCTTTGAAAAAGGTTCCTTTGGCCCATTTGTACAAAATGAAATTACCATTGCCAGCCCTAAAGTTGTTACTTGGGACGCATCAGGTTCCACCGCCGGCACATATACGGTGATGCTAAAAGTTTTTGGATTAAAAGCAAATGCATCAGATGCGACTTATCCCGAATATGACGGCACCTCCCCAGTGGTTAGCGCCAATATCACCGTCGTCAAAAACATGACTGGAGGAGATGAAACTGGAGGCAACGGCGGAGACGGTACTACTGGAGGCAGTGTCACCCCAGGATGGGCAGCGAATTTACAAAAATCTGCTTTAACAACTATTGACGGACTAGTCCATAAAATTGGCAGCTTCTCCCTATTGATAATGGGAATTGTGGCAATCTTAGCCATTATTCTCGCTGGCATGAAATACATTACCGCAGGCGGCGACTCCAAGGGCGCAGAAACTGGCAAAAAAGCAATATTATTTTCTGTTTATGGGATTGTCGGCGCCGTACTATGCGTAATGTTGGTTAGAACAACCATTGCCGAAGTACAAGGTATTATAGGCAACAGTCCCGACCCAGTATCTAATACAAATACCATTGTGCCCACAAGTTTTGGCGGTCCGAACGCTAGTATTATGGACATTATTGGTCATAACAACGGCTTTATCTGGCGAATCATTCAGCTGGCAATTTATTATGCCGAAGTCGTCGCTGTTTTTCTTATCCTTTATGGAAGCTTTCTCTATATCACCTCGTTAGGCGATGACTCAAAGGCCGAAAATGCTAAAAAAACTATTGTCTGGGCTGTCATCGGACTAGCGGTAATTTTATCCGCTAATGTGCTGATAAATACCTTTGGCCTAATTGTAGCTTAAGTAAAAGCTTGACAACCAAATTTGCCTGTAATACTATTAAATTAGCAACGATAAAAAAATAATTTTTAAGGAGGATCGATGATTTCGACGATTACAAATTGGTTAATGCCAAAAGCGCATGCTGCTACATTTAATTTCCTTAAACCTGCTCAAACAGGTGGCAGTACTCAAATCTCCAGCATTGCAAATACTGTTATTAATTTTGTTTTATTGATTGCCGGAATTTTAGCAATTGCATATTTAATTTATTCAGGTATTCTCTACATTACTGCTGCTGGCAACCCGGATTCAGCTAAAAAGGGACAGCAAGGTGTGATTAACGCTATTATCGGCATAATAATTATTATACTCGCATACTACATTGCCAGAGTCGCCGTTGGTCTTGGAACAGGCATCCAACAGGGAACAGTCAAATAGCTCTCTAGCACTGACGATTCTCGAGTTACAAATTAAACCGCCTTGGTCATATTGCAATTTCTGCAGTATGCTGGGCGGTTTTTTTGTTACTTTAGTTTCAAATTAACCAATAAAAATGGTGTCTGGCAATTTCATTGCCAGACACCGTGAACAATCAAGCTAGCGTACTACTATTTCGTCTCCCGGGGCGACGAAGCACCATGGCTCCGTACTTATGACCCGACAGAGCGAAGATCTGTGGCCATCTGATGCGACAACAACTAGCGTCGCGTCGGTTTTTCGACATATTCTCCTGTCTGTCACCGGGTCGAGAACCCATGACACATCAAGGACTCGGCTACCAACTGCAAACGGCGCGTTCACATACACATTTTCGCCGTCCACATCGACAACCTTTGCGACGCGCGACGTTTGGCAAACCTGCGGATAGTAGTCTGGCCGCTCGTCCACGATGACGACAGGCGAGCTGAAGATGTCGTGGAGGATGCTGCCCAATGTGATCGGGCGGCGTCCGTGGTCGCGGTCGTTGCGGCGAGGAGCGTCGTACTGCCGATGGGGCTGCAGGCGCCGCTGTTGCGGCGTGTTACAGGTCTGTCCCCGCTGGAACGCCTGTTGTGGGTTCGGCGGTCGCTGGCGCCTGGCGTCCTTGCCCTGCGCGAAAGCGATGCTCGCAACGAGAATCAGAACAATCAAGCTAGCAGTGATAGAGCGCATGCTCTCCACTCTCCTTATGCACGACACGATGTTCTCTGAGGGGTCATAAAGACAGACTGTCTCTCGCCCTGGAACATTTCATTATAGCACAAAACAAATAAAAAATCAAGTACCTGACACTCGATTCAAAATAATAGCTATTTAATCTTTTGTGACTCGCCAAACTTCAGTTGTAGTTGTAACTCCTTTTAGAACCTGAATCAAACCATCTTGCTCCATGGTAATTAGGCCTTCTGTCAGGGCTGTTTTTGTAAACTCGGCAATTGTGGCTTCTCGGCCAATTAAAGCCTCCATAGCAGGAGTTGGCACCAAAACCTCGACAATGACTTGACGACCAGAATATCCGGATTTATTGCAAGCTGGGCAGCCAATGCCGCGTTTAAGTTTAACTTGGGCAATGGGCAAATCAAGCATAGCTGCAATTTGTGGCTCTATCCGATCCTTAATTGGCACAAGTATATTTCGTATCTCTTCCCAAACTGGTTCAGTGGGAGTAAATTGTTGCGCACATGACTTACAGATTCTCCGAACTAGGCGCTGGCCCATAATTAAATTTATTGAACCAGCCAAGAGAAATGGCCGGACACCAATTTCCAAAAGACGCGGTAATGCGGCAGCAGCAGTATTTGAGTGGAGAGTTGAAAGTAGTAAGTGGCCCGTCAGAGCTGCCTGGACGCCAATTTCAGCCGTTTCCTTGTCGCGTATCTCGCCAACCATTAGAATGTCCGGATCTTGGCGCAGGGCGGCTCGCAGACCATCTGCAAAAGTATACCCGGCCTCAGGATCCACCTGACTTTGCTCAACACCCGATATCCGGTACTCAATAGGATCTTCGAGTGAAATAATCTTGATTCCGGGTTTTTTTAATTCCATAATTACTGCATAGAGCGTGGTAGATTTACCAGAACCAGTCGGACCTGTATTTAATATCATCCCATGTGGCTTGGAAATTGCATCTTTAATAATTTTCAGTGCGTCAGGGCGAAAGCCCAAATCAGTTAATTTTTTAATTGACATTTCTTGGCCCAAAAGACGCAGAACAATGCTTTCGCCGTAAGCCGAAGGTAAGGTAGACACACGCAAATCCACTTCACTTGATCCATGCTTAATGGTGAACCGGCCATCTTGTGGCTCAACCATTACGTCCATTTTCAGTTTGGCTAAAAATTTAATTCGAGATAGTAAAAATTTGTATGCTGACAAGTTCGCCCTAAGGACATCTTGCAAAACACCATCAACTCGAAAACGAACAAGAAAATCTGCCTCCCCTGGTTCAATATGAATATCTGATGCGTTCATCTTCGCCGCTGAAACTAGAACCAAATCAAGCAGCTCAGTGGTTGTGACTCTTTTGGCTGCCTCGGCGATATCGGCCACTGTTCTAACCTTGTCAATTAGGTCTTCTTGGTGCTGAGAAATAGCCAGGTTTTTTTTCTGTAATTCGGCCTGCTGCTTGGTAAAATAGTCAACAGTATAGAGCAAGCCAGTTTTAGAAACTATCGAAAAGGCAAACTTAGTGTTATTGGCCTGAGAATATTCATTTAAATAATTCTTCAACCGATCGTTTAAACTATTTGTAATGGCAAGCTTAATCTCTTTGCCGATTTTAAGATATGGGACAAAGGCATATTGAAGCATTATTTCGGCCGGGAACAACATGTAAAGCTCGGGCGCAAAAGGATAGCCGACCATGTCGACGTAACCCATTCCAAGCCGAGCGGCCAAAGCTTGAGTTAGCTCCTCTTCGTCTTGCCGCCGCAAGTTAAATAATTTTTGATCAATGTCGACCATGTCCCCTCCGGGGAAATTTCTAAATTCTAATATCTAAACAATATCAAAACTCAAATGTCTTAATGTTTAAAATATTTGAAAATTTGATCATTTGGGTTTGTTTAGAATTTAGGATTTCGTGCTTAGATTTTTATACACAATTGTCCAGTAAGTTGAAATGTAAGCAGCAATAATACCACTGATAAATAATGCTAGGGCAATAAATAATATGATCGCAATGGACCCATAGGCCAGAACGGCAGATAACCCGCCGGCGAAATAAATTCCAACCCCAATGGCAAATAATGCTCCACCAATGACCAAAACTACAATTGCCATGGCAATTCCGGCAACTAAATTGACAGCTGCCTGTATCAACCATGCCAAAACAACATTTGTGAAATTATGATGAATAAGCTCTCTGGCACCGGTGAAAGCTGCTGAAATGCTTTTTTCTTTAATAACAACCTCCCTGAAGGCTAGCTGCAATATCCAGCCAAGATAAACCGCCAAAAGAACAATTCCAAAAACAAGCAACAGCCCCACTGGAATCGCCACAATTAAGAACCACATGCTAACAGCTGCAACTAAAATGATAAAAATCGCTATTAGGCCGACCAAAACAAAGGCAACGGCAAAAATCATCAAAGCCATTAAAAGAGATAAGCCAAGAAAACGCCAAAAATATTTTTGTCCGGCATGAAATGCTTCGTGGAACTCTGGTTTTTTGCCACCAGATTCCGCCTTGTCTATTGAATGGATGAGTCCAGCTCGTGCCGAATAGGAAATGTAGAGAATAATTAATGAAATTAGAACAAAAGCTAGAAAAATAACAATAACCTCGGTCTGATTATTAGAGACCCAATCAGAGGCCCGGAGTAGTGATGACTGCATTGTGTCAGTTAAACCACCAGAATTCCCGCTTGTAGAATTTTTCATGCTGGAAAAATTGCTGCCGGACCCACCTTCAGTCAGAGCTGCCAAAATACCCAAATACCACAACGCGCGGTACTTTTTAATGTACTCGAACGCTTTTAGCAAAATCTCTTTCCACTTCATAATATTTCCTCCTCCTTAATATTTAGATCTATTTTACCACAAAAATTATCAGATTGGTCAGATATTAGTTCTACCGCCCTGGATGTCATTGACATCAATAATAAAAAATGGTATTTTCCTTCTTGCAGACCCATAAAACCAGCAACCCAAAGAGGTGCTTTCTAGTGTCACGATTACTTGAAGGACGAACCATACTTGTTTCCGGCGTCGGCCTACGCGGCGGCATCGGAACGGCTACCGTTGAAGCAGTTCGCAACCACGGAGGAAGGCCCGTAATCACATGCCATCCGAGCATTGTTGAAAGAGCGGAAAAATTCCGCCAGGATGGCGAGATCATCCTCCCGTGTGATTTCTCGATCGAGGATGATTTTGTCCGCCTGCGCTGCGAACTGCAAGACAGAGGGATCATGCTTGATGGATACCTCCACAGCGTGGCTGCTGCTCCTGCAAGCATTCAGCAGGAAGGACGAAACTTCCTCTCAATGACCACCGAGGAATGGATCGAGACACTCAGTCTCAATGCCCTTTCCTTCCACTGGATGTCGAAAGCCTTACTCTGCCCAGGTGCCATGGGGTTCGGCCGGCGGCTAAACGACGGTGCTGTGGGAGTGGCGATGACTTTCCTCCTGGGTGCCGAGAAGTACATCGAGGACTACTGGCAAATGGCGAGTGCCAAATCTCTACTGGATTCAATAGCGCTCTACCTTGCCGGCGACATGGGAAAGTCCAATGTGCGCATCCACCTGCTGGACGCTGGGCCGATCAACACCATCGCGGCGAAGGGAGTTAAGAACTTCGGCTCATTATACGAGGCCGTGCCACACGCCGTTCCATTAGGGGTGAACACCAAGGCTGAAGACGTGGCCAACCATATCGCATGGCTCATGTCACCGCTCTCCGGCGGCTCCCCGCTGGTCCACACTGTAGACCACGGTCTGTCAAACCAAGGAGTCATGCCTGTCAGGGACCCACGCCAACAGTAGAGTTGGCTTGCACAAATACTAACGGCGGCTAATACCCGCCTTTTTTTATTGACATAAAACAATCATGAGCTAAGATGAGTGCGATACTCAAGAATAGAGGCCAACCATGAGACCATGGGTTGCACTTTTGGAGATTAGTGGCAAACTTGAGCCGTTTCTGTTGGAGAGCTTGAAGCTCTTGCAGCAGGTCCGACGCCTTCAGCCAAAGGTCACAAAGTGTGATGACGAGTGCGAAGTGACCACCGAAAAGGGAGATGTGCGCCTTTGGGCATACGTCAAACTGCTCAAGCACATTGCTGCCCGTATTGGCTACCCAACACTGGCCAGGCTAATAGAGTATCAGGCGAAGTTCAAACTTGCGCTTGATGATTACTGTTCGGTGAAGATTGGCAGGCAGATTAAGGCCGGAAATTACGACCTGGTCTGCGAGACCACCGAGTTTGTGCTACATATGGAATATCCTTATGGCACGAACCGACTGACTTCCTACATCGATGGAGCGGTCAAGTTCGGGCTAGCCGAGATCAAAATGGGCATGGACTTGGCTCCTCCACCTTCTGAGACCTCCCGACGTGGCGTACTGCCAGAGTATCATGACCCACAATACGAACACGCTCAAGACCGGTTCTGGTGGGGCTACCACACCGCCGAGCTCGGCTACGATTACATCTCTGCGCTTGCCAGCCGATTTCGGGTAGAAGGGCTGGACGAACGGCAGATCATTAGCCTTTTCTACGAGGCAGAGACGATCGATCGTCGGGGACGACAGCCGCTACTTATTCACGAGGCTGCGAACCTGGTAGCAAACCACGGTCTCCCAATGGCTGGTTTCCTGCTTCCCGTCATTTCGGTATTACTTGGCCGGCGCGGCACGGTAACCGAGGTGTCGGCGATCTTGGCGCTGTCAAAACAAAACGAGATCGAGTCGATTGAGGAGAGAGAACTGCAAGAAGCCATCCAGACATGGAGGTCGCCGACAGACAGACACTGGGTAGTCGAGGCCTTCGAGATGGGCGCACCTGATGCGCTCTATCGGGGGAATCAAGGCGGCAAGATGATCATCCTCTGGGCGGTTGCACTGGAAGAAGTTGATGCTGGCGAGGTGATCAGAAACTGCAATCGCATCGACCGGTCAGAAGCGCGGATGGCGACCCAAGAATTGCTTTTGCCAAGGTACCCACAAATGGGAATCTTCGGTCCCGAACAGGAGATCATTCCAGAGTTGTCCAGAAACCCGCTGATTGTGCCGGCAATGCTGAAGCCTTTGGCACACACAATGAGTTTTGGGGCTCTTGAACGCCGATTTGGGGCCGAACATGTTGGCGCCGCAATGACATTCTGCAAAGGCGCGTCAGAAGTCGAGTACCGCGCCGCCATCCAGCGTATTGGTCCTGTCCTGCTGGCTGGGTTACTGGATAACGTCAGCGCCAATGAGCGCGACTGGGTCGTCCGTTCAATCAACTGGCATGGGCTGATGCCGACAGTCACAGGCATCAAAATAAGCCGGCAATCTGAGCTTGCGCCAGCTTATATTCCAATCATCACCGAAGCTATTTGTTTCAAAAGCAAGTGGCTCTACCCCATACATCCAAAGGGGCTGCATGCCTACGCCATCGAAAAGCTGGCAACAGCCGAAGACGAGCATGCAGTAGCAGGATTTCTGATGAGTTCACCGTCACAACGAGTCAGGCTGGCGCGAGCTGTCCGCCTCTTCCGTTACGTGAGTGCCAGAATGTACTTCCGGCTAAAAAGCGGATACATCTGAGCAAAGAGTACACGCGGCGAGTTCCTTCGCCGCGTTTTTTTTATTAAATTTGATTAAAATATTGCTTGCTGATATAACTTAGGTGTTTCACAATCAACCCGATTTGTGAGAGGAACCTACAATGAGATCCTTGCAATTGTTGTCTGCTCTGATCATCGCTGGTGATATTGACGCGGCCGTGACCCTGGTGACCCAACTCGGACACAGTCTGACTTATCACCAGTTGATGGTATGCGCCAAGTCCTTAATCCACTGGATGGTGATTATCACACCTGGTGGCGGGATGACCGGGCGCACTATCCACCAGTCCGAGCAATCACTCTCAAGAATTGCTGCACTTCTCGGCGACAAGGCTGATAATCTTCGACTTGCAGCCTGTAACCAGTTTATCGCTGAGGTCGAAATTTGCAGCGATAACCACAGATCAGCGGCCCTACTCTGGGCGGCGATCAACTGGTGCCGGAAGATCGAAACAAAACATCTGCGCAAACAGGTCGGAAGACGAATTCACGAGCTGACTATCCTCGGCGGCTACGATTACCAGGCCAGGGATGCTTCAAGCCTGACCAATAGCAAATACCGCTCAGAAGACCGGCTGCATTGCTTAGTCATGGCCAGGTACAACTGTGCCGTCAGCCACATCTGGGGGGGACGAATATGAGCGCCAGCTAAGCTACTGCTTCCAAGACATGAGCGCCGAGCGAAAGGTGGAGCTGGTAACAGGTGTCATCGATAAGATGATCAGCCACCAACAGCTCAGGATTGCGCTCATCACCGCCATTCCGCTACTGCCAAAGGAGCTCCAACCTGGGCAGGCAGGCAAAGTTGTAGCCATTGTGGTTGAAAATGGCTACAACTACGACGGCATGCTTCGCGATCTCGAGGTCGTTGGTCGTCACCTGAACACCGACGAGGTTATGACCTGGATGCCGAAGTACCTCGCACGTCGGAACTCCGACATTCGCATAGTGCGAAAAGCAATCGTCGGTCTCCCAAAAAAGGACCGTGACGCCGCCAACGTGCAGCTTTGCCGGTATGGCTTCTGGAACGTCGAAGAAACACTGCGGTCGATCCGCGCCATCGACTCGAAGCGGTTGCGACACGCAGCATTTGAGAGGCTGTTCTTCTCCCTGCTCGAGATGGATATGCACCCGGCTGAACATCACCGATCGCAGTACACCTACCGCGATGTCAACGGTTTCAGCTCCGAGCTCGGTTTCATTAGAGACCAGAAGCGTCTTCGTGCGCTTTTCCACGAAGCATGCAGCGCCAGTTACCGGCTCGATTATGCCGAGTGCATGATCCCGCTCTTCCCACCGGCCAAACGTGAGGCGGCAGTCGAAAAACTGGTTGCCGCCCACATCACTCACCACGATAGCCTGTGCGGCCGTCGAGACGCTATCAGCATGACAGAGAGGTTGTCGCCGGAGCTACGCGACAAGTACCGCCAGATCATTGGCCAGCCCGAGGATGCTGCCACGGTCAGGTCTGCCTGACCTGGTTCGAAAGCCAAGAGTGCCCACCCTGGTTGTTGTCACGCCAGGGCTTTTTTATTCAAAATTTATCTAGAACTTTCTATAATTTTCTTATAAATCTCCGCCGATTTGCGGGGTTTTCTGTCTATGGTGTGCAGGCCAAATTTCATCGAATATCCGCTCGCCCATTCAAAATTGTCAATCAGGGACCAGTGAAAGTAGCCTCGAAGGTCGGCGCCATCAGCAATGGCTTTGGAGCATTTTTCTAAAAAATTGGTGATGAATGATTGTCGCAATTTATCAGATGAATCAGCCGTGCCGTTCTCTGTAATGTAGATTGGCAGCTTCCAGTGCTTGGCTTCCATTATTACTTGATAGAGTCCTTCTGGGTGAACGCTCCAGCCATATTCGCTTTTAACTCCACCCTCGTCAAACATGACTGGTTTTTTGCATTGAATTTTGTGTGACATATAATGATTTATGCCGAGAAAGTCGAGGTTTTTGCGAACCAAATTTATTGAATATTCATTTACCAACCATTTTGCTACCCTCGTTAGAACACGGTTGCACCAAGTGTTTTTAACTGGTGCAAATGCAGTCATATTCATAGCAATTCCTACCTTGACCCTCGGGTTAGCATTCTTCATGCTTATGTACGCTTGTTTGTGAGCAGAAACAAGGTGAAAAAATGCCTTGACCCCACCAATAATGTTGCGCTTGCCCGGGTACCAATGACCAATAATGTAGCCGGCGTTAACATATACACTGGGTTCATTAATCACCGACCAGAGATCAACCTTGTGGCCGAATTCTTTCGCCATCCTGCCGGCAAAGCGAGCAAAATACCGGGCGAATTTTCTGCTGGCAACACCGCCAATATCGTCAAGCCAAAGTGGACAGGTGAAATGGAAAAGTGTCACCATTGGGGTGATATTATTCTTATTTAGCTCGTTGATAATTTCCCGGTAATGCTGGGTAGCGTCTTCATCAAACATACCTTCTTCTGGCTCAATTCGTGACCATTCAATGGAAAATCTGTAGGCATTCTGAGAGGTATTATTAAGCAGCCGAATATCATCTCGCCACTTATTCCAACTATCAGCACCAGTTTCGGACGTTGTGCCATCGGAAATATGGCCAGTAGTTTTTTCCCAGCGTGCCCAATCGTTATTTAAATGGCCTTCAATTTGATGAGCCGAGGTCGCCGATCCAAAAAGAAAGTTTTTAGGAAATTTCATTATTTATTTCTCTCGTATCATTACTAAAACCATTTTGAATTTCTCGGCAGCTTTCAGAGAATGAGGCGATCCAGCTGGCATTATCAACATCTCACCCTTTGCTAGCTGTTGTTTTTCGCCGGAAACAATTATTTCAGCCTCACCATCTAGTGCATAAACTAGGGCATCGTACGGCGCGATATGCTCGGAAAGCCCTTGACCCTTATCAAAAGCAAACACTGTTACCGTACCGGCTTTTTTGTCGATGATAGTTCGACTTGCAACAACACCTTCTTGATATTCAATTAGTTTTTCAAATTCTACTGCTTTATCAAACATAATATTTACGATTTATATTTATTGGCGAGACGCCAAGCGTCTCAATTGCCAAGCTAAGCTTGGCGGAGAGGGCGAGATTCGAACTCGCGAGAGCCTTGCAGCCCTACTTGTTTTCGAAACAAGCGCACTAGACCAACTATGCGACCTCTCCGTATTGTTTAATAATATCGGATTTTTCTTTCTTTCCTGGTGAATTTTTTAAATGCCACTCTCGTTTGCAAGCCTCTGATCTGGAATCAAATTGCTCAGAATAAATCATTTTCCACGGTCCAAATGGCTTTGTCGATTTGGCGCCATTAATATTATGTTCGGCCAGTCTGCGTTCCAAATCAGTTGTTATTCCAATATAATGTCTTCCTTTTTGATTCTCTAGCATGTAGACAAAATATTTCATGACGCTTGAATCATAGCTCAAAAGCTAGACTATTTCAATTAAAAAACCCGCATTTGATTGCGGATTTTTTAATTCTATCAACTTTTTACTTGATTCACTTGTTACTTGCAACTTACTTGCGTTTTCGAACTGTAATCTCAACGCCTTTAGCTCGGATCTTTTTTTCGTCGGCCTGAATAATTTTTTCATGTTCTGGGTGTAGTTCAGTGCCTTTGGCTGATGATTTATCATCTATGGTGTATTCAGGAAGCTCTGCAATTGGCACATTAGGGAACTTACCCCAGAAACCAAGTTTAAATTGATTATTGACATACCACTGCTGAAAAATCATAACCACGGATGTTAGAACCCAATAAAGTGCCAGGCCCGCAGGAAGCGCACGACCGATGAAGATTGTAATCAAGGGCAAAAAATAGATTATTTGCTTGTTCATCATTGCAGCTGGATCATTCGAACCTTTTGATTGCGGTGGCTGCGGCATCATTTTTGTCTGAACAAACTGCAGCGCGCCAGCTAGAATTGGCAGAACCCACAGATCTGGCTTGGAAACATCAATGCCAAAGAAGGCAAGATTAATCTCTGAAGGCTTGGGAATAAATGAGTAAAGGAGATTAAAGTGGCCAGCGCTGAAACCAATCAATATTACCCGATAAAAAACTACAAGTACAACCATCTGCACAATTAGTGGCAAACAACTTCCATACGGCGAAACCTTGTGCTCCTTGAACAGGCGTTGCATTTCTTGTGACATTTTCAGCTGATCACCCTTGTATTTGGCCCGAACAGCATTCAATAGTGGTTGAATCTTCTGCATTTCAATTGTAGATTTTGATGCCTTGATTGAAGATGGCAAAAGAACCAGACGAATGATAATAGTTAGCAAGATAATAGCCAGTGCCACTTGATGGCCAGGGATAACGGCAACCAAGTACATTAGCATGTTATAGATCGGGACAAACAAGATGGTTGTGAAAAATGCAGACATTTTTTCCTTGAATTAAGAATTATGAATTAAGAATTATGGTTTTGAGCCCATTATTCACAATTCATGATTCATGATTCACCGGATCGTACCCCCCAGAACTCCATGGATTACATCGTAGCACACGCCACGCTCCGAGCGCAATCCCCCTCACAGCGCCTTTTTTCTCTATTGCCTGCTTACAATATTCAGAGCAATCAGGATGATATTTGCAATATCCTGCTGGATATTTATATGAAAAAAATCCATGATCAGGCGAAAGTGTTCGCTGATAAAATTCAATGATTTTTATTAAGATTTTTTTCATAATTTCTAAATTCTAATATCTAATTTCTAAACAATATCAAAATTCAAATGTCTTAATGTTTAAAATATTTGAAAATTGGATCATTTGGATTTGTTTAGGATTTAGGATTTAGAGTTTCGAATTTGTTTTAACAGTTCTGTTAATTCTGGCTGGACATCGACCAGTTTTATCGGCCAATTTGCTAGTTTGTGAGCCGTGAGAACAATATCAAAGCTTGTCGGGATAGATTGTATATTTAAGCGAATAACTTCTCTTACAAGCCGTTTTATAGCGTTTCTGCGAGTTGCTCGCTTGTCCACCTTTGTGCCAACAACAACAGCGAAGCGATTATTGCTTGCGCGGTTCGGATTATAGCGAATAGAAAAATTAGCAGACCGTATTGATTTGCCGAATTTGAATACTTTTTGGATTTCCCCCGCCTTCCGCAGGCGGTTGATATTGTTTAACATTGCCAAAAGTTTAGCATGAATTTTTTAGATTGTCATCCTGAGAGTAGCCGAAGGATCTAGTTTGAAATAAAAAAGCTCCGAATCAATCACGACCCGGAGGCGAAGTTGGTTGCCGACAGCAGTTGCTTGGACTATCTCAACTTGTCTTCAGTCACAACGAAACACACCTTCAGCTCTATCTTTCTGTCTCCAATGTCCAACTGACATACGTATATAGGTTTGCCAGGCTCGTGAGACTTACGGACGAGGGTCCCCCCACCGATTGCTTGCGGAAGATGCAAGGAGCGCGGGTAATCTCCACTTCCCAGTCCTACAAGCAAATGCCTGCAGGGAAGTGTATACTCGAGCTCGATCAGCTTGTCGTTGAATTTAGCCTTTTTATAGTCGTGAGTCGAGATTCGCACTTTCCTGGAGCCATCTTCGTAATCGTTGTTTACAAGCACCTTGTCTAGGCCTGCACACAACAACTCAACCAGCATCTGGACATCGCCTTCGCCCAGATTATATACCTGGCCACTCCATGCAAAAGGGTACATGTACATACTTCATAACCACCTTTCTGATTATCTCCCTCGGAAACGGCTCCGAACCTGTTACAGTTCAGAGCGGTCGTCCGAAAGCACTCCTATTTCTTCAGAATCTCATCTACTTCTTCCTGGCAGCGGCGGCCCCAGTTGCGGATGCCTGCCAACTTCTCCTTCGTGCACTCAGCCAGCTCTCCGAGGGTGTTGATACCACTCTTCTTCAAGCCGTTGTATGTCCGAACCGACAGCGACAGATCTTCGATCGGGGTGTTGTCGATGCGGATCTGCTCGGCTTCGAGGATCTCGCGTGCCAATCCAACCCGATCGGTTTCCAGCCGCTGAACCAGCTGCCGGAAGTGACGATCGGAGATGACACGCCGCGCCAACGCCAGGGTCTCTTTTTCTTCATCAAGCTGCTGCGAGTGACTGTCGATCATCCGAAGCGCTGCCATCAAATCGTCAACTGTACCACTCATGTTATTTCCTTGCGTTTTGGCTCGCCAGCACTTGATTTCCCTCGGAAACGGCTCCGAACCTGCTACGGTTCAGAGCGGTCTTCCGAAAGCTCAATTCCCTTTTCACACTTCAGCCATTCCTTAAAATTCTGTATCATCTGATCACTACTCTTGCGCCGTGCGATGCAGAATTCCTCGATGCGAACCGGCAGCGACTCCGCGATCATCTCGGCCAATATTTCTGGCCAATTGGATTTCAGCGCTTCATCGACCGTATGCGTCTTGTAAAACGACTCCCAGGTGAATCGCATCAAAACCACATCTACTACCCGAACGCGCCCATCAACAACGGGGAAATAGTTGACGCGAACCTCAGTCTTGTAAGGAATGCCCCCGCGGGTCTCGGTGGCGATTTCGTAACGAGCAAAGCCGTAATACGTGTTTCCACTGAATGCTATGTTCTCAACGGCGTCAGGACAGCCAAAGTCGCAAATATCGTTATCCATTTCATTCCTAGCGTTAGCCCGCCGGCGTAAGTTGTAATCTGCCTTACGAGCGATTGGCTTGTTTGCCACTTCGATCGTAACAACACATTGTATCACTGATTTGGCATATTGTCAATATATTAGACAATGATTTAGACAAATAATACTTGACTAATTTGTGCCAATTATGCTAGAATTAATGTGTTATCGACGATTTTTTAGACGATATGTGCGAAGTCTTAACTATTAATGGATCCCCGGGTCCCTCCAAAGGCGGGCAGGCAAGCCCGAGGATGACAGGAATGAACAAAGAGGACACACTAGTAAAATTTGGGTTGGACGAGAAGGAAGCCAAGGTCTACTTGGCTATTTTGGAGCTTGGCAGTTCAACCATTACTCCAATCGCTGCTCGTGCCGGCATTAAACGAACATCAATTTATTACTTTATTGATCACCTAGTTGAACTGGGTTTGATATCAAAGTTCGAGAAAAACGGCCGAATGAATTACAAAGCTGAGTCGCCAGAACGCCTGATTGAGCTCGAGAATGAAAGATTGGCAAAACTAAAAGATAGTTTGCCGGCTTTTATAGACTTATTTAATCTAACCCCACACAAACCACGCGTCAGTTATTTTGAGGGGCCAGATCAGGTGCGCAATGTTATCCGCGAGGAGTTGAAGTGCAAAAAAGAGGCACTCTACATTTGGCCAGGGAGCGCAACTCAAATGATTGGCGGGGTACGATCAATCGCCGAGATCGACAAAGCTCGAATTGAAAAGGGAATATTTATCAAAACTATTCGATACAAAGATACAGATATTAACTATGAAACATCATCACACGGCTTGGAGTACTTGCGAGAGTTGCGATGGGGACCAGATGGGATGAGAATTGAGGTTGGAATTGGAATCTACGACACAGGAAAACTTAGTGTTTTTAGCACGCAAAAAGAGAACTTTGGCATGCTTATTAAGAGTAAAGAACTATACGAGGCAATGAAAATTTTCCACACTCTATTGTGGGAGAAATCCACCGAGGCAAAAGTCGGCGAAGGCTAAATTTGGGACAAAAAAAGCGGTCTGCGAGGAGCAGACCGCCTGAGTCATGTGCGCTTGATTCGAGACACTGCGAGTGTCCCGACGACAAGGAAAATCCCTGACACTATCCAGGTGGGAGCGATTGAGAGCCTGTTGGCCATAAGACCAGACATCACTAGCCCAACCATTGAACCGATGTGGCTAGAGATTGAACCACAGGAAAGTAGGGTTGCCCGCTCCTCCTTTTGGATGGCATCGTTGAGATACGCATCCTTAAGCGGTGAAAACATCCCACGCCCAGCCTCGTGGATGAGGTAAAACAAAACAGATAACATCCACGGCGACTGTATCCCCGCTAGCGCGATGAATAGGCCAATAGAAACCTGGGTTCCTATCAACGCTAGTCGCTCGAACGCAGGCCCACGACGCATCATGGCTGACATTTGTGAGCCAATGATGATCGCCAATGAGACACCAGCCCACAAATAACCCAATTCAGCTTCCGAGGCGAAGTGCTTACGGAAATACGGCTGCCACTGCATGTTGGGGGCTTGGACTCCAATGGAATAGACCAGTCCAAGTAACATCATTAGTGTTACTGGCCCACCAGCACGGATTGTTTGGGCGCTAACCACAAACTTGCGGCCGAACTCTTTGGCTGTCGCCAACAAATTGATACTGCTTTTTTCCCGGTAGTCCTCCCTCATAACAAAGATTGCGACAACACCAGTGGCGAAGACAAACGCAGCCGACAGAAACCAAGGGAAAGCCGGGTTTATAGTTGCCAGGTGTGCACCAATGATGGCGGCACCCATACCGACCAAGTTGCCCAACTGGTTTTGGCGAGCGAACAGCTTGCCAAAGTCCTCCTGGTAGCCGTGGTGGTTAAGAGAATCAACCACCCAGGCCTGAAATGCGCCTGACGAGAATGTTGACCCAACTGCGCCCATTGCCTCGGCGGTGGCAAAGCCAGTGAAGGTGTGCGACAGGGCATACACCAGCAACGAAACACAGTTAATCGAGCAAGAGATAAGAAAAGACAGCTTGCGACCGAAACAGTCGGCCACGGCGCCGGTCGGGATTTCGGTCAAAAACATCGTCGCAAAGAAGATGAAATTGACCATATTAACCTGAAACAGGTTTAGTCCTCCCCTGCTCATTAGAAATGTTACATAGGTCGCGGCAAAGCAGGTATTGGAAAATCGGTAGAGCAACGACAACAACAGGTAATACCTCACGGTCTTTTTTGCCATCTTTCTCACTTCCTTTCAAATTGTGTACGAACATAGCTAAAACAAAAACGCCTTGGTCTAGCTAACCAAGACGTTCTTCAAGTTATATATGAGTTCTAAAAAATCACGTTATATAATGAAATGAGGAATCAGCTCGGTTAGACAAACTAAAGGTGGCCCAACGAAAAGTTGGGTTGATTTTGTATCCGAGCATGGATTGTATATGTATGAATTCCATAGTAGAGCAATTATAACCTAGTGATATTTGTTTGTCAAGGGTTACATAATTTGGACAAAAAAAGGCGCCAGACCCGAAGGCCCAGCGCTTGCATTGATGTTCTTGTGTTGGCTAGAAGCCAAAGGCGTATTGAAGCCGGAACTCGTTCTTATCAGACACGAGATTCCGTGCCAAGCGGCCGTAGAAACAGCCGCCCTTCACACGGTACTCAACGGCGACGCCAGCGGAGAGGAAGTCGTTTCCGGCGCCCTCGCTCCACTTGCCGTAGGCGACTGGACCAATTGCCAGCTCGGGCGTTAGCCGTGCAAGGAGGCGAGCGTCGTACAGCACCAGCGCCCAACTCGACGCGTCGTTCAACGGAGCATATGCGCCCAGCTCCCAGAACGTCTTGCTCTTCTGGCAGACCGTGGCATTGCCGGTGTTGACATTAACCGCCAGCGCGCCAGTTTTGGGTGTCCATGCCAAACACTCAGACAACTTCATCCCGTTGTCTAGCTTCTGGAGCGGTCCACCCCTAATAGTGAAGCTATCGGTGTTGAACGATTGGAGCCAGATTTCGTACGTATCGTCCCATGCGGCAAACGTTTGCATCGGTGCCTTACCATCTGCACCCTCAGTGCGGATGAAGGCGCTTTGCGCCAGCACACCCGAGCAAACATCCGCCAGCACAACCATCACCAGAACAGCGTTGCGAAACTTAATCATCTATTTATCTCCGTTTGGTTAGGCACCAAACCAGCCTTGTGTTTTTTGCCTTATGCCAAAATCCGAGACTTCAGCATAACGCCGAATTGTATCATTTATTCTTATTTTAGTCAATGCTTTAGACACTATTGCCAAATATTTGACATGTTTTGGAGTATTGATATAATAGATATGTGAAATATTTTGACACTTCAAAAGACATCGAACCGTTGATAGCTCTTGGCCTAGAACGAATTGAGGTCTTGGTTTATTTGTCGTCCGTTGAACTTGGCAAAGCAACGTTTTCAGAGATAGCTCGTAACGCTGGCGTTGAGAGAACTGCTGTTTATTATTATGTCGATCGATTGATCTCAAAAAAACTACTCTTGTCAATTGAGCAGGGCAAGAGAACGCTTTATCAACCCGCCGATCCGTCTGTTTTTGAGTCAATATTGGCAAATAAAAAGCAGGAACTTAGCTCAATACTGCCAAAAATAGATGAACAGTATAATCGAGTGACAAGCCAAACTATTACGGAGTATTATCGAGGAATTGATGAAATAACAAAGTTTTATGATCGACTTTATCAATTATTCGCCGAGCTTAAACCCCCACTTAACAAAGTATTAATATTTGGGAACTCGTACAAAACTGTCTCAGAATCAAACCCAATTCTCAAACAATTTGTTAGGCCCGCTGAAAAGCTTGATGTAAATATTCTAGCTATCTTACCTAAAAGTCAGCGCGGAAAAACGCCTGAAGAACACATCCGCAATCCTTATATTGTCGAAAGATTTAATTTACCTCCTGCGAATCTTAAATACATGCCTAACAAAGAGGAGTTTCCCGCACCAATAGTTATTTTCAATAACCTTTTTGTCCTCTTTGACTACAAGAACTCGAATATGTCGATTCACGAAAACAAAAACATCGCCGATTCTTGGCGAGCTGTGTTTTATTTTATTTGGGATCACCTGAAATAATTATTTGAATTAAAAAAGCGCCTGACCAGAAGTCGGCCAGACGCTTGTACTCGTTCATTGCTCAGTGTTCAGCATCAGTCCAGCTTGATGCTGAGCTCGACGCGGGCGGTATCGGGCGCTCCACCGGCTACACCGAAGGTGTAACGCAGCAGCCACGACGTGTCTCCAGCGCTGATCTTCAGCTTCGGACCGATGGCGATACTGTTGCCGACACCTTCCTGCCACCAGTTGGTGGCAGCGATCCCGGCGCGCACGTTCTTGCTCACGTGGTGAGACAGAGCCACCTGGGACGTATAGAAGACCCAGGGCCCACCGTTCAGAGGGACGTAAGCCCCACCTCCGGTTTCCATCTTCCAGTCGCCGTCAAGCGGGTGGTTGTACACCCAGAACGGTTCCAGGAAGACTTGGTCGACCTTGTCCCACCAACTGACATACCCTCCCAGAAGCAAGGTGTCGCCCTCGTCGGCCTTGACCGGCCAGAGCTTGCCCAACTCGTACATCGGGAAGTCCGGCTGGCAGAACGACCACAACTCGAGGCCCGAGGAATCGAGCCAAGCGGTGGTCAACGAAGGCCCGGCGCCCCGAGCCATGTCCAAGCGCTGGAACAGCGTGCCGTCAGCGTGCGCAGCCATGCTAGCCAGGACCATCACAACAACCACCAGAACGACGCGGAGACTCTTGGGCATTTCTATGTCCTCTGCTGGGAATTGTGATGGCCCCCAGGCCCGGCCTATTTACGCGTTACTGTGTACGAGCATTATAGCAAAAAGTATATACTTTGTCAATCGTGAGTCAATAAAAAAAGCCCCGTTTGTCACGGGGACTTGGGGATCTTGCTGTTCAGATAAAGCACTAGAAGGCATTGAGCACTATACTGCACAGGGACCAGCGTCTCAATGGACACAAAATGTTGAACCGCGAAGATGCTTGCCATGTCCGCAGCAGCCCAGAGCGTCCACGTTGGCCAGAACTCCCTATCACCTGCCCTGAAGTTCTTCATCGCGAACCACAACTTCAGTCCTGTTGGGATGAAGCCTATTGTTTTTGAAGCTAACCCGAAGAGAAGCGTGGCTGCGGGGTCATGAAACATCACAAGGGCAGTGATTGCAGCAAATGCAAGCAGAAAGCATGCCACATCAATCCGCCCGACTCTAAACAACCCCCGTCTTATCGAAAGAATTGTGACCGCCACATTTCCGGCGGTCGTGCCCAACTGCATCCATCCGACACTATGAGCTCCGCTGACCAAGAAGCTGCCAAGAATAGCCAGGTCCGTTAGCGCCCAGATGCTCCACGTCACCGGCCGGGGGCTACCCTCCGAACGCAACATCCCGATGATATATACAGCATACCCGGCCAGAATCATCGCGCCAGCAGCTACGCCTATGGCGGTACGGTAATCCACAGCCTTGCACCTCACTCACATAAGCTCGGTTAATGCGCGTTGAATATATACGATTTAGCATTCTTTGTCAATCAAAAAAGAGCTCCGGTGAGCTCAGTTTTGATTTTCTTATTAATTTAGGCGACTTTATCCAACCTCTCTTCATCCTGTGTTGGTCCTTCTGGAGCAATAGGATTCTCCCTGCCCAACCCCTTAGCCAACTCATTTGCATTTGCATTTGCTTCGGCCCCTTTGCCTGCTGCCCAATCTTTATTTTCTTCCCGAGTAACATCGCTACCATAAACACCTTGACCACTTTCGATTCCTGGCATATTGCCTCCAAATGTTAGTTGTTTTCTAGATTATAACAAGAAAGTGAAAGTCATGACTACCCACCCATGATTGAGCGACCAATAGTAACATTTCTGGTAGAAACAGAAATGAAACAAAGCGTTAAAAAATAACACAGCTTCATGCTGTGGATATTTTATACCAAACAAAACAAAAAAGAGCCTTACGGCTCTTGAAAGCTAATAGCTGACAGCTGTTAGCTAATTTAGGCTACGCTTAATTTCTTGCGGCCCTTTTTTCTTCGTCTTGCAATAACATTAGCACCATCGGCTGATTTCATTCTTGTTAGAAAGCCGTGGTTTTTGTGTCGTCTTCGATTGTTTGGTTGGTAAGTTCGCTTCATTGATAACGAATAACTAATAGTGAATAACGAATAGTTGTGGAGTTCGAATCTATTCGATACTGAAAGAGTGTAACACAAGCGTATGCGAAAATCAACTATTATAATGAAAATAGTCGCTCCAATTCTTTAGTTATTAGTTTTTAGTTATTAGTTTTTAGTTGGGGTGCTTGCACCCCCTGTGGATAACTTGCTATGTTTTTAGTACAGTAATTTTGAGGAGCGAAATGGAGAAAGATCTACAGAAAATCTGGTCAGTTGCTCTTGGGGAGTTAGAGGTGGTAATTTCTAAAGCTAACTTTCAAACGTGGTTTGCCGGCACGTTTATTTTGGACTTCAAAAAGGGCGTTTTTACAGTCGGAGTGCCATCTTTTTTTATCGAAGACTACCTTCGAAAACATTATGTTAAGGAAATCAAAAATGCTTTAACAAAGCAGCTCAAGGAGCCTATTGAGGAGATAAAATTTAAAGTCGCGTCCACTTCCACAAAAGCCGAAAAACCAACCGACGTACCAGTAGTTATTCACAGGCCTGTGGATAACTCGAGTGAAAATACTGACTACGAGATGCCTGTGGATAACAAAGAAAATGGCTACCTGAAGAACAGTTACACTTTTGAAAATTTTATAGTCGGCTCATCAAATCAGTTGGCCAATGCTGCTGCTCAAGCATCGGCGCAGAAACCGGGAAAAAGTTATAATCCCCTCTTTATTTATGGCGATCCGGGCCTGGGGAAAACTCACTTGGCGCAAGCAATCGGAAACTATGCCATTAGTCAAAAACCGAAAACCAAAGTGGTTTATGTCTCCTGTGAAACATTTACCAATGACTATATTGATTCTGTCCGTGGCGGCAAGGCTAAGGAATTTAAAGATCGCTATCGCAATATTGATATTTTAATTGTTGATGATGTGCAGTTTTTGGGCAATAAAGAAGGTACTAAAGAGGAATTTTTTCACACCTTTAACCACCTCCATCAGAAAAATAAACAAATTATTCTTACTTCTGATCGTCCACCGAAAGAGATTAAAGGATTGGAAAAACGCTTGATTAGCCGCTTTGAGTGGGGCATGGTGGCTGATATTCAATTACCGGACTATGAAATGAGATTGGCTATACTTAAAATGAAGTGCCAGGAACATAAAAAGAATATTGATAATGAAATTCTGGAATTTATTGCAAAAAATATTAGTTCAAGCATTCGTGAATTAGAAGGAACTCTAAATAAACTTTTTGCCCACATGGATCTTATTAATGAAAAACCATCAATGGCCGTTGTTGAAAAACTGCTCTCTAGCGAGGTTTCACACAGCACAAAAAGACAGGTTGTTTCAGCTGAAAAAGTTTTAAAAACTATACAAAAATTCTACAACATATCAATTGATGATATAGTCTCATCCAAACGAAATAAGGAAGTTATTAAACCTCGTCATGTTGCAATGTATATTCTTTATAATATTGTTGGATTATCCTTTCCTGAGGTTGGGCGTGAATTAGGAGGGAAGGATCATACTACAATTATGCATGGTTGTAAGGCTGTTAATAAGGATATGGGTAATTCCAAACAATTTAAAGATGAGGTTGAAATGCTTAAAGAGATGATATTCGAATAGTTATTCACAGCCCATCTTTATAAGTTATAAACTTTAAATAACTAACTATCATAATAATAAGGGCTG
>Ga0194044_10000241_pt1 | contig 26005 bp, 19 predicted proteins | sample JunL4417m_MetaG_FD_155460 | JGI IMG/M metagenome (GOLD analysis project Ga0194044, IMG submission 155460) | Anoxic zone freshwater microbial communities from boreal shield lake in IISD Experimental Lakes Area, Ontario, Canada - Jun2016-L442-17m | ecosystem: Environmental > Aquatic > Freshwater...
GGTCGCCGAGTGTTATGGTTCCGGTTTTGTCCAGCAGCAACACGTCCACGTCTCCGGCTGCTTCGACGGCTCTCCCGCTCATGGCGAGCACATTTCTGCGGACCAACCTGTCGATCCCCGCAATGCCAATGGCGTTTAAAAGCCCACCAATGGTTGTGGGAATCAGACAGACCAATAACGCAACCAGCACGATGATGGAGAAAGATACTCCGGAGTACAATCCAAAGAATTTCAACGTAATGATAACCACCAGGAAAATAATGGTCAGGGCTGACAAAAGGATCGTCAAGGCGATCTCATTGGGAGTTTTCTGCCTTTGCGCTCCTTCCACGAGACTGATCATGTGATCAAGGAAACTCTCTCCGGGGTTCGCCGTCACCCGAACTACTATACGGTCAGACAGGACCCTCGTCCCACCAGTCACCGAACTGCGGTCACCTCCCGCTTCTCTTATCACTGGAGCAGATTCTCCGGTGATTGCGGACTCATCCACCGAAGCAATGCCTTCTATGACCTCACCGTCAGCAGGTATTGTCTCACCCGCGTAGACAACAACGATGTCGTCTTTACGCAATTTTTCCGCAGGGATTTTCTCTTTCACCAATCCATCCTCGAGGCGCAGATTGGCCATGGTCTTGGTACGAGTCTTACGGAGAGCCTCCGCCTGAGCTTTGCCGCGGCCTTCGGCCAGAGCCTCCGCAAAGTTTGCAAACAGTACTGTGAACCAGAGCCAAGCGGCAATCTGAATCCCAAATGAGAGGGTTTCTTGTTGCTGTCGAAAAAAAAGTCCTGCCGTGGTGATGACAGCCCCTACTTCCGTTACGAACATAACAGGGTTTTTGACCATCTTCAGAGGGTCAAGTTTTCTGAAAGCCTCGGCAACAGCTTGTATGAGGATCTCACGGTCGAATAAAGCAGCAGTTTTACGAGCCATGATTGTGTGCCCTTTTAAAACGCGATATTGGAACCCGTCAGGAGGAAGTGCTCAAGGATAGGCCCCAGCGATAGAACCGGGAAAAACGTTAGTGCTCCCACCATCAGAACCGTGCCCGCCAGGAGAACAGTGAAGGTCATTCCCGAAATGGGGAAGCTGCCGGGTCCTGCAGGCACCACTTTCTTTCTAGCGAGGTTACCGGACAGCGCCATTACTGGTACGATCATGAAGAATCGCCCCAACAGCATTGCCATGGCCAGGGTGGTGTTGTACCAATAAGTGTTACCGTTGAGACCCGCGAAGGCGCTGCCGTTGTTTCCGGCGGCAGAGGAATTTGCATACAGGATTTCACTCAGTCCGTGAGGTCCGGCGTTGTTCAAACTGGCAAGCCCCCAGTTGCTTGCCGCTGCCCATGCAGTGAAGCCTAGAATACTCAACACCGGTATCATGACGAAAAGCATACTTAATTTCACGTCGTAAGCTTCGATTTTTTTACCTAAATATTCGGGTGTCCGACCGATCATCAACCCGGCCAAAAAAACAGTAAGGACAACGAATACGAGCATCCCATAGAGTCCAGCGCCTACTCCACCGAACACGACCTCGCCCAACTGGATATTAAGCAGTGGTACGAGTCCACCTAAAGGGGTAAACGAATCGTGCATCGAGTTTACAGCGCCGCAGGAAGCCGCTGTAGTAATGCAAGCAAACAGAGCCGAATTGAAAATGCCAAAACGCACTTCCTTCCCTTCCATGTTTCCACCAGAGGGGTCCAATCCCAGGGCGTGCAAGCGTGGATTACCAGAGGCTTCGGACCAAGTGGCAACAAGAACCCCGATGAGGAATAGTGAGATCATTGCGCCCCAAACCGCCCATCCGTGGCGCTGGTTCTTCACCGTTCGTCCTAAATAATATGTCAGTCCACTGGGTATCAGGAAAATTGACAACATCTGCAAGAAGTTGGACAGCGGTGTCGGGTTTTCGTAGGGATGCGATGCATTGGCGTTTACAAATCCTCCTCCGTTGGTTCCCAGCATCTTGATCGCAACCTGGGACGCCATTGGCCCTTGAACGATGGTTTGAGTTTCAGCTTTGTTCTGTTCCAACAAAGACTTTCCGTCTTCATTCTTCAATGCTTGGCCGTCCGCGTCCTTCTTGGGAGCTTCGACGACTGTCGATTCAATCACGTGTGCCGTTACGTAAGGCCTAAAGTTCTGAATCATTCCTTGGGAAACAAGGAAGACTGCGAACACGAGACAGAGTGGAAGCAGCAGATAAAGGTTGATTCGGATCACATCCACCCAGAAGTTGCCGATAGTTTTGATGGAGTGCCCGGCAATGCCTCGGACCAGTGCTGCCGCCACTGCTATACCTGCCCCTGCGGAGACGAAATTGTGAAAAGTCAGTCCCACCATCTGAGAAAAATACGACAGTGTGGTCTCCCCGGCATAACTCTGCCAGTCGGTATTGGTGGCGAAGCTCACCGCTGTGTTAAAAGCAAGATGCTCGGAAACAGGTCCCAATCCTTGGGGATTCAGGGGCAAAATATGTTGCAGTCGAAGAATGCCGTAAGTGAACAAGATTCCGAGAAGGCTGAAAGCAATCAAGGAGAAGGTATAGTGTTTCCAATCCTGCTCCTTTTTCGGATCAACACCGAGAATGCCGTAAAGAAGCCCCTCTACTGGGCTCATGACAGGATCCAGGAATGTTTTGCCGCTTGCGTCGAGTACCCCACAAAGATAGAGGCCCATCGGTTTCGTAAGCAACAAGAGGGTTACGACGAAGAGTTCCAATTGGAGCTGGTCAAACGGTTTCATTGATGTAAACCTCACCTAGAACTTTTCCGGCCTTAGAATTGCTGCAAACAGATAGACAATTAGAGCCACGCTGATGCAGCCTACAATAATGTCCATCATTGTTCAGATCCTTTCACAAGCCATTGCATACACGACACATGCTCCAAAAAAAATGACCAAACCGATAATGTAGGCTAAATCGATCATTGGCTGAGTCCCCCTTGCGGCAATTGAACAGCCCGTTGAAGAGAAAAAGTAAATGTGCTGCCGTCTCCTTCGCTGCTTTCTACGTTTACGACTCCTCCGTGGGCTGAAACTATCTCTTGCACTATGGAGAGCCCCAATCCGACACCCGAGTCCCCGCCTTGGCCAGGTACGCGAAAGAATTGTTCCAGGATTTTCTTGAGATATTGACTTGGGATCCCTTGTCCCGTGTCCGATACGGATAAAAGAACCGATTCATCCGTGGCTTCTGCAGAAATAGAAACTTTGCCGCCTGGGTTGGTGTACTTCAAAGCATTGGAGAGGAGATTGGCGAACACCTGAGCGATGAGCATCGTATCCGCGATTACCTCAGGTAAGTCATCCGGAAGATTCACTTCCAGAGATATCCCAAGATCTTGAGCGGCTCTACGAAATGGCTCTACCGATTCAAAGACCAATTCGTTACAGGAAAGCACCCGTTGATCTATTTGTGCCTTTCCTGATTCGATTCGGCTTATGTTAAGTAATTGCTCTAGAATTGTATAGAGTCGCTCGCTGTCTTCCTTTGCTGCAATGAGCAATTCCTCTTGTTTTTCAGTCAGGGACCCCACTTTTTCTTCAAGGAGCAGATGCAAGGCCATGCGGACCGAAGTGAGAGGGGTCCTGAGTTGATGAGAAACTGTTGAGATGACATCTCTTTTTAGCTCGTTTTGATGTTGTTCTTGTGTCGCATCCGACAGAATGATGATCGCGCCGGTCGGTTGCTTGTCGATACCCAGGATAGGCACAGCGCTCGGACGATAGAAGCGCTCTTCTCCTTTTACAAATCGCTGAATAAGAGATTGATCGTTGGTGGGTTCAGCAACTCGACATGTTCGAACAGCTTCGTGGAAAAGATCAACAACAAGCTGAAACGGTAAGCTGGTTATTTTTTCATTTGGACTGAGATTGAACGCTTCCAAGGCCAGTGCGCTGGCGACTTCTATATTCCCTCCTAAATCCAGTATGGCAACAGCGTCCGGGAGAAATTTGAATGCCTGTTCCGTAGAACGCTGAATTCGCAATAGCCTTGCTCGGTCGGTCCGTCGAAATTCTCTCAAGCTTGCAGCCATAGCATTGAATGCTTCAGAAAGGGTACCAATCTCATCCTTGGAATGAGTCTGAACTACAAGGTCCAAGTTTCCTGATTCAATCTCGTTGGCTGAAGCGATGAGCCCGGCAATCGGACGAAGAATCCATTTCCCTGTGAAGTACATGAATCCAATTGCCACCCCTGCGCCGATTATCAGCAGCATGACCATCCGCTGCCGTGCCGACGCCGCTGTTTTTCTTGCCTGTTGGTTGGCATCGCTCATATTTTGTTGATTCATGTGCAAGATGTCGTCAGCAGTAATCTTTATTTGCTGGAACAAAGGCAAGATCTTAACGAAATACGTTTCACGCTTTACTTCATTCGCAAAAGTAGAATTTATTGCCACTTCAAGTGCCGTCGTGTACTGCCTGAAAAGATCTTGAAGATAGGCTGCCTTTTCTCCTTCTCCAGGTAAGGTTATATTGTTAAGTTCGATCCCAAGGGCATCTTCAAAGAGCTTCTCATTCTTGCGAATTAGTTCAATACCCTCTCCCTCATATCCGAGGAGTGTGAATAATATTCCGCTATCAACTCTCTCCAAGGCTTCTTTCATTTCCTGGCAAGCGATGACGCTGCGGTAGTTCTCCCGTAAGATCGAGTCTATGGAGCCTCCCAGTTCAGTGAACAGCGTTACGCTCTGAAGACCGAGGATCATAATGATGGCAAGTAGTACACCGAATCCAAGAGACAGCTTTTGTCGAATTCCGAGCATTGTCGTACCTCCCACAATTTATATAGCAAAGGCCATGCCAAATGTGGAAAGCCGTGACTGACTAAAACTCCAACAGATTTAGACGGCCCAGCGATTAATGGGATTGCACATTACAAGGATGGATCTTTGGTCATCGTGCATATTGCAAGGCGGGACAGAACAAGGTGTTCAGAGAGGGTTTGAACTCTCATATTGTTTTCAGATTCGGTAATGCTTTCGTCGACGCCAGAGGGTAGCCTGATCTATACCGAGCGTATCAGCCGCTTCCTGAAGAGATTTGCTCCTGGCAAGCACTCGCCGTATATGCTCTTCCTCAATTCGTGCCAGACTGACAGCATCGCCAATGTCAGGAATCGCTCTATCAGATATCTTCTTCCCGGGGATATACTCCAACCCAACGTGGCCTGATTTGCAGAGGATGGCGGCACGTTCGATTGCATTCCTAAGCTCCCGAACATTACCAGGCCAGGAATATTGTTTCAGGGCCTTTTGCGTCTCTTCTGTGAAGCCAATGAACGGCCGGTGATATTTACGACCGAAAAACGCTAGGAGCAGCTCAGCAAGAGGCACCACATCCTCTAGTCGTTCACGCAGAGGAGGTATTTCGATCTGTATCACGTTCAAACGGTAGAGTAGATCCTCTCTGAACCTCCCGGTCAGGACAGCCTGTTCCAAATCGACATTTGTTGCAGAAATTATGCGAACGTTGGCTTTTCGAACCTTGTTGTCACCCATGCGTTCGTATTCCCGTTCTTGGAGAAACCGCAACAGCTTGGGTTGAACTAATAAGGGTAGCTCGCTTATTTCGTCCAACAGCAATGTTCCGCCTTCGCTCGCTGCGATGCGTCCGGGATTGTCTCGAATGGCTCCCGTGAATGCGCCCTTAACATGGCCAAACAGCTCGCTTTCCATCAATTCAGGAGAAAGGGTTGGACAGGAGATAACGCCAAGGGGTTTTGAAGCCCTACTGCTCCAATTATGAATCTGGCGCGCCAGGACGGTTTTCCCTGTTCCGCTCTCGCCTCGCAGAAGGACCGTAGCGTCGGTTCCACCTACTTGCCTGGCAAGGTGCACCACCTTTTGCATCACAAGGTTATTACTTGAAAAATCTATCTCGGGTTGTGACCGACCAAGTTCTTCCTGAACGTGTGCCAGCCTTTGTTCCAGGGACCGAACTTCTGAAACTTTGTTCACAGCCATCTTCACTTGGGCTGGTGTGAACGGCTTAGGAATATAGTCGGCCGCTCCGCGACGCATGGCTTCCACGGCAGTTTCGATTGAAGAATAAGCAGTGATAACGATTATTTTTAACCAGGGGGTTGAGGCAAGCAAACGCGGTATCAAATCCATTCCGTCGGCAGTGCCGAGTCTCAGGTCTACGAACGCCACATCCAGGGACCTTCGTGATGCTTCCACTAATGCATCCTGAAAGTTGCTCACCGCAACAACCCGATGTCCCTCGGCTTCCAGACACAACGACAGGGTCTTGCGTATGTTCACCTCATCATCCACTACGATGACATGCAGAGAGTTCATCGTGTCACTATTGGAATTTCGATCAGGGGTTGTTGAGACATATTATCTACTCAACTTTTAACGCATGCAGTTTGTATAATATCCGAGATGGTTGTTGCCTATCCTGCACATACAGCTTTTGTTTTGTGATACGAGATTCATTCCTCTGAATCAGCCTTATATGCACACAGATCCCCGCACATTGTGCATGTTTCGTGGTCTTCTCGGCAGGTTCGTGCCCGGATTTCCCGTGCGAGATCGGGATCAATGGCCAGACGTATCTGTGCCGGCCAGTCACGATTTTTCCGTGCTCGGCTCATTTTTTCATCCCACTCCCAGGCCCCCGGCTTTCGCCGTACCAAGTCGGCGGCGTGGCCAGCCGTCCTTGCTGCAAGTACTCCCATTCTCACATCTTCAACATCCGGCAGCCCCAGATGCTCAGAAGGAGTCACATAACACAGGAAATCAGCACCGGAAGCGGCAGCTATGGCTCCTCCAATCGCCGATGTTATGTGGTCTAATCCCGGAGCTATGTCGGTAACGAGAGGCCCGAGTACATAGAAGGGTGCGTTATCGCACAACTGTTTCTGAAGCATTATCTGAGTCGGGATCTGGTCCAAGGGCACGTGTCCAGGCCCCTCAATGACAGCCTGCACACCCTTTTCCTTCGCTCTACGGTTGAGCTGTCCAAGGATAACCAGCTCCTCAACTTGTGCTCGATCCAGCGAATCAGCGATGGCACCTGGCCTCAGACCATCTCCCAGGCTTATTACCATTCCATATTCCCTACAAATCTCAAGCACCTCATCATAGCGTTCGAAAAGAGGGTTTTCTTTCTTGTTTGCGCGCATCCATCGTGCCAGAAAGCTTCCTCCTCGGCTAACGATACCACATACTCTCGGCTGCCTTACCAGGTGTTCCAACACAGAAAGAGTCACTCCACAATGTACGGTAACAAAACTTATACCGTCCTCTCCATGAAGACGAATGGCATCCAGCATTTCCTCCGGCTCCATCAATTCACCACCGCCTCGTTTCCTTGCAGCCTCAACGATTGCCTCATATACTGGTACCGACCCCACTGGAACCGTGGACTCTTTTATAATCTTTCGTCGTATGGAGCGCAGGTCTCCTCCCGTAGAAAGGTCCATGACCGCATCCGCACCAGCCTTTAAGGCTGCTTCCAGTTTCCGCAACTCGCGGGTTTCATCGTGAAGGTCTGCAGAAGTACCGATGTTCGCATTAACCTTTACCCTTAGGGGTTCACCCACTCCAACGGCTTTGCCTCCTGGAGGAGCTTTGAAAACTGCAACTCTACCCCTGTCGTAACCTTCAGTAAGAACTCGTTCGTCAACACCCTCTTCCCGAGCAATTATTTTTAGTAGGTGATTCAAAACGGCTATCTCCATGTTATGAATTTTTCTTTAGTATAGAAACATGGCAAGAAGTTGTCCACCCCAGTTTGGTCAATCCTATCGAATTCAATCTCGCCACAGCACCTTAGCACACCATTGTTGCAAGGTTTTCAGACTCCAGGTATAATTGATACCATTGAGGTGTTCAAAATTCATGATCAGGACCTTGCAGGGCCTCTTCCTCTTCTGCATCTTGACTATGTTCTCGGCCTCCTGTGTCTTCCGTTCCTCTGTTGAGAACAAACTCGGGCAAGCAGTTCCTTTGACGGCATATGGCTCTCTGGAGAAATTTCCCTTCCGTGAAGCTTGGTATGGAATGTACTTTCATGACGACAAGGTTGGTTATAGTCACTTCAAGATAGACCCGGATGGAAGAAATTTTACTATCACCAGCGATTCTTTTATGAGACTCGCTGCACCAAAAAGAACCGACGAAATCGAAATGAAGGAAAAAGTTCTGGTTCGACCTGATATTACCATGATCTCTTTCGACTCGGTCGTCCATATGAACGGGAAAGAGATGAAGATGATCGGGCGCTCAGAAGGTGATCAGTTGCTGGTCGATATCCGGGTAGATGGCAATACCATGAATCGTCGATACCTACTAGATGGAAAAGTATTTCATGCCAGTGCGATTTCCCTGATGCCGGCTCTGAACGGACTGAAAGACGGAGAATCTCATTCGTTCAAGGTTTTCAATGCCGAAAAACAAGGAATGCAAAACGTGGATCAGGAGATGTTCTTCGTGAAGGGGACCCCCGGCCCCAGCGGAGCAGTGTGGAAGGTGAAGAATAAATATGGGTCGTCCTTGGTTTACTCTTGGCTCGACGACAAGGGCCTCGCGGTCATCGAAAAAGCCTTGACCGGTGCTCTTATTACTTTGCTGGAAGACGAATCTACAGCAAAAGATTTTCTGGAAAGAAAGGCCCCAGGTAAGAGGGCTCAGATCTTTGGGATCATTGCCAACCGCCTGCTCAGTTTTCCTCAGTGAATAGAAACTCGTGTTTATGACGAGAATAAAGGAATTGCTGAAACCCGAGTTCCGGTATTGAATTGGAACTGGGCTAGGAATATAATGGCTGCAAGGATTTTAGTGATTCAACTGTCAGGAGGTAAGTGGACAGAATGGAAACCTGTAGGATTATCTATTGCGGGAGCTGAAATTATAAACCCCGAGCCGCCGGTCTGGCGGAAGAGCTGACTCGAGAATTGGGAATCACCTCAGAACTAGTCGAATCAAGCGGAGGAGTTTTCGAGATTGAATTAGAAGGCAAGCTACTTTTTTCAAAAAAACGACTGGGTCGGTTTCCGGACGATGGAGAAGTAGTGCGCCTCATAAATAAAGCTAAGTGAGTGCATATGGAATAACTTGAACATTACTGTTTCCATTTCTTGACTCTGATTGCGGCATTAGTTAATGGCTGCCGACAAGACTGATTCATTTCGGGTGCAAGAATACCGGGTGATCTTGAAAGAGGTAAAATGATATTTGAATGCTCCCATTGCCAAGGGCTGGTGAGAATAGAAGAGAACAAGGTTTCCCTATCCAAAAAAGTAAAGATTCGTTGCCCCCACTGCAGTGGCACTGGATTTGTACAGATTAATTCTTCCCCCCCCCGCATGACAGAAGCGTACGGACTGAATCAGGCGACTGGGTTGCAGGGAAATTCAGAGGGGCAATCGGTCAAAGAAGAAATCTCTAAAACTGTTACAGTGGAAGCTTCGGACAACCTTGACCCCCCGTTTCCTCAAGATGCTTTCCAGGCGTTTCGTTTTCCTTTGGAACAAGGGATCCAAAAGACGAAAAAAAGGCATCTTGGTTCCGGTGTGAGGCTCCTCCTGTTGGGGGCGCTGTCTCTGGGGGTGATTGCCTTTTTTGCGGCACTAGTAAATTTCGTACTTCCGGGTCCAGTAGGCCCTAAACCTTTGCGCTCGGGAAGCTATCAGGAAACCTCCCCTTCTCGATGAGAGCAGGAAGCAGGCAATAGAAGCACCTGAAAGTCTCAACGTTCAGCCCTACTTTTTTGGATGAACAAAATGATCATTAAACGCTCGGTACAAGAACAGAGGGAGAGATCCTTTTCTGCGCCTTACGCTCTTGTCTCTGAACACAGCAGGGGCCGAGTTTATCTTGAGGAAGAGTGCCCCTTCCGCACAGCCTTTCAGAGGGACAGAGACAGGATCATCCATTCTAAAGCGTTCCGGAGACTGGAATACAAGACGCAGGTTTTCGCATACTACGAGGGAGACCATTACAGGACCAGGTTGACTCATACACTTGAAGCTGCACAGATAGCCCGTAGTGTAGCCCAGTATCTTGGAGCCAATGAGGACTTGACCCATGCCGTAGCCCTGGCCCATGACTTGGGACACACCCCATTCGGTCATGCGGGGGAACAGGCTCTTCAGGACCTCATGGAGAAATGCGGCGGATTTGAACACAATTCCCACTCGTTAAGAGTGGTAGATATCCTTGAAGCCCGGTATCCGGATTTCCCAGGCCTGAACCTGACCTATGAGACCCGGTGCGGAATCATCCGTCATTCTTCGGTCTACGATCATCCAGACCCTGAAGTAGCGCAACAGTTCATGTCTGAACCTCAGTCCTCGCTGGAAGCCCAGATAGTGAACATGGCAGATGAGATAGCCTACAACTGCCACGATATAGAAGATGGGCTCAGCTCAGGTTTCTTCGACGAACAAGACCTTTCCCAACTCGATCTGTGGAACGAGGTCACCCGGATAATCCGGGAGCGCCACCCCTCTCTGGACAGGGACACTTTTCGTTATCAGTGTATTCGCGCCCTCATAGACACTTTCATTCGGGATCTGGTTACCGAAACAGACCAATCGCTCTCCTCCGGAAACTTTCAGAGCCCTGAAGACATTGCCCACGCTGACCTCCAATTAGTGGGTTTTTCTCCGCAGATGAAGAACTGGAAGCAAGATTTGAACAAGTTTCTTCATACGATGTTTTACACGGATTACAGGATAATGAGGATGCAGTTCAAGGCGTATCGCCTCTTGAGGGATCTTTTTCAAGAATATGTGGAAAGACCTTCCCAGCTACCTCCAGGAGTTCAGAAGAGGATTCGAGAGAGCCAGGAAACCTTGGAAAGAATAGTCAGCGACTACATAGCCGGTATGACCGACCGGTTTGCCTTGGATGAACACAGAAAGTTGTTCTTACCTTACGAGTACTAGGGTCTCCTCAGCGAGATTCTTGGCGTGTACGATTACCCCTTGTTATTTTGGATTATTCCGGCCAGCTTCCTTGCTTTTATTAAGTCGTCTGGGGTGTTAATGTTTATTACGAAACGAAATTCAGGATCAAAAGCCTCCAAATCCTTCTGAGGAACTTCCCTCAATTTCACTTTATGAAACATATTTAGGATTTTAAGATCTCCGTCCTGCATGAGTTTCTCAATGTAGGGTAAGCAGGTGCGAGAATAAATCGCGTGAAGCGGTTCAAGTTTGCCCCTGATTCTAGGAATTACCACATCACAGTCTCCAATGAGTCCGACCATGTGCGCTATCACCCGTTCATCCAGAAATGGCAAGTCGCATCCCACGAGGAAACCGTACCTGCCGGAGCATTGAGTTAAGCCTGTGTAAAGTCCACCTAGTGAACCATGACCCGGCACAAGGTCGCCAAACATCGGCAGTCCCAGAAACTGAAATTCTTCTGGAGAATTAGTTATTATGATAACGTCAGGAATCACGCGTGCAAGCCTTTGTCTTACTCGTTCTACTATGCGAAGTTTCCCGATTTCGAGCAGAGCCTTGTTCACCCCCCCCATTCTACGAGATTTTCCTCCCGCTAAGATGATACCCGAGACTGTTGATTGGCTATCGGCTTTTCGAGAAGGGTACAATTGATCCACGTTAAATGAAATGTCTTCTCTGCTCATGCCCATTGGTCCCTATTCCATGCTTCCTTACTCTACTCGCTGTCGGATTGACCGAACAGCCGGACGAGAGCAGGAATTGCTCCTCATACCAACTTTTATGGTTAGAAAACCATAAAAGAGGACAAAAATCCATTGGGATATTATAGGATTTCCCGCTCAACCAGGTAACGTAGCTGGATGTCTATACAGACGGGTCCACGACCCATGTCAGGTCTTTCCTGTTAGCCTTTGCCTTATGGTATCAATTGGGATTTTCTCAATGGCCTATCTTAACGGGTCCGGACTTTTTCTACTCGTCGACTGCATCTTGTTGGTCAGTGCGTCAGCTTTCTTTTTCAATGACTCGTAATTGTCGGATAAATCTTTCAGGACTCTGGAGTAGTTATCAAGCAGCTTTTGATAATCTGATGACATGTCTTTGCAAGCACTTATCTCTGTGAAGCTATTTACAGATGTGAGCACTTTTTTTCTCAATTCCTCCAATGAGTCATAAACAGTGAGTTGGTCCCGAATATTAGCTTCAATAGCTTCCAGAGATCCGTACCTTCTGTCCCCGCAGATATTTATAAGCTTCAACGCAGGCTGGTAATATGCCATAAGTGTCTGCTTCATCAGCCAAATCCTGGAGGTGATATCGGCAAGCAATTCCGCGAATTCTTTGTACAGAGGCCGTTCCTTAACGTCTGTGTTGAAAACATTGAATTTAATTTCCTCCACCCACTCAGACTCTTCGAAACCTAGATAACCGCTTGTCTCAGTACCACTTTTCTCGGTACGGTATAAGTATTTCTTCGGCTTTTGCGGCTTGTAAAGCTCATTAAGCTGCTTATCCATATCCCGGTCCAGGATCAACTCATCAACCTTAATTGTCTTTTTTGTGTCATTTTTCACTGTAATTTCAAATTCGCCCACACTGTTTTCTCCCGGTGCGTAATGCTGCTGAGAGTAGAGGAGTCCCGCAGGCATTGCCACTATCAGGAGGCAAATAAAAAGAATCGGTAGTGCCGCTTTGTTCCTCACCAGGTCCTCACAATCCACTCACAATCCAGAATATTGTGGACGCACCGGATTGGTAATAAAATGAATTTATAGGAAATCATATTATTTTACTCAATCTCAGGACATGAAGTCAAGAATTGCTTGGGGAATCTCATTTGCCGCGCGCCATAACCGCAGATTGGAGGATTTTTCAAATAAGGTTGCAAAGACCTGTAACGGACTTTACAATGTGACAAAACCAGCCTTTAAGGAGCCGTACTTGGACGATCAGACAATCTTGGCTACCTCAGAAGATTTCGGAACTGTTTCAGTCTGCCCCGGTGGAGTGGTTCATGTAAATCTTGCTCATTGCAGTCTGAAATTTCTTCCTTCAGACTTTCTCAAGTTTTCAGAATTGATGGCCGAAGCGCAACGCAATTTTGATCCTCCTCGACGGCCGACCGGTAGACCATTACTTCAAGTTGTTTCTTCAGAGACCCGTGGAGATACCCCGCCAGACGAGGACAAGTAGCGCGTCATTGTTTGCCCGTCTTACCGCAAAGGCTAGATTACAAAATCCTGCGAAGCACCGCGCTGCGACTAAACATAAATCTTCACATCGCTGTGCTATTTAACCCCTTGCTTGCTTTTACCAATTTCGTATCTTATTATTCGAGTGCGTTCCGGCCGCTCATTCAGCAACAGCCGGGTTCTCTACAAATTAGAGAACTCATTGAACGGCCTCAGTGGAAAAAAGAGAGGTTGCAAAAATGAGATTGGTTAAATCTCTGTTTATCGTAGTGGCTATAATAGTTTGCAATGCGTCGGTCCATGCTCAACCGGCAGTGCAGGGGGGAGATGTTCTTGCCAAAGTCGGTGATTGCGAAATTACCAGGGAAATGCTGGAAAATATTATTGCTACCATTCCTGAAGAGAACCGGGTTCCTTTCTTAACTCCTGATGGAAGCAAGAAAATTCTCGATGAAGTCGTGTCCTTCATGCTGTTTTCAGAAGCAGCTAAGACCGACGGTATGGACAAAGAGCCCGCGGTCAAGACTCGTTTGGACTACGTACAGAGGGAATACCTTGCCAGAGAGTACTTCAGACGTCGAGTAGCAGATACTCCTCCGGTTACGGAAGAAGAGCTAAAGGCCTTTTACAAGGACCACTCCTCTGAATTCAAGCCCCCTGAGGAGATAATGGCCAGGCATATTTTGGTTAAAACTGAGACGCAGGCCAACAAAATTTTGGAACAAATAAAATCCGGCAGTGATTTTGGTGAACTGGCCAAGAAGTTCTCAATCGATCCCGCAGCAGAAAAAGGCGGCAAGCTCGAACTCATTGACGGCAGAGAATGGTTGCCAAGGGGATCTTTTGAAAAATCTTTTGAACACGCTCTTTTCAAGATCCCTAAGGGTCAAGTGGGGGGCCCTATCAAGACTCAGTTCGGCTGGCACATCTTAAAAGTGGAAGATAGACGGGAACCTGAACTGCCCTCATTTGTACAGGTAAGAAGTCTCATTAAGAACCGCCTCCAAGAACAAAAAAACTCGCAAACCCACAAGCAACTCACCGAAGAAGCCAAGAAGAAAATTCCTTTAGTTGTCAAGTGAATAGGGCGAATGGGAAAAGGCGTAGGGTATGAGCTTCGCAAGTATTTCAGCTTTCGTCAATTGTTCCTTCTTTCAAGGTTCGAATTCGAGTCGTTGGTGCGCCAATTTTCAGGTATTTTTGTGAACCGCTCAGCGATGTTCTCTGGAGACACTCTATGATGGCAAGGATTGGTAAACAGTTTCCGATAATTTTGATCGTTCTCGTCTCATGCTTATCTCTGCTCCTGTACTCAGGTCCAAGAGACTTTGTTCTGGGTTCAGATGAAGTACCTGAACCCCGATCCATTTCAGATCCAAATTCGGGCCATGATCAACAGGTGAGTTCATCAAAACTCTACGAAGCCATCTCCGCATATCTGGACGGCTTACATGGTAAGGGGGGGGCGACACAAAGGAGTGGATTGTCGGGGCCGACAAAAGGACAGCGGCGGGAGGCAACGATCTTGAAACCTCTTGAAAATGAGGATCTGGAGTTGAAACAAGTCTTGGACAAAGAAAAGGCCGTTGCGAAGACAAGGCTCAACCGACAGGAATGGGATCTGGCTCTCGAATCCCTTCGAAGAGCTACAAAAGTGGCTTCCCGCCTCGATAACGCGGAGGAATTAAAAAATATACTAGAAATGCAGCAGGTTGTGAATCAGAAATCAAGAAAATTGCCTCAGGACACGGGTACCTTGAAGACTGAGATAACCAATTCAATCGGCATGAAACTGGTGGTGATTCCGGCCGCGACCTTCACTATGGGGAGTTCGACCGCTGAGATCAGGAGAATACGAAATGAATGGAACGTTGAGGAAGACATCGTCAAGCGTGAGTCTCCTGCTCACAGTGTGCAGATAAGCAAGCCTTTTCTGATGGGAAAGTACAATGTCACTGTCGGACAATTCAAGATATTTGTTCAAGAGACCGGATACCAAACGGTGGCAGAAGCTCACGGCTGGGGTTGGGTCTACGATGGGGACAAAAAACACTGGACAAAAAGAACCGGCGTGTCCTGGAAAAATCCTGGGAACGAGGTCTGGGATGACCATCCGGTAAGCATTATCTGCTTCACCGATGCAGAGGCTTTCTGCACTTGGCTTAGCAAGAAGGACGGCAGGAGATATGAACTTCCAACCGAGGCCCAATGGGAGTATGCGGCCCGAGGGGGTAAAGAAGGGCAGCGTTACTCCTGGGGTGATGAATACCCTGACGGCAGAAAACTCAACATGGCGGACAGGATGTCGCCGGTGCCTTGGGCCGACCGTACCGTTGATGATCACTATGCCGGTTCTGCACCTGTAGGTTGTTTTGATCCCAATGGATTTTGGTTGTACGACATGCTCGGAAACGTTTGGCAATTGTGTGCTGACTATTACGATCCTAAGGCTTACGAGGGCACGGCATCCAAAGTAATTACGGATCCTCGGGGCCCACGTACGGGTAAAAAAAGAGTTGTGAGAGGCGGCAACTGGGCTTTCGGAGCCGGTATTGCCAGAAACGCGTTTCGGTTCGGTATCGAACCCGACCTGTGCACAGACTTGGTTGGTTTCCGTGTGACTACAGTTGCTGGTCCGGATGAAAACGCTAAAGAATTATCGAGCCCGGGGTCTTCGTTTGGAAAAATATCTGAAGATGGAGATGTCGAAGGATTACTTGATCGCGTCAAGAGTCTTGTGTCTGATGGGCGTCGCCTTGAGGCCCGCAAGTTGGTAGAACGATTCGGCCGGTCAGATTCCTTGAAGAAAGGAAGCTTGGACCATCCTGACGTTGTTGTCAGAGAAGTCCTCGATACTCTGATTGATTTGACAGAGGACACCAAGATCCAGTTTTTCGCCAATTCCATCGGTATGAAGATGGTGCGAATACCTGCGGGGTCTTTCGTAATGGGTAGCTCAGAATCAGATATTGCGTGGGCTATGAGTACCTTGGCCCAGAATCAACCGGTAACTCTCGAAAATGAACACCCTTTCCACAAGGTCCGTATTTCCAGGCCATTCTTCATGTCCGCGACGGAGGTCACTGTAGGGCAGTTCCAATTATTTGTAGACGCCACGGGTTATGTCACCGATGCTGAAGATGCAGGCGGAGGACAAGTGTTCAACACGAAGAACAACCGTTTTGATCCCAAGGAGGGCTCTTCCTGGAAGAATCCTGGATGGACTGTCTCACAGGACCAGCCGGTTACTATGGTTTCCCATAACGATGCCCAGGCATTCGTGGAATGGCTCACAGCCAAGGATAAGCTCCCTTATAAATTACCTACAGAGGCCCAATGGGAGTACGCGGCCCGCGGTGGATTGCCCATAACACAGTTTCCCTGGGGTGATTCGGTTCCTGATGGCCGGAAAGCAAACTATGCTGATAAGAATACCGACTTTGATTGGCGAGACAGGGATGCTGACGATGGATACAAGTACGTGGCCCCTGTCGGGAGTTATCCAGCAAATGGGTATGGTTTGTACGATATGGCGGGCAACGTAATTGAATGGGTTAGAGACTACTACGGAGAGGAATACTTCCGGTTCAGCCCTGAGGTTGATCCTGAAGGGCCTGGCCACGGAGAAAACAGGGTCACTAAGGGAGGGGATTGGTCTTTTGGAGCGGTAAGTCTCCGTTGTGCCTTCCGGGGGTGGTCCAGACAAGACCTCGCTTTTAGTAATACCGGTTTTAGAGTGATCGTAGAGACCGCGGGCACACAACGAATGTTTGATTTCTCAGACAATTTTTTGACCAAAGAATGGGTTCCAGGTCCTGATCAGAGAGCCGTAACTGAGGCTGTAGCGAAGGAGAAAGACCGGAGGAGCAAGCAGTTGTCGTCACAATCCGAGCCCACATCCAAGACTAAAGCGGTTGATGTGCCTTTGTTGAAAGGCGTCATGGTCTTGGACTTAACTCCAAAATCCGACGCGAGAAAGATTGGTCTGGCGAAAGGCGACATAATTATCGAATACAATGGCTCACGGAACTTTAATTCTGAAAAATTCATAGCACTAACAGCCAAGACCAAAAAGGAAAGGACCAAGCCTATTATGGTTTTCGTTCGGGACGGTTATGAGTATTCTGTCCGGGTGGCACCGGGATTTTTAGGAATTGCTGTTATAGATACAACTGTACGAGGTCCCCTTAAGAAATTAGAACCAAGTCCGGAGCAAACCCCTCAAGAGGACAAAAATAAAAAATCTAAGCCTGCCCAATGGACGTGATTTTTATGGTGACCTTAATCTAGGGAGTCCCTCGACATTCGTGGTAAATTTTCTCAAGTTATTTTACAAAAGACTGGATTTTTGAAGAAGATGTGATACAGGGACTTGGAGATTATTTCCGAGGTGGTTTTCATGACCAAGATTATTGCGATGCTTATTCTTTTCACTCTCTGGGTTACGCCGTATTGTTGTGAGTTGGCGAAGGCGGCGGACGGGAATCTCATCCCTGTGAAACCGAGTTACAGCGAGGCAACATACACACCTCAATCCACGGACGATTCGGAAAACTCAGGCATTTTTCCATCCCCTACACCTAGGGATCAAATGTATATTTTCTGGATTCTGGGAAAGGTTTTGAGTTATCCCATTGATAAAACTGAGTCCTTCATCATGAGCAAGATAAGACGGCCTCAGGGTAATGCAGTTGCTACCCCGGCCTCCGCTGCAAACGCACCGAATCCTTTCACACAGGTAAATTGGCGAGAAATACCTCCAGCACCTCCCGCTCAACCAAGGTAACATGTGCTGCGGCGAGAGCACTTATATTGCTGATAATCTCTACCCCCCCCCTCACCATAATTTTACAAAAACGTTATTATAAGCGAAGTTTCTTTTATGTTGGGAAAATTTTCGTTGAGCCTATCTTGTTGCCTCATCCTACCTGGTTATTACGTCGACTTATACTTGCATTTCGGACACTGTAGAAAAGCCCCGTCTTTCTTACTGAAGCGCTCTTCCATGACTAAGGAATCGCATTCAGGATTTTGGCAAGCCATACTTACCGGTTTGTTCCACTGAGAATAATCACAGTCGGGATATCGATTACAGGAGTAGAAATGTCTACCTTTCCGGCTTCGCCTCTGAACGAGTTCTCCCGTATGGCATTTTGGACACTGAATACCAGTGCTCAAAGGTCGTGCCACGCGGCATTCCGGGTAACGAGAGCAAGCCAAGAAAGGGCCGTTCTTGCCTTCTCTGATAACCATTTGCGCACCGCACTCGCAAATCTGGTCGGTGGGGACAGGATCTTTGGTAGGTGGAGCTTGTGTTGGTATATTGCGAGTATAACCGCATTCAGGGTAGGCTGAACAGCCCATGAATAGACCGTACCTTCCGGACCGGACCAGCAAGGTTTTGCCGCATTGAAGACAGGTCTCGCGTGTTGCGATCCCATCCTTTTTGACACTCTTCATGGTCTTCTTGGCCTCTTCCAGATCTACCTGGAAAGGACCGTAGAAGTTTTCGAGAGTGTCTGTCCAAGAAGCCTTACCATCCTCTATTAAGTCCAGGGAAGACTCCATGTTCGCAGTAAATTTGGTGTTGAGAAGCTTGGGAAAACTGTCAACCAGCAAGTTGGAGATTATGCGCCCCAGTAAGGTGGGCTTGAACTTCTTGTCCTGCAGTTCGACATATTTTCGTCTCTGTATGGTTGAGACAGTCTCTGCGTAAGTTGAAGGGCGTCCTATGCCTTGTTCCTCCAGCTCTTTTATAAGCGATGCCTCGTTAAAAAATGGTGGAGGCTGGGTAAAATGCTGGCGAGGGAAAATCCCTTTAAGCTTAAGTATATCGCCAGTTTTTAGGGGGGGGAGCTGCCGGCCCAGGTCGTCCTTGTCACCGTTTTGAGGATCAACATCGTCATCCCTAAGACCCCCGTAAATCTTCAGGAAGCCGTCGAACTTCATGATGGAGCCTGTGACTCGGAAAAGAAGATGGCCCGACCTTATGTTGGTTGTCGTTATATCGAAAATTGTTGGAGCTGCTTGAGAAGCAACGAAGCGGTTCCATATGAGGGTGTAAAGAGCACCTTGGGCTTTGTCCAAGTATTTCGACACTTTTTCCGGGGCAAGATCCATCGAAGTCGGGCGAATGGCTTCATGTGCTTCCTGAGCCATCTTGCGTCCCTTGTAGACGTGAGGTTTTTCCGGCAGATATTTGGGCCCGTATCGTTGCTGTATATAACTTCGGACAGACTCCAAAGCCTCGGGGGCTACGCGAGGGGAGTCCGTTCTCATGTAGGTTATCAGGCCTAGCGAACCCTCCGGGCCGATTTCGATCCCTTCATAAAGTTGCTGTGCAATCCTCATGGTGCGTGTGCTGGAGAACCTCAGTTTCTTGGAAGCCTCTTGCTGGAGGGTCGAGGTAATAAACGGAGGAAAGGGTTTACGGCTTCTCTCGCGTCGTTTAACTTCAACGACCTCAAAGGAGTGTTTTTGGGCCCTTTGCACCAATACCCGAGCCATGCCGACATCCGGGATTTCAATCTTCTTGCCGTCATCCTCTATCAATTTGGCATCGAAAGATGGAGGTTCAGCAGCGTCCAGAGTAGCCGTAATCGACCAGTGCTCCTGTGGAACGAATGAGTCGACTGCGTTTTGCCGATCAACAATAAGCCTCAGAGCCACAGACTGGACACGCCCGGCACTGAGTCCATATTGAACTTTGTCCCAGAGAAGCGGGCTTAATTGGTATCCAACTATTCTATCCAATATTCGGCGAGCCTGTTGTGCATTATATTTGTTTTCGTCCAATCTCAATGGGGAAGCTACCGCCTCTTTTATCCTCTTTTCAGTCAATTCGTTGAATAACACCCTGTAGGTAACCGCAGCAGGCTTATTCAACTCCTCGTTCAGATGCCAAGCAATCGCTTCTCCTTCGCGGTCAGGGTCAGTGGCAAGCAAGACTTTTTGCGCTCGCCCTGCAGCTTCCCGTAGTTCCCTTATGATTTTCTCCTTGCCTGGAATTACTTCGTAACGAGGCTGGAAGGAATTTTCGACATCAACGCCCAAAACAGTGTTGTAGCCGGATCTTGTTACTTTCTTCCCCTTATCCGACTTCTCCTCTTTGTTCGGCAGGTCTTTAATATGCCCTATGGAGGCCATAACTTCATAACCAGGTCCTAAATATTTCCTTATAGTTTTTGCTTTGGCAGGTGATTCGACGACTACCAGTGTCTTATCCATAAACAATCTTCCTTCCGTTCAGAACCGTCTATCGAGAGTTCTAATCTTATTGATGTCCGTGTTCATTCGCCTCAAGCTGTTATCGAGGCTTCTCATACTCTTTTCAAAAGAGCGATTGCTTCTGTCTAAGCTTTTTATCTCGTAACCCATAGGTCGCTCCCGTTGAATGCCGAAATTTGATCGGGGCCTGGGCTGTTTAGAATTACCATGAGCATTTCCGCTCAGATCACCATCAGTCTTGTCTTTGGAACGCTGATCGGGTTTTCCTTTCGGGACTTTTTCCTCAGTTGACTGGGAGTGATTGGGTTGGATTATAGGATCGCGCCTGACCTGAGATTCTTGTGCAGAAACCTGGAAATTTGTGTGAGGTAAGGTTACCATCAATAATACAATTGCACTTTTGAAAATTGTTTTCATTTCTTCAATAAATCTTTCATAACAGTATTCAACTCTCAATACTCTATTCCTTCCTTAGCCGCCACACCTATGTCAAAAGGGTGCTTAATATTCTTTGCCTCGTACACTTCATCGGCACGTATCATCACTTCGGGAAGGGCGTATCGCCCGGTAAGGATCAATTCCAAAATATCCGGTAGAGAATCCATGAATTCCAGTAATTCTGAAGGGTCGATAAGCCCCATGTAAACAGCGACATTTACCTCGTCCAAGATGATTACATCGTAACCACCGCCGGTCATTGCATTTCTTGCTTCCTCGAGTGCTCGTTTGGCTCTTGCAGTATCGGACGAATCGGTCCTGCTCTTGCGAATAAACCCCTTGCGTCCCATAGGAAGAATCGTCAGCAAGAAAGGGAATGCCTTTGCAGAGAAGTGTTCTCCAGAAGAGTCCGGGGGTTTCAGGAACTGGACCACGAAGACTTTACGATTTTCACAGACTGCCTTAAGAGCTAATCCCATGGCGGCGGTGGTCTTACCTTTACCCTCCCCTGTAAAAACCTGGATCTTCCCCTTCCTGTTCATCAAATTCTACTCCAGAAAAACATATTGTTTCTTCTCGCCTTCTTTTATCATAAGATATGGTGCTGATGAAAGATCGCCGGCATTCCTCTATCGAACAAGAGATGAAGTCTGCTGCCTGGCTAATAATCGTTATATCCCTGCACTGAGATTCGTTGAACTCCTTTTTTTTCGGCTTCGCCTAAAAGAGCGTGCTCTGAGCATGAGGCTAAAAAATAATACCAAAATAATCAATAATATGCCCCCCACAACTACTCTGCCTAATGTTAATGAGCTGCTTGTTATGGGCTGCTTAGCAACCGTACGCCCTTTTGCTAAGTTCTTCTGTTCGGGACTGAGGCTTATATCTGAGGATGAGTTTGCCAATTGCGAGAGGTTTTGAGGATAAAGAGTTCGATCAAAACCTACCGCTTTTGCGTTGGGATTATCGTAATAGATGTGATAGGTTAAGGTTTGACTGTATTCGAAGACCACCAGTCTTATGGCTCCGGTAGCCTCAAGCCTGTCTAGAGTCGCTGGAGGACCTACACCGGAAAGTTCCAGTTTCATGTAGCGATAGGTTTGAGGGGTAACATGGGCTTCAAGCCTTTCCACGAACGAAGTATCTTTCCGGATACGGAAAAAGGTGCCTTCGAATATCTGATGCCACATTTCCGGAGAAGGAGATGAAGCACAGGAGAGTTTGACTCTCTTCACGAATTCCGTGGAAGAACTGGCGATGGCAAAACTCGTGATTGGAAACCTCTTCTCACCGAGATCAGCTACAGTTACAGTAGGACTGCCGGACGGTTCCGGGCGGTTTTCTATAATTCTAACGTCAAGAGGTCTGAACAATGCTGTCTCAGAAATGGCGGGATAACATGACACTCTGTCGATCTTCAGCGGGGGATCGTCTTCATCGAATATTCTAAGGTGAATGTACTGAAAGTTGTTGAGACCGTAAAACACATTTAAGCTTCGCACTGACATAGGAGAGGTAAAATCAGCAACGAGTCCGTCCATCTTTATGACGTATGACTCACCGGCATTGTTAGCCCCGCGTACCTCCACCTTTCGGATAAAATTTTTTGAGGACGTCCTGATATTGACACCTCTGGTAAGGTTCTTGGCAGACTTGTCGATCCAGACATCTGTCCATTTTCCGGGTATTATAGCCACTCTAACAATCCGGACCGGCAAAGCCGCCGGGTCTTGACTGCTCACTGCTTCGGTGATGGCATGGGGTACAAGAGATCCTTTTGATGATACGATGCGAATGTCATTAAGATCGGGCCTACAGTTCTCGATGATGTTCGAATAGAGAGCCATCCCCACCAGCCCATTTGGAAGATGGGGAGGGAATTTGATACTTCTGAAACTGTTCCATCCGTTCGAATCAAACTCTGAAAAGGCGAGGCTTCGAAAGAAGAAAATCTCAAGAACAAGAAAAGCCAAAAGCAACAAAAGGCTTTGAAATTCATGCAGTCTGAAGATTCTTGGGACGCAGAAACTCTTTGACATGGCGTAATATTATAATAGGCCAACCCGTGATGATCAAGGTGTACAACGTGACGGAATAGGAAAACGTCACCAATAAGAACATCCGATTGAACTTTGTGTCCCTAACTTTTTCCTCAGTCCCTGATCGTACAGCTCAATGTCGGGCATTTTAGAATCTGACATTTTCGTTCTTTATTCGAGGGATTGGACAATGGAGTTGCATGGATGGAAGTCATTACTACTCACTTAAACGCTGATTTCGACGCATTCGCCTCCATGGTGGCCGCCAAGAAGCTCTTTCCAGAGGCATTGGTGGCTTTTTCAGGTTCCCAAGGGAAAAACGTTCGAGACTTTTTCATAGAATCCACTCTCTACATCTTGTCTATTGAGAGGGCCAAAGACATCGACCTGGATAGGATCCAGCGGTTGATCTTAGTCGACACAAGACAAAAAAGCCGAATAGGAAGGTTTGCCGCGATAGCCGATTCTGAGAGTGTAGATGTCCACATTTACGATCATCATCCCTCGTCGGATGATGACGTTAAAGGAAATGCTGAACTTATTGAGGAAGTTGGGGCTACTGTTACACTTCTCATTCGAGAAATTCGTGGCAGGGGGATCGAACTAAATGCAGAGGAAGCAACAATACTCGCCCTCGGGATATATGAAGACACTGGTTCCTTCACTTTTCCATCCACGACTCGTGAGGATTTGGAAGCAGCCGGCTGGCTCCTGTCTCGAGGGGCAAATCTGAACATCATTTCCAACATGATGATAAGCGATCTCAGCACGGATCAAATTGAGGTTCTTCACCAGCTCATCCAGGAATCCGAACTTATTATTCTGGGAGGAGTTGACGTAGTTGTTACGACGGCTGGAGCAGAGAATTACGTAGGCGACCTAGCAGTACTGGTTCACAAATATAAGGACATGGAGAACATTGACGCAATTTTTGCTCTAGTAAGAATGGAGGACCGTATCCATCTCATCGGGCGCAGCAGTGTGGAGGAGGTCAACACTGGAGAAATTGTCGCCGAATTTGGAGGAGGAGGCCATCCTACTGCCGCTAGTGCTACAATCCGGGAGATGTCGCTCTATGAAGCTCGGGAGAAGCTGGTTAGTCTTCTCCGTGAAAAAGTTCACCCTAAACAGAAGGCCTGCGAAATTATGAGTCGTCCTGTCATCACGATCGAACCCCAGCGATCCATAAGTGAGGCTGCCGAGTTTTTGAGCCGTTACCAGGTAAGCTCCTTACCGGTTGTAAGTGGCGGGTCCGTCCTTGGCATCCTACACCGAAACGCGGTTGAGAAGGCCGTTCACCATGGCCTGAAAAATGAGCCCGTCCATGATTACATGAACCCTGGCGCAGTGTTTGTGACACCTGACGAGCCGATCGAAAGAGTGCTGCGAATGACGGTTGAAGGCCGACACAGGATTGTGCCGGTGTTGGATGAGGGTCGTATGGTCGGAGTTATCTCGCGGAGCGATCTACTAGAACACTTGAAGCTCCCCCGTACGAGTGATTCCAGCGGACCTCACGAATTCCCTGTGGGTCGCATGCGGAGCCGAAGTGTCCGCAGGCTTATGGAAGAACGGCTCCCCGAGCGCGTGTTGAGCATTCTTAAGCGGGCCGGAGAAGTGGCTGACAGGGGGGGGGAAGATGTCTTCTTGGTGGGAGGCGCCGTCAGGGACATACTCTTGAGGCATCGAAACCTCGATATTGACTTGGTAATTGAGGGCAAGGGCATACCTTTCGCACGGAGCCTAGCGTTGGAATTTCCCGGTTGCAGGGTCCGGAGCCACGACAAATTCGGCACGGGCGTACTGCTTTTTCCCGATGGTTTTAAAATTGACGTAGCGACAGCTCGCTACGAGTACTATTCTAGTCCTGGGGCTCTCCCAACAGTGGAGACCAGTTCTATCAAGAGGGATCTTTACCGCAGAGATTTCACCATCAACACCTTGGCGGTAAGCCTGAATCCTGACACTTTCGGGCAAGTAAGGGACTTTTTCGGAGGGGCTCGGGATATTAAGGAACGGGTAATACGGGTGCTTCACAACTTGGCTTTTGTTGAGGATCCCACCAGGATTTTGCGTGCTGTTCGTTTCAGCAGCCGCTTCGGTTTTACAATAGCTAAACATACCATAACCCTCATGAAGGGCGCAGTGAAGATGAAAATCTTCGACAAAGTGGAAGGGAAAAGGATTCTAAACGAGTTCATCCATATCCTCGATGAAAAAAATCTCATTTCTTCTTTCACACTGATGGCTGGATTTGGTGTCTTGCAGTCCATTCATGCTGGTTTGAACTTTAGTGACCGGACTAGAGAAAAGTTCGAATCCACGGCTGGAGTCCTCTCGTGGTGGAAATATCTCTTTATAAAAGAAAGACTTCAAACTTGGTTAGTCTATTTTATGACTCTGACGGATACTCTAACCAACGATGAGTTCGCTAGTGTTATGGAACGCTTGTCCTTGGCTCAGTCCAAAAAAGATCATCTTCTCCAGGAGCGCATGGAACTGCGCAGGTGCCTTGGTCTGTTTGCCGGGGGAGCAGTGCTCAGGCCCAGCGAAATAGCAGAATCTCTCAGAAGGTTTTCCATGGAGGCCCTGCTTTTCATGATGGCAAAAACTACTCGGGAGGAGACGAGGATGGCCATATCCGATTATATAAGCAACCTGCAACATGTAAGACCTGTGTTGACCGGTAAAGACATTCAAGCAATGGGTTACGAGCCTGGTCCTGTTTTCAGTGTAATATTGAAAACCTTGAGAGACTCAAGGTTGAACGGCCTAGTAAGAACTGCCGAAGACGAACGTCTCATGGTTCATCAATTATTTCCCACGGAGACCTGAAGGACCCTGACAGTATCTTAAAGATTGTGCAATTGTCTTTGATCAGGATATATTATAGAGCTAATAAATTTTGGAGGTTTAAATGAAATCAGAAGGTTCCAAGCAGGTAAAGATTTTCGACATAACGTTACGGGACGGCTCCCAGAGCAAGGTGGCCACACGTATCAGGCTGGAGGACCTGCTCAAAGTAGCAAGAAAACTGGCCGAGACAGGTATTTACGGTGCAGAAACTTGGGGGGGAGCTACCTTTGACGTGTGTGTTCGCTTCCTTAGGGAAGACCCCTGGGAAAGGGCCAGGAAACTCAAGGAAGCCATGCCGAAAGTCAAGAATATGATGC
>Ga0194044_10000242_pt1 | contig 26004 bp, 28 predicted proteins | sample JunL4417m_MetaG_FD_155460 | JGI IMG/M metagenome (GOLD analysis project Ga0194044, IMG submission 155460) | Anoxic zone freshwater microbial communities from boreal shield lake in IISD Experimental Lakes Area, Ontario, Canada - Jun2016-L442-17m | ecosystem: Environmental > Aquatic > Freshwater...
CGCCGCAGCTCATCGGCATCGAGGAGCCGGAGAACCAGCTTCATCCGCGGCTTCTGCCTGTTCTCGCCGAGGAGTGTCGGGCCGCCTCGGCGCGATCTCAGCTCATGGTGACGACTCACTCACCTTTCTTCGTCAACGGTCTGCGGCCGGAAGAAGCCCGGATCCTCTTCCGCGATGCCGCCGGCTTCACGCAGTCGCGGAGGGCTTCAGCCATCCCCAGCATCCTCGAGCTCGTCGCTCATGGTGGTCAGTTGGGCCATCTCTGGATGGAGGGCTATTTCGACGTCGGCGATCCCCTGCATGCGAGCGCCGGCGAATCCGTCCGCCTGCGCTCGTGACCTGCGCTCACGTCGAGCTGCTCCTCGAGGAGCTGTCGGCCGAAGCTGCCTTGAGGATTCTCCTGCCGAGGATGTTGCCCCCTCAGATCACCTTCAACATCCATCCCTTCCAGGGGAAGCTCGACTTGATGGGTAAGCTGCCGCAACGCCTGGGGGCCTATGCGGAGTGGCTGCCGAAGGACTGGCGCATCGTAGTCCTGCTGGACGAGGATCGCGAAGACTGCGTGTCTCTCAAGAGGCAACTTGAAGACTTCGCCTTGGGAGCCGGTTTGACGACGAAGTCGTCCCCAGGCGCAGATGGCTCCTTCGCTGTCCTCAGCAGAGTCGCGGTAGAGGAGCTTGAGGCCTGGTTCTTCGGCGACGTGCAAGCCATGTCGTCGGCGTACCCTGGAGTGCCGCTCACGCTGGGCGCGCGGAGCGGGTTCCGCGACCCCGACGCCATTCCCGGCGGAACCTGGGAAGCCCTGCAGCGGGTTCTCCAGAAAGCCGGTCATCACATGGGGGGCCTTCGCAAGGTGGAAGCGGCGGAGAAGATTGCGGCGCATATGGAGCCGGGCCGCAACCGCTCGCGCAGCTTCCAGTGCTTTGCTTCCGGCCTCGCGGACATCCGTTAGCAGGGGCCTCTTAAGCCGCGCCTTGAATGATCTGGAGCGCGCCGGGTTTGATGGAGGCCATTACCTTACGCAGCTTGCCATCTCAATCAACTCTTGTTCAGCGTAGTACATCTCCTCCTTCTCTGCCGGTGGGACGTCGCCGATCTCGGTGTGCAGGCGGCGGTTGTTCCACCAGTCGATGTACTCGAGCGTGGCGAACTCGACCTGCTCCGGCGTCTTCCACGGCCCCTGGCGGTGAATGAGCTCGGTCTTGTAGAGGCCGATGGTCGACTCGGCCATGGCGTTATCGTAGGCGTCGCCGGCAGCCCCGATCGAGGGCGCGATCCCGGCCTCGGCCAGGCGCTCGGTGTAGCGGATCGAGGCAAGCCGATCGCTTTCCGGGCACTGCAGCGGAATCGTCAGGGGACTGTTAGAAGCGACGCATGGAGACAGGTCGCCAGACTCTGCTCGACCAGATCGAGACGAGGAGGGCGCGATGGCCTACAGGAGACCGTCCATGCGAAGGATCAGGGAGATCTTGCGCCTCAAGTTCGAGGCCGGACTCTCGAAGCGCGCCATCGCCCTGACGATCGGCGTCTCGAGGCTGGAGGGCTGCCGGCCTCACGGTGCCCGCCTGCGGGCCGATCCTCTTCGCGGACAGCCCGAAGTCGCGCGAGCATCAGGCCACTGGCCGCCGGCCAAAGACCACCACGGGAGTTGTCACCCGTGTGCGTCGGCCAACGTCAGCCGCGCCCGCGATTCGTGACCCTCGTGGCCCAGTCGCTTCGTGGCTACACTCGTAGGCATGATGCCGGGACTCCCATCACGCCTCTTCCAGCCAGTGGACTCGCTCCGGGGCACGGGTCACAACGTCAACAGCTACCGGCGTGGCATTGACGATGTGTAGCCTCTCGGCTACACTCACTCGTGATTGAACTACGCAAGACGGAGACGTTCGCGCGCTGGCTCGACGACCTGCGTGATCTCCGCGCAAGAGCGCGCGTCCAGGTCAGGATCGAGCGCCTGGCTGCCGGGAATGCCGGAGATGTGAAAGCTGTGGGGAAGGGCGTCTCCGAGTTGCGGATCGACTACGGTCCCGGGTACAGAGTGTATTTCGCCAAGCGGGGGCGTGCGGTGGTCGTTCTCCTGGCGGGGGGCGTCAAGAGCACCCAAGCGGCCGATGTCAGAACTGCCAAGCGCCTTGCAGACACCCTGTAGGAGAGTCGTCGATGAGCAGAACCATCACCACCAAGTACGATGTCGCCGATCATCTCCGTACTCCGGAGGAGAGGGCCGCCTATCTCGAAGCCTGCCTTGAGGAGGCTGGGGGCGACGCTGCCTTCATCGCCAAGGCTCTGGGCGACATTGCCCGCGCGAAGGGGATGACCCAGGTGGCACGTGATGCCGGCCTGTCGCGGGAAAGCCTGTACAAAGCCCTCTCCGGTGAGCGCAGCCCTGACTTCGATACGATCCTCAAGGTGGTCGGCGCTCTGGGTCTCCAGCTGCATGCCGTCGCTGCGCAAGACTCCATGGTTCAGCCAGTCGCTCCAGCCGACCCGCGGGGCTCGTCGGCCCACTGAGCCCGCACGGCCCTGGCTGATGAGCTCAGGAGCCGCGTGCCCGGTCGCGCATTCGATCTGATCGTCCGTACCGACGATCGCGCCGAGGTGAGAGGGTTTGAGGCGTGGGTGGGTGCGGGCTGCGTGGACGGCGCAGATGCCGTTGGGTATGCCGCAGAGGAATCGCGGTGCACCCTCGAGGGGCCACCTGAGACGGCCGGAGGCTTCCGGCCGTTTCCTTTTGTTGAGGCTTGCTGGAGGAGCGGCTGAGCTCAAGTCCTCGAACTGCCGGTTCGGCGACATGCCCACGCGGCCTCTACGGCAAGCTCAGCAGGCGCTCGCTGCGCCAGACGCGCACCACTCGCACGCGCTCCTCGTCGAGATGGTAGACGATGCGAAATGGCGGGTGGATGATCTCGCGCAGTTGCGCCAGGCCGAACTCTGGCGCCATGCGCCCACTCTCGGGGAAGTCAGCCAGCCGCAGGACCGCATCGACGATCTCTCGCACGAGCCGCCCCCCCACCTCGGGAACCTGCTGGTCGGCATACCAAGAGCGGATCTCCTCCAGATTGGTGAGGGCCGAAGGCGCGAAGCTGACGCGGCGCCTGGCCGCCATGTCAGGTAAGACCCAAGCGGCGCTTGACCTCGTCGATGTCGATGTCGAGGCCGGCGTCAAGCTCGACAAGGCCCGCCACCACGCTGCGCATGAAGGCCCGCTCCTCGCTGTCGGCCTCGTACTCGGAGAGCGCCTGCACGACGGCCACGCCTCGGCCGCGGCGCGTGAGCAGCACCGGGCGGTGAGTCTCGTCGACCTGGCGAACGATGCGGCCCGGGTTCACCTTCAGGTCGCTCAAGGGAACGACGTCCTTCGAGAACTGGGGTGCTGCCGGCATTTGGTCCTCCGGATAGCTGCGGTTAACAGGAAGGAGGATAGCACCCCCTAACAGGTCTTGTCAGCCTGCCGCCAAACGCTACCGCACCGCCGGTGTTCGCCGAACACGGATGCTGCAGACTGCATGGGGCCGGCAAACCACAGGCTGATCAGCCAATCCCGCCTGTCACCGCGTAGCCCATCGCGCGGTACCCGGCGAGCCGCTTCTGGTGCATCCGTGCCAGCACTGGGACGCCATCGTCCACGTAGTCGTAGATGATCACGTCCGCCTTGCCCGCGTGCTCCCGGTGCAGCCGGCCGGCGTACTGCTGCAGCGTCCCTCGCCAGGCGACCGGCATGGCCAGGAAGAGCGTGTCCAGGCGCGAATCGTCGAACCCCTCTCCGACGCAGCGGCCGGTGGCGACGATCACTCGTGGGGCGTCGGGTGGCGTGGCCGCCATCGCCTCCGCGATCGCCCGCCGCCTTTTGGCGCCCATCCCGCCCGACATCACGAACACGTTGGCCACCGATTCGCCGAGCGCCGCGGCGAGGCTGTCCCGATGCTCGGTGCGCTCGGTGAGCACGAGCGGTGAGCGCCCCGCGGCGACCGCCGCGAGCACGTCGGCGACGATGAGCGCGTTGCGCGCAGGGTCCGCGGCGAGCGCGGAGTAGACCGCCTGAATGCCCGGCTCGAGCTCGGCCGCGGGCATCGTGAAGGCGGTGCCTCTCACAGCGACCCTGTGGTCGAACGGACGCGCCGCGGCTTGGCTTCTGGCATCGGTGCGGTATCTGATTGGGCCGCACTGCATGGTGATGATCGGCTGGCGCCCGTCTCTGCGCACGGGCGTCGCCGTGAGGCCCACGACGTACCGCGCCCGCACCTGTCTCAGCACCTGCTCGAAGCTGAAGGCCGAGAGATGGTGGCACTCGTCCACGATCACCTGCCCGTAGTCGGCTACCAGGTCGGCGACCACGCCCTTCCTGTTGAGGGACTGGATGACGGCGACGTCGACGGCGCCGGTAGGTCGTGCGCGGCCGCCACCGATCGCGCCGATCGCGGCGGGCGGCGCGTCGAGGAACGCCGCGAGCCGCTCGAGCCATTGATCCATGAGCTGCCGGCGATGCACCAGCACCAGGGTGTTGACCCGCCGCGCGGCGACGAGCCAGGCGCCGACGACCGTCTTGCCGAACGCGGTGGCGGCGCACAGCACGCCTTTGTCGTGCGCCAGGATCGCCGCGGCGGCGTCGAGCTGCTGCGGCGTCAGCTCGCCGTGGAAGGTCACGTCGAGCGACTGCCCATCCGTCCTCTCGTCACGGATCCGCGGCTCGATGCCATGGGCCGTGAGCAGCTCGAGCGCCGCGTCGAGGCAGCCGCGCGGCAGCGCGATGTAGCCGGCGATCTCCTCCGCGCAGCAGATGAGCCGCGGCTTCGCGAACGTCGGCAGGCGCATCGCTTGGGCGCGGTAGAACTCGGGGTTCTCGAACGCTGCCAAGCGGACGAGCCGATCCTGCAGGCCCTCTGGAAGGCCATCCTTGCTGACGAACACGAGGTTGGCCGACACGACGTCGGTGGCGTCCGGGAAGGGTCCCTTGATGCGGGACTCCGATCGTAGCCCGGAGGGCGGCAAGGTCCAGGGCTCCTCTACGCCGTCATCCAGGGCGATGCGCTCGCCGAGGACGTCGGCTCCGTCCATCGCCCTCTCAAGAGCCTGCGCAACGTCGGCGCCGGTCATCCGCGTGACGCGGGAGAGCAGGCGCCACTGATCGGGCGCGGGCTTGAAGACGGCGTCGACGAACACGCTTCTGCCCTCGTCCCGCGGCTGGCGCTGCAGGGGCAAGGCGATGAGGTTGCCGAACCCGCCCTTGGGGAGCGTGTCCTGGCCGGGGAAGAGGCGGTCGTACGAGTCGAGGCCCACCTCATGGCGCTGCGCCGTCGTTCTGGTCAACAGGGCCGCGCCGAGCCGCCGCGCCTGCGCGGCGTCGATCGCTTCCGCGAAGAACAGCCACACATGCGCGCCCTCTCCGGAGCGCGAGACCTCGACGCAGACCGGGACGTCGAGCTGCGCACACACTCCCGTGAAGGCCGAGACGTCGTGCCGCCACTCGGCCTTGTCGAAGTCGAGCGCGAGGAAGCGGCAGGTCTCGTCGGGCAGCAGCGGGTAGACGCCGACGGTGTGCCGGCCCGTGAGGTGGTCGCGGATCACCTCGTCGGTGACGGGCAGCAGCGCCCTGTTGGGGCAGTCCGCGCACTTGACCTTGGGCTTGCCGCACAGGGCGCGATCCCATTCGTGCGCGCACGCCGGCGCGTAGCCCGACCGGCCCACCTTGTTCTGCCAGCGCACTGCGTAGACATCATCGCGGCCGCGAAAGAGCCTGCGAAACAGCGCGAGCTTGGCGGCGACGGGGGAGCCGGAGGTCACCGGGGCCTTGGTCTCGAGCGCGTCGGGAGCAGCCATCGTGAGCGCCGCCGGAGGGGACGTGAGCCGCGCCGGAGATGGCGCGGTCCCGGTCGGTCCGAGCAGCGACCTCAGGTGGGTGTTCTCAGCGCGCAGCCGCTCGCACTCGGCGCGCAGAGCGGTGAGCTCGTCCTTCTCGCCGTCGGCGTTCACCATTCCGACATTGTCTCAGTCTCAAGGGTGGATCGGAACTTCCTCCGCGCCGGGCGGCGTCGAGGGCCCGAGGCAACCACCGAGGATTCCTCGGTGGTTCGGGCCGAAGGATGCCACCGGGTCGGTCGGTCGAACACGACCGGATCAAGGGAGCGTGTACCGTTCGCGGCGGCGGAGCTCGGCGTCTCCGACGCCCGCGGCGGCCGGGCGGAGTACACTGGGCTCCCGTCGTTTCACGAGAGGACCGCAGTGACCCGCAGCCCGGCCGAGGCGCGAGGCGCGATCACGAGCCTGACCAGCGGGGCGGCGGCGCTTGTCGCGTTCTTCGCGATTTTCGCCGCCGCCCTGCTCGCCGCCGTCTGCCTCGCCGCCTCCGCCTCCGCCTCCACCAACCCGAGCACGGCCGAGATCGGCGCCAAGCTGCAGGACGCCGCCGCCGCGCGCGGCATCCCACCGGAGATCCTCTACGCCATCGCCTTCCAGGAGAGCGCGTGGCGCCAGTTCGACGCCAACGGCGACCCGCTCATCGGCTTCGACGGCCTCGGCATCGGCATCATGCAGGTGACCTCCTACGTCGCCTACGACCTCGATGTCGAGAGGCTCAAGGCCGACATCGACTACAACATCGCCGCGGGCGCCGACATCCTTCTGGAGAAGCGGACCTGGACGCCGGTGATCGGCGACGGAGACACGCGCTGCTACGAGACCTGGTTCTACGCGGCGTGGGCGTACAACGGCTGGACGGCGGACAATCCCTACCCGTACCAGGTCTGGCGGCACGTCGCCGACGGCCCCGAGGGCTGGTGGACGGGCGTGCCCGTGACGGCGGTCCCCAAGGCGTCGCTCGTGAACGGCCTCGGCGTGACGACTCCGACGCCGCAGCCGGCGCACTACTGGAGCCCGACGCCGCTGCCCAAGCCCACGCTGAGCGCGCCGCGGGCGCCCGCGCGGGTAAAGGCCGGCGTCCGTTTCACGGTTTCCGGCACGCTCGCGCCGCGGCACGCCGTCGGCGCGCGCTCCGTGGAGGTCCGTTGCTACCGCACGGGCGGCGGCGGATGGATCCTCAAGAAGACGGTGCTGAGCACAAACAGCGACGCCGGCGAGCTCACGACGTGGACGACGCAGCTCGGCCTGGCGCAGACCGGCCGCTGGAAGCTGGTGGCCCATGCGCTCGCCGACGCGGACCACGCGGCCGCGAGCTCCGGGCCGGCGTACGTCACGGTGCGGTAGCGCGTGGGGGAGGGCTGAGACCGGTGGTGAGGACGACGGGCCGGCCGCACCGGCGCATCGAGGTCGCGTCGTACGCGTGGCTGCTGAAGGGCATCGCCGGCACGGAGGCCGGCGGGCTGAAACTGCACGCCGCCGGTCAGGCGCACCGCCTCTCGTTTGTGCCGCCCAACGGCGCCGAGCACGCGGAGGCCCGCGGGATGGCGGCCGTGGGCAACCTTGCGGCGCTGAGCATCGTGGCGTCCAGGGCTCACGATATCGGCGCCGGACGCGCCGTGGGGCGGCGCCGGCGCGAGCTCCTCAGCGCCGCCGCCCAGGCGTGACGGGGAGCGCGGGCGGGCGGCAGGTCGCGAAACGGTAGCCCAGCGCTCAGCGACGACCCCGACGCCATCCGGTTCAGGGCCGCGTTCCGCGAGCCACCAGAGACACGCCGGCGAGCGGACGCGCGCTGCTCGGGGTGAGCGCTCGCGACGCGATGTGGACGAAAGGGGCAGAAGGTCATAGGCTTTCGTGAGGGCGGCAGGCAGACCGCGGGATCATCGTTGGGATGACCGCGGCAACCGTCACATGTACCGTCACCCTGTTGGTGACGACATCCGCGGGAGGTCGCGTTGGAGGGACGGCAGAACGGCACGAGGCCAGACTGGGAGACTGCCGATGGGTCCCTCGATCCGCGCAGGTTCCCGATCGACGGCGTGCTGCGGCAGGCTCTGGATGAAGACGCCGAGCACTTCCGCGGGGCCTGCTCCATGTTGGCGACGATGGCGCGTTACGAGCGCCGCGAAGCCGGAGTCTTCCTTCTCGGCCTGCTGTCATTCAACCGCGACGATCTCGAGCGACTCGCGCAGGTCGTGCGCGCCCTTGGGGCGTTCCCCACTCGCGAGGCGCTGGATGCCCTGACCGCGGAGCTGCGCCGCATCCCGTCGACCAGCTCCACGCGGGGCTACCTGAACGCGGTCCTGGCGGCGCTCACCGAGTTTCCCGATGATCTGGTCTGCGACAGGCTCGCCGAGCTGTCCGCGGACAAGAGCTTCAGCATCAGGTGGCGGCGGAAGTTCCAGGGCGCGCTGGAACGCACGCAGCGTTACCTCGACGAGAACGACGACTACTGGTGAGCGACGGCCGTGCGCTCCCACCGAGGCTCGTGCGGTGTGGCGCTCGGAGCGAACGCCTTTGCGCGGCGCCGCTTCCTTCAGCGTACGGCGGAGGTGATGCATGACAAGTCAGCCTGAATCGACCCCGCGGAAGATGTACTGGTCGGACGACGTCCGCGGGACCAGGCGCTGCCCCGACTGCCACGTCAGGCTCGTCCCGAAGCCCCAGACGTATCTGCTGATCCTGCGGCACGCGAAGTACACGGCTACCCATCTCGCGGGCAGCGCCGGCGGCCACTTCTGCCCCGCCTGTCCGGTGGTCGTGCTCGACAGGAAGCAGTTCGACGACTACGCCGCGACGAGCAGCGACGCCCGCGCAGGAAGCTCCTACCTGGCGCCCGGCCTGGTCGACCTGTCCGCCGTGCCGGAGGACAAGGCGGACCTGCCTTTCGACGAGCTCGACAACCCGCTCCCCCTGGTCATGTTCACGAACCTGCAGCAGGGCCCGGAGCCCGAAGACCCGGCGCTCGTGAGCGGCGATCCGCCGCTGCGACCATCGTCTTTCGGCCGGCGAACGAGGAGCGCGTCGCTGCGCCCCCCCATCTGTGAAGGTGAGCGCGTTCCTTGAGGACCGGATGGAGAGCGCCGCGCCACGCGCGACCCCGGTCAGCCGACCGGGGGCGCGTCCACTCCGAGGCGCGGACACATCTGCGCGAGGCGGCAGGCTTCACAGTCGGGTGAGCTCGGGCGACAGGCGCCGCGCCCCAGCGCCCACAGACTGAGGTCCATGACGCCGGGGTACTTGGGGTTGATCTCTCTGGCGCGATAGACGATCTCCTCGTCGGCGCAGTGCATCCTGACAAGCCCGAGCCGCCGCATGACCCTGCGCACGTGCGCATCGACTGAGATATCGATCGAGTATCTGTCCCTCATCGGGATCCTGAAGTCGCGCGCCAGGATGCCGGCCGCCATGGTGGCGATCCTCGGCGAACAGCCGTCGAGCTCGAGGAAGCGGCGAACGATGGTGGAGCTGCGCGGGGAGTCGGCCCAGATGCGAGCGGCGTCACCGTCGTAACGATTCGCTATCCGCTGAAGGGCGGCGAAGACGACGGGCGCCATCTTGGCCGGGTAGCGGTGGAGGGCGTCGGGCTCGCGCAGGTGGCCGGCGATCGCCTCGGCCGGCAACGCCGCGAGGTCGGCCAGCTCCCAGGAGCCGGCGCGCTCGCCGAGCCGGTACGGCAGCGTCCACGCGCGCTCGGCGGTGTCCTGGCGATCGACGAGGCAAGCGAGCACGAAGGCATGAGGGTGGTCGTCGAGATCGTTGAGGAGGGCGTTGGCCTCAGGCAGCGAAACCAACGGAACGGGCGCGTAAGGGCGCCGCATCGCGGCGTAGCCTTGCGCCACCAGCCTTTGCGTGATGCGCTCCGTATCCATGGCGGGGAGTCTATCTGACGTTTGTGGCCCGTGCGCGCGCCGCATCGAGATCCACACGTTCATGCCTCGGACATACGCCATGACAGGTGGTAGAATCGGCCGCGGTTTCCGAAGGAGGTCCGCCCGTGTCCGCCGATGTCGAGCTGCTGAGGTCGTTGTGCCTCGCCCCGGGTCCGACCGGGTTCGAGGCGCCGGCTCAGGAAGTCGTACGCCGGCGCCTGGCGCCGCTCGGAGAGGTCGCCGCCGATCCGCTGGGCAACATCTGGCTGGACGTCGGCCCCGCCGGCGGCCCGCAGGTCGTGGTCACGGCGCACGCCGATCAGATCGGCCTGATCGTCACTTACGTCGACGAGCACGGCTACCTGTTCGTCGAGAAGATCGGCGGCGTGGCGGCCCTGCTTGTCCCCGGCCGCCATTTCGTGATCCACAGCGCCGGCGGCCCGGTACACGCGGTCGGCGGCAAGAAGCCCACGCACATCATCCCCGCCGACGAGCGCGAAAAGGCGCCGCCCCTCGACGAGCAGTTCCTCGACATCGGCGCCTCGAGCCGGGAGGCGGCGCTCGAGCGCGTCGCCATCGGCGACCCCATCACCTTCACGCCCGACTTCATCGAGCTGTCGCCGGGCGTCTTCGGCGCCCAGGCGTTCGACGACCGCGCCGGCGTGTACTGCCTGGTGCGCGCCCTCGAGCTCTACGCGGCCGCGCCCGGCGCGGCGCGGCTCACCGGCGTCTCCACCGTCCACGAAGAGACCACGTTCATGGGCGCCAAGGCGCTGGCGAAACGCCTCACGCCGGCCGTGATCATCGTCGTCGATGGCGATTTCTGCAGCGACACGCCGGCCGCCGACGCCAGGAAGCTCGCCGGCGAGGTCAAGCTCGGCGCCGGCCCGGTGCTCGGCCGCGGCGCCGGCAGCAACCACGCCCTCCTCACGATCGCTCGCGAGGTGGCGGCCGCGGAGGGCATCGCGGTGCAGATCAAGGCGGCCCCCGAAGCGATGTCTACCGACGCCGACGAGCTCATGGCTGCGGGCGCCGCGGCGACGCTTTCGCTGAGCCTGCCGGTGCGCTACATGCACTCTCCCTTCGAGGTCGCCCACGGCGACGACCTGGAGGCCGCGGCGCGCCTCGTCGCCGCCCTCGCGCGGCGTGTCGGCGCGGCCGCCGCCGCCGAGTCATTCGTGCCACGCGTCTGAGGCGGCTCGCCGCCGCGTCCCGGGAGGCCCTGTGAAGCTGTTCATCGCCATCGATCTGGAAGGCGTCACGGGCGTGGTGTCCGAGCTTGACACCAGCCGCGAAGGACCGGCCGCGGCGGTCGCCCGCAAGCACATGCGCGCCGATCTCGACGCGGTGCTCGAGGGCTGCTTCGCGGCCGGCGCCGACGAGGTCGTGGTGTGCGACGCGCACGACGACGGCCGCAACCTCGACGCCGCCGGCCTGCCTCCGCGCGTCGTCCTCGTGAGCGGCTCTCCGACGCCGTACAGCATGCTGCAGGGCATCGGCCGCGACTGCGACGGCGCGCTGTTTGTGGGTTACCACGCGCGCGCCGGCGCCGCCGCGGCCGTGCTCGAGCACACCTGGAACTACAAGGTCTTCGCCGCCGCGCTCGGCGATCTGGAGGTCGGCGAGCTCGGCCTCGGCGCCCTGCTGGCTGGGCATTTCGGCGTGCCCGCCGTGTACCTGTCCGGCGACGACAAGGCCGCCGCCGAGGCCGAGGCGCTGGCGCCGGGCATCGTCACCACCGTGGTCAAAACGGGCATCACGCGGCTGGCCGCCGGCCTGGTCTCGCCGGACCACGCCCGCGCGCGCATGCGCGCCGACGTCGAGCGGGCGCTGCGCGCCGAGCGTAAGCCGCCGCCGCTCGCCTGGAACGGCGAGCCTCTGCGGCTCACCTTCACGCGCGTCGAGTACTGCGACCGCGCCGCGGGCTGCCCCGGCGTGCGGCGCCTGGACGGGCGCACGCTGCAGATCCCGGGAGCGGACTTCGAAGAGGTCTACCGCGGCTTCCTCGCCTGCGTGCGGCTCTCGGACCTCGAGGATTGACGGGCGCAGCCGGGCGAATGCGGGGGGGCGCCGCGAGGGGCGCCGCACCGTGACGGGGGCCGCGCAGTTGCGGAGGCGCGGCCGGTGTGGTCAACTACTGCCGCGGGCGGATGTAGTGTAGTTGGCAACACGTCAGCTTCCCAAGCTGAAGATCGCGGGTTCGACTCCCGTCATCCGCTCCAGGCGCTTCCAGGGATCCGGTGGGCATCGCGACCCCCTTCTGGGGGCCGTTTTCGTGCGCGGCGACCCTTCAGAGATCGCTGTGGCGCTCCGCCAGGCCAAGGTGGTGCAGGCGCGCCTGCATGGCCTTGCGGCCGACCTCGAAACGCTCGGCCAGACGGGCGGCGTCGGGGCCGTGCGTGCGCACCGCCTCGCGCACGAGACGCTCGGGCATGAGCAGCTCGGCGGCAAACTCGTCGGCCTCGCCCTCCTCGACGCTCCCCGCCTCGTCGGCGACGCCGCCGAGCGCGGGATGGCAGCCCTCCTGGTGCAGCACGAAGTGGCCGATCTCGTGGGCGATCGTGAAGCGCCGGCGGCCTGAGGCGCCGCCGTTCGGCGCGACGGCGCGCCCGTCGCCCAAGGGTTCCAGGGCGGCTTCGCTGGTGAAGGGCTCGCGGGTCTTGCCGAGCAGCTCGAGATTGAGCGCGCTGACGACGTCGCGTAGCGACACCGGCTCGTGCGAGACGCCGGCGGAGTCGAGCAGGCGCGTGGCCTGACGGCGGATGTCTGACGTGGGATGGTTCATGAGGACGGCCCCTTGGGGGGAGGGCATTCTACCACCCCGCGCTGAGGGCTCGCGACCGGTCGCCGTGCGCGCGCTCAGGCGCCGATGAGCGGCAGCAGGCGGGCGACGACGCCGCCCACGGCCAGAGCCAGCACGACCGTGCCGGCTGAGATCGCCGCCGTCCACCTCCAGCCCAGCTCGCGGCGCAGCACCGCGATCGTCGCGAGACACGGGATGTAGATCGTGTTGACGATGGCGTAGGTGATGATCTGCGGCCTGGTCATGATGCTCGAGATGTCGGCCACCGCGCCGCCGGCGCTCACCGCGGCGAACACGAGCAGAAGCTGCAGGGCCAGCTCCTTGCGCAGCACCGCGAAGACCAGCGTGAGCCCGGCGACGGCGGGCAGCATGAGCCAGCCCTCCACCACCGGCGACAGGGGAGCCGTGAGCTTCCAGACGAGCCCCGTCTCGTAGAGGGCGCCGAGCACCATGCTGCCGATGAGGATGATGGGCGCGGCGTCCCACACGAACTCGCGAAAGCGCCGCCACGTCTTGGCGGCCACCTGGCGGATCACCGGCCGGCGGAAGGGGAACATCTCCATGACGAAGGCGCCCTTCTGCCCGGGCAGGAGCCGGTTGAGGCCGAGGCCGGCCGAGACGCCGACGACGAAGACGACGAAGTAGGTGAACAGCGCCCACTGCCAGCCGGCGAAGGCCGCCACCGCGCCGATGATGACCGCGGTGCGGGCGCTGCAGGGCGTGAGCGTGGCGAGCGCCGAGGCGATCACGCGCTCGCGTTTGGTGGGCAACGAGCGCGTGGCGACGATCGCCGGCACGTTGCAGCCGCCGGCGGCGATCAGCGGGATGACCGCGCGCCCGTGCAACCCGAAGCGGTGCATCACGCGGTCGCTGAGGAAGGCGGCGGCGTTCATGTAGCCGGTGTCCTCGATGAACGCCAGGAGGAAGTAGAACGTGAGGATGTACGGGATGCCGACGGCGATGGTGGCGAGGATGCCGCCGTCGACGCCCCAGAGGACTGTCCGACCAAGCACGCCGTCGCCGAAGACGCCGGTGACCGCGGAGCTCACGGCCGGCGACACCCAGGCCGTCCAGGCGCCGGTGAGCAGGCGCGAGAGCACGTCGCCGACCACAAAGAGCGTGGCGAACATCGCGGCGATGACCCCGATGAGGATGGGGATCCCGGTGCGCGGGGCTGTGGTGAGGCGCCACCAGGTGTCGGCGGCGGCTCGCGGCGGAGGCGCTTGCGCCGCCACCGCGAGCCGCCGCGCCTCGGCATGCCGCGCCTGCGCGATGGCCAGGGCGAGGCCGTCGTCGGCGGGCGTGAGCACCCCGGCGGTGTCGAGCCGGAGCGCCTCGACGACCTCGGCGTCGCCTTCGAGGACGGTGATGGCCGCGGCGCGGGGGGTCAGCCCGAAGGGCGGGCGCCCGGCCTCCGCGGCCCGCGCCGAGATCGCCGCGGCGAGCGTCTGCACGCGCTCGGCGACGACCTCGGGCAGGGGCGTGCCCGCGGCGCGCCCGAGGCCGTTGGCCGAAGCCGCCACACGCAGCATCTCTGCTTCGAGCTCGGGTAGTCCTTCGCCGCGGGGCGCCACAGTCGCAATCACCGGCACGCCGAGGTCGCGGGAGAGCGCCTCGGCGTCGACGTCGCGGTCGTGGCGGCGCGCTTCGTCGGAGAGGTTCACCGCGACGACCACGCGGAAGCCGAGGTCGAGAAGCTGCAGAGGCAGGTACAGGCTGCGGCCCAGATTTGTGGCGTCGACGACCGCGACCACCACGTCCGGGGCGCGAGTGAGCAGGGCGGTCCGCGCGGCGCGCTGGTCGCCGCCCTGGCCGTCCAGGGAGTACGCGCCGGGCAGGTCGACGACCTCGACGCGCCGGCCACCCCACCGTGTACACACGGCGCACGCCTCGGTGGTGACGCCGGCGCAGTTGGCGGTCTCGCAAGCGGCGCCGGTGAGGGCGTTGAACAGCGAGCTCTTGCCGACGTTGGGGTTGCCGGCCACACAGGCGACGAGCGTCCGCTCGCCGTGCCCATGGCCGGCCCTCCGCCGGCGTCGTGTCGGGACGGTCGCCATGACCGTCAGGCGCGCACCAGGATCTTGCCGGCCACCTCACGCCCAAGGGCGTACTGCGAGCCGGCCACGCGCACGAGCAGCGGGCCGCCGAACGGCGCCACGCTCTCGACCGCGACGGGCGTCTCGGGCAGCAAGCCGAGGGAACCGAGGTATCTGAGGAGCTCGCCGTCCTCCTCGGTGATGCAGCCGATCACGCTGTGCTCACCGGCGCCGAGCCCGACGAGCGGGCGCAAGGCTTCGTCGGGCAGCGTGCCGTCCTCACCGGGGATAGCGTGCCCGTGCGGGCACGTCGTGGGGTTGCCGAGGTGCTCCGCAAGCCGCGCCTCGACCTCGGGGCTGAGCACGTGCTCGAGCTTACAGGCCTCCTCGTGCACCGCGTCCCAGGGCATGTCCAGGTAGTCGACGAGAAAGCGCTCGCTGAGACGGTGACGACGCACGAGCGCGGCGCCCTCGTGCTCGCCTTCGGGGGTGAGCCTGATGCCGCCCTCGCCGTGCGGCGTCACGAGGCCTGCCGCACGCAGCCGGCCCAGCATCTCGGAGACCGATGGCGGGGCCACGCCGAGATCCCTGGCCAGGCGCTTGACCGTGACGGGGGCGTCGCCGCGCTGCAGCTTGAACATGGCCTCGAGATACTCTTCGATGCTCTGCGTGCGCTTGTTCACGGGTCTCCTCCGGCGCCTCGGCCTGCGCTTCCCCGCAGCGGACGCACCTCGGGCCGGTGCGACTGGCGGGGCTGCTCTTTAGGATACCCTAATCATCGGCATAAGGGAAGCATGACATTAGTCAAGAGGGAGGGGAGAGATTCGCGGTGAGGTGCGCCGAACGTGCCCGGAGATCGTGCACGGGACCAGCCATGAACGGCAGCGGTCTCTCGCACCCCTCGAGAGCGGCGTACCCTGTCCGCATGAGCCCACCGCCCGTGCGTGCCGTGACCGCTGGCGCAGAAGAGCGTAGGCTGTCGCCGAGTGTTGTGCGGACTTCATGATCCTTGTCAGGTGAGACAGGTCACAGGCAAGTCCGCCGCCCGGAGGCCGATATGGATGCGCGTTGGAGCACGTTGCCGTACTACTTCGGCGGGTACGATCCCGAATTCGAGCGATATGCCCGGGAGGACTTGTCGGCGACGATCATCAGGAGTACCGGCGCGGGTTTGGGAGCTGCGCTTTCCGCCGCGCGTGAGGCCGCACCAAGGTTCCTCATCGGGGGCGACTGCTTCACCGCCCTGCCGGTGATATTCGCACACAGATCCGAAATCGAGAACGTCTACTGGTTTGACGCGCACGGAGATTTCCACGATGAAGTGACCACAAGCACCGGCTTCCTGGGAGGAATGCCGTTCGCGGCCCTTACCGGCAACGCATGTGGTCACCTCCTGGACCTCCTCGGCGAAGATCCTGTGGATGCGGCGCGCTGCAAGCATGTCGGGGGCAGAGCCTGGGACGAGGGTGAGAAGGAAAGGATGGAGGTGGCTGGAGTGGAGCTGCTACTGACCCCACCTCCGCATCTGGACAGGCCAAGTCACATCCATATCGATGTCGATGCTCTTGACGTGAGCGAGGTTCCCAACGTGACACACCCTGCACCGGGCGGGCTATCGACGGCCAACATGGCGGCCTTTCTCGAGACGAATGCGGATTGGATAACCAGTGTGAGCGTCTCGGCGTGGATCGTCGAAACCAAGCCTCCGGCTGCCTGCGTTCATCTGCTGGAGCACCTCATCCGTGCGCTCGGCCAGGGCTCGCAGTGCTCACCTGACAAGCGCATCGACCCGACGCGCCGAAGCGCTCGGTCAGACTGGAAGGGTACGGCGCGCAGGTCATGCCGTGAAAGCCAGGAGTACCATGCCCGGCGGGAATGAAGCACTTGAGGGGCGTCTCGTCTCCATCGCCGCATCGAGCCCATGGTTCATGCCGTGCTTGACGGCTGTCCGCGGCCTCGGGCTCGCTTCGTGGTGCATCGGCGCGGGAGCGGTGCGCGATCTTGTCTGGGATTCTCTGCATGGGATGTCGGCCCCATCCGCGCTGGCGGATGTCGATGCCGCCTACTTCGAGCCGGCGGACGCCGGCGCCGGACGCGACGAAGCGCTGCGGCGCCAGTTGACCGCGGCTCTCCCCGGCGTCCCATGGGAGGTCACGAACCAGGCTGGTGTCCACCTCTGGTGCGAGGCCTGTTTCGGTCATCCCGTCGCGGCGCTGGCCTCGTTGGAGGACGCGGTCGCCTCATGGCTCGAGTATGCGACGGCGGTCGGGCCGACGCTCGACGCCGACGGCATCATTCATGTCATGGCTCCTCACGGACTGGACGACCTCTTCTCGATGGTCGTCAGACGCAATCCCACCCGGGTCAGTCTCGAGACCTATCGCCGGCGCATCCAGGAGAAGCGGTATGCGGAGCGCTGGCCCAAGGTGACCATCATCAGTTGACGCACATGTTCCCCCATCCCTACAAGGCGGCTGATGTGGAGTGGTGGTTCTCGTGGTGGACAGGTACGACGTCGAGGGGAACCCCGCGTATCTGGTCAAGTCCACGAGCGTCGTCAGCGTCGATGCCCCCGAGAGCTTGAGGAGGAGGGGCGATGCCTGAGCTGCTGAGCCTGTCGCAGTGCTGCCACGAGCGCGTCTTCCAGAGTGGAGAAGGCGAAGACGCGGCGAGCGTGAATCGACCAGCATTCGAGACGGGCTGTCCCGCGGCGCGTGTATTCGAAGACGCTCCGCCTGGGCGACTGCAGTTCAGTCTGTCTGGGGCGAGGCTGTGTCACAAGCACGCGAGGTGGCGATGAGCATGCCGCACATCGACCCACGCGAGGAGCTGCTGGCGCGGTATGCACAGGTAGAGGCGCGACTGGCGGAGCCTGATGCTCGCCAGATGGGTGACGAGGGCGAGTGGTTCGTCGATCTCGTCGGCCTGAATGGAGCTTGGGCGACGGGCGGCGCTCCGCGGGAAGCGTTGCGCCATTTCGAGGATACCGTACGCGACTGGGCCTCCGTGAAGCTGGATCACGGTGACCGTGACCTGCCGATGCTGGACGACATCGACACGAACATCCTGGCGCCCCTGCAGTTTGACAGCGCCAGGGGCGCTTCCGCGCCGGAGACTGGTCCAGCTACTCCGTAGCTTCGGCTACGCAGGCCCGGAGTCGGGCGCCAAGCACCGACTCATGCGCCGCGGCGCTCGCACTGTCGCGCGGCCAAACCCACATGGCTCCAGGGATGTCCCTTGGTGGCTGGTGCGCGAGATCCTCAGTCAGGCGGATATCGACGAAGCGGAAGCCCGGGCGGCGTTGGGGTCACGCCAGCCGCTGCGCGGGCCGCCGACGGAGCGGGGCGCGTCGCCGGTCCGCGCGCGGCTCCTGTGCCGCTCACACACCGTTCGCGACGACCCAGTCGAGCGTCGCGCGCGCGACCTCGGGCGAGCGCCCGGGGCCGTGGTGGCCGCCCTCATCCAGCGCGATGAAGCGCGTCGGGGCGGCCAGCACGGCCGCCAGGCGCGCGCTGTGCGCGAAGGGCACGGCCTCGTCGTCGCGGGCGTGCGCGAGGAGTACGCGCGGCAGGCCGCGCGCTACGGCGACGAGGTCGAGGCGCCGCAGATACGGCCGCCAGGCGGCGGCGTCGAAGCGGCCGTAGTACTCGCGGTCGGGGTCGCCGGCGCGCTCGAGCCGCTCCAGGTCGTCGAGGCCGGCGAGCAGGGACGGCCCGTCCGCGGGGCACAGGAGCACGAGCGAGCGGAACAGCCGCGGGTGGGCGCGCGCCGCCAGCAGCAGGAAGCAGCCTCCCATGCTGGCCCCGCGCGCCGCCAGCCACGGGGCGTCGCTGGCGGCCAGCAGCGCCTCACCGGCCGCGACCGCGTCGTGCCAGCCGTCCGGCCCGAGCACGCCGTCGCTCTCGCCGTGGCCGCGAAAGTCGAAGGTCAGCGCGGCCAGCCCCGCCGCCGCCGCCTGCGCGCCCATGAGGCCGTGGTTCTCCTTGCGGCTGCCGGCGCCGTGGCACACCAGCAGGGCGCCGCGCGGCCGGCCGCGCGGGCGGAAGAGCAGGCCGGCCAGCTCGAGGCCGTCGCAGGCGATGCGAATCGCCTCGGGCGCGGGTGTGGGCGAGGTGCGCACCTCACGAGTGTAGCGGACGTCCGGCCTCCGGCGTGCCCTTGCCTCGAGATCGCGGATGGGCTAGGTTCGGCCCGATCCGCTCCTTCAGGAGGCGACCTGAGACTCCGGTTCGCGTATCTCGTCACTGCCGCGTTCATGCTCGCGTGCCTCGCCGGCGGCGGCATCGCGGAGGCGGCGACGGCGCCGGTCGGCCCGCCGACGGCGGTCGGGCGCGGCGGCGCCGCGGCCACCATCGAGCGCCTCGCCACGCAGGCGGCGATCGATACGCTGCGCCGCGGCGGCAACGCCATCGACGCCGCCGTGACCGCGGCCGGCGTGCTCAGCGTCGCCGAGCCCTTCTCGTGCGGGATCGGCGGCGGCGGCTTTCTCGTCCTCTACGACGCCTCGCGGCGCCGGGTGACGACGATCGATGGGCGTGAGGTCGCGCCGGCGGCGATGTCGCCGACGTCGTTCTGGGAGAACGGCGTCCCTCTGCCCTTCGACGAGGCCCGCTACAGCGGCCTCTCGGTCGGCGTCCCCGGCACGATCGCCACGTGGGCCATGCTGCTGCGCAAGCACGGCACGATCTCGCTGCGCGAGGCGCTGGCCCCGGCCGTCGCCATCGCCACGAAGGGCTTCGTCATCGACCAGACGTTCTACGACCAGATCGCGCAGAACCGCGACTGGTTCGCGGACGTGCCGTCGTCGGCGGCCCTCTACCTCGACGCGGACGGCACGCCGCGCGACGTCGGCACGGTCCTGCGCAATCCCGATCTCGCGCGCACGCTGGCGCGCGTCGCGCGCTCCGGCGCGAGGGCGTTCTACCGCGGCCCGCCGGCCGCCGCCCTCGTCGACACCGTCCGCCATCCGCCGGTGTCGCCGACGGCGACGCACGTCTGGCGCCCGGGAGTGATGACCGCGCAGGATCTGCGCGCGTACACGGTCCGTGAGCGCGCGCCGACCCGGGTTCGCTATCGCGGGCTCGACGTCTACGGCATGGGGCCGCCGTCGAGCGGCGGATCCACCGTCGGCGAGGCCCTGAACATCCTCGCAGGCTACCCGCCGGCGACCATGACTCGCGAGTCGGTCCAGCAGCGTATGCTCGAGGCGTGCCGGTACGCGTACGCCGATCGCAACGCGTACGTGGCCGATCCGGCCTTCTTCCCCGTCCCGCTCCGCGGGCTTCTCGCGGACGCCTACGCGGCCACGCGGCGGGCGCTCATCACCGATCTCGCCGCCACCAGCCCGGTCGCGCCCGGCGACCCCTACCCGTTCGCCGGCGGCGAGGCGGCGGCCACGGAGACGGAGCCGGGGTCGACGACGCACGTCTCGACGAGCGACCGCTGGGGCAACGTCGTCTCGTACACGTTCACGATCGAGGGCATCGGCGGCGCCGGGATGGTCGTCCCCGGCTATGGGTTCCTCGTGAACAACGAGCTCACCGACTTCACCTACGACTCGGCCACGCACCCGAACCGGGTCCAGGGCGGCAAGCGGCCGCGCAGCTCGATCTGCCCGACGATGGTCCTGCGCAAGGGCGCGCCGCTGCTCACCGTCGGCGCGGCCGGCGGCGCGTCGATCATCACCACCGTGCTGCAGCTCCTCGTCGACCGCCTCGACCAGGGGATGACGCTCCCGCAGGCCCTCGCCGACCCACGGCTCAGCCAGCGCAACACGGCGACGACGCAGGCGGAGCCCGCGTTCCTCCTGACGCCGGAGGCGGCCGCGCTACAGGAGCGCGGATACGTGTTCGCCGCGACCCCGGAGATCGGCGCGGCGACCGGCATCGAGCTCCTCGGCGGCGGCCGGGTGCTCGCCGCCGCCGAGCCGGTCCGCCGTGGGGGCGGCAGTGCGATGGTGGTCGCGCCGCCGCGACGCGCTCACTGACCGAGTTTGGCCGGCGCTCCCTTTGTGGTGTACTTGCGGCCGCACCGTCACTCGACGCCCGGCGGGCAGCCACGCCCCGCCGTCCCGGAGGTCCCATGCACCAGGTCAACGTCGGCCACAAGATCCTCGCGGACTACCGCTCCATCGTCCCCGGGGAGCTCATGGCCGAGATCGACGAGCTGGCCGCCGGCCTCCGCGGCAAGCGCGTGCTGCACGTCAACGCCACGGCCTTCGGCGGCGGCGTGGCGGAGATCCTTTACACCCTGGTACCGCTCCTCTCCGACGCCGGCCTGCCCGCCGAGTGGCAGGTGATCACGGCGCCGCCCGAGTTCTACAACGTGACCAAGGGCTTTCACAACGGCCTGCAGGGCCATGCTGTGGACTTCCCCGCCGAGGCGCGGGAGCTCTACGAGGGCGTCTGCCGCGCCAACGCCGGCGAGCTCACGCGCGCCTACGATTTCGTCGTCATCCACGATCCGCAGCCGCTGGCCATGCGCGACTACGTCACCGTGAGCCAGGACCGCTCGACCCGGTGGATCTGGCGCTGCCACATCGACACGTCCACGCCGGATCAGGGGCTCTACGACTACCTGCTCCCGTTCATCAACGGCTACGACGCGGCCGTTTACACCCTGCGCGACTACGTGCCGCGGGGCCTCACCGTGCCCGTCCGCGAGATCGCCCCGACCATCGACCCTCTGGCGCCCAAGAACATGAAGCTCTCCTCCGAGGATGCCGCCTACATCGTGCGCCAGTTCGGCATCGACGTGGAGCGACCCCTTCTGCTGCAGGTCTCGCGTTTCGACCCGTGGAAGGATCCGCTGGGCGTGGTCGACGTCTATCGCACCGTCAAGGCGAAGCACCCGGCCATGCAGCTCGCCCTCGTCGGATCGATGGCCAGCGACGACCCGGAGGGCTGGGAGTACCTCGAGAAGGTGATCGAGCACGCGGCCGACGACCCCGACGTGTTCATCCTCTCCAACCTCGACAACGTCGGCGCGGTGGAGATCAACGCCTTCCAGAGCCACGCCGACGTGATCGTGCAGAAGTCCACCCGCGAAGGCTTCGGCCTCACGGTCACCGAGGGGCTCTGGAAGGGCCGTCCCACGATCGGCGGCGACGTCGGGGGCATCCCGCTGCAGATCGAGGACGGCGTCACCGGGTATCTCGTCAAGTCCGCGGCCCAGTGTGCGGAACGTTGCCTGCAGGTCCTGGCGGACCCCGAGAAGCATCGCCGCATGGCTCTGCTCGGCAAAGAACACGTGCGCCGCGAGTTCCTCACGCCGCGGCTGCTGCGCGACGATCTGCGGCTCTTCTCCGACCTGCAGGCGGGTAAGATAGGGCGGTAACGCCCGGCCGGCGATGCTTTGCCGGTCCGGCCGGGTCCGACCGCGACGCAGGGAGGCGCGGCGTGTACGCCGACGATCTTGCAGGACGCCGTCTGGTGGTGGCCGCCAACCGCGGCCCCGTCTCGTTCCACAACGACCCCTCCGGGGAGCCGGTGGTGACGCGTGGCCCCGGCGGCCTCGTGACCGTCCTCACCGAACTGCTGCGCAAGCACCCCGGCGCCTGGGTCGCGACCGCGGTGGGCGACGAAGAGGAGCGCCTTGCCGCCGAGGGCCGGGCCGCCTCAGTCGAGCTCGACGGCGACGCCTACCGCGTCCACTACGTCGCCGTCGCCCACGACGTCTACGACAAGTACTACAACATCATCGCCAATCCGATCCTGTGGTTCATCCAGCACTATCTGTGGGACCTCGGGCGGCACCCCGACATCTCGCCCAACGAGGTCGACGCCTGGGAGCACGGCTACCTGCCCGTGCAGCGGCTCTTCGCGGAAGCGATCGCCGACGAGCTGGGCGTGGGCGCGGCGGGCGCCGGAGGGGCGGCCGGCACGGCCGCCGGGACCGGCGCCCTCGTCATGCTCCACGACTACCACCTCTACGGCGTCGCGCCGCTGGTGCGCGCCGCCGTCCCCGGCGCCTTCATCCACCAGTTCGTGCACATCCCGTGGGCGCAGAGCGACGCGTGGCTCGTGCTGCCCGAGCATATGCGCAAGGCGGTCTTCACCGGCCTGCTCGGCAACGACGTGGTGGCCTTCCACACGCGGCACTACGCCGTGAACTTCCTGCAGGGCTGCCGCGACCTGCTCGACCTGGAGGTCGACGAGCGCCGCCTCGCCGTGAGCTGCGGCGACCGCGAGGTGTGGGTGCGAGCCTACCCGGTGTCCATCGACCCCGACGAGCTGCGCAAGGCATCCGCGGCGCGGCGCGTGGCAGACGCGGAGCGTAGCCTGGTGCAGCGTCGCCGCGAGTTTCTGCTGCTGCGCGTCGACCGCCTCGACCTCAGCAAGAACATCATCCGCGGGTTCGTCGCCTTCGATCGCTTCCTCGACCTGCACCCCGAGCTCAAGGACCGCATCACCTTCCTTGCCCTGCTGCAGCCGTCCCGCGAGGACGTGGAGGAGTACGTGGTCTACCGCGAGCGCGTGACGCGCATCGTGGAACAGATCAACACCAAGCACGGCAACACCGACTGGATGCCCATCGACCTGCGCATCGAGGACAACTTCCCTCAGACCCTGGCCGCCTACCGGCACTACGACGCGCTCATGGTCAACGCCATCTTCGACGGCATGAACCTGGTCGCCAAAGAAGGGCCCGTGGTCAATACGCGCGACGGCGTGCTCATCCTCAGCGAGAACACGGGGGCCTTTGAGGAGCTCGGCATGTTCGCTGTGGCCGTCAACCCGTTCGACATCGAGCAGCAGGCGGCGGCGATCTACGAGGCCCTGACCATGCCGGCCGCCGAGAAGCGCGCGCGCGCCGAGGCGATCCGCCGCGTCGTCGACACCAACAGCATCGAGAAGTGGGTGCGCGCGCAGTTCGACGACATCGCCGCGAAGCTCGGCGGCGGGAGCGGCTGAGCGGCGCCGCGGTCAGGCGGGCGGCCGGGCCGGCGCCCGGCAGCGCCTCCCGCTCCGCGTCTCCCGGCCGCTCAGGCGCGCGGGTAAATCACGATCAGCACGACGCAGTACAGCAGGAACGCGCCGGCCACCGCCGAGAGCCCGTAGCGCACGCCGCGGATTTGAAAGCGCTGTCCGATGGCGATCAGGAAGAGCACGGCGGCGAGAATGACGGTGATGCGCACGTAGTGCTCGCCGGTTTCACGGGACTCGATCCCTGTCTCAAACGCGGCGTTGGACTCCTGCGCCAGCGTCGCCGCTTCCTCGGAACGAGGGTCCTTGTACTCCGCCATCAGGCCCGGGCCCGCGGGCGCCGCCGGGTCGGTGAACGGATCGGTCTTCAGCCAGGCCTCGAACGCGACCCGGTACTCGTCGGTGAAGCGTCGCTCAAGGAGCGCCTGCAAGTGCCCGTCACCTGCCGCATACGCCTGCAGCCAGGCCGTGAATGCGCCGGCGTTGTACATGAGCACCTCGTTGGTGCTGATCTGAGCCTCGTTGCTCTGCACGCTGAGGGCGGAGGCCTCCGAGTACGCCCTGCTGCTCTCACCGTCCCAGCGCGCCGCTTGATAGCCGCTGAACGCGGTCGCGATGGCGACCACGGCGAGCAGGATGGCCTCGAGGATCTCCAGGGTCTCGATGCGGCGGCGGCTCGGCGCGGGGTGGCCTTGAGCAGTGCTGTGCTCGTGCAGGTGCTGCGCGATCTCGATGTTGGTGTTGCCTTCGGGCATGAACACTCCACTCCGTGGTCGACGCCTCTGCGTCGGCGCCGAGGGCGCCGTGCGCGGCACATCGTAGTACACGGGGCCGCGCAACGGAACGCGGCGTGGCGCCGGCCGGCTTGACCAAAGTCCATGAATGCCGGCCCGAGCCGCGGGTACCATGATCGTGAACGAGTCACACCAGCGTCGCGCCGCCCGCGAAGTGGCGGCCGGCCGGGAGGTCGAGCCGATGATCGTGGAGCTGTTTGGATCCGGATGTGAGAAGTGCCAGGCGATGGAGGTTTCGCTGCGCCTGGCTTTGGACGAGCTCGGCATGGGCGACAGCGCGACCCTCTACAGGATCGAAGACCCGGCTTCCATGGTCGGCCGCGGCGTGTGGCGCGCCCCGGGCCTGGCGCTCGACGGCAAGGTGGTGGTCAGAGGGCGGGCGCCGGAGCCGAACGAGCTCAAGAAGCTGATCGTCGCCGCGACGGAGCGGGCCGGCGGCTGAGGCTTCGCCTCCGCCGGCCCGTCACCGTGAAGCGCGGCAGCGTTCTTCGGCGAGTGCCAGGTACTCCGCGGCCACGTCGATACCGATCGCGCGGCGGCCCAGCTCGCGCGCCACGAGCATCGCCGTCCCCGTACCGCAGAACGGGTCGAGCAGCACGCCTCCGGGCGGGCATGTGGCGAGGATCGGGATGCGGCAGAGGTCGGGCGGGAACGGCGCGAAGTGCGCTTCCCGGCCCTGCGTGTCCTCGGGCATGATGTCCCAGACGTCGCCGGGCTTGGCGCCGCCGGGGTGGTAGCGGAGAAAGTAGAAGCCGCGCTCCTGCAGCTCCTTGGCGCGGCCCGACACCGCCGTCTCGTCCGAGTGCGTCGGGCGCTGCCGGCCGCGCACGACCATGCGAAAGTCGGCGAGGCGGCCGGCGCCGACCTCGCTGAGCATCCCGTCGAGGGCGGCTCCGGCCGCCTCCTTCTCCGCGCCGCTCAGCGCCGTCGACAGCTCGATCTGCCGCCGGTAGCGCACGCCGCTCACGCCGGTCGCCGAGACGACCGCGCCGCCGACCACACGCGCCGCGCGCGGCGCGTGGCGCACGGCGTCGGCGTTGTAGTAGTAGCCCTTGGGCTGCAGGACGAAGTGGAACAGCAGCTCGTGCACGTTGCGCAGCCGGTCGCAACTGGCGTCCGGGCCGCCCTTGACCTTGTGCCACACGACGCTGTTGCGCAGTGTCCAGCCCTGCTCGTCGGCGAGGTGGAAGGCGACCCGCCAGGGGACGCCCAGCTGGCGCTTGCCGCGGTAGGTGTCGCCGAGGTTGAGCCACAGCGAGCCCGCGGGTCTCAGCACGCGGCGCAGCTCGTCGGTCACAGCGCCGAGGGCCGCCACGTAGTCCTGCCAGCGGCCCTCGGCGCCGAGGCCGCCGCCGGCGTAGCGGCGGTGGCCGAAATACGGCGGGCTGGTGAGGCAGCAGTCCACGCTTGCCGCGGGGAAGAGCCGGAGGGTCTCGAGGGCGTCACCGCGCAGGAACAGCGGCTGCGGGTCGCGGCCCGCCAGATACTCCGTGAGGCGGGCCGCCGGCCTGTCGTCGCCCGCGCCGCCCGCGTCGTCGCTTGACGCGTCCCCGGCCGCGTCCCCGCCCGCGCCGTCGCCTGACGCGTCCCCGCCCGCGCCGCGCCCTGCCGGGCTCACGCCTCGAGCACGCGCCGGTAGATCGCCTCGTAGTCGGCGACCATGCGCTCCACGGTGAAGCGCTTCTCCACCGTGCGCCGGCACACAGCGGGGTCGATCTCGGC
>Ga0194044_10000243_pt1 | contig 25967 bp, 14 predicted proteins | sample JunL4417m_MetaG_FD_155460 | JGI IMG/M metagenome (GOLD analysis project Ga0194044, IMG submission 155460) | Anoxic zone freshwater microbial communities from boreal shield lake in IISD Experimental Lakes Area, Ontario, Canada - Jun2016-L442-17m | ecosystem: Environmental > Aquatic > Freshwater...
ACCATGGCGTGGCTCAGCGGCACGATTAGTTCCGGCACTTTTTTCAGCGTGGGCAGCAATGCCACGCTGAACGTGTCGGGCAGTGGCTCAAAAAACATCAATGGCTCATTGACCAACGCGGGCACGGTGAATTGGTCGGGAGCCACTATCTACTTCAGCAGCGGGATTTTGCACAACGGTCCGGGCGCGTTGCTGGATAGCCAGGGGGATGTCACACTGGGTGCGTATAGCCCTTCAATCTTTATCAATCAGGGTGTGTTTCGCAAGTCCGGCGGCACGGGCGCGACGACCATTGCCGGCAGCAGCGGTATTTCCTTCATCAATAGCGGCACGGTGGACGCCCATGTGGGGACCATCAGTCTTGGCGATATTGCGATTGGAAATGGGAGCGTCTTTATTGGGGCGGGCACGAATCGGCTGAGCGGCAGCAGTTCTCCATCGCTCGCCGGCAGTTTCAATTCGCAAAATCTTGTGCTTGATGGCGCGACGCTTGGTGGAACCGGCACCCTGGAATCCGGCACCATGGCGTGGCTCAGCGGCGCGATTGGTTCCGGCACTTTTTTCAGCGTGGGCAGCAATGCCACGCTGAACGTGTCGGGCAGTGGGTTAAAGAACATCAGTGGCACCTTGACCAATGCCGGCCTGGTGAATTGGTCGGGAGCCAATATCAACTTCGCGGGGGGCGGAACACTACAGAACGCTTCCGGAGCCGTGTTCGATGCGCAAGGCGATGCGTATATCAGCCAGATTAGTCCGCCAGCGACCATCATTAATCAGGGTATCGTGCGCAAATCGGCTGGGTCGGGAACAACGACCATTGGCATCTCCTTCCTCAATGATGGTCTGGTGGAAGGACGGTCAGGCACATTGCTTTTAGGCACGACCCTTACGAATCCGGTTGGCAGCATCGCGGTGGCCGGCGGCAAAGTCCAAAGCACTCAACCGCTCATTGTGCCCGTTGGCTCGATCACTGGTTTCGGGACAATTCAAGCGCCCTCCATCACCGTCGGCGGAGTGGTTCGGCCCGGCGCGACCAACAATATCCTGACCCTTTCCGGCAACTATATTCAATCCATCGGCGGCAGCATGGAGTTTGACATTGGCGGCACGTCGCCTGGCACCAATCAATCGCAAGTCAAAGTCATCGGCGCGGCCACCCTTGATGGCACGATTGGTTTGCGGTTCAGTGACGGCTACTCGCCCGCCGTCGGCAGCAGCAACGTCGTCCTAACGGCAAGCTCTCGCAGAGGCCAGTTCCGTTTTCAGAACTATTTCTTTTTACTCGGCCAGAACAAACGGATGGTTCCAATTTACAACCCCGGCAACGTGGTTTTAAGCACGATTTCATCTCCCGACCCGACAGGGCCTTCGTTGACCGCCGGCGTTTCAGGACAAACATTCGCCGTCGCATGGCCATCGGAATTCATCGGCTACGGTCTTTACACTAAAACAAATCTCACCGATGCAGCGTGGACGCTGATTCCGGGAGTCACGAATCTATATGTGGAAAACCCCATGAACTCGGACCGGAAGTTTTTTCAACTGATTCATAATTAGCGGTGGCGCTGAAGCGGTTCCCCGCTCGTCGCGGCGTTTCGCTTGATGCCTTTGAGCAACTCACACTCTGATTCACCATGAAAGAACAAGTCCCCGTGAACCGGTTGGTAAATGACATCGCAGGATTCGTGAGCGTGCCGCTAATGCCGGGCGCGATGCTTTTCATCTCTCCCTAAAATCTTTATGAAACACAAATCTCTCAGATTCATCGGCGCGGTGGCGGCCCGTTTCGGGGCTGGCCTTGGGCGCTGGTTGCCAGCGGCAACAGCCCTTGCGCTCGGGATGGCCGCCGGCCCGGCAAAGGCCGCCTCAATCGAACTGCTCTGGCAGAATGGCCAGCCGCATCCTGACTTCAATGGTGAACTGCACGAGGTATTCTCGGTCAAAGGCATCCTCGAGGACGGCACCGTTATTTACCAGGGCACTCTCACTCCTGACCCGCCTACTCCCACCAGTTACCGTTATGGATATTTCTATGTTCGCCCTGGCGAACGGCCCAAGCCGTTGGGCGGTCTATCTTACTACGAAAATATCGAGCAGGTTTTGCCGGGTGACGGAAACCAACTGGCCGTGGTGTATTGGCCGAGAGTATTCCCGGCCTCGGCGAGGGGCGAAATCCACGTTGGCACCCCTGAAGCCTTGGGTCCCACGTTATTTCTGGGCGGACCGGTGAGTTCGTCTTCAGACCTGCCGCAACTCTTGCAGCTCTACGGGCCGGATCGGCTGGCCTTTCGCAATGGCGCGCGTATTTATCGCACTCAACCTGGGACAAACCAGCAAATCATCGGTCCCGATGTGACGTTGCCCAACGTTCCGGCGTTGACTGGATTCTATAGTTATTCCTTAAGCCAGATGGCGGCAGACGGGCGGGCGGTAATCAATGCGAAGTTGTCGCGTGGAGGCTATGAGGTCGGAAGCATGAGTTGGTGGGTGGATAACGGCATTCCAGCCACTTACCACCTGATTCATCTTGATGACGGTGGCTATATGGGGGGGACGCCGAACAAGATATTTACTCCCGATCCATCGAGATCAGGCTGGGGGCTTTACGTTTCGCCCGGGGCGGCCAACCGGACGGGTTTATATGGGGCGACCGGGGTGCGCGTCAATCTGAACGCAACAGGTTCCGAGTATTGGGTAGGCGTTCAGTCAATCGGCGGATCTCCCCAAATTCTCTCTGACCCGCAAGCCACAGGCGGCGGCGACTTCGACTGGTTCAATAATTTCGGTTCCATTCCGAATAGCGCGCTTGGCAACGTGCAGATGGACGCCCAGGGCGTGCTCTTTACGCGCGGCCCCGGCGTCTTCAGCCAGCCTCCAACCCAGCGAAACGTGATGGCCTTCTTCAACGCAAACCACTGGCAAAGGCTCGTCACCGAAGGGGACGCTCTCCCCGGTCTGCCCGCCAATGTGCTGGTCGGACCCAACCATAGCTTCACTCTGGAAAACGGTGGATTGTTTGTCTTCAGATCAAATCTGACCGGCCCCGGCGTGACCAGCACCAACAACACGGCCTGGTGGCTGGGGCGCAAGACTGGAGACTCGGTCACGTTCGATTTGCTCGTGCGCGCCGGTCAGGCCCTGAGTTTCACGGGCGCACTTACTGCCCCTCTATCCTTAAGCCCGCCCACCGGCGAGGACGATTATTGGGCGCCCATCGGTAATCCTGATGCCGGACGGCGGCGCACCATGAGTTCCGCCGGCTGGATGGCGCAGCGTTTCTCCACCACTGGTGCAGGCAATCCTGGCGGCCTGTTTCTCCTCCGGCCTGATTCGCAACCCGTCGTGCGCATGCAGACGATCAAAGTGTCGAATGGGTCGGTGGTCCTCAAATTGTCGGGAGTCGTCGGCACCCAGTATGACGTCCAGCGGGCGATTGCTGCGAACGGACCGTGGACGAACCTGACCACGATCACCGCTCCGGCGGGGGGACAGTTTGGTTACACCAACAACCTGCCGCCGCAGCCCAAGGCGTTTTATCGGTTGCAGCAACATTAAAGTCCCGATTTCGAATGCAGCGAGCACTGTCACGCCGGAACATTTCAACTCGCCCTGCCCCCAGGGCGGATTCAAGAACCTGCAAAATCGTAGCCACCGACGGCAGTCGGCGCACTTTTGCTCGATTATCGGAGTGTTAGCGCCGACTGCCGTCGGCGGCTACGATTTCTTGAAACCACCCTGCCATGCCCCGGACGTTCCGGCTAATCTTCGCGCCTTGTCGCGGCAATTCGGGGTTTTGAGTTTTGCATTTTTGATTTTGAATTGAAGTGATGACCAGCACGCAAATCCGCCAGTCGTTTCTCGACGTCGCGCCGTTTCGCTCACCCGCGCAGCGCCAAGTACAAGGGGGAGCGCCCAAAACCAAATTCTTGGCAGTTAACAGTTAGTTTCAGTAAGATATTTCGAGCTTTCACACCATGATACAAAAACATGTTCCGGCACTTTATTTCCTGGGACTGGCAGCGATGCTGGTCGGCAATCCCAGTCTCGGTCAAACCACCTACACCACCATTTTGCAGACGGGGGAAAATGTTCCCGCGCTAGGCGGGGCGGTCGGCAGTTTTAATCTGTCACCGCGGATCAATGCCGGCGGCGGCGTGGCGGTGGCGGTGTCAGTGAGTGCCAGCGCCACCCGGGCCGTGCTGCAAGGCGGCGCAAGCAACTGGCGATTGGCGGTGAAGAGCGGGCAGAGCACGCCGGGAGTGGCTGGCTCAATCATTGCCATTCTTAATTCCGTTCCCCTCATTGAATCGGATCAAGGTTACATCCTCTGCACCGGGATCGAGGGGCCGAATATAGACACCTGGCGGAAAGATTGCCTGTGGGCCGAGGAGGCGGGCGGATTGAAGCTTGTGGCCATCAGTGATGGCACGCCCACCAACGGCATTGACATGCGCTGGACCAGCGATGTGAGCGTCGCTGCCGACAAGGTTTTCAGCAATGACAGCGAAGTCGGCATGAGCGTGAACGTCACGCTGCCAGGCAACGCCAGCAGCGGAGGCGACAGTTTGTGGGTCGGCCCGCCCACGTCGTTACAATTTCTCGCGCGGCGATTGCAGGCGCCCATCGGCGTGCCCAACTTCTTTACCGCTGGGGGCCAGCCAACCCGAGGATGGTCCTCGTTTTCACAACTGCGCCTCGGCACCTCGGGTCATTTGGCGTTCTTTGGGCAGGTGGCCGTGAATGCAACGTCCGTGTTTTATGGCGAGGGCGTCTGGGAACGGCCCGGTCTGAATGAACTGGCCGTTTTGTATTATGAACCCGAGATCGTGCCCGTCCCCAACGGCGGAACGCCTTACAGCATCCGCCTCGCCGGTGCGGGAGGGAACGGCCCGGTGCTGGTGTTTCAAAGTGTAAATTCGTCTGCGGGCAATGGCGGAGCGTTGTTTGCCAATGTGGACGGCCCGCTGGCTTTCGCCTTTGGCTGGCCCGCGCCCGTGACTGGTTTGCCGGACCTGCGTGTCAACGCGATCCCGGACTACAGCGTCATGAGCGGGAGCGGTCGCATCGCAGCGTTGGTGACCGCGCCCAGCACCGATCAACTCCGCACCAACGGTCAGAACATCATCAAGCTGGAGGGTTACACCATGGTTACTGGTCAGGGTGGCAACTTCTCGGCTCTGGCCGTGAACAACGCGCAGACGCCCGGCCTGCCGGCGGGCGTCAAGTTCAAGCTCAACGGTGACGACTCTATCCTCAGCAACGACGCCTACAAACCGGCAATGACTCCCCTGGGCCGGCTGATGTTCATCACCAAACTGCAGGGCACCGGCGTTGGCACCACAAACAACAAGGCGCTCTGGCTCTCGCAGCCAGCGGGCAGCCTCGATCTTGTGCTCCGCACTGGACAAATCATCTCCACTCCAACGGGAAATCGCACCGTCAGCGACTTTTTCGTCACCACCGGTTCGAGCGGCGATGACGGTTTGCCCCGCGGTCACAACGACGCCGGCCAGGTCGCCATCTGGATCACCTTCACCACCGGGCCGCACGTCATCGCCATCGCTTCAACCGGCGCCACCGTGCCCATCGTTACTGTCCAACACCCGGTGCTTGCCGTCGGGCGCGGACCGGCCGCCAACCAGGTCACGTTGAGTTGGACCACGGCTGAAGGCGGTTGGATACCGCAGCAAAAGTCTTCGCTCGTTCCCGCTTTCTGGCAAACTGTCCCCGGCACGCCGGTCCAAAATGGACAGGCCTTCAGCATTACGCTCACGCCGGCAACGACGCCCATGTTCTTTCGCCTGCAGCGGGGGACCGGGGCGAGGCTGTCGAACTTGTTGTCGAAACAGGGGCGGAAAGGGCAATAGGAAAGGGGTCTTGACATTGATACATGAGACGGCGCAGTACACTCTCCTACAGCCTGGCCCGCTCCGAACAGACGGTGCGGTTGAAGCTGCGGCCACAGCGCGCCGCCTGAAAAGCGAGGATCAAAACCCGAAACGACCGAAAACCAAGCAACCACGAAGGATCAAACTCCGGAGGTTCCCCACTCTATGACAATTCAGAACAATCCAATCCTATGAAAACTCCAAGCAACAACAACACTCTTCCACTCGCTCTGGCACTGACCGCTCTGGCGCTCAGTTCGTCTATTATTCAATCGGCGGGGGCCGATTCTTTCGCCATCACCGATCCGATGAAGACCGTACGCTCTGGTCACACGGCGACGTTGCTGACCAATGGGCAAGTACTCGTGGCGGGCGGCTCTCCCGGTTATCCTAACGCCTATTCCAGCACGGAACTGTACAATCCGACCACCGGAACCTGGACGGAGATCAACGCGATGAATATCGCGCGCACTACTCACACCGCGACCTTGCTGACCAACGGACAGGTGATGGTCGTCGGTGGTCGCGGCAACGTCAACATCGTTCTTTCCAGCGCGGAACTGTACAATCCCGTTACCGGAACGTGGACGAATACCGGCGCGATGACGACGGCCCGATCGGATTACACGGCGACATTGTTGAACAACGGGAAGGTGCTGATCGCGGGCGGCTATAGCGGCAGCTATCTTTCCAGCGCAGAGCTGTACGATCCGGCCAGCGGGGCATGGACGCCGACACCCGGCGCGATGCACACCGGGCGCTCTGCACACACGGCAACATTGCTGCCCAATGGGAAGGTGCTGGTAACCGGAGGACAGGGTTTTGTCTCTCCCTACAATGTTTATCTTTCCAGTGCGGAGCTGTACGATCCGGCCAGCGGGACATGGACGACGAACAACAACTTGATGCATACCACGCGCGCTTACCACACGGCGATAGTGCTGAAAAACGGGAAAGTGCTGGTCATGGGCGGCCAGGTCGACTCAACTCAATATACGTCCACCGCCGAGCTTTATAATCCGGCCACTGGGACATGGACCGATACCGGCTCGTCCGGCGCCGGATTCGATGATTACCATGGTTGTCCGGCGACGTTGTTGACCGATGGGCAGGTGCTGATCGCGGGTGGCAACTACCGTAATTTTTCCGGTGGTCTCTCCATCTTCTTTTCCAGCGCGCAGCTATACAATCCGACAAACGGGACGTGGACGACGACGACCGCCGTGCTGAACACCGCACGGTACGTTCATACCGCAACATTGCTGGCTAATGGAAAAGTGCTGATTGCAGGCGGTTCCGCCACCAATGGCCTTCTTGCCAGCGCGGAGCTGTACAATCCGGCAAATGGGCCGGCGTCACCGATCATCTTGAGCAACCCGACAAAACTGCCGAGCGGCGCGTTTCAATTCGGCTTCAACTACACGCCAGGCGTAACCTTCACAGCGCTGGCCACGACCAACGCATCATTGTCCTCAAGCAACTGGACACTGCTCGGCGGCGTCACGGAAATGTCGCCCGGCCAGTTCCGCTTCACCGACCCGCAGGCAACGAACAATCCGCGGCGTTTTTACCGCATCCGCTCGCCGTAACCCCAGACCGCAAAACTCACAAAGATAATTTAACATTGGCCAGATTCTTTTCCTTTCAATTCATGTCTCCACTGTTCCCCCGGCGACTGGCTGGTAGGAGTGGATCGGTGGGCCGCTGCCGAACTGAATGGTTCGCAACTGGTCGAGGCGATTTGTGGACCGGTTGGATCGAAATCGGTTTTGGTCTATGTGCGCGGTAATGCCGCGCCCGTGTCGGCGACGGTGACCCGCGCCTTGTTGGGTGCGACCCGGCGAGAGATGCAATCCCTTCGGGATTGGCTCTCCTTAAGTCTGCAGAATGTCCAAACTTCAGAGCCCTTATGAGGAACTCCCCATAAGGGCTATTGTCGGCCATCCCTCCGGGAGAGGAGGGTCAAATCCTAGCGGGATTGGACAAGAATGTTCGCGCTCCAATCCGAATGAGAATTGCTGCTCGGAATGCACTGATTGTTGACAACTTCCACCTTGTCCAGCATAATAGGAACGAATGAAAGATAGCAAAAATCAATTCTGCCTCAGCCGCGCAGCGCAAAGTGCGAGCGGCGCGCCAAAGAGCCAATTCCCATCAGTTCCTATGAGTAAATTGTCAGCAAGAAGTATTGGGCTTGCATGTTTGTTCGCGACTGTCGTCTTGGTCTTGACGGGGTCGGTTTCGAGAGCAAATGTACTCGTCGCATTTGATGACTTGGGGCTTCTTCCATTGGATGACGTTACGAACCAGTACGCCTCAAGTGGTGTTATTTTCCAAGGATTCACGGACGCAGGCGGACTGACCAACATCGAGGTGGCGGGCAACAGCGTGTTTTCGGACCTCCACCCGCCGTCACCACCTTATTGCCTGTCAAATTTCTACAACCACAATTCCGGGCAACGGGCGCGGGTCATGCGGATACTGTTCACCACTCCCGTAAGTAGCATAAGTTTCATGTACGACGGAGCCGGCTCCCTGGGCGCCACCACGACATTTAACGTGTACAGTCCCGCTGGGGTCCTGCTTAACAGCTTCCATGTGGCGACAGCAACTGACAATGCCTATCACTCGGTGAATGTGCCTGACGTTAATGTGGGCTATTTGGACATCGTGAATCCCCAGGCCGGGTGGGGTCATTACATTGACAACCTCCAGTTTGACGCCAACTGTTCGTGTGGGGGAGGCATAGCATTTGATAACTTGGGACTTCCTGCATTGGGCGACGTGACCACCCAGTACGGCACGAGGGGCGTTAATTTTGTGGGTTTCACAGACGCAGGCAGCGAGGTCAATGTCGAGGTGGCTGGCAACAGTGTGTTTGCGGACATCAACCCGCCATCACCACCTTATTGCTTGTCCAATTTCTACAACCATGATTCCGGGCACCGGGCGCGGATCATCCGGATGTTCTTTTCCACTCCAGCAAGCGGCATAGGTTTCATGTATAACGGAGCCGGCTCCCGCGGTGCGAGCACCACATTTAACGTGTACAGTCCCGCCGGGGTCCTGCTTAGCAGCTTCCATGTGGCGGCAGCAACTGACGGTGCCTTCCATGCGGTGAGCGTGCCTGACGTCAATGTCGGCTACTTGGATATCGTGAATCCCCAGGCCGGGTGGGGTCATTACATTGACAACCTCCAGTTCCTGTGTACAGGGCCACCTGCGCTTTCCATCCAGCCCGCTGCGGCGATTAGATGGCCGTCGGTTCTCAATACTCCTTACCAAGTTCAGTGGGCACCGCGAGTGAACACAAACATTTGGTACAATTTGGGGCCCCCAGTGAAAGGGAGTGGCGCCTGCTTGACAGCCTACGATATGGTTGATGGCGGGGCTCGGTTTTATCGTGTTGTGGTGAATCCGAATCCAGCTAAATCGAGTTTGTCGCCGGTCCTGGTGTCTTCGGGTTCCTCGACAAGCGGATCCGGGGAGACAACAAACGGAGGAATTTCCTCCCAACCCACTCCGGCGCCGTCCCTTCCGTTGGCCTTTGTTCCAGCCACGTCCTCACCAGCAACTGCGTCCGGGGAGAAGACCAACCGAGAGGACTGAGGCGCGCAGCGCCCAGAAGGCAAATTGCCATCAGTTCTGGGAAAGTCATCCGGTGACTGGTTGTAGTCAATCCGGCAGATGATCTTGCAGGTTGCGGCATTGCCGCAATTGTGGCTGGCTAATGTCCAGGGCTGGAAATGAACCGCAGCCGGGTTTCTTCCACCCAGCCCGAACCAGCGCTGCTGGTGCGAACGAAAAAGTAATTCCCGCGACGATAACGGCTATGGATCGCCTCGCCCGCAGGAAGCCGAGCGAGTGTCTGAGCATGATGCGTGGGAACCTGAAGCAACGGCGTGCCCCCCGACCAAACCACGCCCAAAGCAGTGCGCGTGTGGATGCCTGCCGCTCCGGTGATCGTCAACAGCAACCCTCCGAATGCGATTGCCGCGAGCGACTGCGTCCAGGCCGTTCTGCGCCGACCGAGAATAATCGGCAGCACAAATCCCAGGGCGATCGTCAGCCACAGGCTACCCACTGCCAACCAGGCCCACGCGTTGGCGGGCAGGCAGGTGGAAAAGGTCTCCCACCATCGCAACGGCAGTTCGGCGAGTTGCGCTGATTGGCGGGCGAAACGCAAGCTGGCGGCGGCGTCCGCATCGTACGGATTAATCCACAAAGCCCGTTCCCAGGCGAGGATTGCCGGCCCGGGATGCCCGGCTTGCCACTTGGCATTTCCCAGATTACGCCATGCCTCGGCGGAAGGCGCCCGTTTGATCTCGTCACCAAACAACTGCGCCGCCCCGGCGAAATCCCGCGTGTCGTAAGCCGAGCAGGCTCTTTCGAAGTCATTCGTTTCGCCGCGCGCGGCGGAGGCAAAAGCCAGCCAGATAACCCCGGCGGACAACAGCGCGAGACTCCGGAGGAAAAATGCAGAGCGGATCAACATAGCCGCCTCCGCAATTCCGCCATCAGGGTCTCCAGCGCGGGCTGGAGCGACCAGAGGGTTTCCGGGTGGGGTGACTTGTCTTTGAAAGCCAGCTCATCAGCGAACAAGAACAACTGGCGCAGCAACTTCCCGGTTTCGCCGTTTTGCTCCTCGGGCGGGAGCGCGCGCAGGACATCGTCGCAGACCAATGCCTCCGGACGAGCGGACAAATGCGGCGCGCAGGCTACGCGCAACGACGCCACTGCCGCCCTGGCATAAGCCACCGCGTCGCGCTCGGCAGCGGCGCGATGTCGGCGACGATCCTGCCAACGTAATTCGCGTCGTGCCCTGGCCATGCGCACAACTTCCGGGTGCGCGGCGAGAAAGCGGCGGCGGCGACTCCATCCATACCACCCTGCCAGCCCGATCGCCAGCAGAAGCTGAGACCACCAAAAGGCGGGACGTTGCTGCATCGGAACCAGTGAGGCAGCGAAATGCGCCGGACGACGCGCCAGGTTTCCCAGGCCCTCCGGCGTGCGCCGGGCCGATGCGTTGTGGATGACACTGGTCGTGTTGGTATCCGGCACCGTTGTGCCGGCTCCGGCGGAGCGCAGCACGAGAATCGGGATCGAAGGGATCGTGAAATCCACGTAACTGTTTTGCTGCGGATCGAAGTAGCTGAATGGGATTCTCGGTGTTGCCGTCATGCCGGGATGCAGCGGAATCAAGGTGTAATGAAACACGTTGCTGCCGTCCAGACCCGCGGTGAGGGACTGATTGTCATGCGAAGAAGTCGGAACCACCCGCCAACCCGGCGCGTTCGTGATGGGTGGCGGAATCACTCGTCCAAGGTTCCCTGTCCCCTGGATGACGATCGGCAGATCGAACGGATCACCGGCATGAACTTCGCGAGACGCGGGCCGGGGCGACGGCGGCTGAAACTGCCCGATCAGGCCGGTGAACCCGGGGAGGGCGTCGCCGGGCAGATGCCTCACCACAATATTCACCGGCGCGGCTTCCAGAAAAGGACGATAACCCCGCAGCTTTATGGTCTGTGAATCGCTGGTAGGGCGAAGTTCCACGAAAGCCTGGGCGCTGAACGCCTGCCTCCCTTCGCGTATCGGTATGGCGATGACCTCCTCGACCATGGCAGAAACGGATCGTCCGTTGTCCTCACGCAGATCGCGCCGTTGGGAGCCGGACACCCGGTCGAAAATAAAGGCGTTCCCCAGCGCCTTCGGTTCCACCAATCCAAGCACGCTGCTGTCGCCCGGGTCCAGCGCCACGATTTGTGCGCGGATGGCCTGGCCAACAAAGAAATCACCTGCGGGAACTTCAAGGCGTAAACTCGATGGCCGCCGCGCTTCGGGCGAACCGGCAGCAACCACTTTGAGCGTTCGCGGCGGCACCCCGACTCGCCAGGCTCCCACGTTGGCGCCGAAAGATTCGATGGTGAAGGTTCCCGCCGTCCGGGCAGTCACCCGGTAATTGAACGTGGTCCGATACTGTGAGGTTGGCCCTTTGCTCACAAACGAACTGCCAACGCCCTCTTTCTGGAGTTGAAGCTCGTCCGGCGCTGGGATTTTCTCCGGCAAATCCACCGCCTCCGGTGCGGCGGTAACGATGACGCGGTAGAGCGAGGGTTCACCTACGGCCACTACCGCCGGATCAAATCCGGCATCCGCCACCAGTTCTGATTCCGCCGCCGCCTGCCGCAGCAATTGCGTCATGGTGGCATCGAGTGGCGCGTTGGAGTTTTGCTGCGCAAATGAGGCACCCGCCAGCAGGAAGATACCGGCGGTGAGAATTGGCGATTGGCGCAGGCAGTTCATGGTCGTCACCAGTTGCGGCCGATGTTCTTCCTGGCGTCGTCGGGCGCATTGCCGGCGGAATATTGGCGGCTCAAATCCAAATGGAGCGAAGAGAGCAGGCGCATCGCTTCCGCCGGGGTGAGCACCATTTCTTTGCCGTCGTTGCCCTTGGTCTCCTGATCGTCGGGTTTGGACGATTGGTTGGGTTCCTTGGAATCGCTGTTCTCGCCCTGTTCACCCTTGGTCGCTTCCGGTGGCAACTGTCGTTTGAGCGCGTCGAGGCGCTTCTTGAGATCCGCCTGCCTGGCGCTGATCGCATTTTCCATCTCGATGATCCTCCAGCGCTCGGCGGTCAGGTCCGCAATATGCAAATCGACAATGCCGGCATTGGTCCGGGCATTGTCGTAATCCGGCCGCAGCTCCGCCGCGCTCCTGAAATCATCCCCCGCGCGTTGCCACCGCAGCAGCACCACTCCGCAAGTGTCCGCGCTGCTTCGGATGGCCGCCAGTAGCTTCTTTAGGCTTTTGGCCGTGGCGCTGCCAGCCTGATAAGCCGACACTGCGGCTGGCAAATCATCGCCCGCCAAAGCGGAGTCCGCTGCCTTGATGGCAGAATCCGCAGACCGCAATCCCTGCTCGCTGCGCGTCTCCAGCTCAGCGGACAACGGTGTTCCTTTGAGGGCTTCCTGGCCGGCGCGAAACCGCACCTGGCCGACATTGTAAAGCGCCAGTGGTTGCACCGCGGCGTCGTTGCTGGTGACCGCGGCGTCCAAGGCATTCTCCGCCTCCCGTAAATGCCCTTGGCGCAAGCTTATCGTCCCGAAGTTGAACAAAGCGCGCGGCGATGAAGGCAGTCCGGCTTGATTGCCCCCGCTTTGCGCTGACATCGCGCATCCAACGGTGAAGATGAATGCAGTGAGAGCCGGGACCGTGGCGCGCCCCGGCGCGGCCCACTGTCGTTCCGGTCGGCGCGTGCCAAGCAATGATTCGACGATCAAGAAAACCAGTGCCAAAGCCACCGGCAGATGGAAATGATCCACGCCATCGCGGCGGGTGGTCACAAAACGCGGCAAACCCTCAGCGCCCTCCAACGCCTGACGAACACGATCGAGACCATCGCCAAGTGCGCCGAGCGGCTGATAAGTGCCGTGGGTGGCCTCGGCAATGGCGCGCAGGGTCGTTTCGTCCAAGCGGCTGTTCACGGGCTGGTTCTGGGCGTTGAGCAGCCGCTCACGGCTGCCGGCCGGAGTCGAGACGAGCACCTCGCTACCGCCTGGAGTGCCAACGCCGACCGTGAAGATCACGACATTTTTCGCCGCCAACGTCTTCGCCTGGTTCACGCTGCCCTTCTCCATATCTTCGCCATCGGAAACCAGCACGAGAATCTTCCGCCGCCCATTTTTTTCGACCGCCGCAAAACCTTCATTCAGGGCGCGGCCAATGTCCGTTCCCGGCACGGGAATCGTTCTTTCATCCACGGCCTGCAAGCCCTCGCGAAACGCGTCGTAATCCAGCGTGAGCGGGCATTGCAAAAACGCCTGGCCGGCAAACGCCACGAGGCCGACGCGGCCACGTCCGAAATTCTGCACGAATTCCTGAATCGCCAGCTTCGACCGCGCGAGGCGGCTTGGATTCACGTCCGCGGCCAGCATGCTCTGCGAGCAGTCGAGCAGGAACAGCACGTCTTCGCCGAGCGATTCTGATTTCTCCGTCTGCTCGCCCCATTGCGGTCGCGCGAGCGCGACACCGATGCTGAACAGCAGCGCCGTCTGCAGCACGATCTTGATGATCCGCCGCCCCGGACTGTGCGAACGCGACATGACGGCGAGCGCACCGGGGGAAGCGAGTCGCGCCAACTCGCGGCGGCGGGCCCGGCTTGCATGAAGCTGGAGCAGTACCAGCACCAGCGGCGCGGCAAGCGCCACCCAGAGCCAGGCGGGATCAGCAACATGGGGATTGGTGAAATCGATGTGCATTTCAGGGAAGACGCCGCAGCCAGGTGGTGGCCAGGAACTGTTCCAGCGACACTACGGCCAATGCCGCCGCCAAAGGCCATTGAAACAACGTCGTGTGACGCGTGTAGCGGCGCAGCTTCACGTCGGTCTTTTCCAACCGGTCAATCTCGTTGTAGATGCCGGCCAACTCGGCGCGATTGGCCGCGCGGTAGCTGCGGCCGCGCGTCATACGGGCCATTTGATCCAGCACCTTGTAGTTTGGCGGCTGCAAGGTGATGGTGGGAATAATCTCGCCGTTCGCGGCAAACCGCAACTTGCCGGTGTTGGGCTCAAATGCCGGCAAGGGGCAGGCGCTTTCCTGTCCCAGGCCGATCGTGTAAATCTTCACGCCCAGCGCCGCGGCCAGGTCGGCGGCCGGGACCGGATCGAGCTCGCCGATGTTATTGTCGCCGTCGGTCAACAGAATGATGATGCGGCTCTTGCTGTTCTTGATTCCGGCCAGACGCTTGACTGCCGAGGCCGTGGCGTCGCCGATGCCTGTTCCCAAGTCCTGCACGGAGCCGATATGGATGCGGTCCAGATTCTGGACGAGCCATTTGTGATCCAGCGTGAGCGGGCTGACCGAGTATGGCAACGCCGAGAAAATAATCAGACCAATGCGGTCGCTTTGACGCCGGCCGACAAAGTCCCGCAACACCGACTGGGCAATGTCGAAGCGGGTGACACGTTCGGCAGGTTGCGCCATGTCCACGGCCATCATGGACCATGAGACGTCCAGCAGCAGCGCGATGTCCACGCCGCTGGCCTGGGTCTCGGTCTGCTCGTGGGCAGTGCGAGGTCCGGCCAGAGTGACAGTCAGCAGAGCTGCCGCCAAAAGCTGCAGGAAGAGTCGCAGCCGACCGGCCGCCGACCGAGCCGGGCGGCCCACCTTCCGGGCCAGATCCACACTGGGGAAGCGCAGGGCGGAAGCACGGCCGATGCGGCCGCGCAGGACGGCGTAAATCGGCAGCAACGCCAGCAATCCCAGCACCCACGGATATTGAAATTCAAAGGCCGTGCTCATGGCGGCGCAGCGGGAATGGCCGAAGAGCCGGCTTGTGCCGCTTCGACTTTGTCGATCAGGGCGAGCGCGCGCGCTGCCAGCCCCGAGGGGGTGTCGAATCGGCCATGGAAGAACTGGCGTTGTTCGCACTGGCGCAGCAGCACAGCGATTTCTTCTCTCAATTCGGGCCCCAAAGCGGCTTCGTGACGCAAGGGAACGATCATTTCGTCAGCGGTCAATTCCCCCCGCGGCAACGTGGGAATCGCGGCGGGCAGGTAGCCGCGCAGCGTTTTCAGAACCACACCCGCCAGCAGGCCGTTATCCGGCCCGGTTTCCAACTTTCTCAAGGCTTTGCGGGCAAGGTCCGCGGGCGGGGCGACCTGCACCGGACGCGTGCGCCGGAGCCACCAGGCCACGACCACAAAAATGGCCAGGCCCAGCAGACCACCCAGGAGGATGGCGACGCGATGCTGCTCCCAAAAAGTGGGGGGGAACAACTCCTCGATTGGTTGCAGATCGGGGATAGCACTGCTAATGAATAGCGAGAGTGCCGGATGGCTGACGGAGGGAGGCATGTTCACGCCCGGCGCCAGCGGCGGTGCTCAAAGAAATGCTGCAAAGCCCCCGCAAACGGCTGGCTGGCTTCCAATCGCAGCGTGTCCACCCCTTCGCGCTGCAGCGCGAGATCCAGAGCGGCGAGCCGTTGCGCGTTTGCTTCGGCGTAGATCTGCCGATTCGCCGCGCGGGCCAGGTTGACTTCCAACAGCTCTCCCGTTTCGGCGTCCTCGAACCGGACGAGGCCCACGGCCGGCAGTTGGACCTCGCACGGATCAAACAAGTGCAGACAAACCAAATCATGCCGGGCGTTGACCCGGCCGAGCGCCTGGGCCAGTTCGTGGTCGAGCGGACACAGGAAATCGCTGATCAAGACCGCCATCGAACGATGCGTAAGCCGGTGAAGCAGTGCCCGCAAAGCAATGGCGGGTTTGGTGCCGCGACCGGCCGGGGAGTGGAAGAGAATTTCCCGCAGCACGCGCAGCAAGTGACGACGCCCTTTGCCTGGCGGAAGGTAGAGTTCCACTTCGTCCGTGAAGAGCAGCAACCCCACTTTGTCGCCGGTGCGCGCGGCGGCGAAGGCGAGCGTGCCGGCGACTTCGGCCGCCAGCCGGCGTTTGGTGGCGCCGCCGGAGCCGAATTCGCCCGAGGCGGAGATGTCCACGAGCAGGGTCAAACCGAGTTCGCGCTCTTCGCGATAGCGCTTCACGAAGGGCCGGCCCAGCCGGTTGGTCACATTCCAATCAATGTGACGGATGTCGTCGCCGGGCGCATAGTCGCGCAAATCCTCGAAGTCCATGCCGCGCCCTTTGAACGAACTCAGATAGGCGCCCACCATGGTGTCGTTCGCCAGCCGGTTGGCGGCGATCTCGACCTGACGCACGGTCTGGACCAGTTCGTTGAGCGCCTGGGTATCCCTCATGGGACCGGGATGGTGTCGAAGAGGGTCTTGATGATCGCATCGCTGGTGACACCCTGCGATTCCGCTTCGTAGGAAAGGATGACGCGGTGCCGCAGAACATCCGGCCCAATTGATTTCACATCTTGGGGCGTCACATAGCTGCGACCATGCAGTAAAGCCCATGCCTTGGCGGCCAGCGTCAGGGCGATGGTTGCGCGCGGCGAGGCCCCAAACTGAATCAGGTGCTTCAAATCGAGATCATAGTCCGCCGGAGTGCGCGTGGCGAAGACCACCTTGACGATGTAATCGCGGATATCCTCGTGCATCTGGATTTCATAGACCCACTCGCGCGCCTGCCGAATCGCTTCCAGCTTCACCACGGGCCGCACTTTCGTGGCCGACCTCGCAAAAGTCATTGTGTCGAGAATCCGCCGTTCCTCCTCAAATGTGGGATAGCCGATGATGACTTTTAACATGAAGCGATCCACCTGCGCCTCGGGCAGGGGATAGGTGCCTTCCTGGTCAATCGGGTTCTCCGTTGCCAACACGAGAAACGGATCCGGCAGCGGCACGCTCTTGCCTCCGAGCGTTACCTGCCGTTCCTGCATGGCCTCCAGCAAAGCCGATTGCACCTTGGCGGGCGCGCGGTTGATTTCATCGGCCAGCAGCAGATTGGCAAAAACCGGGCCTGGCGTGGCGCTGTATTTGCGGTCCTCGGGATTGTAGATCAGCGTCCCGATGATGTCCGCCGGCAACAGGTCGGGTGTGAATTGAATGCGGCTGAAATCCGCGTGAATTGCCGCCGCGAGCGTGCGCGCCGCGAGAGTCTTTGCCAGCCCCGGCACGCCTTCCAGCAGGATATGACCGTTGGCGAGCAAAGCGACCAGCAAACGATCCACGAGAGGTTGCTGGCCGATGATCGTGTGCGCGATTTCGGTGCGCAACCGTTTCACCCACTCCAAGGCGTCGGCAATCCCTTGATCCAGCGCTTCCGCGTCTTGAAATTCCGTCAGGGAGTGAGGCGGATTGGACGGGTCTTCGGTTTCGAGAACGGCAGAGGATTCGCAGGCTTTCATTTGTTTCAGTTTGAGGCAGCCGCGGGAGTTAATATCGAATCATTGGCAGGGCGGGCTTACGCAGCCAAACCAGCCCGCCCTGCCTGCTCGTTACTCAATCGGCCCCCGAACCAGAGCTGCAGCGGAGCCCGGTTCACGATTGAGCAAAAGGTTCATGCCTTGATGGCGTTGTGGTTTCAGCGGTTAGGGGATCAACCGGAAGAACACCTGTTTGTTGGTGGCCGATTCGGAATACGGACTCGTCGCCCCAGGAATGGTGATGAACGGTCCGGTGGCGTTCGTCGCGCGTTGCAACTGGCCTGTGCCGGTCCAGGTGATGCCGAGACTGCCACTCGTGAGCGAGTAATTGCCCAGGAGCGGCGGGACGAGCGGTAGCGGAGGCGGCAGTGGCGGTGTCAGGGCGGCCTGGTAGTGCTGGGTGATGCGGTCGGGGCTTAAGAGCGTGTTGTAAATGACGATGTCGTCAACGATTCCGTCGTAGGTTTCGGTGCCAAACTGGTATCCATCGTGGCGGAAATTGGTGGTGCCTTGTCCCACCCGGATATTGGTGCCGGCATGCGAGTAGAGTATGCCCGCCGGCAGGTCTGAATCGCCCACCCACACACCATTGGTGAAGAAGTGTAAAGAGCCGATTGGGTGGCCGTCGGTCGGGTCGGCCCGGCCTTCGAGTTCCGCCACGACGTGGTAAACCACCCCCGTAGTCACCGTGGCGCTAACCTTGACGGCATAAGCCGCTCCGCCCGCCAGCGTGCCCCATTGCTGGTAAGCGCCTGGGCCATCGTTGGCAATATTGCCGGCGTTGAAATACAACGATGCCTCAGCCGGGTTGGTGGTGGTGCTATCCGTGCCATAGAGATAGACCACGAAGTAGCGGGAATTGGCGCCTTCGCTCCAGAGCGAGAAGGCGTGGTTGGTAATGGCCGGATTGCCATTGGTGTCCGTGATTGCCTCGGCATAAGGCAGCGAAGTGGCTTTAAACCAGAATTCGGCCGTGTGGTTGGTGAACTGAAGGCCGGTAGAGTTCCCGGTGTTGGTGCCGACAACATCCCATTGCTTGGCTTGAAACTGGATGAAATTGGTGTGGCCCCTCACGAACTGGAACGCGGTGCCGGGGGAATTGGTGAACAAGGCCGGAACACCCGGAACCACGCCGTTCTGAGTGGTGCCCTGCGCCACGGCAAACGTGTCCACCACGGTCACGTCAGTGTTCGCCTTGGTGCCGTTGGTTTCGTCCAGGCGATAGTAGCGGACCGGGCCGTCAAGCAGCGACTCCTGGTAATAGCTGATGCCGGTCTGGAACGTGACGTTGGTGTTTAACGCATGGGGGACGGCAGCGTAGTCCAACAGCCCGCTGATGGTGAGGATGTTCGTCTGCAGATTCTGCTGCTGGCTGGTGAACAGAGTCACCACCGTGCCGCTGCTGTCGAGGGTGACCCCGTTGACCGCCAGCGTGTTGATGTCGTAATTCAGCAGGTTGGTGGCCGAGACCGCGTTCAACTGCTTGCTGAACTTGATCTGAACCTGGTTCACCGTGCCGCCGTAGCCGGCAATGCTGGTCACCGCCGCCGGATTCTGGTCAAGCTGCACCGAGACGGTGGCCACCGAGCTGGTGGCGGAACTGAAATCGTTCCTTACCACCACTTTGTAAGCGCCCGCCGTATTGGTGGTCACCGTTACCCCCAATGTGCGGTTGGTGGCCCCGGCAATGGGCGAATTGATGTAATACCACTGATAGCCGAACGGCGAGTTGCCGGCGGGAGCCACGCTCAAGGTGATCAACTGGTTTTCCAAAGCGATCGTGCCCTGCGGTTGGCCGGGGGCGGGAATCGTCACCGGGCCAATCAAGCCATCGGCAAAGTTGAGATTGACGTCGTCAAACCAATGCGTCTCGTAGGCGGAGGCCGTGGTCTCGGCCGCAATATTGACCTGTGCCCCGGTGATCGGCTGGAAGCCGGTGGTCAGGTTCGTGATGATGGTCACGCCATCATAGCTGACACTGAGCAGCCCGCTGATCTGGAGATTGATGTCCACATTCGCCCAATGCCCATCGGCATTGTTGAGCGCCGGGACACCGCTGACGCCGGTCAGCACATTGATCAACCTGGCGCCCTGCCAGAACACCGAGATAGAAGGCGGATTGGTGCTCAGATTGTTGAACGACACCGTCAAACGGCTGGTCGCGGGAGCCACCAGATAACCGGCTTCGGGCGCGCCGAAGGTGCTCGTCGGCAAATCCGGGGCGATGTTCACGGAGAAACCCGCTCCAGGTGGCGCGGAGCCGTTGGATAATCGCGCCTTGAAGCGGATGCGCGCCTGTGTCACATCATGGCGGTCGCTGAACAACACAGCACCGTTTTGATTGGAGGCTGCATCGGTCAGGTCAAGAAAACCGCTGCCGTCATAACTGCCGGCATTGGTCACATAGGCGGCTCCGTAAACCTCCACGCCGACGGGGAGTGCTCCATTGAAGGCATAAGTGGTGCCGGCAGACGCGTGGTAAGCAAAGGCCACATTCGTCGGATTGGGTGTGAGTGCGATCGCCGGTAGCGACTGGTCAGTGAGGTTGGACACAGTGAGGGTGTAATTGGAAGTGACTTGGAAGCCGAAACTGCCCAGCAGCCGCACCGTGGTGTCGCCGCCCAGCAGGGTGGCGTTGGTGATCGCGAGAACAGTGCCGGACGCTTTCTTAAGCCCATAGTTGGCGAGGTTGGTCGCTGTCGTCCTGCTGACCGGCTTGCTGAGTGTCAACAGCAGTTGGTTGGGATTGCCCAAAGCATCCAGCCGCGACACGACCAGCGGCGCGGAGTTGGTCGTTGATATGGTCACCGCGTTGGTGCCCGCCCGATAGTGCAACGCGACGGTGTTGGAGGACAACGCCGTATTGTAGAGCGAGAGGTCATCCAGCACGCCATCGAATGTGGCCGTGGTGCCGCTGTCCCCGGTGTGCAGCAGGGTCGTGCCGCGTCCAATCTGAACGTTGCTGGTGTGGGCATAAAGCTGCCCGGCACCCGCCGCGGTTGCGACGCGAACGCCGTTGACATAGAGAATCAACTGACCGTTGGTGCTGACGGAATCACCATCGAGCACGCCAACAACATGATACGTTTGTCCGGCTTGAATGCTCGTCTGGGCATAGACGGCCGGCTTGGGAGAGGGTGGGCCAGCGGCGGCACCCCAGCCTGAACCCGGACCGTCCGTGGCGGTATTGTTCCACGCATGAAAGACCAGCTTGCCGATGTCAGGATCCAGGTCGGCGGGATCACGCCAGAGGTAGATGGCAAGGCCACGGTTGGCGCCGCCTTGCTCAAACAGGGTGCTGGCCGCCGAGAGATTAGCGGTGCCTGGAGCCGGCACTGAATTGGCATTGAACCAGAATTCAAACGACTTTTTGGCAATCGGATCGGTGTAGGCGTTGATATCCGCGCCATTGGGAACCAACAGCCAGTCCGTGTTGGCTTTGGAGAGCAGGAGGGAAGAATCGAGCCGCTCGCCGGGTATCAGGCTGGGTGCGCCCAGAGTCGGGCTGCCGTTAAAGGTGGCCACGCCGGTGGAAATTGGATCCAGGCCCGTGGTGCTGCTGGCAACCGTTAGATTGCCGACGGCTTCATCAAACCGCCAGTAGCGGATGGCGCCATCCGAGATGATCTGCCCCGCATAGTCCACGCTGTCCCCGACCGTAGTGACAAACGAGGCGGTGGTCGTCAGGGGGTTGCCCGCCGCGGAACGGTCTTTCAATCCATTGATGGTAAAGAGATAGATTTGATCACGTTCCAGTGTGCCGGTGGATAGCACGACGCTCTGCCCGTCGGCACCCAAAGTGGCGGAATAGAGCGCCAGGAAACCGAGGTTGTAGGTGGCGGTGCTCGTGGCCGTGGCAGTATCCAGCGGCTCGCTGAACGTCAGCACCACCTGGTTGTTGCCGGAGGACAGAACGCGCGCATTGAGCAGGCGCGGCGGCGTCGTGTCCGCCGTGACGGTCAGGATGGCGGTTGTGCTGTTGGTGGCGCTGAATTCATTGCTGACCACTACTGAATAGCTGCCCGCCGCGGCGGGTGTGGCCAGAATATTCAGGAACGAATCGGAAGCGTTGGCGATCAACGAACCGTTGAAATACCACCGGTAGATGAATGGCGCGGCCCCGGTGGGCACCACTGCAAGAGTGGCCGTCTGATTTTCCGCCACGGTGAGGTTTGTCAGCGAGGGGTTGGTGACAAATCCAGCCGGCCCAATATCGCCGTCAGTGTAATTGATATTGACGTCGTCGAGCCAGTGCGTCTCATAGTTCACGCTCGTTTCAGCCGCGATTTCAAGCTGGGCACTCTGGATCGGAAAGAAGCCGGTGGCCAGGTTGGTGAAAATTGACACCCCATCGTAGGCGAGGCTCAAGTTGCCGCCGCGTTTGAGCTGGAGATCCACATTCGCCCAGTGGCCGTCCACGCTGTGGATGCTCGGAACTCCGCCTGTGCCGGCCGGCACATTCGTAATAATGTTGCCCTGCCATTTCACGACGATGGCCGGGGATACTACGCCGTTCACGATGCCGTCGTTGTCAAATGCCACCACCAAACGAGTGGCGTTGGGCGACGCCACGGGCGCATAGCCCTTCTGCTGGTTGAGATAGGTTCCCTGCGGCAGATCAGCGGCCAGGTTGACGGAGAAACCGTCGCCGGGTGTGGCGCTGGCACCGCTGATGCGGGTCTTGAACTTCAAATGGAATTGATCCACCGTGGTGCGATTCGAGAAGAGAATGACACCCTTTTGATACTGGATGGCGTCGGTCAGCCGAACGTAACCGCTGCTGCTGAATCCGTCGCTCGCGGCCAGCACGGCGGAGCCAAAGATATTGAAGCCGTTCGTGATCCCGTCATTGAAGGTGTAAGTGGTTCCCGACGTCGCCGCGTAAACAAACGTGGCCGAGGTTGGATTGGGCGAAAGGGTGTTGGGCGTGGTCGCCTGATCTTGAACGCTGGAAACCGTCAGTTGATATGTGATGCCCGGCTGGAAACCAAACGAGCCGGCGAGCTGCACGGATTGTTGATCGGGAAGCAGGGTTGCCTGGGTGATTGTGAGGCTCGAGCCGCCCTGAATTTGCAGCGCGTAATTGGCAAGGTTGGTGGCCGTGGACGGAAGGACCGGTTCCGAGTACGTGACGCGCACGCCATCGGGATTGCCGCGGGTATCCACCAGCGTGATCGCCGGCGGCACGATGTCCGGCGTGATGGACAAGATGGCCGGCGAACTGGTAATGGAGCCGTAGCTATTCGTGACGATGAACTGGTAGGAGGCGCCGTTGTCCACCGCGTGAACCTGTGAAAACTGCAGGTAGGCCAGATCTTCGCCGGGCAGGAGGGTGCCGTTGCGGTACCACTTGAAGGTGGTGGGCTGCGCGGCGATCACGTCCGACTGGAGGATTAACAGGGAGCCTTCATTCGTCGCCACCGTGGTCGGCAAATTGCCGCCGTTAAGCCCATAGGTGTTCAAGGATGGTGTGGTGTAGGTCGCACTGGTGCGGGGATCGTTCGTGAATTGCGCCAGATGCAGCGTGGGGATGATTTCCTGGACCCCGTCTGGCCGCTGCCAGCCAACCTGAACATAGCTGTTACTGGCGCTGTTTCCCTGTTGGAGAACCTCCAGAAAGTACTTCTGGCCTCGCACCAGCGCGATCGGCGCGGACTGGCGCGTGCTCAAACGAGGGCCGGTGAACAGGGCCGTGCCTTGATTGGTCTCGAAGGCTATCAGCCTGCTCCCGGCTGCCGTATGGTTGGTGCTCAGCCAAAGTTCGGAGCCGCTATAGCTGGCGATATAGAAGCTGAAGTTCCCGTTGGTGGGGGCTTCGAGATAGCCGCGCGTATAACTGCCGAAAAGAGTCGGGTAGTATTGTCCGTCCACTTTGCTTTGCAGGCCATACTTTGGCGGATTGAAGTCATCCAACTGCTCGGACCAATTCGGCTGGTTGGGAAACTTGACCAGGCTGGTAAAATTGCTGACCGTGCCGAAAGCATCGTAATAGATCAGCCGCTCGATCGAGCCGGCCAAGGCCGGCTGCGCCAGTGTTGCGAGGACGGCCAGAGGCAGGGTGAACTTTATCACCCGGGAAAATGGATTCAATTGCTTGAGTTTCATGGGATGGGAAAGGAATTATATGTTGAGAATCAGTGAGTGATGCCGGATCGGCTCATTTTGTCCAGCCAGGCAATAGTCCGGGTATGGCCTGCCACTTGGCTTCATCCCAGTTGCGGCTCCACTTCAGCCCCCAGAGATCCTTGACGCGCTGACCATGAGCCGATCCGTCAATGAACACCGAATTGAGGCGTTTTCCGTGACGAGGCAGGGCGAAATGCTCCATTTCCAATGAGGCATAACCGCCGATGTTACCGTTGCCGCTGGTATCCGTATATTTATCCGGTAGATCGGGAGCACGATACTGTGTCACCAGGCCATAATCCGGCCCGCCGCCACGCCAACGCGAATCCAGTTGCAGCGGGATGATCGAAAGATTCCCCGGAATATTGTTGATTGATCGCCAATGATAAGACTGCGGCCGGCCCTGGAGGTCTGACGGGGCATTATACACCCACAAGTTCAATCCATAGCTGGAATAGGTGCCGTCAATTTGCTTGTAGGCCGTCTTGATGCCGCCAAAATCATAGGGGGCCGGATGGCCAGCGTCACCGGGTGTGGGTCTCACCGCCTCGGGGCAAGTCACCAACTGCGGTTTCTTGCTCCAGTAGTTTTGCAGCACCATAAACCACTCGCCACGAGCGGCCCCGTTGGCCGCCGGGTCTGTGCCCGTTGAAAAGCGGCCGTTGTAATCCATGGTGTAGAGATTCCAAAAGACGCCCCACTGTTTAAGGTTGGAGATGCAACTGATGTTCCTGGCTTTGTCCTTCGCTTTGGATAGCGCTGGCAACAACAGCGACGCAAGAATCGCAATGATCGCGATCACTACGAGCAGCTCGATTAGGGTAAAACCGCGGCGGGAAACCGGCCGAGGTGACGATTCTATCCGACCCGGGTGGATCGGTTTATTTTGCAATATTTCTTTTTTCATAGGCGCATTACGTTTGTTTTCCCGGCCATTCCCTCGGGGACCCACAAGGGTCAAAGGGCTCTTTCCGTTCACGCGCCTCTGGAGAGGTAGCTAACCACAATCTACGGCCGGCTTGACTTGGGGCCAATCAATGAGGCCCCGCTAACATGGATAACCATATCATTTCGATAGAGTATGTCAACCATGCATGTAAGATTGCAGTCTATCTTATGTTATACAAACCTAAAACGGATTCAAGACTGCAATATATTCCGCAAATACAGGGTCTTCATGCAATTCATCATTATTACGGTTAATCATCTATTATCATATTGTGCAGCTTGGAAACTCGCTATTCCAGCCGGAGTATCGTATATTGTTGATAGGCTTACTAGACTTTAGGTGGCGCAGATGTCCGTTGAGGTCTGACGCACTACATTGAATCTATAAACACTGCGGTTTGCGGTTGCCCACAGCAGGAACTCGTCCAGCCAGCGAGCATTGAAGAATGGAGCGCGGACATTTTTGTCTGCAACGCAGGGGTAGTTAACACCGAAGCGGACAAGAATGTCCAATGTCACTAGGATTTGATCCCAGAGAAGGCCCGAGAAACCGGTCCAAGCCTTTGTTCCGGAGGGACGGCTGACGAATCGCACAAGGTTTCAGCGGTCCCTTCGGGACTTGTGCCCCTCTAAACTCGCGTACCCAGCGTTGAAACTCTGGAGGGGTGGTTGAGGCGGGCACCGCCGAAGAGGAGGCGGAGGCTGTTCATCACGACGATTACCGTGCTGCCTTCGTGGCCGACCACGCCGACGGTGAGGGGGATTCTGCCCAGAATGGCGAAGGTGACCAGCACTGCGACCGTGCCCAGGGAGATAATCAGGTTCTGACGTATAATACGCCGCGCCCGCTGGCTGAGGCGGAAGGCGGCGAGGAAGTTCTCGAGGCGGTCGTGCATCAAGACGACGTCAGCCTGCTCGAGGGCGGCGTCGGAACCGCGCGCACCCATGGCGACGCCGATGTGGGCAGCGGCCAGGCTGGGAGCGTCGTTGACGCCATCGCCTACCATCGCGACGCGCTGCCCCTCTTTGGTCAGCGAACGAATGGCGGAAAGCTTCGCCTCGGGATTTAACTCGGCGCGCACGTCGTCAATCCCCAATTCCGTCCGGAGATGGTCGGCGGTGGCCTGGCGGTCGCCGGTCAGGACAATGGCGCGCAGGCCCTCATGGCGCAGT
>Ga0194044_10000244_pt1 | contig 25925 bp, 21 predicted proteins | sample JunL4417m_MetaG_FD_155460 | JGI IMG/M metagenome (GOLD analysis project Ga0194044, IMG submission 155460) | Anoxic zone freshwater microbial communities from boreal shield lake in IISD Experimental Lakes Area, Ontario, Canada - Jun2016-L442-17m | ecosystem: Environmental > Aquatic > Freshwater...
AAGAAAAAATTTTACTCAATGATATAGTGTCCGCTACAACGGTAAAGAATCATTGGTGGTATAGATGGGGAATAAGATATTCGTTGTACCCCAAGATGCGGATCTACAATGTGTCTGGTTGGGATGCCGTTGAAATACAACTGAAAAATGGCAAAATATATAGGATAGGTACAGATGAAGCTAAAAAATTACAGGAAGCAATCCTTCATTCGATGACATAAAAAACGAAACCATTGAAACAATTTTTATCTCTCACCATCAGATATGTTGCTCAATATGCAATTCGATCAAGAAGCATCCAAGATTGCCGGAAAATTGATATTTTCATGTCCAGACTACGAACTCAGACAAGAAGAGATAACCCAGTTAAAGAAAGATAAATTAGTGAGGTATATCCAGGAAGAGTTATTGCCGGAAAAAATTCCTTGCCAGATACTTATGTTCCTAGAACATCCGACAAAAGCCAAAATAATATGTTTCAATCCAAATTTCATAATGCCGGAAAGTATATTCGAAAATTATTTCCTCAATCAGGACATAATAGAACAATGCAAAAAAAATGGATGATTCCGATTGGAATTTCTTTTGCCATTGGACAAGAAAGGCATCAAGATTGATTTTTCCTATGAATCCTAAGTTCATATCTACAAAAAAAGGGGGTAGAGATTCCTACCACCCAATACGTCTGATTTTGTTAGCGAACAAGCTGAAGCCATTCAAGGATTACAAATAAATCCTGAGGAATAGTGACACTAATTTCGGGATCGTCTTCGATACTTCGATAATCTTTGTTGCATACCATTTTCCTATAGGATTCCAATCTTGGCTTATATGAAATGAAGGTCTGATGTTTCTGGTCAGACCAGAACCACTGAGCATTCTTATAAGCAAGAGTTTCATAAAGGAGAATTGGATCAGATTTTTTTCGTTGAACCTTTTTCAAAAGATCGAATTCCTTTGATCTAGGGTCTCTCCTAATCCGATGGATAGCCAAATAATCGACCTGCTGTGGAAGCATTTTCTTCTTGAGTCTACGTAGCATAGCAAGGGCCCTATTGATAGAGCTTTTTGTTAAAATGATTTTTTCCATACGCTGATATTTTGTTTTTTATTGTGGGGATACACCATACATTTTTTGTCCAAAAAATCAATGTCATATGACAAAGTATTTACCAAAGAAAACAAAAAAACAGACCCTGGAAACAGGATCTGTTGTGTATGCAATCACATTCTTTTCATTCTCAATGGCAAATCATGGAGCTGACCAGAAATCTTTTCGGATTTGATCAAGATGATATGCATCGTCTGAATGACATACTGAGGGATTTCATTGAGATTTCGACGGATATTGATCATAATATCTTCAAGATACCGGATATCGTTATAGATATCCATAAATTTCTGATAATATGCTTCCGAAGAATGCACCTTGAAATACACATGCATTTGCCGTTTGTGTTCCTTCTTCAATTTTTCAACAACGGCATTCGTTTTTTGGTAAAGAGATTCAGCCCTAACCTTTTGCTGTTTCCTTCTTATATTTTCAAACACGGTATCACCGAGTATAAAAAGAAGAATACCAGCAACAAAAACAATCATAATAACTGAATCATTCGTAGCACCCTTATCGGATAGAGTCCCTTGATTTGCAAACATGTTGCCGCAAATCATCACCAACACACTACACAACCACAACTTTTTCATACCCGCATATTTTTCGTTGTTTATACAGCATATATAATTAATACAAAAAGTCAATGGAATGTAAAAAATACAAAAAAACAGACCTTGAATACAAGGCCTGCAGATCGTTTGAGTTAATTTGGATGCTTCATCACATACTTTGCAAGCTTCACTTGATCTTGAATGAGTTTTACCTTGAGGAGAAATTCCTTGTAGGTAATCAAAGCAGAATCAGGCTTATCTGTAATATTCTCGTGCATAAATTTGACCAGATCATTCACTTCTGAAATCTTGGATTGGATATCATCAAGCATCCGCCTATTGGATTCGATACAAGCAGTATCATAATAAAGCCTGGCAAGTCCACCAAAGTCATTCTGAATCTGATAATATACAAGAATGGCGTGATCAAATGATGCAATAGCCCTCTTTTCCCGTTGCTTCCTCATGATAATCTTCACTACATAGACAACTACATACGAAATCATCAGAAGTGCAAGAACGAAAAAGAAAGCATAGGTATCCAACCTATCGAGATCATCAACCGATAATTGCTTCTGGTCGGTGATGCCGCAAGCGGAAAACACAAGAAACGATAAGATGATGATGTTTTGTAACGATTTCATATATCTAAGATTTATATTTGTGCTATAAAATTTATTTATTAATCATAAAAAGTCAATTGAATATATATTATATTAAAAACAAAAATATATATCCAGAAATACTAACAAAAAAAGGGTTGACTTCATACACCAAAAAGATATATCAACATCAGTTTTCTATGAAAGCCGTCGATTCGATTCGACGGTAAAAGGGGCTATACAATATGAGGAAAGAAAGGAGTAGTTTTCTTTCACAGGGTTCCCGGACCAACAGCTAAGGTTACTAAATAGTATAAGTATTGTATCTACTACTACCGAAGCTTTGGAGGCATGCCAAGTACGGGTTGAGAATGTGCAGCAATAGCGGTACCGACCAATATGAAAGCTAGTCCCTTTAATGGGACATGACTGATAGTAGAAAACTATTTTTGAATAAGCCTGGGAGATTTTCCCCAGGCTTTTCCTTTTGAGAGAAACTTGAAAACCCCACAAGAAAAACTACAACCAATAAGCATTTATCTACCATCATCACTATATATAAACTATTGTGAATAACAGTAGTGAGTAATACTACAAAGTCCTACATTTTACATTCTACATTCTACTCTCATGCATACTATATTCGTCATCTTCGGATCTACAGGAGATCTTGCAAAAAGGAAACTTTTCCCTGCACTCTCCAATATCTACAAAAATAAGAACCAGACTATAGATATCATCTGAGTCGGAAGAAGACCATTTGAAAGAGAAGAGTTTATCCAATATATCAAGCAAGAAACCAATGAATTCATCGAAGAAAAATCAGAATTAGATAATTTTCTCCAAACCGTGAACTATTCCCAAGTAGAAATCAATGAAAAAGATGATTATCTACGTCTCAAAAACGATATCGAAAAGCTAAGAAAACCAGACTCACAGATTATCTTCTATCTTTCCATCTCCCCAGAGTTCTTTTGAAACTTTATCGACAATTACAAATCAATCTGACTCAACGACGTGAAAATAATTTTCGAAAAACCATTTGGATCAGATCTAGCTTCAGCGAGAGCATTAAACGAAAAGATTAGAGAAGTGTTTGATGAACAACAGGTGTATAGGATTGATCATTATGTGGGCAAAGAAGCAGTACAAAACATAGTCGCTTTCAGATTTGCCAATACCATCTTCGAACCGATACGAAACAATAGATACATCGATAATATCCAGATTACAGGATCAGAAAGCATTGGAGTCGGAGAGAGATGAGGCTATTATGACAAATCATGAGCGCTCAGAGATATGCTCCAAAACCACTTGTTCCAGATGCTGGCACTGATAGCCATGGATGCACCATCACAGTTAGATGAAGTAGGAATCTGACAAGAAAAACTCAAAGTATTTAAGAGCATCAGACTGGGAGAAAATTTTTTGGATAATGTAATTTTTGGACAATATAAGAGTTACCATAAAGAGAAATGAATCACATCCGATTCCAGGACGGAAACATTCGTAGCAGCCAAGATAGAAGTAAATTCGCTAAGATTCGTTGGTGTGCCAATCTATGTCAGGACGGGGAAATACATGAAGAAAAGGATGACGACGATAGTCATAGAATTTAAAGAAGTACCAGACATCCTCTTCAATAAATATGGACATGTAGAAAGGAATAGAATCGTCTTGGAAGTACAGCCGAACGAATGAATTAACATCCATTTCAATATCAAGGAGAACGGTAGCAGCAAAGAAGTACAAAGAGTAAGATCAAAATTTATCAAAGAAGTACCAGGCAAAGAAGCATATGAAAAATTGATTGAGGATGCTATTGTAGGAGACAAAACGCTATTCACAAGCCGAGATATCTTGGAACAGAGTTGGACGATAGTGGATGATATCGTTAATTGCAAAAATAATTGTCCGATAATTTTTACCTATGAGAAAGGAAGCGACGGACCAGATGAAGCTGATGCACTAATCACAAAAGACGGAAGGAAACGATATAATTGCGAAAATATATAGACAAAAAAACACCCGCGGAAAAACCGCAGGTGCAAACAATAAAATGCTAAATAGGAAGAGGAATCGTGAACGAAAATTTCGAACCTTTCCCGAGTTCACTCTCTACCCAAATTTTGCCACCATTCTTTTCGATCAAATCCTTTGATAGGATAAGTCCGAGACCAGTCCCCTGTTTTCCAGACACATCCTCACTCACGACAGTTTTTCCCACCATAAATAAATCCTTGAGTAATGTGGGAGACATACCGTTACCAGTATCTCTGATAGAGATAACCACTGCTCGGTCATATCTTCTAGCATCGATATACACAGATCCACCTGACTGAGTGAATTTGATAGCATTGGACACTAGATTACGAAGAGCAGCCTCTATCATTTGTTCATCAGCATAGACATCGAAAACTTCTTTACAATCAATCTGGAGATGTATGTGGTGATGGAGAGCATTAGATTGATGAAAAGAAAAGACATTAGCAATCAGCTTATTACACGTGAATAGTTGAGGATTAGGAGTCCATCTACCCGTCTGGAGACGGGCCCACTCCAATAATCTATCCAGAAGCTTGTTGGCATGTTTGGAAGCCTGGAGGATATATTGGAGATACTCTTTTCCTTCTTCAGTAGCCAATTCTGTTCGATCAGTAATAAGTAAGTTTGTAAACCCAATAATCGCAGTAAACGGAGATCGAAGATCATGCGCTATAAGGTCAAAAAACTTGTCCTTGGTAGCGACTAATGAAGTAAGTTCTACATTTTTTCGAAGATGATTCTCAATCAATGCGACAAGTAGATTCCATTCATAATCTGATGTATTAATCTTTTTCAAGAGAGTAGTATCTCTTGTCTCGAGTGCTGTAAGAAGTACTGCTATCGGTCGTATTATCTTTCTTTTGATAATTATCCAAAGAGCTAATAATGCGATTAGGATACACAGCAGACTAACACCAAACATCAAGATGTGTGCATGACGATCAAAAGCAACAATTTCTTGTACCTGCGGTGAATAGAAATCCACATTATGTTGAGGAGTAGTAACATAAGCATGGATTTTATCGAAAGAGTTTGCATCTCCCGATTCTTCCACGACATAAAGCAATGAGATAATTATGATAGAGAAAATTACTACCAATCCTATTGCAATCATCAATTTCACATGCAATGTCAAAAAATTTGTTTTCATGATTTTTGTTTTTACTTATTCGTTTATTTAACTTTTTGGTTTGTCGGTATATAGTAGACATTAAGAAATGAATTACAAGGGAAATGCAAAGGTAATTGGTGTTGAATAAGCGTATTCATCAAGAGAATCTTAGAGAAATTGATGCAAAAAATATGACAGCAGAATCCTTATTCTTTATAGATGACGCTAAGAGGTAAAATTTGCAAAAAATAGGGGTTCTGGATATAATTGAAATAATCGGATAATAGCATCTCTCCGTTTTATCTCTCATCACGTTATCATGAAATTAACCTTTTGTTGAGCAGCGAAAATCGTTACCTGATCATGTTACCTCATCGAGACAGGAACGACGAAATTCCTTATAGACTGCGGCATGTTCCAATGACCCAAAGACATAATGAAACTCAATTATGAACCATTTCTTTTTGACCCAAAGACGATTGATTTTGTCTTGCTTACCCACGGACATATCGATCACTGCGGACTAATTCCTAAATTATATACTCAAGGATTCAAAGGCAAAATATACACCACAGCAGCGACGCTTGATGTCTGCTCAATTATTTTGGAAGATAGTGCAGAAATCCAGGATAAAAATATCCAGCAAGAAAACAGAAGAAGGATGAGAACAGGTCAAGAGCCAAGGAAACCACTCTATACCAAAGATGATGCCAAAGCATGTATGAAATTATTCCAAGCTATTGAATATAGAAAAATAATCAACATCACAGACACCATCGAGGCAAGATTCCAGGATGCATGACATATCCTATGATCTGCGAGCATTGAGCTCTTCGTGACGGAATGAAATACCAAGAAAAAATTAGTTTTTTCATGAGACATAGGACAATGGAATACTCCTATAGTCCAGGATCCGACCTTGATAGCAGATACAGATTATCTCTTTATGGAATCAACCTATGGAGATAGAAGACACGAAGACACCGCAGGCAAAAAAGAATTATTAATAAAATACATTACGGAAACGTTTAAGAAATGAGGGAAACTTTTGATCCCATCGTTTTCTGTAGAAAGGACTCAAGAACTCCTCTACTTTTTCAATATTATCATCAAGGAATGAAATTTTCCAGCAGAAAAAATATTTTTGGATAGTCCACTATCCATCAAGGCGACAGAAATTTTCAAAAAACATACAGAAGTATTTGATGAAGAAGCATTACACAAATATCCTCATGCATTTGAGTTTCCACAGTTGGAATGTACAGAAAGTGTAGAAGACTCTATAAAACTCAACACCAACAATAGTCCATGCATCATCATAGCAGGAAACGGGATGTGCACCGCAGGCAGGATAACACATCATCTCAAGCACGGACTCCGAAATACTAAAAACACCGTGCTCTTCGTAGGATATCAAGCAGAAGGAACCTTAGGAAGATATATCCTGGACGGAGAGAAAAAAGTAAAGATGATGGGGATAGAGGTTGACGTCAATGCAAAGATAGCCAAAATAGAAGGATTTTCCGGACACGCAGATAGCGATCAACTGATGAAACGAGCAAAAGGATTCACCAAAGCACCAAAAAAAACGTTCATCATCCATGGTGAATGAACAGCCCAGACGACATTAGAAGGAAAGCTTGAAGAGATAGGTTTCGTTTGTCAAATTCCAAGCTTAAAAGATTGTATAGAGCTATAAAAACAGTAATACTAGAGAACTATAGAGTATTTAGTTCGTTAGTAAATCATTATGATAAATCTCGAAAATAAAACCATAATAATCACATGAGCTGCCTCATGAATAGGAAAAGCTATCGCATTGAAATGTATAAAATATGGTGCAATAGTGTTAGCTTGTGATATAAACAAAAGTACATTAACGAAATTAAAAAACGAATGTAAGGAGGGGGAAATACAAATTTTTAATATCGACGTTTCCAAAATAGAACAGATTACTCAAGTTTTTGATACATGTAAAAAACAAAAAATACATATTGATTGATTGGTAAATAATGCAGGCATATATTTGGGAAAATCAATTTTCGAATATACAGACGAAGAAATAAACAAAGTAATCGAGGTAAATATAAAATCTGCAATTTTCTTCTCTAAAAATTTTGCTCAATATAAAATAAAAAACAAAGAATACGGTAGCATTATAAACATATCTTCCGTTTCTGGTCAAGAATGAAGTTCTGATGCAATATATGGGCTATCCAAAGCAGCGCTAATTGGACTGACAAAAAGTAATGCAATAAATTTTTCACCTTATATTCGTGTCAATGCAATTGCTCCTGGAATAGTAGAGACAGCTATGGTAAAAAACATCCCAAAACAAAGATTAAAATCTTATAGAGAACACGAACTCATCAACGATCCAATCGATGTTTGAGATGTAGCAAACACGGCAATATTTCTTTTATCTGATGCTACAAAAAACTATACTGGAACTGTTTTTGACATCAATAATGGCTGTTATTTACGTTAAAATATATACATACTAACATACGAAATTACTTGGTATTTTAAGCTAAATACAGTTGATTTCTAAAACAAAAAACATACCTATTATTGTTAATAACAACTTCGTTGGGATTTTTATCTGTTCGGAGAAAAACATGGACAAGAAAATGGTGATAGGAACACGGAAAGAGAATATAGCCGTAGTGATTGCGGGAGCGATTATCGCAATCGGAGTATTTTATGTAGTCAAAAATCCTGGACTCTTCACCGCAAGCGTACTATCATTACAAGAGAAAGCATTTATCATAGAAAAATGACGAGATATCGCATACAAGACGGAGAGTGGATACGTAGATATCTTTATGTCAGAAAAAATAGCTACACCAGCCAAGATAGATTTTACCGTAAGCTTTGATAAAGAAAATATCACAATAGATCCACAGAATCTGAGCGGACAAGCGACACGGACCATAGAACATCCTGACGAAAGCAACATAATTATACATGCAGTACCAAATCAAACCATAGACAAAAGCAAGAGTCTAGTGCTTTTGCCATTTTCAGGAAATAAAGAGGATATCCTCGTGAGTGAAGCAGTAGCCAAACTCAATGACGGCACAGACAAAAATTTATCCATCGGATCAATCAATATCATAACTTCACATTCAAAATAATGCTTTATCCCTATTTCCATGCCATGAAATTTTCATATAGAGCATGTATCGCGCCGCTTCTGGCGATTTGACTACTAACGATAGGATTCGTAGGAAATGCTGTACAAGCAGCAAATCCTGATGCATTCATCATAGATGTAGCACCCAGCACATTCAAAACGAATGAAACTGTGGATATGACAATCAAAGCCGTGACATCCAATGGAGATGCGATTAAGACGTATCAAGGCGATGTCTTTATCGAAATAGTAGGACTAGTGGATACTGCTGATTATACGGTGCCGAGCGATTGATTATATACGTTCTTACCGGAAGACCAAGGACAGAAATTGTTCTCCAAAGGACTTGCGATCAAGAAAGCATGAACATATACAATCAAGGTATACGATATCAGCGATGAGACCATCATAGGCCAAAAGACAGTCATCGTAGAAGCTGAAACAGCAGCAACTACTATGGAAGCAATAGAACTCATCTCTCCTGTGCCATGATGAATAGAAAAGAATAATATCGCGAATGTCCTGGCAACCGCGCCTGGATTATCCAATGCACCCTATGATATCTCTATCAATAATATCTCAGTCGCCCAAGGCATGACGAATGCGAACGGAGATATCAGCGCATATGTAAGCGGAATCATACAATGAGATAATCTCCTACAGATAAAAATACTCAATGCCGAAAATGTGGTAATCGGAGAATCAAAATCGATATCATTTGATTACGAACCTATCAAGGATGGGGTGTTCAATAGTATAAAGATAGCTCCAGATGGTGCTTTGAGACAGGGTGAGAAAGCAAGCTTTACGATGAATTGTAGCGAAAGCGTAACATCAGCACAGATAAAATTGAGCGATGGAAAGTCAGTCCCTATGGACAAAAAGAGTGCATGAATATTCACCAAAGACATCGTCATGGATAAGGAATGAAAGATTCAAGTGGATGTTGCCCTCATCGTCCTAGGTCAGACAAAAAATTATACGGGAGTGGCCACGATGTTGATACAGACAGGAAGCGCTATCGGCAAAGTTAGATTATATTCCGATAGTATAGACAAGAGCAAATTGAATGTAACATGGGAAGTCATAGGAAGCGCGCCACAGTTCAAGATAGAATATAGTACAGACAGAAATAATCTGTCAGATAACCAGATCGTGCAGACCAACGAAATCCAAATCCAGAACCTTACCATCGGTGATACCTATTATTTCAGAATCACCCCGCTCGATGGTAATGGGAACCCTATCGGCAATCCATCAGAGATATCGGAAGTAAAAATAGGAGACGGATTGAGTTGCATAGTCGATGGAATTACCGTAACTGGTCAGAAGATAGGTGATAAGTATTATCTCGTACGATCAGCAGTAAATAATATAGAAAAATATATCATCTACAGATCGGAATTTGAAACACAAGATATAAGCCAGATACAGAAAATAGGAGAGACAACAGGAACTATGTTCGAATATCCTTTCAATGCCAATTCCAAAACGAAAAAATATGAGTATTATCAAGTCGAAGGACTCTGTATGGACGGCACATCACTCAAGATCGATAGCATGAAAAAGATACAGACAGGACCAGCGGAAAATATATTGTTGATCATCGTGATGAGTTTCTTTTTCTACACCATCTACAGACTCTATGGACTCTCTAAGAACTAAACAGGAACAAGATGAATGGTGCATTAGTCCCAATGGTTAGTTTTTAGTTATTAGGTAAATGTGACTATGACAGAAATCAAAAAAAAATATAATCACCTCTCTACAGAATCAGAACTCCTCAAAAAGAATTATTTCCAAAAAGTCTTTACGACAAAAAAAAATACTACGAAACGGGAAAAAGTCATAACTCAGCTCCCCATAAGCATAATCAAAGACACTTCATTGGAATCCATTACCGGGATCATCAAGGAGGATATCCTAGCAACCTATCAGCGAATGAAAGGGATGAAGACTAAACTTTTGCCAATTTTCGATGATGAAGATAAAGAGATCAAAATAGGAAATTATGAAAATCTACTTACCAAAGCAGGGATATTTTTTTGAATCGACATCGACAATATCGTTTATTCCGAAAGGAATACTAATTTCGTCAGAAATCTGTTCGTAGAGCTAGTACGTGAATGACAGATCTATGAAGATTGCTCGATAAATTATCGGAGTGTCAAAGAACAAAAGACATTATGAACAGATGAAATACAGCACAAAAAGATCAATACAAAAATATATAATCTCAGATATTTCGTAGACACGAAGAATATTTCTCTCATAGTGCCGACTATACGGCCAGAAACAATCTTTGCTGACGTGGCACTTGCAGTAAATCCAGACGATAAGAGATACAAGAAACTACTGAAAAACAAAGTAATCATACCTATCATCAACAAGACTATACCAATCATTGCTGACTCCTCAGTGGATCCGATGAAAGGGACAGGTATCATGAGAATAACTCCAGCACACGACAAGAAATCACTGATGATAGCACAAAAACATGGACTTCAAATAGATAAGTTTGCAATAGACAAAAACGGATGCTTTACAGAACTAGCAGGTGATTTCGCCGGCAAAAGCGCCCATGAATTCATCAAAAACATCATAAAGAATCTTGATGATATCCACAATCTAGAATCCGTAAAACCAGTAGAAGTAGAAATGGTGCTCCATAGAAAGACAGAAGAAAGAGCATGGAATATACTTTGCAACCAGTTATTTATAAAGACAGAGAAAGAATTGAACGAGATCAGATCAGCAATCCAAGAGAAGAGAATGACCATAGTTCCTGAAAAATACGAGCAGAATATGGAAAACATACTCCAAACGATGGAGTGTCGACCCGTAACAAAGGAAGACTCGAAAGGATATTCCTTGCCTCTCCGAAAAAGCACATCAGGCAAAAGCTATTTCATCTCAGACAACGAAATTCTCAATCTGCCTGCCAAAAAGACCAAGAACAGATTTACCGTATTTTCATTGATTATATTCAATCTCATCGTAGATGGACGCATGAAACTACAATTCAATATAGAAGAATGTATAGACGTACTCCTGAGCAGAAGCCGCACATGAGAGAAAAACACACTCCAGACCTATATAGAGATCTTCAGCGAGACGCTACCAAGATGATATGCGAAAGAAATCAATGATCTCACAAAAATTATCGAATATACAGAAAAAGATCCTGGAAAAGGAAAATCCATAAATCATTTCGAAAAATTTTCAATAGCATTGACGGAATGTCTTGAAAAGTCCGTAGCTATATCATCAAACAAAAAATGATTATATACATTCGAGATGGATACCTTAGTCTCCAATGATAATGGTCTGATCCAGCAAAAAGAAAAAATCGAAGAGACGCTTTGACATGCACTCATTCTTATGAAGATGATGGATGCTTTCGATGATACGAAAAAATCTCCTGAGAAAATACTATGCATCGAAGAACATAATATCTTCGAATTTCTCAAAACAGTAATCATCTGATATAATGTACAAAATAAAATGCTCTTCGATACGTGTCATATACGAGAGGAAGAAAACATACAAAAGCATAAGAGAATTTCATTCAAGGAACTCATCAAGAATCATTGAACGGATTGTACGAGACTCTATGCTATAGATCCGAGCAAAGATATCTCATTATATGAGCAGTTCATAGGTAAACTCCGGAACGCATCCAGATTTATCTGACAACATGCCTATGAAGCCAAATGAGCTAGAAAAATTTCCGATTTCCAGCAGCTGACAATCGCACTAGAAAAAAAGAAAGCAAGCCTAAACGAATTTGAATCACGGATACTCTCAAAGATCATCGAACTACAGAAAGATTATGCCGAAGCCATGAAAAAAACATCATTTCATGATATCCAAAACAGGATGATCCAGATTATCAAAGAGGACTTCTGCGACAAATACCTGGAGATACAGAAGCATCAAGATACAACAAACGGAGACAAGGTGACCTTGTGGTGATTGGGAAGTATATTGCAGCTCTTGCATCCATTCGTACCTTTCATAAGCCAGCAGATACGGGAACTTTTAGGATTTGAAGGACCAGTAGTTATGCAGAAGATAGAGGATAAACCCATGGATATCACCAAAAACTATAAGACACAGTTATTTATGGATATCATAGATAGGTTTCTCAGTATGAAACAAGCAAATGGATATGCAAAGCATGATGAAATAGAGATATGCTTCCTCGCTCCATTAGATTTTCTCCAATATCTGAGGAGTCAAGAAAAGATAATCTCCAAGCTCATCAATACATCATCCATTGATTACCTCGAGAATGAAAAAGAACTGAACGGCTATTGTACAGAAAACATCATCAACATGACTATAGGAATCAAGGGACTGCACAAAGAATCAAAAGTAACAAGTAAGAAAGAAGATATCCGTGAAGCATTGAGCATCAAGGAACAGAAAATCCAGCAGATCAGGACAATTGTCACCTGACTCTCATCAAGCGGGGCTGATCCTGAAATCATCAGAGATAAGAAGAAAGAGATGACGAAACTCAAGAAAGATATCGAAGAGCTCCAATACGAACTTCAAAAAGAAAAAGCCAACAAGTAAAATACTATAACACTACTCCCAGCTAGAGAAAAGATAATCAAAAAAAAACGGCCCTTCGACCGTTTTTTTCATTATATATATATATTGATACTCATGTTTATTTTCCAAGAATACTCTTGATCACTGCTTCGAAGTTTTCTGTAGGATAAGCTCCAGCGAGAATGGAATACTTACCATTCTGATTGTCCACTATAACATTTCAAGGAGTTCCATTGATTCCAAATCCTTGACCTTCTTGTACTTGAGCATTTACCGTTGCAATTGTTTCTGCACTGCTAAAGCAAGAAGTGAATTTAGCCTTATCAATACCAAGATTTACCGCCATGTCCGTGACATTTGTTTCAGTAAATTCGGATGCTTGGAAAGCTACAGCAAGATATGCATAGAATTTATCAGCACCTCCAAGTTTACCTACACAAACCGCACCTTGTGCTCAGATAGGAGCAGTAGGATGAAGTTGTGGCAATGGCATCTGTCTAAATACCATATTCACATCATTAGGATATTTCTTTATAAGATTCTCAAGCGTCTGAGCGTTGTAATGCCTCTTACAGAAAGGGCAAAGCATATCAGAATACTCGATGATAGTGATTCTTGCATCTTTATTTCCTAGAATATATCCATCTTTTTCGATAGATGCAAATTTTGTTTTATCTCCATCCGTCAAAGCAGTCCCTTCAGCAGCCGGCTGAGCTGTAGTAGGTTGTGTAGCAGTATCAGTCGTTCACGCAGGAGTACCAGCAGTTCACATCTGACCCAAAATTTGTTCTAGCGTAGTTTTCTGTTGTTGTTTGTAGGCATCTGCTGTATAGAGTTGTTCAGCCATCTGCATATTTTCAGATCCTCCGACTTTCAATGTTTCCAACCGGACTGCATCTTTCTTGATGAATGCAGCATAGATACCGATAAGGAGATTGAGTACCAATAAGCCGATAACAATCATTTTCATAGTTTCCTTCTTTTTTTCTGTAGTCATTAGGAATATTTATCAAGATAAAATTATTGCGTTGCTGCCTGCTGAGTAGTAGTATCAGGTTGTACTGTAGGTTGAACTTCTGCTTGCGCAGCAGGAGTACCAGCAGTTCACATCTGACTTAAGACCTGCTCAAGCGTAGTTTTCTGTTGTTGGATATACGTTGGTGATTGATAGAATTGTTGGGCCATCTGCATATTTTCAGATCCACCGACTTTCAATGTTTCCAATCGGAATGCATCCCTCTTGATAAATGATACATAGATACTGAGAAGGATATTGAGTGCCAAAAGTACGATAACCACAAGTGTCAAAGTTTCCTCTTTTTTCTGGATTGTCATATGAAGCGATTATCAAGATAAAACTATTTGTTATGTGATTACTGAACTACAGGCTGAACGGTAGGTGTCGTAGTAGGAGCTTGTTGGACAGTAGGATTTTGTTGGACAGTAGGATCTTGTTGAACAGTAGTGGGTTGCGCAGCAGGAGTAGTCTTGCTTTGATACATCTGAAGTGCCTGCTCGATCTGTTGTTTCTGTTGGGCCTTGAATACATCTGATTTGTAGATCTGTTGTACCATTTTGTAATTTTCCTTTCCGCCTACTTTTTCAGATTCAATATTACCATTCATTTGAACACACAATACTCGGATAAGGAGAAGTGTATTAAGCACAAGAAGGACAGGGACAAGAAGATGCTTCATGTTTCATCAGCAACATTCCATACCGCATGTATCCTTTGTTGATAATTTTTTGGTTTCCACCATAACTGCAGGTGTTTTAGCGGCTTTTTTTGTAAATACCATGTTGAAGTAGTTAAAAAAACTAAAAAAACTTTTGAGTTAAGGTAGTCATTTTACTGAGGAATACAAGGTCTTGAAAGTCAATCCAGTCAATTCGAATTGACAAAATATAAAAAAAATTAGATAATCAGGCAAAGAATTAAAATCTAAAATCAATATAAATCCCCTTCGAGGATAAGAGAATTTTGAATTCTAAATTTTGGATGTTGAATGTTTGAATTGCTAGAATGAACTATTGTATCTTACAATAGTGGATAATAAGACAAAACTTTCATCCAACATCCATCATCTAAAATCTAAAATCAATATAAATCCGTAATTCGTTTTATAGGTATGTGCGTCCTTTGAGCTCAGAAGGAAAATGTTCCTGATCGATTCAGCTTGTGTCATATCCTTCCGATGTATCATGTGCGTATTTGTATCATTTGCCATAATCAAGTTCTTTCATAAGTTTGGTAGGCGCATTGCGGAGATGTAAAGGAACGGGGAGATTACCATATTTCTCGACATCCTGTTTGGTAGCGATAGCGGTGCGATAGGCAATATTATTTTTCTTGGCTTTGGCGAGATATATCGTCAATTGGAAAAGCGCAACATCGCATTCAGGCATTCAGAGCTTAGCAACCGTATCATACACTTGATTAGCAAGTAGCAAAGCATTGTTGTCTGCAGGTCATATATCCTCAGATGCAAAACGCAAGAGTCTTCTCGCAAGATATAATGGATCCTCTCAGCCAACAAGCATCCTTTGGACCCGATAACAAGCTGCATCACCATCACTATCACGAAGTGATTTATGGATAGCAGAGATGATATTGTAATGCTCTTCGCCGTTTCTATCGAAATAGATAGTTTTTTGTCATGCCTGCAGAATTACTTGATCAGTGACTACGCCATCCTTAGCAAGAAAGATTACTGATTCGAGGACATTCAATGCATTGCGAAGATCTCAGTTGCCGAGTTTGCTGATAAGAAGAATATGTTCGTCGGTAAATATGATTCACGGATGTTTCTTTTGGATCAGAGGAAATTGTCTTTTGATGAATGCAAAGATTTCTTCATCACTGAGTTTTTCAAAGACGAATACTCTGCATCTGCTAAGTAACGCATTATTGACGGTAAAGCTGGGATTCTCTGTCGTGGCACCGATGAGGATAACAGTCCCCCTCTCTACATAGGGCAAAAGTGTATCTTGCTGTGCTTTATTTCGACGGTGGATTTCATCTAAAAAGATAATTGTTGATTTGCCATATTGAAAATTGACTTTTGCTTGATCGACCAATTTGAGTAGGTCGTCCTTCTTACTGGTGACTCATGAGAGATAGAAAAAATCTGCATGTAAGGTCTGAGAGATAATATGCGCTATCGTTGTCTTACCACATCACGGAGGACCCCGAAAAATCATAGAGGGAACTTTGTCGGATTGCAAAAAAACGCTCAGTGGTTTACCTGGTCACACAAGATGTGACTGTCAAACAAAATCGTCTAAGCTCTGGGGTCTCACAAAAGATGAAAGCGGTTCGAACGTCATTATGCAAAAACTATAAGAGAGATTATGCTTCAGCAGGTATTTCTAGTTTTTGTTTTTCTCCTTCGAGTTCTAGTTGATCTATCTTGTTGGCAATTCTATCATCCAGATAGAGCCGATGGCTTACTTTTCCTACCTCATCCAGATCCAAGACTTCAGGAGATTGTATGATACCGATAGTCTTAGCATCTATCGTGATGACGTAATTGAGCTTATTATCTGCACCAAGAAAAGAATCTACGGAGATATCCTGGATATCATATTCACCTGGATAATCGACCAAGGAATAAGAAATCTTATCATAACGCATATCATCTCCGGGCACAGAAGCCAAGTTGATATATTTTGGGTCAGCAGTTTCGTATCCAAAAAGTAATTTGTTTTCGATAAGAAATCCATTGGTGTATTTTACGTGAAGCATGAGCGTATATTAGGATAATAAAGGATGTACAGAGAGTATGTTATTGGAAGAAATTTGGATTAATGAGACGAAGGATAACACCTGAAGAACCGAGCAGAGCTATACCGATGATGACATTGATAATCATTTTCTTGCCTCAATCACGATCTCCCGTAGCAATCATGACACCACCGATAACGATGAGGACAAACGAAGTAATGAGAATAACCGTCACAAGAATTTTAGTAAGGCTTCCCATAAGCACAGGAAATGCTTTTGATCACACAGCTGCTGCCTCTTCTCATACTCAGACTGCACCACTATTGCTTTCTATGCAATTACCAATGAAAGGGATACTAGTATTGAGTTTAACTCCACAACAGACTCATTTGGTATTACAAGAAGTACATGTTCAACTAATACATTTAAAATTGGTTTCACAAGAAGGTGGACAAGCTGCTCCAAACGAATAATTCCCTAATCAAAAAACCATCAGTGCAAAGATGATAATGAGTAAGGAATATCTTTTCATAGAGAAGTAAGAAGCGATAAAGTTATGCTACAAATGGTGGGTATTATGTTAGCATTTCATTGATAATCTCGTTTACAAGCGCTCCATCAATCTGGCTCTTATGATGAGCCATCAATTCTTTCATAAGCATCCCTCTCTGTGTCCTAAGATCAGTGACATTGAATTCACTGATAAGCTTTTTGATAAGATCATGAGTCTGCGTCTTGCTCAAGGTAGCAGGAAGATAGAATTCCAAGAGGAACATCTTCTGTTTTTCTATTTCTACTTCTTCAGATTTATTAGCTTTTTCGAGGAATCCAATGGTCTCGAGAATCTCTTTGACCTCTTTCTTGATGATAGCTATGATATCAGTATCTTCAAGCTCTTTCTGGATTTCTATTTTCTTATTCTTAATCTTGGCAAGTACGAGATTGAGGACTATTTTCCTGGTCTCATCCTTGGCTTTCATCGCCTCTTTGTAATCATGCACCAGACGATCCAATAATGACATATATTGAGATTATAAAGATAAATCATTTACTGAGGAGGGGATCCGCCAAAGGCGGATTTATCCGCCAAAGGCGGATTTATCCGCCAAAGGCGGACAAGCTCGAACCTGCACGCCGGCAGGCGGGTTTATCCGCCAAAGGCGGACGCCCAAATATAAATCACACTACAAACCTTTTAAGAATTGCCTTCATACTCAAGATTTCAAAAATTTTTCTCTTTTTCTTGCTTGTTTACTATCTTCAAGCGTTTCTGTATAGAAGATCTCAAATGGTAAATAAGCTTTTGTTGAAATGTTCTTTCAGCTATTATGCTCTTGGATTCTTCTTTCTATATTATTGGTCATTCACACATAATGATACTCCTTTATTGTACTCTTTAAAACATATACAAAATACATGTTAATAATAGAGGTATAAATCATTTACTGAGGAGGGGACTCGAACCCCCAAGCCTTACGGCATACGCACCTCAAGCGTACATGTATACCATTCCACCACCTCAGCATAAATTACTTATCATTCCACTTTATCCGCCTCAGGCGGGCACCTCAGCATAAATTACTTACCATTCCACTTTATCCGCCTCAGGCGGGCACCTCAGCATAAATTACTTATCATTCCACTTTATCCGCCTCAGGCGGGCACCTCAGCATAAATTACTTACCATTCCACTTTATCCGCCTCAGGCGGGCACCTCAGCATAAATTATGTATCATTCCACTTTATCCGCCTTAGGCGGGCACCTCAGCATAAATTATGTATCATTCCACTTTATCCGCCTTAGGCGGGCACCAAAAGATATGCAGCAAATCAAAAAATTTTTATAGACACCAAACATAGGGATTCCAGGGAAATAATCAAGCATTTATTAGACGTTGAGAGCATACTGATCAAGTTACGTGGAAGTATGGATATTATTGTCCGACAATGACTTTGGCTGGTCTAATGACTTTTTGCTCTCCATGTTTTTCATAGACAAATCCTCTTTCAAATTCACTGATGATCTTACCTTTCTGTTTTTCATCCTCTACCGCTTGGACACTCACCGGCTCATGTAAGAAAGAATCCGGGACCAGTCCCACAGATACGATGGATTTAATATGAAGATGTTCGAGTGTCTTGAGAAACTTATCATACACCATCTGCACTCATTTGGTAAGTGGATCGTCTTTGTGTTCATCAGTGATATTCTCTAATGATTTTCTGAGATCCTCAATGAACGGCAAAAATTTCTTGACGACAGCAAGCAAAGATTCGAGTTCCATATGTTTGCTCGACTCTTGCATTTGTCTCTGATATCTGTCAAAATCCGTTTTGAGATTAATATATTCATACTGAGACCTTTTGGCGATATCCTCGAGTTCTTTTTTTTCTTTTTCCAACTGAGCAATCCTCTCTTCCAATTCATGATATCTCTTATCATCTTGATGCTGCTGAGCTTCTTCCAATTTTTGTTGGAGATCATCAGTATGTTTTTTTGTATTCATTATCAATAGGTAATTAATCAGTAAAAGAAACAGCTATAGGTTTTTGATCTAAGGAGTTGAAATATTCTGCAAAGGTCTGATGGTCGTCAGCAAGCTGTTGAGCTAATGTAAGTCACATATACCTCCGATGTCGTCATTCAATCATTTTACCATCGATTTCCATTCATTTCTGGTAGGTATTGTGGAATCCGTACTTGGCAGCATTGGCCTTGAGCCAGTCAGAATATTTGTTGGGGTAAGCTGCATCCAAAGCGTACGATCTACCTCATCTAGCGACGACTTTGAGATCAAGGGCAAGTCATGCTTGATGTTCGCTGGTACCTATAGGGGCACATCTGATGAGCGCGCATCATTGCTTGATAAGATAATCCTGCAATCCTCTACTCCTATATGCGCTCACAATATATAATCTATCTCAGCTAAATGCATTCCAAAAGTTCCGCGCCATATCTGCAAAATACAGGGAGACATCATGTCTTAGTTTGAATGCTTCAGAAGCATTGGCAGTGAAATCAGAATCTATAGGGACGAGATCAGAAGGCACATAAGATCCATCATGGAAGGGATGATCCACGGAGAGATATTTCTGATAGGAATCATCACGTTCTAGATCGAATCACGGAGCCGAATGTGAAAGTCAGAATGTAGGGACTATAGGTTCATTATTAGGGAGAGTAAGTGAAGAGAATGAACTTGCCTGGGCAGCATTATGGACCAACGCCAAAAACATCAAGGTGAAGGTGAAGGTGAAAAAACCCGCAGATAGCCATATCTTTGCACGTGGTGAGAGCATAAGTTCCGATATCAATAAAACTATCAGCTTGTGTATACATAATCCTATATGTTTTTCAATTTTATTTGAAACATAAAAAAAATCCCCTGCGATAGCAAGGGAGCATGATAGTTGAGACCGATGGTCTGATATCTATTCAGAAAGAGGAAACGACTGAGAAACAAGTTTCCATAAGACTTCATGGACATCCTGTTCGGATTGATTGGCATTGATAATATGCCAATAATACATCTTTGCGAGATCAAGATGAACATTTCTTACGTTCTGGGTCAAAAGAGCATCCTGTTCATGTTTATGGTCTTTTTCGATGCCGGAGACAAATCTCTCACCATCAAAAAGGATACAGAGATCCTCAGAAAGAAGATGGGAATTGAGTCTGATAAGAAAATCTTTATCGACACCCGCTCCGACACCCCAAGCGATACCAGTCCCTTTATAATCTTCCGCAATGATCCAGGTACCTGCATCAAGTTTAGCTTTCAAGGCAGGTTCGTACTGGGTCCTATTGAGGGCATGGCACAATTGGAATTCACGAGGAGAGAAACCGTAGGGATTCCCCAACCTTAGATATTCGTTGAGCATTTCACCGGAAGGTTTGAGATCATAGACCCCATATTTAAGGAATTCAGCAGTGATGCCATGTTCCTTGAGTCTTGAAATCAGAAGTTTCACCTGAGTACTCTTACCCAAGTTATTGATTCCATAAAAAACAATGAATTTTCCTTTCATGATTTCATATGTTTGTTGATAAATATTTTATTTCTGTTTGCTCCTTATATGGTAGCAAAGAAGAATGAAAAAACAAGTAAGAAAAAACAATCAAAAAAGACATTAATCATCATCGAGGTAGGATGGAAAGAAAGCATCAGAATTATCTTCTTCAAGAGAATTTCCTGAAAGAATCTGCCTTATCTGATCTACAGTACTTGGATTTGTGATTTTTGCTCATGTAGCTTTGGATGGTTGAGATGGAACGTTCGTTGTCTTATCTTGATAATATGCTTTCTTGAAACGGTTTGGATATCATGAACATTTTTTTGATAAAGTCTCAGCCGTAGCAAAGAGACTAGGATTGATATAATTAAATTTTGTGCTCATCAAATCACGTTTTTGAGTAGCTAATTGTTTCCTTTCGATTTGATTTGAACTTTGTAGCTGTAATTGATTTTCTTCTCTATCAAGAAGAGGGATTGCAAGTGCCCGATCCTTCAATTGCGGCGTCGTCTTATTATATTCATCCAGATATTGGGATCATCCGAAACAAGAAGTAATGACCTCAGACTGCAAGATGCTCTCAAGATTATTTTGAAAGAACAACTTCCATGCTCATAGTGCTCCAATAAGCTCAACAGGGGGACTAGCTTCATTTCATCCTAACGAATTGAGAATCTCTCATACAACACTATAATACAATATTGTTTCTGTTTCAGGTGATCATGGATTCTGTTTACACCATTTCAATCTTTTTAAAAATTCAGTCATCTTGAGTCAGGAAAATCACCTTTCTCCAAACCGATTGAAAAATTTGCCTACAAAAAATTTGACGGTTTCTGGAGAACTGATTTTATTTGCGGGAATTGCATTCTTCATATTTTCTGAGAAAGCCTGCATATTCTGTATTTCATCACCATTTTGGCCAACAAAACCATTCTTATCAAATTTTATCATTTTCTCTACCACACTCTGACTTTTGGTCAAGATAGATCACGTAAGGGAAGAAGTATTTTGTTCAACATCCTTATCCAAACCTTCATTTTTTTCATTAGTGTTTTTGATATATTCTTTAAGCAATAATTTATCTGAAAGATCCAATGCTGGATCAGCATACAAATCAAGCAAGGTCTTGCCCTCAGCATTAGGTCATTCCATCTTAAGGAAGTTACTCAATGCATTTCTGACACCGGTATTTTTGGCAGTATCTCATGTTCATAAAGTAATTGATTCATCAGTCCATGCAGAAAATTTCTTGATAAAATCTGATGGTGAGCTACTATTCCTAAAAGAGAATGTAGATGGATCATATCATGTTGTGTTAGTAAACGCTTTATTACTAAACATATCGAGAATTCTCTGAATCTTATATTGTTGTTTGATATCTTTTGCAAAAATTCATGGAACAAATCATCTTGTTCTACAGATTTTTTGTATATAGGATTGGGTAGAGCTATAGGTCATATTGAGAAAAACTCCGGAAAGAATACCTGCCAACACTGCAGTCTCAAAAATCTGCCATTGCGTATCATTGATTGCCTTGGTAGCCATGACCTTGAGGAAAGGAAGTGCCTGTTGGGGCCTATCTGCCAATAATCTAAAATACTCTACTCTAGCGAACTCAAAGTTATTATCTTGTGCTTTGGTAAATCATTCTTCCACCGTATTTTGTTTGTAGAATCAGGTATATGCTCATTCCAACTCATCACAAAATTTTTTGGAATATTTATCTTGAAATTTATATTTTTCAGGATCTCACATTCCCATCTCTCTACCATCCATAACATGGACGATATATCTCATTTCCAGTTCCACCAATTGATTCTTGATATCATCTGCCCATGCACCACCATAAATATGTGCATTTTGTTCAAGGTCTCTGATTTTCTTTTCTCTGATAGCAAGATATCTATGTTGATGATCAGCACCCAATAACATACCAATCCACTTTCCATCAGCTATAGGTAAGCTTTTTGCATACGGTCATTTCCCTTTTTTGAGATGTACCAACAGGATAGCAGCCAGTTTATAATGGGGAACTATTTGAATTGCTCAACTAAGCATAGGAGCAATGATTTTGCTATAGAGCTTAGCATAATCAAAATCTTCATAGAATTTGGTCCGTTTCTCGACTTTTTTCCATATTCTATTGTCTCTTTCAAGGAATTGTTCCATCCCCATAGATTCAAACGAAGAAGATATCCTGGAAAAAGGAGAAAGGAATCATCAGATATCAGTCCAAAGCTGACCCTGATTGGTAAGGATATCGTTGAGTTCCTCGGTTCTTTCGTCGTCATATTTTTTGACACCATCTTTGATCTTACTTGCTCCATTTTTGAAAAAGCTGATAATATTATTGATACTAAATCAACGAACAGTAGTAGGTATCTCTTCAGCGCTTGCAGTAGCTTGAGTCGTAATAGCCTGGATTTGTTCCTTGCATTTGGGTTGCAATCATTTCTCTTTGACGAAAAGAATAAAACTAGCATAATCCATATCACGAGCAGGAAAATTTTTTGCATAATTACCAGGGGTGGAATCTCATGAAACAGTGATAGTACCATTAGCGTTAGGGCGTATCTTATAGAGGATCAATTTTCCACTTTCTTGATCAAGCGATTCACCCACCACTTTGGGCTGATAGATACCAAAATGACTAACATCTTTCCCCGTATATTCACCAAGCGTATAAGAAAATGCAGATCAAGTGAATTTCACGGATCCAAAATTTTTATCCACATCCTTAACGAGAGATCATGTAGTCATGATAGCCATTTGCTGATCAAATGATTTTCCCTTCATATCAGGTAATTTGTATAGATTATCACCAAAAGCCTTTTTGATATGTTTAAGAGTATCAAGATGCATAGGAAGCTCCTTAGTAGCTCATTCAGATTTTCCTAAACGCAATTCTCCACCATGAAACTTTACGGTAAATGTTCATTTATCGGTATTGATATCAATTATTTCCATGTGTATCCATGCTTTACCGACCTCTTTGGGAGGAACTTCACTATCAGCAAAAGGTATACATATTTTGGATCCTTTCACAAAGCCGTGATTGTCTTTGTATATGTCTTCAGTAAACGGATATCATTTGATATTTTCCCATGCAGTAGAGAACTGTTGTTGCTCTGTTTGGGTTTTGGGTTTTTCATCTTCTTCGCTCAGGGGATTTTCTTTATCTTCTTCTCATTCTTCTGTGTCTTTATAGACCTCAAGTTTACCAATCTTTTGAGCTAACTCATCTTCCTTTTCTGATGACATGGAAGTATTCATACTTTGTTGTCCAAGCACATATCCAAAAAGCAAGGCTCAGAAAGCATCGCCATTGAGATTGAGTTGTTTGTCCAAAATTTCGATATCACAGAGGGCTTGTTCATTATCTTTGATTACAACAGGAATAGGTATTCTTTCTCCTTCATGCGGTCGAGTAACAAGTGATCTCTCTTGATTGGGTGAGGTGATAGGTTGAGAATAAAGATATAGTTCTTTTCCTGTATAGTCCGCCCTATTATTTTCTTCTAGAGGCGCATATGCAGAAAGATATCATTCGACTATTTTCCCATTTTTTTTGATTCTTACCTTGTAGGCATCATTGATACGGTATTTTTTTCCGTCTCTTGCAGCAAAATTAGTATAGAGAGAATCAAATATCATACTTTCTTCAAAAAATGCGGCATTGATCTCGGTAAGTTGGGCGACAAAGTTGAGAGGAATATTTTTGATAGTTCATGCAAGATCATCCAAAGAAGGGAGTTGTTTACGAGTACTAGGCAGGAATTCTTTTTTGAGAAATGAGAGAGAGACAGGACCTTGTTTTGTAGGGATAGTGAGATCCATCTTATCGAGATTAAAGAGATCCTTGACGAATTGTTTGAGATCATCTTTTTGGACATCGAGCAATTCAGGGACTTTGTTGATAATAGTATCCTCGAGCTTCTCTTTTACAAGGACATCAATGAGATGTTGTTTCTGGTCAGGAGCAAGGAGAGAAAAATTGAATTTGCTTGCGACCAAAGCAGCAAAACTATCAGCGAGCAGAGTATCTTTAGTTTTCAAAAACGCTATATATGCCTGCCATTTACGCTGTTCCATCTCTTGTCTAAGTAATGTGCTTTTTTCTTTGAGAGATTTTTTTTGTTCAGGAGCTGCTGATGATATCTGTCATTCCAATGCTGCGAGCTGACGCTCTATGGAAGAAATATCAGCTTCATATGTAGAATCAGCGATACGAACATCCTTCATGTTGAATGGATAGATTTTGAGGATATCATTAAAGTACGGAGGGAACTCCTTAAATGTATCACCAATTGCAGCGATATAATGATCAATGGTTTCTTGTCTATTTTGTATTTTTTCAAACAACTGACGAGTCGCTAATTTATTGAAAATATGCCTAAAATATTCTTCTCGTTCTCAAAATCATTTGGTATCATCAAATGTTCTTCATCATTCCAAAAGTTGATGATAGATATCTCCATTGGTTACCGTCACTTCATCAAGTTTCTTGGCCAATGATTCATCAATTTCGCTCGCATGATTATCAAGAAAATCGCGCCATTCATCTCTAAAATTAAGGAGATCTTGATGAGAATCAAATAGAGTAACTGGCAATGGAAATTTGGCAACAAAATCACTTCTAAGGCTACCTTTGAGCTCTTTCATTAATTTAGTGATTGCTACGGTCACGAGTATTCTTTCCGTAGGATTATACTTTGGTGTCAAAATACGTTCAGCATGTCCAGCAGAAGTTTCTCCAAGGGTAATACTCTTTTTTTCAAGAAATTTTTTCCAAAGAACAGGAAGTACATCTATGGTCTTAAGCATACCGGTAGGAGAGATAGCAAGAGTACTCGCATCAAATCCAACAAGAGTAGCAAAGTCATCAAACGTAGTAGGAGGAACATTATTTATTGTATCTTCACAAAACTGCTTTAATTCAGATAAACTTTTTTTTATAACATGCTGTTCGGTATCTTCAGGCTTAAATTCTTCATGAAGTTTACTGGCATTTTGAGAAATATTTCCCAATGAAAATCATTCATCTTTAATGGTCTGGATATAGAT
>Ga0194044_10000245_pt1 | contig 25866 bp, 21 predicted proteins | sample JunL4417m_MetaG_FD_155460 | JGI IMG/M metagenome (GOLD analysis project Ga0194044, IMG submission 155460) | Anoxic zone freshwater microbial communities from boreal shield lake in IISD Experimental Lakes Area, Ontario, Canada - Jun2016-L442-17m | ecosystem: Environmental > Aquatic > Freshwater...
GGCAGGCAGTGGATACCATCCGCAATCGTGTCGACGCTCTTGGTGTGGCTGAACCCGATGTAGTGATTCATGGAACAGACAGGATTATCGTTCAGTTGCCGGGTCTCACGGAAGACTTGAATCGAGCTATCGATATAATCAAACAGACCGCCCGCCTGGAGTTCAAACTTGTGGACGAAAAGGGCGATCTGAATGCGGCCATCAAGGGTGATGTCCCTCCGGGCAGCGAAATTCTCAACAAAGTTGATCGTAATCCTGCAACCGGGATCGTCACTCGCACTCCATATCTTGTTAGGAAGCAGCTCCTTATGACCGGGGACGTACTCACCGATGCCCGGGTTCAACCGGATCAGATGGGAAGAATGATTATCGCTATGGACTTCAACAGGACAGGGGCACGCCAGTTCGAGAGAATAACCGGTGACCATGTGCGAGAAAAACTGGCGATTATCCTGGATAACAGAGTCTATTCTGCACCGGTGATCAAGGATCGCATTTCAGGAGGATCCGCGATTATTGAGGGCATGTTCTCGCCGGAGGAAGCCCACGACCTGGCCTTGGTGTTGCGCGCGGGATCTCTCCCGGCTCCAGTTAAGATTTTAGAAAACCGGACGGTGGGTCCATCCCTGGGTGCTGATTCCATAAGGCTTGGACGAAATGCCATCGTGTTGGGAATGGTATTGATCGCTGTCGGCATGGCCGTATACTACAAATGGTCCGGCATGGTGGCAAATACGGCGTTGGTCATGAACCTGCTGCTGATCTTCGCCGTAATGGTTTCGCCTGGATTAAGAGCGACTCTGACGCTTCCGGGCCTTGCAGGGGTAGCCCTTACCATCGGTATGGCCATTGATGCCAATATACTAATTTTTGAGAGGGTAAGAGAGGAATTGCGGTTGGGGAAATCGCCCCGGGTAGCTCTCGATACAGGATATACCAAGGCTTTTATGACAATAATCGATACTCATGTCACAAACATTTTGACAGCTCTTCCGCTCATCCAATTCGGCACCGGCCCGATCAGAGGTTTCGCCATTACTTTGTGCATAGGTCTTGTAGTATCTCTGTTCACAGCCTTTTTTGTCACCCGCACCATTTTTGACTACCTTTTCCGGGTGAAGCAGATCAAGCAACTGAGTATTTGAGTGAGGGCCGTCAGGTACCTGCTTTTTGCTTTTCATGATGACAGGGCTCCAAGACTGTTGATGTCATTACTTACGCTGCAGAAGGATCCAGCAAGTGGAACTGATCAAACCTAACATAAACATAGATTTTCTGGGCAATAGACGCTACGCCTATGCGTTTACAACGATAATGATAGTGCTATCCTTGGCATCTATACCGATTAAGGGGCATTTACGATTGGGTATAGATTTCAGCGGCGGGGCTATGATTCAGGTTCGCTTCAACAAGACGGTCGACACCGATCAAATAAGAGAAGCTTTGAAAACCTTTGGCCAGAACCTGGGGGTGCAAAAAATATTGGGCGGCGACGAGTTCGTAATCCGAATGGAGGCTCCTGAGGAAGGCTCAGAAAAGTTGTCTGCTCATGTAAAAGAGCTGTTGGAAAATAAAATCGGCAAGGGCAGTGCTGAAATTCGAAGCCTTGAAATGGTCGGTCCGAAAGTTGGGAAAGACCTCCAAAGTTCTGCAATTTGGGCCACCGTCATCGCTCTAGTTTTTCTACTCGTCTATATGGCGTTCCGTTTCACTTTCACTATGGGGCTGGGGGCAATATTTTGTCTGGTCCACGATTTGATAATAGTCTACGGCTTTTTCGTCTGGACGGGCAAGGAGTTTAACTTGACGATATTGGCCGCCATGTTGACGGTTACAGGATATGACCTTAACGACACCATCGTGGTCTGCGACAGGATAAGAGAAAACTTGAAGTCTATGAAGAAGCAGCCACTCATCGAAATTATGAACGCCTCAATCAACCAAACACTTTCTCGAACAGTCCTCACAAGCTGTTTCACACTTCTTTCCGTCATAGCGTTTTTAATATTCGGCACTCATGTTCTTCAAGATTTTGCGTGGGCACTCGTAGTAGGAATTTTGTTCGGGACCTATTCCTCGATTTTTGTCGCCTCGCCGCTGGTGCTGGAACTGGACAAATTCTTACCGGTCAAGCGGAGGTGATTTCTTCCACAGCCTGCCGCACTAACCAACAGCCGGAAAGACTTTAATGTGTGATCGAGGAGAGGCGTACTCTCATCCGTGATCGATATCTATGATTATAAGTATTCAGTGGTCAGCCATGGACGGCCTTGTCGGGCATGAAAATGTCTTCACGATACTAGAACGCACCGTAAGAGAAGGTCGGCCTGCTCATGCATACCTGTTTTCCGGACTCGAGGGTATCGGCAAAAAAAAAGCTGCTGTAAAGTTCGCCTGTCTGCTCAATTGCCATGATCCTGCAGCCGATCACGATGGAACCTGTCCTGTGTGTCGGCGTATAGTGGGAGAAACTCATCCCGATTTCTCCATTGAAAAGCCCGAGAGGGGCATGATCAGAATTGATCGTGTACGTTTCCTTCAGAATTACTTCCGGTATGCCCCCGTGGAAGCAAACTGGCGGGTGACTTTAATAGATGATGCCCATCTTATGAACCGTGCAGCGCAGAATGCCATTCTCAAAACTCTCGAGGAACCTCCCCCGCAGCGCATGATCATACTGGTAACGGCAAAGCCATACCTTCTGTTGTCTACCGTGCGATCCAGATGCAGACGTGTCCGCTTCCGTCCCATTCCTACGGCAACCCTGGCAGACTTTCTTCAGAGTAAAAAAGGACTGTCCGCTGAAAAAGCCTGGATACTTGCGGCTATGGGTTTCGGTAGCGTGTCTCGGTCACTAGAGATGGATAACCCGAGCTTTTCTCACCTCAGAGAACTGGTAATTTCAGTTCTCTCGGACCCTGGATTGAAAGGTATATCAGGTATTTTTGAGCTTTCCTCTCTCATTTCAGCAGACCGCAATAAGGCCGGGGAAGCAATCCAAATAGCCTCCACATGGATTCGAGACTTACTCCAGGAAAAAATCGTGTGCGATTCTCAAACCATAATACACAGGGATTACGCGGAACGAATTTCAGACGTGGCCCGACATTACACCATTGAGCACCTTTTTCAGGTTTACGAGGAACTTACCAGGTCCTCCCTACTTGTAGAATCGGACATAAACGTGAACCGAAATCTGGTGATGGATGTCATGCTACTTAGGATCGCCCGGATACTCATTGGTTCAAATTTCGGCATCTCGCAGGTCGAGGCATGAAAGATTGATTATGAATGACGATAAATCCAAAAAAAATTTTTCCTATTTGCCCAGGTCATGGGGATCCGTCATCCGTGACAAAAAATCATCGAGAGCGATATCAGCCGAAACTCAGGAAGCAACTCTTGGTGAGGATAATGCAGAAGAACAGCCACTAGTCGATTCACCTTTTCCCCTGCCCGACCTGGAATTGTCCGAAAGAGAGAATTCCGATAAGCAAAACCAATCGCCGTTGATCACTACTGAGAATATGCCATGCCAGTGTCGGGAACCTCTCGTCGAGATAAGTCATCCTTGTATTACCATGTATCAGTGCCAAGAAGGTTGTAGTGTGTCGAGTGATGGGGAACAAACTTCTGAGACTTTGCCCCAGGTCAGGGAAAGAACTCAGTCGAGCGTCAATGTATGCATTTGCGGTGTTCGTTTTGGATATGCCGGGAGGATTTATCATTTTGAATCGGGTGGTATCGAATTGTCCGGAGGCGACTGGGTAATTGTAAAGACCGAAAAGGGTATGGGACTTGGACAAGTTGCTATAGGCCCTTTTGAACGGCAGATTGAACCGTCCCAGCTTGAAGGATTTAGGAAGGTAATACGAAAGGCCGGCAAAGTTGACTTCGAACAAAAGGAGAGGTGCGTTCAAAAGGAGAAAGAAGCATACGCATATTGTATTGACAGGGTATATGAGTTGGGTCTGCCAATGAAATTGGTCGCGGCGGAATGTTTCTTCGACGCGTCGAAATATGTGTTCTACTTTACGGCAGAAAGCCGTGTGGACTTTCGTGAACTGGTCAAGCAGCTTGTCGTACGCTTTCCGGTCCGAATCGAGATGCGGCAGATCGGAGTTCGTCACGAGGCCAAAATGACCGGTGGTCTTGCCTCTTGTGGTCAAGAATTGTGCTGCTCGCGTTTCTTGACGGATTTTCGTCCGGTTTCTGTGAAGATGGCCAAAAATCAGAATCTGTCATTAAATCCTGTCAAAATATCAGGGGTTTGCGGCCGCCTGATGTGTTGCTTGGGGTATGAGCATGACACCTATGAAGAATTCAAGAAAGGTTTGCCTAAGATCGGGAGAACAGTGCTGACCAGCCAAGGTGAGGGCGTCGTTCTTAAACACAACCCTCTTGCCGAAACTGTTTTTGTCCGTCTGAATGAGGAAACCATTCTGGAAGTTACCAGGGATGAGATAATCACCGAGGCTGGCCCATTCACTTTCGGAAGGGTTGACAAAACAGACGAAAGCAATGAATCGCTGATTGAAGTTCCCCCTCCTGGAGAACTGGAGGAGATATAAAGATGAGCTTTCATCGGAATGTGGTCGCAAGCATGATTCTGACAGCCCTGATTCTTTTACCGAGTGTTGGAACTGCAGGACCAATCTTTGATCGAGTTACAAAAACCGGCACTATGCGTGTGGGAATTCCATTCAATTTTACACCGCAGGGATTTCTTAAACCGAACGGAGACTGGGTAGGCTTCGAGGTGGATTTGGCCTCGGAGTTGGCGAAACACATGAACCTCAAATTGGAACGGGTGAAGGTCAGCGAAAGAACTTGGGGTCCAATGCTTACTCAGGGTAACATCGACGCTGCTTTTTGTAGAATACGACACACCAGATCCCTTGACCGCGAGTTCGATTTTTCAGTAGCCTACTTCCACGATTTACAGCAGATATTATCTTTAAAAGGAAGTTTCAAAACAGCCGCAGACCTTAAAGGGCACAAAATAGCTGCAGTACAGGGGACTTCTTCTGAAAAAGCGGCTATGTTCCTCCTTCGGAAAATGGGGGACGATAACGCCGAGACGAATGTGATCTCCTTTCCCGATGCTCCTTCCTGTTTCATGGCACTGGGGCGTTCCAAGGTATCCGGCTGGATGGACTCGGGATTGGCTTTGCTGGAGTATGCTTCGAGGCACCCTGGCCGATTTGAACTGATAGCCGCGTCAGACTCTGCCGAGGCGCTGGCCATCGCACTCCCATCAGATGACTCCGCTTGGCGGGACCAGATCAACTTCACTATTCAGGATATGGCTGTCGATGGGTCTCTTGACAAAATCTACGATCAGTGGTTCGGTCCACAAGTCGCTTATCCCTTTCCCAGAAAAAGGCCTGTCGAGATTTGGCCGGAATGAATGGTAAATAACCCTCAATCTTTGTAATAGTGAGAAAGCATCCGATGAAACGAATAATCCTTGGTACCGCCGGGCATATAGATCACGGCAAGAGTGAGTTGGTTCGAGCGCTTACAGGGATTGATACGGATCGTCTCAAAGAAGAGAAACAAAGAGGTATCAGCATAGAGCTGGGGTTTGCTTTTCTCGATCTGGAAAACGATATCCGTATTGGAATTGTTGACGTACCAGGGCATGAGAAGTTTGTTCGGCATATGGTAGCAGGTTCCGGCGGGATCGACATGGCGGCACTGGTAATAGCCCTAGACGAGGGAGTGATGCCCCAGACCGTGGAGCATTTGGACATCCTCTCCCTTCTTGGAATCAGACTTGGGCTTGTAGTTCTGACCAAACATGATCTTGTGGATGAAGAGCTTGCCCTGCTTGCGGAAGAAGACTCCAAGGATCTTGTGAAGGGGACCTTCCTGGAAAATGCCCCAATGGTTAGAGTTTCTTCCAGGACTGGTGAAGGATTTGACAGACTCCGAGAGGTTCTTGCCCAGTTGGCGGTACAGACAGTGGAGCGGCCGGTACACGGCTTGCTGCGACTGCCCGTGGACAGGATTTTTACCATGAAAGGGCACGGTACAGTGGTCACCGGAACCTTGATCTCCGGAACCATTTCTGTGGGCGATGAGGTAGAAATTCTTCCTGGAAACCTGCGGTCATCGGTGCGCTCGATTGAGTCTCACAACCATTCGGAAGTGAAGGCCTTTCCCGGGGAACGTGTGGCGGTAAATCTTCGCGGCCTGGAGCAGGCCCAAATTCATCGAGGCGATGTCATCACTCACATTGGTGAATTTCGCCCTTCGTATATCGTGGATGTGAAGCTGTCCGCCCTCGGGAGATCTAACGTCCCTTTGAGAAACAGGCGAAGGGTCAGGTTTCATCATTATACATCTGAGGTAGAAGCTCGCGTTATTCTTCCTGATATGGAAGCTCTGGAACCTGGCAATGAGATCATGGCCCAGTTGCGCACATCCTCTCCAGTAGTTCCTTCAACAGGAGATCGCTTCGTTATAAGGGCTTTGTCACCCTCGATCACTCTTGGTGGTGGGACAATAATAAACCCGAGAGGGACCAAGTTGAAAGCCCGTACAACGAAATCTTTCGTTGAGATGGATAGGAATGATGACGAGGGAATTGTGGCATCCCTGATTAGGAGCGGTGGGCCTGTCGGTGTAGGGAGGAATGAGCTTCTTGGAATGTCAGGACTTTCCGGTAAGCGACTGGACAAGATTCTGGAGGTACTTAAAAACTCTCGGACAGTGATTCGTTTCGACGCGTCTGAGAATCGTATGGTTCACCGAGTTTCTTTTGAGATGGTCAAGAAACGAATTCTCGATCGCCTAACCTCCTTTCACGCTGAACATCCTCTAAAAGAGGGTATGTCCAAGCAGGAACTTCGCTCAATGGCCCCTGGAGGAGACAAGTTGTTTAAGAACGTGTTGGAAACGCTTACCGGGAGCGGAGTACTGGTTGTAGATGGAGATACGGTTAGGGCTTCTACTCATCAGGTGCGTCTCAAGGACGAAGAAAAGGGCATTAAGGACCAATTGGTGAAACTGATCATCGAGGGCTGGAACTCGCCGCCGGTCATCAAGGAAATCATTGCGGCAACCGGATCGGACATCAAACAACTCAGGAGCCTGTTGAGCATTCTGGAAAAAGAAAAACAGGTCGTCCGGGTAAGTGAGGAAATTTATTTTTCTTCGGCTTTTGTTAACGAGATCAAGGTAAAATTGGTGGATTTTTTTCAGCGCGAGAGCGGAATAACCCCTTCACGTTTTAGTGAAATCACTGGATCTTCAAGAAAATACAATATTCCTCTACTGGAGTATTTCGATCGGGTGCGCTTCACAATGAGACTTGGCGATCAGCGGGTGCTGAGGGGTTCGGGCAGTTCCGGCGCAGGCGGAAGAGTGGAATAGAAATCCGCTATCTTTTTTATTCGTTCGAGGCATCCAGTTCTTTGTTCCTCAAAGCGTTTTGCTGCATCGGGTTTTTTTTCTTCTATATACTGATAAAGTGCCCAGGCTTCACGGTCCAAGCATGCGTAGGCGTTATCAAGAAGGCCTATTAACTGCTTGTCAACCTCAGCCATTCGAGAAGCCGAGATAGCTTTAAGTTTAGCGCGGATTACCCTGATCCTTTTCTGGACATTTTTGGAAATTTCCAAGGCTGTGTCTTTAGGCATGACCTCGCTGACGAAACCGTCGGCAGTGGTCCCCAAGAGAAGAAAGGAGTCGTTCAAATAGGCCGTTGCAGTCTCTCCGAAGGCATTCAAGAAGAGGGCCTGCTCGTCCGCCGCCGGCAGAATTGCGGGATTTATGATCAATAATATTGTGAATATATAGACATTTTTTTTCATGATCAGTCTGGTACGGGGTTGAATTCTGGTATGGCAATTCCGTACTTGTCCTGGACTCATATCACGACATCTGACAGGAGACAACCCTTTTCATGCGAATCCTTCTCCATGCTTGCTGTGCCCCATGTCTCGTGGTGCCTCTGGATGATCTGCGATCCGAGGGGCATCACGTTACGATCCTGTTTTTCAATCCTAACATACATCCTTACTCCGAGTACCTACGAAGGCTCGATGCACTTTCGGTTTACTCGCGTGATGCAAATGTGCCGGTGATCTCTGAAGGCGGAGAAGAAAGCATGGACGACTGGTTCAGGCAGGTAGTCTTTCGAGAGCCACAGAGATGCCGCATCTGCTTCAATCTCAGGATGAGAAAGACAGCAGGGCTGGCAGAGGCAAAGGGATTTGACGCCTTTTCGACGACACTGCTTTACAGCCGTTTTCAAAAACACGAACTTCTCAAATCTACCTGTCAATCAATTTCTGAGGAACAAAGGATACCATTCGTGTACAGGGATTGGCGTACTGGTTGGAATGAGGGTGTTAAACGGTATCGAAAAATCGGTCTGTACAGGCAGAAATACTGCGGCTGCATTTATAGCGAGAGGGAAAGGGTTCTGAAGATCATGTAAACAAAAATTCCGCCAAAGAGAACAAGACCCCCTAATGATTCATCCCACAGACCGGTGTACGTTTTTAGGGTTGCATCCCGATTGTTTCGCGGTGTATAAATAGGCCATCCTTTATACCTGTCCGTATGAGAATCCTTAATGAAACCCTTATTGAATGGGCGCGTTTTGAGGGGCGCGCTGCTGGTTGCTTTAGTGACTTGTGCGCTGGCATCGAGAGTTTACGCTGATCCCTCGAGCGAAAAGTTATCCAAAGCAGCAGACAACTCCCGCCGGCCCTGGATTATGGTGGGCCTTACCCCCGAAGGATGTGCAGGCGGGTGTCGGCGACTTTATTCCGTAATTAAGGAGCTTTCTGGGAATCCTCATGGGATGATTCTCCACTTCAGCCGGGTGACTCCAGAACTTATAGCTCAAACCGATCCGGAATTCATCGTGCTCAGCCCACAAGGCACTCCATGGTGCCGTTACACAGGCGAACGAGGAATAGCTCTCCAGAATTTTTTATGGGTCTTGCCGTTAATAGTGGAAGAAATGCACATTCCCACACTGGGAATATGCGGCGGACATCAAGCATTGGCCTTGGCATTCGGCGGAAAAGTCGGACCAATTCGAGCAGGAGAAGACGACTGCATGCCATACACTCGAGACCGGCAAACCGGAGTGGTGCCGCTCACACTTACTGCACCTGATCCCCTTTTCACCGGAATCGAGGGCGAATTGCGTATCGTCTCAAGCCATTACGACGAGGTAAAGGTGCTTCCACCGGGCTTCGTACTCCTTGCCTCGGAAAGACTCAGTCCTAACCAGATCATTCGCCATCCGACCAGGCCGGTTTATGGAATCCAGGGGCATCCGGAATGCTTTTTTGGTCATCGATCAGATGGGAGTAAATTAATCCGCAACTTCCTCACAATAGCCCTGGATTACAATCACAGGGCAAGAAACGCCCTGCTGGATACCCCAAGCTTTTGTCTCTTGAGCGACCGGACAGGACGACCCATGGCAACTGATAGAGGTGTTTGGCCCGCTCACTGAGAGGTCTGAAGCGATCTACCGTTCGGATGGAGATATAAGGAGCTTAGCTTGGAACAAGAAGAGCCGGATTCGGAGGAAGAACATTTCCCTATCCAATAACGAGTTGTGATCGGAGGTCTTCAACCCCCTGGAATAGTAACATTAAGCACTAGGGGGGCAGGAATTGAATTGTTACGCATGACTGCGCCCGGGTCTTTTTTTGTCCGGCTACGCGCAGAGTGATTCTTGAGAACTTTGACGGAGGTAGTCCATGAGTGATGAAAGAAAAAACATCCTGGTGGTGGGAGGCGGAATAAGCGGAATGACCGCTGCCGTTGAAGCCGCCGAAGCAGGGGCGGAAGTTGTATTGGTAGAAAAGAACCCCTATCTGGGCGGGCGAGTTACTTCTTTAAACCAGTATTTTCCTAAGCTATGCCCTCCTCAGTGCGGTCTGGAAATTAACTTTCGGCGCATAAAAAATAACCCCAAAATAAGCTTTCACACGCTTACCGAGGTAGAGTCGATTACTGGGGGACCCGGCAATTACCAGGTCACTGTGTTGGTTAATCCGCGTTACGTTAACGACAACTGCACCGCTTGCGGAAAGTGCGGCGACGCATGTGAGGCCGAGATTCCAAACCAGCTCAACTATGGGATGGACAAGGTAAAAGCTGCTTATCTGCCTCACGCTATGGCTTTCCCATTCAAGTACGTTCTGGCGCCTGAGATAATTGGGACTGCGGATGCTCAGAAGTGTGCCCAAGCCTGTGTCTATAAGGCAATAGACTTGGAAATGCAGCCTGCCAAAATTACCTACGATGTCGGAGCCATAATCTGGGCTACAGGCTGGGATCCATACGAGGTCGAAAAAGTGGATTACCTGGGGCTCGGCAAAATTCCCAATGTCCTGACGAGCCTCATGTTCGAGCGTCTGGCGGCTCACAACGGCCCGTCAGGGGGGAAAATCCTCAGACCATCAGATGGGAGAGAAGTCAAGAGCATTGCTTTTGTGCAATGTGCCGGATCCAGGGACGAAAACCATCTCGCGTATTGCTCTGGAATCTGCTGCCTGGCTTCTCTTAAGCAAGCCACTTATATCAGAGAAAAAGTTCCGGAGAGCAGAGCGCATATTTATTACATCGACGTTCGAGCCATGGGCAAGTACGAAGATTTTTATACTCGCGTTGACCAAGACGAAAATATAATTTTAACGAAAAGTAAGATCGCCCGGATTTCAGAAGATCCCGAATCCGGGGGGATTTTGGTAGAAGGCGAGGACATCGGCAAAGGCGCGAAAATCAAGCAGGTTGTGGATATGGTCGTACTTGCAGTTGGGATGGTTCCTGGAACCGCCAAAGTGAAACCTGAACTTGAAATGGAGTGTGATGACTTTGGGTTTGCAACTGCACCCGGGACATCCGGCATTATTCCAGCGGGATGCGTCAAGGCACCGATGGAGGTAGCCGCATCTGTTCAAGATGCGACGGCTGCGGCGCTTAAGGCAATTCACGGTACGATGGGGAGGTAGTTTTTATGGATCAAAAAATAGGGGTATATATATGTTCGGGATGCGGTATCGGGGAGTCGATTAATGTGGAAAGCCTCGCCGAAGTTGCCAAAGAGTTCAGCATATCCAAGTGCGAAAACCACTCTGCGCTGTGTGACTTAGACGGGATCGGACTCATCAGAAAGGATATCGAGTCAGGCGATGTCAATTGCGTAGTGGCTGCCGCATGTTCAGGAAGAGTTAAAACGGACGAATTCTCATTCGATCCGATGACCATCATCCTCGAGAGGCTGAACATAAGAGAACAAGTGGCCTGGTGCCAACCTGCCGGTGCCGAAGATACTCAGATGATGGCCGAAGATTACATGCGCATGGCGATCACGAGAGTAGAAAAATCCACACTGCCCAAGCCTTACACTGATGCCACAAACAAGGCTTTGTTGGTTGTGGGAGGCGGAGTATCCGGATTGCAGGCCGCTCTTGATGCCGCCCAGGCAGGTTACTCAGTGGCTCTCGTTGAAAAAGAAGGCGAACTCGGCGGATACATGCTCAAGTGGCACAAAAATACGCCTTCGAAGGCTCCCTATACTGAGCTTGAAGATATTTCCACGCAACAAACTGTCGACATGGTCAAGGCACATCCCAATATCACCGTATATACCGGAACAGTAATTGAAAAGATTTCGGGTGCTCCAGGCATGTTCGACGTCACTCTTAAGAATGGAGGCGGGACTCTGCAGGTCGGCTCCATAGTGCTGGCTGCGGGCTGGAAACCTTATGATCCGGCCAAGCTCGTGCACCTGGCTTATGGCAAGTTCCCGGACGTTATTACCAACGTCCGGATGGAAGAGATGGCGAGAGCCGGCAAGATAACCTGCCCCTCGGACGGGTCTGAGCCGTCCGTCGTTGCATTCATCCAGTGCGCAGGTTCGCGTGATTCAAACCATCTTCCGTATTGTAGTGCCGTATGCTGCCGAGTTTCTCTCAAACAGGCGGTCTACGTCAGAGAGCAAAACGAGGAAAATAAGGTTTTCATATTTTATAAGGACATGAGAACTCCTGAGCAACACGAGGAGTTTTACAAGAAGGTCCAGAAAGACGGAGTAGTCTTCGTAAAAACCGACACATCGAAAGTTGATATAAGCGAGGGAACTGAGCGTAAACTGGTTATAGAAACCTTCGATGAGCTATTGGGCGAACCTGTGCAAGTGGAAGTGGACATGGTGGTTCTGGCTACAGGCATGCAGCCATCCGTGCTGGATGATCCTATCCTGAACTTGGAATATCGCCAGGGTCCCGCATTGCCTGAACTCAAGTACGGTTTCCCGGATTCTCATTTCGTCTGTTTTCCTTACGAGACAAGAAGGACCGGAATTTATGCGGCCGGCTGTGTCAGGCAGCCGATGACGGCGGGCAGAGCTACAAGCGATGGGACCGGAGCTGCTCTGAAAGCCATTCAATGTGTGGAGTTGACTTCTCAGGGCAAAGCCGTTCATCCAAGAGCCGGGGACATGTCTTATCCTGATCTGTTCATCACTCGCTGCACCCAGTGCAAACGTTGCACTGAGGAGTGCCCCTTCGGAATGTATAATGAAGATGAAAAAGGCACTCCCCTGCCCCATCCGACTAGGTGCAGAAGATGTGCGATTTGTATGGGATCATGTCCTGAACGAATCATATCTTTTAATAACTATTCAGTCGACATGATAGGCTCCATGATAAAGTCCATCGGCGTCCCTGAAGAGGATGAAGAAAAACCTCGCATCATAGGCCTTATTTGTGAGAATGATGCTTTTCCGGCTCTGGACATTGTCGGCCTCAACAGATTGCAGTATCCGCCGTGGGTGCGTTTTATTCCCTTGAGGTGCCTCGGTTCCATCAACCTTGTCTGGATTGCCGATGCCCTGTCCAAGGGCATCGACGGGATTGTTCTGTTCGGTTGCAAGTACGGGGATGATTACCAATGCCACTTTATGCAGGGAAGCGAACTGGCGAATACCCGAATGGATAAAATCAAGGAAACCCTGGATCGGCTGGTGCTGGAATCGGAAAGGATCAGGTTTGAGCAGCTTTCAATCGACGATTACCATCGTATCCCAAGCATACTGGAAGAGTTTACTTCCAGGCTGGAAGAACTTGGACCCAATCCGTACAAGGGTTTCTGAGAAAGGGTGAAGGCTTAAGGTTGAGGAACATTAAAGTGGGCGATATCTCGGAAGACTTATTGCATCACGCTGTTCAGCATTCTTCAACCTTCAAGCGTTAACCTTCGACGATGGGCCTTCATCCTTCATATATTATTTGTAAAAGGAAGTGTCATGGAAACTAGAATACCTTTTCTGGAAGTAAGCGACGCCATTGTCGCCTCCGGGGCTGAAAGTCTCTACTGGTGTATGCAATGCGGCCTCTGTACAGGAACGTGCCCCTGGCGTCTGGTTCCCGGCGAGGCTTCTGAGCAATTTAACATAAGGATGGTGCAACGCTTGGGCCAACTTGGTTTAGAGGGTTTTGAGTCTGATAACTGTCTTTTTGCCTGCACTACTTGCAGGGCCTGTGTGGACAGATGCCCTCGAGGGGTGGACATTATAGCTAACGTCAGAGGGATGCGAAGCATGCTGGCCGAAGTAGGAACCATTCCGCAGAGCCTTAAACCCATTGTTGGCAGCCTACATGCTCAGGGCAATCCGTGGTCAGGCGATCGTAACAAACGAACCGAATGGATCAAGGACATTGAGGTCCCCACCTTCTCTCATGAAACGGAATATTTTCTGTTTGTATGTTGCACGTCCTGTTACGACATGCGTAGCCAAAAAATTGCCCGGTCCGTGGTCAAAGCGCTTCAGGCTTCAGGAATCAGCTTCGGTATAATTGGGACGGAGGAAAACTGCTGTGGTGAATCAATTCGTAAAATTGGAGATGAACAGCTTTTTCACAAGTTAGCGCAGTCCAACATAGACCTTTATAAGAGCAGAGGAGTGAAAAAGATCATCGTTACGTCGCCGCACTGCCTATTTACCTTTAAGAACGACTACCCGGAACTGGGTGGGGAATGGGAGGTCGTTCATTACACTGAAATCCTTTCGCAAGCGATAAAAGACGGGCGACTCAAGTTTTCGGGTAATGGCGCAGGACCTGTGGCAATGCACGACCCGTGCTATTTGGGTCGGCACAACGACATTTATGATCAGCCCAGGGAAATAATAGCTGCTATTCCAGGAGCAGATATCAAGGAACTGGCCAGAAACAGGAAGAACAGCCTTTGCTGCGGGGGGGGCGGCGGGCGAGTGTGGATGGAGACCAAGGCTGGGGAAAGATTTGCAGAACTCCGTATCACTGAAGCGATTGAAGCCGGTGCCGGCACCTTGGTGACCTCTTGTCCATACTGCATCACAATGCTTGAAGATTCATGCAATGTCATGGGCAAGGCCGACCAGTTAAGGATCATTGACCTCTCCGAATTGATTGCGGAGAAGCTATAGAGCACGTACTTGTCAACTATGATGCATGTTTGTGATGCTTTGCGAACTTTCTGTGGTGGATTTTTTCACAAAAATTTTAAACTCGTCGTAACTTTCCGGTGTCCCTATGTCAAAAAACGGGCGATCCTGATAAAAGCCCGCCATTTCTCTTGATTGGGCCAGTAAAGGAAAGATTTCATTTTCCATAGAGAATGGCTTTCCAAAGGGCAAGTTCCGAATGGCCTTCAAAGAAAGCAGCGAGAGTCCTGCATTGATAAACCCAGGGCCGATAGACTCCTGAGACTTTTCACAAAAACCTGTGACAAAGTCGTTCTTGTCGATTATTACGGAACCGTAACGCCCCACATTTTCCGCTCGGACTAAGGACAACGTCACTCCTGCCCGCTTGGTCAAGTGGAACCGATGAAGTTTTTCCAGGTTGGCATCAAAAAACGTGTCTCCATTCACCAACAAAGTCGGATCGGTGGCAAATTCCTCAGCGTTTTTCACAGCTCCCCCGGTTCCAAGTGGAGCAAGTTCGTGAGAAAATCTTATGTTTAGCTTTCTTTGCTCCATAAAATGATTTTCTATCATGTCCCCCTTGTATCCAGTCAAAAGAACAAAATCGCGCACGCCTTTATGTGCAAGAGATTCGATCAGAATTTCGAGAAAAGGCTTGTCATTCACCATTGCAAGAGGCTTCGGTCTGTCAAAAACTACCGACTGGAGCCTCTTCCCCAGCCCACCGGCAAGTATGAACGCAGAAAACGGCAACTCTATCCCAGGCAATTATTGATCCCCGCCTTTTCGTATTATTTGAAGATACATGACACAAACCAAAGGTTTGAAGTTAAGTGCCCTTCCGGAGTACTTTTACAACTTGTAAGAAATGCTGACACGCCGACCGGGCGACACGACGCCCGAGGTCGCGGAATTCGAAATAATTGACTTGGTTTCAATCAATTAATCTCATGTGAAAGCTTAGTATAGTGGCACAGTCATTGCACTGTTTATTATCGATTGATTCCAGGGTAACCTATACTTTACAGCCTGGGGAGGAAGGTTTTGGAAACAAAGCATTTCAAGAAACTGCGGTTAAAGATTGTCATCGTCTCGCTGTGTTTCTCGCTGATACCTCTTCTTGCGCTGGGAGCCACAATATACTACCAGTTTAGCGCGGCATACAGCACTAAGATCACAGAAGTACTGAGGACTCTCGTTCAGAATCGTCGTAGCTCTTTAGAACTCTTTTTTGACGAACGCATATCCCAGTTGGTGACAGTAGCCAACACCCATACGATGGAAGCTTTGATAAATGAACCATATTTGAATCAATTGTTCAACACAATCCAGTCCAGGTCAAAATCTTTCATAGATATAAGTGTAATAGACCAAAATGGGACTCATCTTGCTTACGTAGGCCCTCACTACGAAAAATTGAAAGATGTCAACTATGGGGATGAAGAATGGTTTCACTCCGTGATGTCATCTAACGTTTTTATTAGTGATGTCTTTTTGGGTTTTCGCAAAACTCCGCATTTCATTATAGCTGTGACTCGGCGGGAGGGACCGCGAACCTGGATTCTTCGTGCCACAATCAACTCTGACATTATTGACAACATCGTTCGGGCGGCGCAACTGGGTAAGAAGGGAGATGCGTTCATAATCAACAGGAACAATGTACTCCAGACCGCCCCTAGATTCAGCGGAACTCTTTTTGGAAAACCAAACACGCCTGATTTTGGTCGGGCTGTTGGAACAAATGTTGAAAAGATTAGCGCTGGAGGCGAAGAGACCTTTTTTGCAACCAGCCAGATCTCGTATCCCATGTGGGTATTGGTCATCAAGGAAGATGCCGGGGAGGAGATGGCGCCACTTGTGGAAGCAAGGTTTGTTGAAACAATAATTCTTATACCTGGAATTATTCTGATGGTAGTCGGGACTATCCTGATTGCCAGGTCCATGACGAACGAGCTTCTGCGTATCGAACTGGAGAAGGCCAAGAGCGAGGATCTTATAGTGCAGTCCAGCAAGATGGCTGCTCTGGGGAAGATGGCCGCAGGGGTGGCACACGAGATGAACAACCCCCTCCAGATAATAAGCGACCAGGCAGGTTGGATGAAGGACCTCCTCGAGGAAGAAGACGTTGCCAATAGTAGCAATTTTCAGGAATATGAAGAATGTATCAGGAAAATTCAGCGCCATCTTGAACGTTGCAGGTCCGTGACTCATCGTCTGCTCCGTTTCGGGAGACGCATGGAACCGACTCAGGAAATGGTTGATATTAACGACATTCTTAGCGAGACTGTCAGTTTCCTAGAAACTGAGGCACGCAACAGAGACATAGTGATCCAGACTTTCTATGACACTAAATTGCCTCGAATCACAACCGACCAGGCCCAACTCCAGCAAGTGTTTCTTAACATTATTGATAATGCTATCGATGCCATAGGGAAATCGGGTTCAATAGATATAAGAACTGGACAAAAAGACGCAAATCCGGCAGAAATCTCGATTGAGGTTTCGGATTCCGGTCCTGGGATACCCAAAGACGTGTTGGCAAAAATTTTTGATCCTTTTTTCACCACTAAGAGTGTAAACGAGGGTACAGGGTTGGGACTTTCTATCAGCTACAGTATTGTACAAAAATTGGGTGGAAAAATAGGGGTGGAGAGCGAGGTAGGCAAGGGCACCAAGTTCACTATCTGCTTGCCCACAGCCTGATCGCTCGTGGTCGATCAAGTTTTGGATAAGGGCAAACGAACGGGCGGGAGGAACCATTGGAATGGAAAGCTTTAAAGTTCTGATAGTAGATGACGAGGAAGATTTTGTTGATACCATGATTCGGCGCCTTAAAGCGAAAGGTTTTGACGCCCATGGGGTCAACCGAGGTAAAGAGGCTCTTGAGTTGCTGGATGAAAATGATTTTGATGTGTGCGTATTAGATGTCAAAATGCCGGGTATGGACGGTATAGAGACTCTTCGTGAGATGAAAAAGAAAAAGCCTCTTATGGAGGTAATCATGCTGACAGGTCATGGGTCGGTGGAGTCCGGAGTCCAGGGCCTTCAGCTTGGAGCCTACAATTATGTAATGAAGCCCGTGCCTTTTGCTGATTTGCTCCAGCAGATAAATCAAGCTTACGAGAGAAAAATGATTGAAGAGGAGAGGTCTTAGCAAGACTCGATCGAGTAAACATCCGGGATAGTCAGGAACATCACGATCTAATCTTAGAAATTAAGCAGAGAATTCTCTTACACGCCATTGACAAAATGCCTTACTCCATCCTCAAAACATATATCGTGAACGTCCTGATTGGGTTGGCGCTTATTCTTCTGGCTTCCCAATCCGGCCCTGCATACGCCATTGGAGCTTTCGTCTTGGCCGCTGGTTCATTCTATTTTACCAGGCGATTGGCGCAAGAGGCTGAGAAGGCTGCGAAGAAGGCGCTTCAGTTTGAGGAACAGCTCTATGGTGGACGTCAATTATCGTCTGTGGATCAACTCTCAGCAGGAATAGCACATGAGATCAACAATCCACTGGCCATAATAGCTCAGGAAACACAATGGCTACAGCATTTGCTGCAATCTTCCACCATTAATACTACAAAAGAGGCTGACGAATGTAGAGAATCCGTACAGGTAATTTCCATTCAGGTTGACCGGTCTAAGGAGATTGTGCAGAAATTACTAAGTCTTGCCAGACAAATGGATCCGGTGATCCAGTCGGTGGATATAAATAAGCTGGTCGAAAATATGGTTAGTATCATGGAGAGAGAAGCTAAAACCAAAAATATCGGGATTACCAAGGAACTTCAACACAATCTCCCCCTCGTATCGAGTGACCCGCCATTGTTACGTCAGGTTATATTAAACCTGATGGTGAATGCCTCGCACGCGATAGAACAGAATGGCACGATAACTGTCGGCACAAGAGTTCAAGGCAATCACGTAGACATCACGGTAGAGGATACCGGCTGCGGAATTCCTCAAGAGAATCTAAACAAAATCTTCACACCGTTCTTCTCTACAAAGCCTCAAGGAAAGGGGACAGGACTGGGACTGGCCATTTGCAGAGGGATCGTAGAAAAATTAGGCGGTTATGTATCAGTCACCAGTGAGGTGGGGAAGAATACCGTTTTCACCGTTCGTCTGCCAACCGACAGTTCCTCAAAAGGAGCTAACTAGAATGCTTTCTCAACCAAAAGTATTGATAGTCGATGACGAGGAACGATTCAGAACAATTATGTGTAAACTTCTCACCGTAAAGGGACTGAATGCAAACACTGCGGGCAGCGGCCGGGAGGCCCTGGAAAAACTTAAGGACAATGCCTATGACGTGATGATCCTGGACGTAAAAATGCCTGACATGGGAGGAGTCCAAGTCTTATCCGAGGTCAAGAAGATCGACCCGTCGATCGAGGTGATAATAATGACGGGGTACGCTTCGATTGACACGGCAAGAGAGATCATGAAATTGGGAGCATACGACTATTTGCTCAAGCCTTATGATATTGACTATCTTTTAGAGAAAATTGAGAGTGCTTATGACCGGAAAGCTTCAAGAACGTCTCTCTCCGGTAAAGAATCTAGTCGGAATCAGAAGGAAAAGTAGGAGCTTTTTGCAGTGGCTGTAGAACGACATTCACATTTTCCGCATGATGGGCCATTTTCCCTTCGTTTATAGCGATTGCATGGCTTAAAATAATTTTTCATCAAGATGATAGTTTCCTTCAAGGAAACTCTTCGCCAGGAGTTCTACGCTCGCCTCGCTCTTCATAAGCATATCCATCTGTCTGGTAAACTGAAGCATACGCCCAATCATGTCCAGTTTTACTATGATGAGATCCTGTTCATACTTGTAGTAACGAGCATCCATACGATCCTCTCTTACATCCACTGAAAATCCCGAGTCTTCGAAAATTAGGGCAATAGCTCGGGCTCGCCTGTTGCGTCGAATCTCATCAGCCGCGCCGCCTTTGAAAGAGAAAGAGATATAGTTCTTATTAACGGATTCACCGCAATAGGAATCGAGCACACTATAATGATATCCTATCCTCGAACTAAAATTCACGTATTTGTCGGCTACTATGGCATAGGTTTTGTCTCCGAATCGTTCGGCCACATTCTTGGTGGAAAGCATCTGCTCTCGCATAACTGATAAGAAACCTCCCAGATCTATGGCACGAGGCCCGTGGGATCGCAGATCCTCATGCAACATCCCGCTCAAGACAGCCTTGAAAGGTATAGATGAAACCTGATCGACCGTGACTCGCCTGGTATATCCTGATACACTGGTGAGGCCTCCTCCAAGATCTATAATGTGCAGGTCCAGAGGTATGGGGGCAATTAACTGCACAGCGCCGCCCCCATGAGTGTCGGACAAGATATCGCTGATCTTGAACATTTCTGTGTACGACAGTTCGTGTACGAATCGCATAATGTCGTGAATAGTTTGACATGATTCAGGCTTAAAATTAGCGGCTCTAGGGTTCACCAGGTGCAAGGGAACAATCAAATCAGCCACCCGCCTCAGGGTTTGAAACACGGGCGTATCTTTCATGGCGGATTCCCGTGTCCTTCGCAAAGCCGTCAACTCAGGAACCACACCTTCATATACTCGTCCTGAAAAGGCATCCACAGTTACCACTTGGCCGGTCTTGATAACGGAGGATGCGAGTTTTGCATTGAGCAATGCGGGAACTCCGAATTCTCTGGCCAGGGAAGCCATGTGCCCCGTAACACTGCCGGCATCGGTCACAATTGCCTGAGCTTTACGCATAACGATAACGAATTGAGGAGTGGAGTGTTTTGCCACAAGAACAGCTCCTTCTGGAAAATTGACGAGGTCATCATCAGAGCCCACGTAAAACGCGGGTCCTGATCCCACTCCTGGAAAAGCTACTGCACCACCTTCTATGAGCAGAGGATACCCCTCCAGCCGTGGAAACGATTTCATGCCGTCCTTTTCGATTTGTTCCAGATGCAGTGGCCGCGCTTGCAAAATGAGTAACCTTGCATCCGGGTGCAGCGCCCATTCAATGTCCTGAGGGTATTGGTAGTGCTTTTCGAGTCTTGAAGCGTAACCGGCCAAGGTCTTGATCTGTTCCTCCGAAAGGCAAGGTCTGTCCCGGTCGGCTTGGTCTACAGGGATTTCCTTGAGGCCTCCATCCGGATCCGAAATCAATTGGACCGGTTTGTGAGAGATCACTTTCTCCTTCACCTTGCAATCGCCATCTTTAGTGACTTCGTAGGTGTCCGGGGTAATGATTCCATCCACAGCATAAGGTCCGAGACCCCAGACCGCGTTGATGAGTATCGCGTTTTCAGACAGATTGAACGGGTGTTGCGAATAGATGACCCCACTAGCAACGGAATCCACCATCTCGATACAGGCCACACTCATGGCGATATCTTCGTCCCTGATACCCTTGTTGAGCCGATAAGATATTGCTCGAGGAGTGTAGAGGCTAGCTATGACTTGCTTATAGGTCTCCACAATCTGGTCACGGGGCACGTTCAAAACAGATAGGTATTGTCCGGCGTAAGAGAGTTCGCTGTCCTCTCCTATTGCGCTGCTCCTCAAGGCTACATGGGGACCGGCGCTCTTATCCCCATTAAATCCGATTTTCTCAACCATTGAGTCGTAGGCTGCGAGTATGGCATCCGCAAGATCTGCAGGGACTGGGGCCGAAGTAATGAGCTTTTGAATATTTTCGCTGACGGTATTGGTTAAGGTGGGATCCGCCCGGTCAAGCAGTAGGTCTCTTCTTATCATATTTATCTCATCGATAAGCTGGTTGTCTTCCAGGAAGTGGTCGTAAGAACGAGTGGTTATGGCAAAGCCTGACGGGATGGGTATATTGGCCTTGTTCAGAAGCTCACCAAGGTTCGCGTTCTTTCCCCCAACCCAGTCAACCATGTCTTTTGTGATACCGGAATATGGAATAACGTACTCGGAAAGCGCTAGTTCCTTTCTCTTGCCCAACTCTTCCTTGATTGACAGGTTGACCTGCTCCAGGGTTCCAAACAGCATGGGATACTTGTGGCCGGAAAGGTCATCCAGACTCTTTACCATTCGAAGCGTGTGGAAAATCGCGCGAGTCGCTTGAGACCTTACGTAAGACATGCCGAACACGTCCTGGCCTCGAAGCTTCTCTTCGAAATCAGTTAAAATATTCAAAAGTTCTGTATTGGAAGCCAAGAGGTCTTTGAAACAGGAGTATCTGAACCGGAAGGCTCGCGACACCTTGTCTCCGGATAGGCCGGTGCGCCTCGCCTTCCAGAGCCGGACTTTATTTAACAAATTTGAGATGACCGTATTCATGCTCTTATCCGTGATTTCAATAGGTTTATTCGATTTAGCGGCGACTTTCGTCCAATTATAATTGCCTCGAGCAAATTTCTAGCACATAATAATTAGAGCAAGAATCGTGCCTTTGCAAAGATCCCCCAGGCAACTCAACGCGTCACAGTGTAGCCAATTCCATATTTCCGGACTGGATTATGGCATTAGGACGCTCACTCGACTTTTTACATTATGTAAAGAAATCCGACAGGCCTTAAGTATAAGTTCCCTTCCATCTCTTTATGATTCCACTGGACTTCATCAGTTTTCCTTCAGTCCCGTAGATATCAGAACCGTCGCAGGTGATGGCACAAGGGTTGCAGTCTTTTGTTGGAATCTAATGAAGTCGCAAGACTCTAGCTTTATGACAAGGAGGTTATTACATATGAGGACCATTTATTACCGTATGATGGTCTTTCTTGCCGCAGCTTATCTGCTGATTCCTGATTGGGTCCTTGCCGCCGGCGCAGGAGGCACGGAACTGATAGTTGTGGCTGATACCAGGAGAGTTTCGTGGGGACCCGAAAAGTATTTCCTTGATGTCTACAATACCAATTTGACATTGTTCGGTGTCTGGTGCCTGCTTTTGACCCTTTTCTGGGGTATGTTCCTGGGACTATTGACCGACCAGATAATGAAGCGCACAGGTCTTGACCTTGAACACAGAACCATAGTGGAACATTGATTTCCAGGCATAATGAAGGAGGTTATCAGCATGGAATGGCTGTACATGTATATGCCGATTTCGGGAATAGACATATTCTGGCCCGGGTTGGTCTTGATCGGATTCTCGGTGGGCGTCATCGGCGGTTTTTTCGGCATGGGCGGTGCCTGGATGGTAACACCTGGCTTGAACATACTTGGATTTCCCATGGCGTTTGCAATCGGGACCGACATTGCCCATATGGCTGGCAAATCGATGATATCGACCCTGCGGCACTCCAAGTTCGGCAACGTGGATTACAAACTTGGATTAATTATGGTCGTCGGAACAGTTGCCGGGATACAGGGCGGCGCTTGGCTCGTGATGTGGTTGGAACGAATCGGGCGGGTTGAATCTGTAGTCCGGTATGCCTACATGGTGGTACTGGCTCTCATCGCTCTGATGGTATTCTACGATTATTACAAGGCCACTAAGAAGAAAAAGGCAGGAATTGAGGACAGGCACGGAACCGAGGGAGTAACCTGGTACAAAACACTCCACAAGATTAATATCCCTCCCATGATGTACTTCAAAGCGGCTGGTATCACGTGCTCGGCATGGTTGCCGATTTTTGTAAGTTTCGTGACTGGGATTCTGGCCGGCTTCCTGGGTATCGGCGGCGGGCTGATCCGTATGCCTTCACTTGTATATCTGGTGGGTTGCCCAACTCATATAGCTGTAGGCACAGACCTATTTGAAGTCATGATCTCGGGCCTTTGGGGAACCTTCACTTTCGGCCGATATGGACGAATTGAACTCCTTGCCATGTTCGTGATGTTGACCGGGGCAGCCGTAGGGGCTCAGATTGGAACCGTTGCAACAAAATACGCCAAGGGTTACGGTATACGAATAGCATTTGGCCTCGCAGTGGTGGCCTGCCTGATCTCTGTCATATTCAAACAAATCCAATGGAACATTCCCGCGACTGTTCTCATTTTGGGAGCAGTTGGGGCCATTTGCCTCTATATCGTAATTATAATGGTCAGAGGCGCTGCTCAAGAACTCCGTGAAAAGAAGGCCCGGGGGACGACGGCTTAATGCGTCCTATGGCCCTTGCATGACTTCGAGAAGTGAGAGGAGATAGTTTATGAAGAAAAAGGCCATCTTTTACTTTGTCTCCCTGATTCTTGTCTTTGCTTTTGGTGGTTACGCATCAGCGGATGAGGTGGCTCAGGGAAAATGTATCAGCTACGACATGGAAAAGAAAACATTAACGTTAGATGAGTATGATCTAAATTTCAGCCAGGAATTCAAGTATGGGCATCCCACCGGTAAACAAGCGGTTTACGATCTTGCAAGTGCCAAGATAGGGATCCTTCCGGCTGTAGGGGATATCCTCAGAATCGCCTACCAAGTGAAGGGAGACCAGAGGATAGCCTCAAAGCTGATGAATGTCACCAAACAAGATCTAACGAAGAAATAATACTCTTCTCAGGCCTTGGAGGAAATGACGAGGAGTAGTGAACCGAAATATTGAAGTGTTTCGGGTTTTTGTTAGCGCTGTGCAAGGAAGGGTTGCATCCATGAGGGCCCCTATGGTATTTTTCTTTAGACTAAATCGAGATGGGGACCAATCAACTAATGGCCGAAGCATCTGTCACCCGGCAGAGACGGTTATCGAAGCCATCGCGTCGATTTCTTAGTGATCATCAACGCGTGTCACTCTGGTTGCTGCCCATCTCTGGTAAAATCTTCAGACATATGGCCAGGGGGTGAACAATGAAGAAATGTTTGGCGATAGCTCTCGGGATGGCACTGTTAGGTGCTACTCTCATCACAATGTCCGATGCTCAGACCGAAGGCGCTAAATCAGTTGTCCGAATATCAGGTGCGGACAGCATGTTCAATAGGATCCGAGTCTTGAGCAAGGTATTCATGAACGCTCATCCTGCCATTCAAGTCGATTTGATTGGTGGTTCACTCGTAGATATAGGAATGCAGGAACTCATTGATAACAAGGCTGACATTGCGATGGCGTCCCGCTCTTTAACGGCTAAAGAGGACCAGGAAGCAGTTAAGAAAGGCGTGGAACTCGTTGAGCGTCTGATCGGTTATGGAGGAATCGTCATTATAGTAAACCCATCAAACCCTGTGAATGAACTCACCGTTGACCAGGTCAAGAAGATATTCAAGGGGGAGTACACGCGTTGGGATCAAGTAGGCGGCCGCGACCAATTTATTACTGTGGTGAGACAGGATGATACCCAGCACCCCGGCACTTATCTCTATATGGTAGATGATTTTCTTGGAGGGCCCTTTGCGGACAAATCCATTGCTTTGACCACATACCCCAGCATCATGAACAAGGTTTCGACGACTCCCGCTTCCATAGGTTTTGTAAGGCAACGGGACGCCTTCGAGTCACCCATAGCAAAAAAAGCTCCAATAAAGGTCTTGAAAATCAAGAGAACCCCGGCGCTAGTCGGAGTGATGCCCTCCAGAGAAACACTTGCAGACAGCTCTTATGCGCTTAGGAGACCATATTACCTATACTATAGCACCAAGGCAGGGGCCGACGTGGTGAAATTTGCTGATTTCATAGTATCCAAGGGGTGGGGTTCGCAGGACCTGTAGTGAACTCTTGACGAGGAAGACAGGGACTAAGAATAGCCGGGAGGGTGTGACACTGTAATCTAACGCCTGAGGGTATCTGCCATTTGGTAAATTTTTTGAGGCGGACGTCTGGTCCGCCTTTATTGTTATTCGCCCGGCATCCGACAAATCAGTTTGGAGACGGAGACACCCTTTGAATCTCTTAAGAGCTATCCTCAAGAAAATACTGTCTGCACTGGCTCCGGCCACTGTGATCGTGTGGTTTATTGTTGTCGGCCCATTGAGCTTTATTATTCTGCTATTGGCCGCCTATGCCATAGTAACAAAAAGTTCTACGCTGCTTATTATTCCAATCTTTTTTCTCATTTTCCCTCCTATCCTGATTCTGGTGTGGGCTGTCTCCACGTGGGCAACTGGGCGAAAGGAGGGCTGGATACACAAGGAAGTCATCGCACCGGGGGAGGATTGGTGGACGGTGCGACATGGATATAGGATATTGTACGAAGCTTATTTTGCATAGTAATAGTGTCTCGCAATTTCCGGTAATGCACGCGGGATGCATGCTTTGCTAAAAACGGCAAGACCTGACTTCGCGACCATTACACTCCGCCTGCCCCCGAGCGTTCCGTGTTTTGAGGTGAAATCCTATCTAGTGTCGCCTCACCCTGCTGTCGAGAAGGTGAGGCGAACATGGCTCACTCTTCACAGGAAATAGCCAAACATTGGCTAATTAGTTAATTCTTAAATTCTTTTGTGTACTTATCTTTAAGCTTCATAAGCTCTTCCAAGAACTCTTTGCCAGGCAGTTTACCCTCTTTTGTGCGGTCTAGATATTGT
>Ga0194044_10000246_pt1 | contig 25786 bp, 27 predicted proteins | sample JunL4417m_MetaG_FD_155460 | JGI IMG/M metagenome (GOLD analysis project Ga0194044, IMG submission 155460) | Anoxic zone freshwater microbial communities from boreal shield lake in IISD Experimental Lakes Area, Ontario, Canada - Jun2016-L442-17m | ecosystem: Environmental > Aquatic > Freshwater...
GGTAGTGTTCGTGGGCGTTGCGGCCGTGTCGTGGTTGATCTACGGCGTCACCGGCGCCGTCCTGTTCACCGTCGGCATTCTGTTGGCGCTGGGCATCCCACATGTGCTCGCGCGCAGATTCGGCGGCGTGACCGGCGACGTGTTGGGAGCGAGCGTACTGCTCACCGAGACCATCCTGTTTGTCGCTTTCGCGCTGGTAGGCTGAGATGGCCACGGAAACGCGCCTGCTCATCGTTCGCCACCCGGAGACGGTTGCCAACGTCGAGGGTCGGTTCGTCGGCCAGGCCGAGTCGCCCTACTCCGTCGAAGGAACTCGCCAGGCGCGACGCCTCCCGCGAAAGCTCGCGCGATTCAAACCTGTCGTGGTCTGGTCGTCTCCGCTACAGCGCGCCCTCTTTGTTGCCGAGCGTGCAAGTCGCCTCACGGGCGCACCGCTTCGAGTCGACAAGCGCCTCATCGAGCTCGACTTCGGACAAGCACACGGCCTGACCTGGGAAGAAATCAGCGAGGCCGGCATCCCCTTCAACTACCGCTCAGCCGATGAACCCGTTGCGCCAGAGGGAGAGTCACGCGGCGCACTCGAAGCTCGCGTGGGGCAGTGCATTGACGAGATGTGCGCTGTCGGCGGGCGGCATCTGGTGGTCGCTCACGCCGGCGTGATGCGCGCGGCCCTCGCGCACGTGCTCGGACTATCGGGTGAGGGGCTGTGGCTCTTCCACATCCACAACGCTCAGATGGCCCAGGTTCGCGTGTTCGATGGGCATGCCCAGGTCGAGGAGTACGTGCAGGGGTAGGGTTGGGGGCGTGTGAGGCGGACGGCTTTGCCACGATATTGCAGTAACCTGCCATATATGGCATCTTATTGCTATGAAATGGAATGAACTGGTAGACGCTGTAGGCGCAGAACCCGTGTTTGAGACTGGACTGCTGCTGGTTGGCGACGTTAATCGCGCCGACGTGACACGCCAGCTTTGTCGCTGGGTCCAGTCGGGCAAGCTTCTTCAGCTTCGGCGCGGTCTGTACTCATTTGCCGGCAGTCACTCCCTCGCGCGGAGGACCTTGAGCCCGGACGAGATCGCGAATCGGTTGGTGCCGGGTTCGTACGTTAGCCTGACCTCGGTCCTTGGCCGCGCTGGGCTAATTCCGGAGTATGTACCGGTCACGACATCGATCACGACTGGGCGTCCCCAACGATGCGTCACGCCGCTTGGCACATTTGTGTATAGGCATGTGAAACCAACGATGTTCTGGGGATTTGAGGCAGTCGTTGTTGGGCCGGGAGTTCGCGTATTCACCGCAGTACCCGAGAAGGCCTTGATCGACTTGCTCTATCTAGAACCAGATTCTGCCCACCCTGCCTATCTCTCTGAGCTGCGGATTCAGAATCTGGATAGATTGAGTTTCGACTTGCTTGCGAGCATGGCTGCGCGCTGTGAAATGAAGCGTGTAATCCATTCGGTTTCACAAATCGCAGCCATGGCGGCCGACGAGGCCGAATCGTACCGTCCGTGGACGTCTGCAAAGGAGGATGAGTTGTCATGAAGCGTGAACTCGCAGACTACGCCGCGCGGGCTCCGGAGGGCTTTGGATACGCTGTGGCGCGGGAATATCTCCAGGCCCGAATTCTCCAGCACATCGGACTCTCGGGACAGATGATGTCGCTGGCGTTCATGGGTGGTACGGCGCTGAGGTTTCTCTATGCACTGCCTCGCTATTCGGAAGATCTTGATTTCGCGCTTGATGCCGGCAAGGAGAACTATGCGTTCGATGATGTGCTCGCAGTTATTGCACGGGGATTCGAGCGCGAGGGATATACCGTCGAAATCAAGTTCAAACGCTCCCGAACAGCGGTCGACAAGGCATTTGTGAAGTTTCCCGGCCTACTGCACGAGGTCGGTCTTTCTCCGCACGTGAGCGAAGTACTGAGCGTGAAAGTCGAGGTGGACACCAATCCACCCGAGGGCGCTGTGCTAGCGGTCAGCGAGGTTCGCCGATTTGTCCTGATGCGCATCAATCATCACGATCGCGCGTCGCTGCTTGCCGGCAAGCTTGCAGCAGTTCTGATGCGCGAGTACACCAAGGGCCGCGATCTGTACGACCTGATGTGGTATCTCTCGGACCCGTTGTGGCCGCCCCCCAATCTCGCTCTGCTGCGAAACGCCGCACGCCAGGGCGGATGGGATGACCCTGAGGGTCTCGATGAAGGCACCTGGCAAGCGGCGGTGCTGCGACGCCTGGGTGACGTGGACTGGGCCAAGGTGCGAACCGAAGCAGTGCAGTTCTTGGAGCGGCCGATGGAGGCCGACCTGCTGGAGTTGGCAACGTTCGAACGACTGCTTTCGATCAAATCGCATAGCCGCGAGGATCTGCACTAATGCAGAGCATGCGGCCCATGTCCGCACTGCATCCCGCCAATTTGCCCGAGCCTGCCCCACCTGCGACAATCGTCGGCAACCTCGCGCCCTGACTGCGCGGCCATACGACCCGAGGAGTCCTCGTGGACTACGAAGCGCTGATCAGAGCCGAGCTGGGGCCGATGCGCGCCTACGCGCCCGGGCTGCGCGCGAGTGAGGTGCGCGAGCTTTCAGGCCGGGACGAAGTCCGCAAGCTCTCAAGCAACGAGAACCCCTACGGGCCTGTGCCGGGTGCGATCGTCGGCATGCAGGCGGTTCTCAGCAGGCTCAACGTCTATCCCGATGGATCCGTCCGCGCGCTCAAACGCAGACTCTGCCAGCACCTCCACGTCGTGGACGAGTGTCTCGTCGTTGGCAACGGCAGCAACGAGCTACTGCGCCTCATCGCGCAGGCGGTTCTGACTCCTGGCGACGAGTGTCTCTTCGCGTGGCCAAGCTTTGTGGTCTACCCGATGGTGTGCCAGCTCATGGGCGCCACCGAGGTCAGAATTCCGCTTACGCAAGGTGAGGTGCACGACCTCGGCGCGATGGCCGACGCGATCACCGAGCGCACCAAACTCATCTTCCTGTGCAACCCTAACAACCCCACCGGTACCATCTACCCGCGTGCCGATTTCGAGGCCTTTCTCGACCGGGTTCCCGAGGATGTCCTCGTCATCATCGACGAGGCCTACTTTGAGTACGCGACTTCCGATGAGTACGTCGACGGACTTGCCTACTTCGATGGGTTGCGAGGTCTTGGCGTACTGAGGACCTTCAGCAAGATCTACTCTCTGGCGGGTGCGCGGGTTGGCTACGGCGTGCTCCCGGCCCCGATTGTCTCGGCGCTGAACAAGATTCGCGAGCCGTTCAACGTCAACACCGTCGCTCAGGTCGGGGCGTACTACTCGCTGGATGACCAGACCGAGGTCTGTCGCCGCCGCGACGAGAACCAGGGCGAGAAGACGCTTCTGTACGAATGCTTTGACCGGCTTGGCGTGTCATATGTGCCATCGCAGACTAACTTCGTCTACGTGCACACGGAGAAGCCGGTCGAGGTGTTTCATGCGCTTCTATCCCACGGGGTTATCGTGCGTGATCTAGGTACTGCGCCGGCGCTCAGGGTCGGTGTCGGCTCACCTGATGATACAAACGTCACTATCGCGGCCTTTGAAGCTGTTGCAGCGAAGTTGGGTTCGATCTAGGGCTCGTTGTCCTGGTGACGAGTCCGTCTACATGACCACCAAAACGCGCAATCCGATTGAGGAGAACACGCCATGCTGGTAGTGATGCGAGACCATGCGACACAGGAGACGATCGACCACGTCGTCGATCTATTACATGAGGCGGGAGCCGAGTCGCACCTGTCTCAAGGCTCCGTCAAGACGATCATCGGCGTTGTCGGCGAGAGGGAAGTCGTCTATGCGCTGGATCTGGAGGGTCTGCCTGGGGTCGAAAAAGTCATCCGGGTTCTTAAGCCCTACAAGCTCGTTACGAGGGAGTTTCAGCCGCAGGACACCGTCATTCGGGTTGGTCGCGCCACCATAGGTGGAGGAGCATTCGCCGTCATGGCCGGGCCCTGTTCGATCGAGTCCGAGGATCAGATGCTGGCAGTGGCGCGAGACTGCGCCGCCGCCGGCGCGACAATGATTCGCGGTGGCGCTTACAAGCCGCGCTCGAGCCCGTATGCCTTCCAGGGGATGGGGCTGGACGGGTTGAAGCTTCTGCGCGCGGCCGGCGACTCGGTGGGCCTGCCGGTTGTGACCGAGGTGCTCGACGTGCGCGATGCCGAGACGGTCGCCGAGTGGGCCGATGTGCTCCAGGTGGGCGCGCGAAACATGCAGAACTTCATGATGCTCGAGGAACTCGGCAAGATGCGAAAGCCGATTCTGTTGAAGCGCGGGCTTGCAGCCACCATAGAAGAGACGCTCTCGGCAGCCGAGTACGTGCTCAAGGGTGGCAACCGCGATCTGATGCTGTGCGAGCGCGGAATCCGTACGTTTGAGACCTACACGCGCAATACCCTGGACCTTGCGGCCGTTGCCGCTCTCAAGACACTTACTCACCTGCCAATCATCGTCGACCCATCGCACGCCACCGGGCGCCGGGACTTGGTCTCGCCCATGTCGCGTGCGGCGATCACGGCTGGCGCCGACGGCATCATGGTCGAGGTACACCCCAACCCCGAACGCGCCAAGTGCGACGGTCCTCAATCGCTGACTCCGCCTGACTTCGCCGAGATGATGACCAGGATCGATCCGCTCATGGTTCTTGAGGGCAAGCATCTGGGAGTTGAGTGATGGCCTCCGCGGGTTTTCGAACCGTCGCGATAGTGGGCGTCGGGCTCATTGGCGGCTCAATCGCTGCGGCGCTCAGGCGGCTTGATGATGCGCCAGACGTGGTGGGCGTGGATGTGGACCCGGTCGCACTCAAGTACGCGATCGAGAACGACATTATCGACGATGGATCGCTGCCCGGCGGACTGGGCGCCCAGTCGTGGCTTGCTGACGGCGGCGTGGATCTGGTGGTGCTAGCGACGCCCGCTCACCTAGCTGGAGAGTGGCTCGAGGTCCTGGGTCGACAAGGTTACACCGGCACCGTCACTGACGTTGCGTCTACCAAGTCCAGCGTCTTGGCAGCCGCCCGCGAGCTTCTCCCTGACCCGTCGCGGTTTGTCGGAGGCCATCCGATGGCCGGCAGTGAGCTATCGGGCGTGAAAGCGGCGCGGGCCGACCTGTTCGACGGCGCTTACTGGCTGCTGACTCCCGCAACCGACACGGATCCGGGCGCGTACGCTGCGGTCCACGCCCTGATAGGTTCGCTTCGCGCGCGGGTCATCTCGGTCGACGCTGTCTCGCACGATGAGGCCGTGGCTATCGTCAGTCACGTGCCCCATGTTGCCGCCGCCGCGCTGGTCGATCTCGCGGCGGCGCACTCAGGTGAGCGCGGCGAGCTCATGCGTCTTGCCGCCGGCGGATTCAAGGATACGACCCGCATAGCTGCAGGGAGCGCCGACCTCTGGACAGGCATCTGCCTGGATAACGCCGATGCGCTGGCCGAGGGGCTACTCGAGCTTCGCGATCGTCTCGGCGGGTTCGAGGCGCTGGTTCGATCGCGCGATGCCGAGGGCATGCGCATCTGGCTCGAGCGAGCGGCCGTTGTCAGGCGTTCGCTGCCGGCACAGTGGGTTCCCGCGACGACGCAGCTCTCGGAGCTCGTCGTCCCCATGCTCGACCGCCCCGGTCAAGTCGCCGAGATTACCGCTGCCGCAACGCATGCTGGCTGCAACATCGAGGGCATCGACATCGATCACCAGAGCGAGGACACAGCGGTGCTGGTCCTGGTGCTTACCGACGAAGGCGACTTCGATGCGCTTGTCGCTGACCTTGTCGGCAGGGGATACGATCCGCGGCTTAAGCCGCTTGAAGATGTTGGTGATGCGTCGTGAAGCCGACGATCTTTGGCCCGGGTTGCGATTCTCTGGTAGGGGAGGTCCGACCGCCGGGCGACAAATCGCTCTCGCATCGGGCGGTTCTATTTGCGGCAATGTCGGAGGGCACCACGCACATCACCGGAGTGCTGGATTCCGAGGACGTTCGAGCCACAATCGCGGCTGTGCGGGAGCTTGGCGCTCATGTGGATCTCAGCGTGGGGCCGGACGGCTCACTCACCGGGAAGGTGCGCGGCTGGGGAGACCTGGGCCCGCGCTCGTACGACTCCACCATCGACTGCGGAAACAGCGGCACAACCGCGCGACTGCTGATGGGCGTGCTTGCAGGATGGCCGCTTGAAGTCACGCTGGTCGGCGACGAGTCCCTGTCGCGGCGTCCTATGCGTCGCGTCACCGGCCCGCTCGAGCTGATGGGAGCGCGATTCGAGGCCACGCCGAGCGGCACCCTGCCCATCGTCGTTCACGGCACTGCCGCGCTGACGCCGATAGAGTACGACTCGCCGGTTGCCTCGGCGCAGGTCAAGAGCGCCGTTCTGCTCGCTGGTCTCCGTGCACAGGGCTGCACCAAGGTCACCGAGCCCGCAGCCAGCCGAGACCATACCGAACGGATGCTCCCCGAATTCTGCGTACCGGTGACGCGCGACGCTGCCACGCACACTGCAATCGTCGAGGGTCCGGCTGTGCCGTGTGCTATCGCGAGTTTCGCGGTGCCGAGAGATCCATCGTCGGCGGCGTTTCTCGTCGCGGCGGCGCTGCTAGTACCCGGCAGCGCCGTGCGATTGTCAGGCGTCTCGCTGAACCCGACGCGCGCTGGCTTCCTGCGCGTGCTTGAGCGTATGGGTGCGTCCATCCAAGTAGTGCCGTTTCCGGAGGCGGAAAGCGAGCGCTCCGGCGAGATTGATGCCAAGTACACAGGGCACCTCTCGGCGACGACGGTCACCGCCGATGAGGTCCCTTCTCTAGTAGATGAGGTGCCGATACTCGCGCTCATCGCGTCTCAAGCTCACGGCGAGACTCGATTTGAGGGTGTGGGTGAGTTGCGAGTCAAGGAGTCCGACCGGCTGGCGGCGATCGTCGATGGGCTGACTACCTTGGGGGCGACGGCGGAGGTTGAGGGTGACACTCTGGTTGTGCGCGGTCCTGCGCCGCTCCGTGGAGGGACGCTTGATTCTCTCGGCGATCACCGGCTTGCAATGACGTGGGCAGTGGCGGGACTGGTCGGAGGGGCGGCTGTGGGGGTACGGCGCTTCGAAGCGGTTGATGTGAGTTACCCCAACTTTGTTGGCGACTTGCAGCTGCTCGGTATGCGGCGCTGAAGACAGCTTCGGCGCGACCAGCCTAGGCCGTGTGCCGTGGTACCATTCGGGCGTCCAATCCCCGCACGAAAGTGAACCCAAGACGCTCATGATTATCGCCATTGACGGCCCTGCAGGCTCGGGCAAGTCCAGCGTTGCGAAGAGCGTTGCGACCCGTCTGGGATTCAAGTACCTAGACACCGGTGCGATGTATCGGGCGGTCACCTTTCGGGCGCTCCAAACTGGCGTTGATCCCGCTGATGGCGGAGCAGTGGCCAAGATCGTCGCTTCCTCGCCGATTGAGTTCACGCACGTTGTCGGAGATCCATTTCCCACGGGTGTGCGGATTGCCGGAGTAGATGTGACCGCCGAGATTCGCACGCCCGCTGTCGACGACGCAGTGAGCGCTGTGGCACGACTGGGAGTGGTTCGCGAGGCGATGGTGGCGCAGCAGCGTGTACTGGGCGGCGCGGCAGACATCGTGGTCGAGGGTCGTGATATCGGCACGGTGGTGTTTCCGGACGCCGAACTCAAGGTCTTCCTGACCGCCAGCGCCGAGGAGAGAGCGCGCCGCCGATCGGCCCAGCAGGCCGAAAGTGGGATTGACTCCGTCTCGGCTGATGTTCGCGACGCCATCGAGCGCCGCGACACCGCAGACTCCACGCGCGAGCTCTCGCCTTTGGCATCGGCGCCGGACGCGGTTGTTCTCGACACTACGGAGCTGACATTTGCTCAGGTCGTGGATAGCGTTTGCGAGATGGCCGCGGAGCGCGGGGCATGAGCGGTCCGCCTATCGCGGCTCCCGCCCTGGGACCAGACGCGCCCAAGTGGCCCGTGGCAGCCTTCATGCGAGTCGTAGTCGCCCCGCCTCTCCTCGCAATCTATCGCACGCGCATTCAGGGAGCCGAGAACTTCCCCAAGACTGGTGGATTCATCCTTGCCGGAAACCATGTGAGCTACCTCGATCCCGCACTCCTGTGGGCGTGCGTCCCGAGGCCCACGCACTTCTTCGCTAAGCAGGAGCTCTTCGACACTCCTGTGTTGGGATGGCTGTTCTCTCGCGTCTACGTGTTGCCGATCAACCGGGGGAGTGCCGATCGCGTCGCCATCCAACGCGCGACGGATCTCCTAGCCTACGGCGAGCCGATCGGCATCTTTCCCGAGGGCACCCGACAGGTCCCGGGCACGGCTGCCGATACTCCTGCGGATGCTCACGCCGGAGTCGCCTTCATCGCCATGCGCGCTGGCGTGCCAGTGGTCCCGGTCGGCATCGCGGGGACTGAGCTGGCGCTGCCCAAGGGAGCCAAGTTCCCGCGCTTCCCTCGCGTCACGATTCGCTACGGCGAGCCCGTACGTCCCGAGGATTTCACCCAGGGTGGTCGCAAGGAACGCACGCAGGCGATGACCGCCGAGATCATGCGCCGCATTGCGATCGCGCGCACCGGCGCCGAGAAGGAGTAGCCCATGCGAGTCGAAGTCGCCCGGCATGCAGGCATCTGCTACGGAGTTGAGCGCGCCCTCAAGCTCGCCGAGCAGGCCGCTGAGAGCGGCGCCGACGTCCACACGCTGGGACCTCTGATCCACAACCCCCAAGCAGTGGCTGCCCTCAACGATCGCGGCGTAGTGGTCGCTCAGAACCTCGACGAGGTGCATACCGGAACTCTTGTCATTCGCTCCCACGGAGTTGATCCGGCAATCATATCCACCGCGCGTGCAAGCGGCCTGGATGTCGTAGACGCCACCTGTCCCCACGTCAGCAAGGCCCACGAGGCCGCCGAGGAGCTCATGCGAGGCGGCTACCTCGTTATCATCGTCGGTGAGGCAGACCATCCCGAGGTCGAGGGCATTATGGCGCACGCAGGAGGAGACGCGGTGGTGGTCTCCTCGGCGCTGGAACTGCCCGAGCGCTTGGCGTCACGGCGAATCGGCATTGTCGTCCAGACAACGCAGTCGTTGCGCCGTCTCACCGAGGTTGTCGAAGCGGTGCTTCCGCGCGTGAGCGAGCTGCGAGTGTTCAACACCATCTGCTCGGCGACGGGAAAGCGCCAGCAGTCCGCCGAGGAACTGGCAGCTACCGTCGACGTGATGGTCGTGGTCGGCGGTCACAACTCAGGCAATACCACGCGGCTTGCCGAGATATGCGCGGAAGTCAACGCGCGAGTGCATCATGTCGAAACCCCCGACGATCTCAATCCGGAGTGGTTCGCTGGCGCCGAAAGCGTCGGGGTCACGGCCGGCGCCTCCACACCCGACGAGCAGATGAGGGCGGTCATCGTCGCCATCGAATCCATGGGCTGAACCGAGATGCCGGGTCAGAGTCGGTACGGTCAGCACATCCCGATTGCGCAGCCAGGCGGCGTGATTGCGGCACTCGAGCCCGAGGGGCCCGGCGCGCGCGCGGGACTATGCGTGGGAGACATCATTGTGTCGGCCGATGGCCAACTGCTGAGAGACGTCATCGACTGGCAGTGGGCCGCGGATGGCGCGCAGGTCGAGCTGGCGCTTCTGCGCTCCGAGGGCCCGGAACATCACGTGACGATGACTCGTCAGTCAGGCGAGACCTGGGGCATCGCTTTCACCGAGACGGTCTTTGACGGTGTTCGGACTTGTCGCAATCGTTGTGCGTTCTGCTTTATGACCCAGCTGCCCAAGGGCCTTCGTCGGGCGCTCTACCTGCGCGATGATGACTACCGGCTGTCATTTCTGCAGGGCAACTTCGTCACGCTGACAAATCTGAGTGACGGCGACGTCACGCGCATCGCCGAGCAACGCCTTTCTCCGCTTTACGTGTCGCTGCACGCAGTGGATCCAGAGACTCGCGCTCAGCTCGTATGCGCTCATGAGGACCGAGCGCTCGAGCGGTTCGACGAGCTTCTCGGCCACGACATCGACCTGCACGTGCAGATAGTGTTGGTCCCTGGCATCAATGACGGGCCGGTCCTCCAGGAGTCACTGACTTGGCTCGCCGAAAGAGAAGGCGTGCTCAGCGTAGGAATCGTGCCGCTCGGCTTCACCGCTCACCAGCAGCGCTTTGCCAGCTCGTACGGGTCCGACGCGGAGGCGCTCGAAGTGATCGCCGCCGTCGCGCCCTGGCAAGAGGCGATGCGTGCCAGGGATAGCCGCACATGGGTCTACCTTGCCGACGAGTTCTACCTCAACGCCCATCTGGATACGCCGCGGGCTGAGGACTACGACGATTCTCCGCAGTACGAAAACGGCATTGGCATGGTTCGGGACTTTGTCGATGCCATCCGTGCGCAGCGTGAAGAGCTGAAGGCCCTTCTCGCAGGCCTTCCTCCAGGGCTCTCGGTCACCATCGGCACCGGCGAGCTCTTCGCCCCCGTGTTGACACGTGAACTTGCCGCCATAGATCCTGTCGAGAGGGTTACCGTGCTCGGCGTTCACAACAACTTCTTTGGCGGCAATGTCGGCGTGGCTGGTCTTCTGACAACGTCGGATCTCAGGCGTTCGCTAGCCCTCAGCCCTGCGAACGGACTAGTCCTGCTGCCGGACTGTATTGCCAACGCCAACGGCCTCTTGCTCGACGATGTCTCCGTCGCGGACTTGGGTACAGCCCTAGGTAGGGAAGTACGTCTGCTATCCTGTGACGCCGGCGGGCTGCTTTCCGGGCTGCGAGACGTGGCCGACAACCCGCCATCATCCTAAGGAGTGACGCGCCCATGGCGCTACCTATCGTTGCTGTCGTTGGCAGGCCCAACGTGGGCAAGTCAACACTAGTCAACCGCATCACCCAGCAGACCGAGGCCATCGTTCACGAGGCCCGCGGCGTCACGCGTGATCGCAGCTACCATCAGGCGGACTGGAACGGCGTCTACTTCCTGCTGATTGACACTGGAGGCATCGAGGCTGGCGGTATCGATGACTTCCAGACGTCGATTCGCAACCAAGCGCTCATGGCGACTCAAGAGGCCGATGCAATCGTCTTTCTGGTCGACGGCAAGACCGGTCTGACTCCCGACGACGAAGAGGTTGCCCGCATCCTTAAACGCGCGGGCAAGCCGACGTTTCTTGCAGTGAACAAGATGGACACGCCCAACCGCGACGACGAGATTCACGAGTTCTGGGGTCTCGGCCTAGGGCAGCCCTGGCCTGTCTCGGCGACGCACGGGCACGGCACGGGGGACATTCTCGACGAAATCGTCAAGGCGTTGCCTCCCAGCGATCCTCCTCCCGAGGATGGAGCCATCGACATTGCCATCATCGGTCGCCCCAACGCCGGCAAGTCATCGTTGCTGAACAAGATGTCGGGTGTCGATCGCGCAATCGTCTCCGACGTTGCGGGTACGACGCGCGATGCGATCGACATGCTCGTCACGCGCGATGACGCGAAGTATCGGCTTGTCGACACCGCCGGCATTCGTCGCAAGGCGCTCATCGACCAAGATGTCGAGTACTACGGCTTTGTGCGCGCGATGCGCGCAATCGATCGCGCGCAGGTCGCGCTCTTGGTCATTGACTCCACGATCGGACTCACCGACCAAGACCAGCGCGTCGCCAACTTCGCCGCCGAGCGCGGCTGCGCGATGATCATTCTTCTCAACAAGTGGGACGCCCTGGAGACCCAGGAAGAGAAGGACGCGATTGAGACGCGCGTCGAGGAGCGCCTCGGCTTTGTCAGCTACGCTACCGTGCTGCGCATCTCGGCGTTGACCGGCAAGGGCGTCGAGCGCATCTGGAAGGCGATCGATACGGCATTCGCAAACTACTCGCAGGAGATCTCGACCAGCCGCCTGAACAAGTTGCTGACCGAGATGCGCGACTTTGGGCACACCGTGAGCAAGGGCAAGCAGACACTGCGGGTCAACTACGTTACGCAGACCCGAACAGCGCCCCCCGGGTTCACCTTCTTCGCAAACCATCCCGTGCTCGCCGACGACAACTTCCGGCGCTACGTGGAGAATCGAATGCGCGAGGCATTCGATCTGACAGGAACGCCCATCATGTTGAAGTTCCGCAAGAAGGACTGATCTATCGGTGGACTGGCAGTTGGTATTTCGTCTTGTAGCGACCGCGGCTTTTGCCTACCTTCTTGGCGGGATTCCGTGGGCGCTCATCATCGGGAAGCGGTTCTACGGGATCGATCTTCGCACCAAAGGGTCCGGCAACCTCGGTGCGACCAACGTTCTCCGAGTTCTCGGCGCCAAGGCTGCAGCCGCGACATTCGCCCTCGACGTTGCGAAAGGGGCTGCGGCGGTTGGGTTTGCCGTGCTTCTGCTTCCGGCGGCGCAGTTCCCGCTCGCGCAGGAGTGGGGGATGATTGTTGCGACGATGGCGGCTATTCTCGGGCATTCCTACTCGCCCTACATCGCCTTCAAGGGCGGCAAAGGCGTCGCCACGGCTGCCGGGGCGGTTTTGGTTCTGACGCCGTATCCATGGCCGGTCTTGCTGCTCACGTGGCTGCTGGTCATCGTGCTGTTTCGGATTGTCTCTCTCGGTTCGGTGGTCATCGCAGTTGAGTACCCGCTGCTGTGTCTGCTTTTCTATCCCGGCAATTGGCCGATTCTCGGGTTTGCGGTGGTCGCCGCGACGCTGGTCGTATGGCGTCACCGAGCCAACATCGCTCGTATCGTGCGAGGCCAAGAGCCTAGGGTATCCTTCAAGGACCGCGGCAATGCCGCTCGTAGCAAGGGTAGGTCGTGAAGCATGCGAATCTCAGTAATCGGTGCGGGGTCGTGGGGAACCGCGGTGACGTGGCTTCTTGGCGGCAAGGGTCACGACGTGCGTCTGTGGTCGCGTGAGCCCGAGATAGCCGAGGGAATCAATGCCAATCACCAGAATCCGGTCTATCTGCCCGACGTAGTCTTCGCCGATGGCGTCTACGCGACGCCGGACATGGAAGAAGCACTCGTTGGCGCGCAGGCCGTTGTCATGGTCACCCCCTCCATCGGCGTGCGCGAGACCGCCGAGTCCATGAAGCCGTTCCTGGGCGACGCCACACCGGTCGTCATCTTGTCCAAGGGCGTCGAGGGCGGTACCAACATGCTCATGACCGAGGTCCTCGAGGATGTATTTGGCGGGCATGAGCGGGTAGCCGGTCTCTCCGGCCCCAACCATGCCGAGGAGGTCAGCCGCGGGATTCCCTCGGCGACTGTCGTGGCCGCGCACAATCCGGGCGTCGGAGTGCTCTTCCGAGACATCTTCATGACGCGGTTCTTTCGCGTCTACACCAACCCCGACGTGGTGGGCGTTGAGCTCGCAGGTGCGAGCAAGAACGTCGTCGCGATCGGCGCCGGCATCTCCGATGGCCTCGGCTACGGCGACAACACCAAGGCCACTCTGATGACGCGCGGACTCGCCGAGATGAGCCGACTAGGCGGCGCGATGGGCGCTAACCCGCTCACCTACATGGGACTCGCGGGCATGGGCGACCTGATCGCAACGTGCACGTCGCGACACTCGCGCAATCGCAACCTGGGCGAGCTCATCGCCCGCGGCGGCACCATGCAGCAGTTCTACGACGAAACACACATGGTCGCCGAGGGCGCTGTCGCGTGCATAACCGTAGACGAGCTGGGCAAGCGCGAGGGTCTCGAACTCCCCATCACGCAGCAGGTCCGCGCCATCCTCTACGAGGGAATGCCCGTGTCAGGCGCCGAGGAAGCTCTTCTCGGCAGGGAAGCGCAAGACGAGCTGCACGGACTAGGGCTCGTGTCCGACTAGCCACTTCGAGCACACTGGGAGTCACCGTGGACGACGCGATCCTGATTGCCCCCTCCATTCTCTCGGCCGACTTCATGCGGCTGGGAGAGGCGATTGCGCTCATCGAGGACGGTGGTGCCGACCTGATCCATATCGACGTGATGGACGGCCGCTTCGTCCCCAACCTCACCATTGGCCCGCCTGTGATTCAGGCGGTCAAGAAGATAGCGACCAAGCCGCTCGACGTGCACCTCATGATTGACAACGTCGACGCGACCATCGATTGGTACCTGGACGCCGGCGCCGACATGATCACCGTGCACGCCGAGGCGTCGCCGCACCTGCACCGCACGCTGACGCGCATTCGCGAGATGGGCGCGTCGCCGGGCGTGGCTGTGAACCCGGGAACACCAGTGGATAGTCTGGTCGAGGTGCTCGAGATGGTCGATCTCATCGTTGTCATGAGTGTGAATCCCGGGTTCAGTGGGCAGACGTTCATTGAGCGCAGTGTCGAGAAGGTCACCGAGCTTGCGTGGATGTGCGAGCAGCTGGGCGCAAGCCCCATCATCCAGGTGGACGGCGGCATCAACGTCGAGACCGTCGGGCTGGTGGCGGCTGCGGGCGCGCGCTGCTTTGTGGCCGGGAATGCGGTCTATGGGGCGAAGGATCCGGGCGCGGCGATTGCCGAGATACGCGCGGCGGCGCTCGCAGCCATAGCCTGAGGGGGCACGCTAGGGGAGTCCCTAGCCCATCTCCCGAGAAATCGCGATGATTCGGTCCCGGTAGTACGTGGTCATGGTGAACTCGGATCCCAGCTACGATCGCGACGAGGAGTTGGTCGAGCGCATCCGGGGGTTTTCTGATCTCTCGGCGTCCGCTGGGACTGCCTCAAACGCATCGTTGGTCGGCGGGTCTGCAAACGACTGACCCGCGCCACGCCTGCAAAGTTCCGCTTGACTGTGCGAACAGCTGTTCGTATATTCGGGTAGCGGGGCAACACGACCATCGGGGAGGTTGCAGGTGGGGGAAGCCAAGGAACCAGGAGCGGGTCTGGGAGGCGTACTCATCTATCGTGACGCTTCGACGACTCTCCAGGTCCAGCTTGATGGCGACACTGTTTGGCTTTCTCAACGGCAGATAGCGGAGCTCTACCAGACCACGCCGCAGAACATCACGCAACATATCTCGAACACCTACGATGAGGGTGAGCTGCAAGAAGCCGCAACTTGTAAGGATTACTTACAGGTTCAAACGGAAGGGGCACGGCAAGTCGAGCGGTCGGTCCGGCACTACGATCTGTCTGTCATCCTGGCTGTCGGCTATCGAGTGCGCTCGACTCGTGGCACTCAATTCCGTCAATGGGCCACTGCGCGGCTCTCGGAGCTGCTCGTCAAGGGTTTCACCATGGACGACGACCGCATCAAGGCTGGCCGTACCCTCGGCGCCGACTACTTCGACGAACTGCTCGCGCGGATCCGCGACATCCGATCGAGCGAGCGGCTCTTCTACCAGAAGGTCACCGATATCTACTCGACAAGCGTCGACTACGACTCAGGTGCCGAAGCCACTCAGCTGTTCTATCAAACAGTCCAGAACAAGATTCACTGGGCCGCACATGGTCATACCGCAGCGGAGATCATTCACGAGCGTGCAGATGCGAGTCAGCCGAACATGGGCCTGACCTCGTGGAAGAACACGCCCGCGTCGGCAGTTCGGAAGGGCGTCATCGCCGTCGCCAAGAACTACCTCTCGAGAGACGAGTTGGAGGCGCTCAACTTGCTGGTTTCGGCATACCTTGATTTTGCGGAATTGCAGGCGCGCAGCCATCGTCCGATGTACATGGCGGACTGGATCGCCAAGCTCGACGATTTCCTGCGTCTGAGCGAACACGACGTTCTTGAGAACGCCGGTTCGATATCACATGCGCTTGCCCAAGAGCGCGCGAATGCGGAGTACGAACAGTTTCGCGAGCAACAGCGCGCTCTCGAGGCGACCGAGCCGAGCAGTGATTTCGACCGTGCGGTGAGCCGCTTGAAGGAAATGGGCAGCGATTCCGAGTGACCCAGTAGGTACAGTGGCTCTCCTCGGCGCGCACACGCATCGCCGAGACCGCCGAGGACGAGTGGATGCAGAACTGCGAGATCGCCGCCGACGCGTTTTGCGAGGCCAACGGCGACCTCATCCGCGAGTTCGTCTCGGCGGTATGTCGGCAGGGGAGTTCCCCGCCGGCGAAGCGGAGCTGGTGGAGCGCATCCTGCGCATTGTCGGCTAATCCGCTCGGTCGCTGGCCCGAAGATGGACTCCGCACAGGAGTTCAACCGAGGGGGCGATTCCTCCGTGCGCTATACTCCCTTCGTACTTTCTTCAGGGCGGGGTGAGATTCCCCACCGGCGGTGACAGCCCGCGAACCCCGAAAGGGGCCGACCCGGTGTGATTCCGGGGCCGACGGTTAGAGTCCGGATGGAAGAAGGAAGGTCGCTGTCGTTGCGTCTGTTCTCAGACGTGTCACCCGGGGTCTCTGACCCGTATCTCGCGCGTGCTGTCATGCTTGCCGAGCGTGGCCGTGGCTTCACAGCGCCCAATCCGCTGGTCGGGTGTGTAATCGTTGCTGACGGCCGCATTGTCGGCGAGGGCTTCCACCCGCGCGCCGGAGAGCCGCACGCTGAGGTATTCGCCCTGCGTGAGGCGGGGGCTGATGCTCGTGGTGCCGACGTCTACGTCACGCTTGAGCCCTGTAACCATCACGGCAAGACCCCGCCCTGCACGGATGCGCTGATTGCGGCATGCGTCGCACGCGTCGTGATCGGGATGCGCGACCCCAATCCGGGATCGGCTCACGGCGCGACGCGGCTTCGCGAGGCTGGCATTCAGGTCGACTTCGCTCCCGACCCGCAACCCTTTGCGGCCCAGAATGAGGGCTGGCTCAAGCGGATCGCCGTCGGTATCCCGTTCGTAACTGCCAAGATCGCGCTGTCCCTCGACGGCCACGGCGCCTTCCAAGCCGGAACTCGCGCTGCGATCACCGGCTCATCGGGCGCCCAAGTGACCCGCATGCTGCGCTCGGCGTCGGACGCCGTGATGGTGTCGGCGGCAACCGTTGTCGCCGATGATCCAGCCCTGACTGTTCGCGACTCTGAGGGCAATCGAGCCGTACGCCAGCCGCTGCGGGTGGTTCTGGTGCGCGAGACGCTTCCACCCCCAAGCGCCGCGGTCTTCACTGACGGCCTCGCTGAGACCAAGCTCGTCGTCACTGGTACGGGCTCTCATAATCTCGGCGCTACCTACGCAGGCACGGAAGTCGTGCATGCCGAGGGCCCCGAACTTGTCGACGCGCTCCGCGTGCTCGGCGACCTTGGCGTCGACGAGGTGCTGATCGAACCCGGCCCCCGGCTCTTCACGGCGCTGTGGGAAGCTGGAGTTCTCGACCAGCTGGTCACCGTCACGGCCGCAGGATGTGCGGGAGCCGTTGCGCCGCCGCTCTTCTCGGGAGAGTCGGATCGTATCGGCGACGCACTTGTTGGTCGCATGCGGCCGCATGAAGTAGGTATCGTGTCAGACGTGTCGGTCACCGCGTGGCGCCCTGTTGGGCAGCCATGCGAGCAGGAGAGAGGGAACGAGAGCTCATGTTCACAGGACTGATCGAAACGCAGGGAATCGTCACGCAGGTGGAACGTGCGAACGGAGGCGCTCGGCTTCAGGTGTACGCGCCGGAGTTCGGCCGAGACATGGCGCTGGGGGATTCGATCGCCGTGGACGGCGCCTGCCTCACCGTTGCGCAGTTCCAGCGGGGAGCGTTCGTGACAGACGTCAGCGAGGAGACTCTTGGCAAGACGACGCTCGGCGACCTCAGGCAAGGCGGCAAGGTTAACCTCGAGCGCGCGCTACGGCTTTCCGACCGGCTCGGCGGGCACATGGTCACCGGGCACGTCGAGGGGATTGGCAAGCTCCTGCTTCGGCACTCCTCGGGCAACTCGACGATCTACCAGTTCCAAGTGCCATTCGCGCTCATGGAATTCCTTGTCCCCAAGGGCTCAATCGCCATCGACGGAATCTCGCTCACGGTCGCGCAGATTCGGGGCGAGAGCTTCGCGGCGGCAGTCGTTCCGCATACTGAGGAGATCACGACGCTCAAAGAGAAGCCAATTGGCGCTGCGGTCAACGTCGAGGTCGACATGATGGCCAAGTACGTCAAGCGTTTCGTCGATCTGTACGCCGGTGGCGCCGAGTCATCGTTTGACCCCAAGCGTCGCGGTCTAGGCGACATGCTTCGCGACTTCGCGGACGGGAAGTGAGTACCGTGAATGCAGGTGGCGCACACCCGCCGTTCTCGGCGATAGAAGAGGGGATTGCCGAGCTGGCGGCCGGCAGAATGCTCATCGTGGTCGATGACGAGGACCGCGAGAACGAAGGCGACCTGGTCATGGCCGCTGAGAAGGTCACGCCCGATGCCGTCAACTTCATGGCGCGTTACGGGCGCGGGCTGATCTGCATGCCGCTGACCGGCAGCCGCATGGACGCGCTCGGAATCCCTCCCATGGCCGACGAGAACACCTCCGAGCAGGGCACGGCGTTTCACTGCTCGATCGGCGCCAAGGGCAAGATCACCACGGGCATCTCGGCCAGTGACCGGGCGGTGACGATTACGACGGCGATCTCAGAAGACACGCGGCCCGAGGATATCTCGATGCCAGGGCACGTGTTTCCGCTGCGTGCGCGCCCGGGTGGCGTGCTTGAGCGCGCAGGCCATACGGAGGCGGCCGTCGATCTGGCGCGGCTCGCGGGCTTTGCCCCCGCCGGTGTCATCTGCGAGATCATGAACGACGACGGCACGATGGCACGCCGGCCCGAGCTCGAGGCCTTCTCGGCTGCGCACGGGCTCAAGATGATCACGGTTGCTGACCTGATTCGGTATCGGAGACGCACCGAGCGGCTGGTCGTGCAGGAGTCAAAGGTCAAGCTGCCGACCCGTTTTGGCGAGTTCGTGGGCTATGGATTCCGGAGCCTTGTGGATGATCGCACTCACATGGCGCTGGTTGTCGGAGAGGTTTCCGGCGAGGAGAACGTGCTCGTGCGCGTGCACTCCGAGTGCCTGACCGGCGACGTCTTCCACTCGCTGCGATGTGATTGCGGCGCTCAGCTCGAGGAAGCGATGCGCCGCGTACAGGCTGAGGGCCGCGGAGTCGTCCTCTACATCGTCGGGCACGAGGGGCGCGGAATCGGCCTGGCAAACAAGCTCAAGGCATACGAGCTGCAGGAACAGGGTGCCGACACCGTGGAGGCCAACGAGGCACTTGGCTTTCCCGCCGATCTGCGCGACTACGGCATCGGTGCGCAGATTCTCTGCGACCTGGGGCTGCGCTCATTGCGTCTGATGACCAACAATCCACGCAAGATCGTCGGACTCGAGGGCTACGGCCTCAAGATCACCGAGCAGGTACCACTCGAAGTCGAATCTTGCGACACGAACATTCGCTACCTACAGACCAAGAAGGACAAGATGTCGCACACGCTCATCCTGGGCGAGGTCGCGGCACACGAGAAAGGAGTTTCTTAAGATGAGCACCTACGAAGGAAACCTGATTGCGACCGGCGAGAAGTTCGGCATCGTGGTAGCCCGCTTCAACGATCTGTTGTCGAGCAGGCTGCTATCCGGAGCCAAGGATGCCCTGATCCGGCACGGAGCGGTCGAGTCTGACATCGACGTGGCCTGGGTCCCCGGAGCATTCGAGATTCCGCTGGTTGCGAGCAAGCTCGCCGCATCCGGTCGCTATGACGCCATCATCGCGCTGGGCGTCGTCATCCGCGGTGGCACGCCTCACTTCGAGTACGTGTCGTCCGAGGTCAGCAAAGGCGTGGCGAAGGTCACGATGGACACCGGCGTTCCCGTCATGTTTGGCGTGATCACCGCCGACACAATCGATCAAGCCGTGGAGCGCTCCGGCACCAAGGCTGGTAACAAGGGGTGGGAGGCCGCAGAGGCCGCCATCGAGATGGCCAATCTGGTCAAAGCGATGGGCTGAGCAGGCCTTTTCCGCCGCAACACTCTCAAGAATCAGCAGAGGCCCGGTCGCCGGATGGCGGTCGGGCCTCGCTTTGGGTTCAGTGGGTTCTGGCCATCCTGTGGCTGTCAACCATGGACCCTGTTCCCCGTACAGGGTCGCCTCCAAGGAGGCGGGGAGCCATCGTATTCGATGCGCGCTGAGCCCACAACCGAACACCCGCTCGATTTGATAAGTGGGCCGATTGAGGGCCTCGGCGGTAGGGCGGCAGGCCCAGGCGGCAGGAGGACGGAGACGAATGCATTCCTCCGATACGATCATCGCTTGTCGCGGGTTGACATCGCGCCATCACGAGGTATTATCCAATCATTACCGAAACGGTAGGGATTGAACGACTCTTCAGAGCGAGGCGAGTATGCGGCTGACAGCAAAGAGCGAATACGGTGTGCTCGCGGTCATCGATTTGGCGTGCACTTACGGTTCTGGCCCAGTCAGTGCTCGCCAGATTGCCGAGCGCCGAGGGATCCCACCACGCTTTCTCGAGCAGCTGTTCGTTTCCTTGAGACGTGCAGGCATCGTCACCGCGGTGCGAGGTGCACGAGGTGGATTCACCCTGACTCGCCCTCCCGCACAGATCACGGTTCTGGATGTTGTCGAGGCGCTCGAGGGCCCACTGCAATCCAGCGTGTGCGATCAGGAGCGCGAGAGCGGATGCGGCAAGAGCGCATCGTGCGCGGCCGCTCCGGTATGGGCGCGGGCCACACACGCCCTGCGCGACGTCTTCGCGGGTACGACGCTCGAATCGCTGGCCGGTACACAGGGCACATTCGATCGGCGCGACAGCGCCTCAATCATCTAGGGGAGATGCCTTCCATGGACACCATCTATTTCGACTACGCAGCGACCACCCCAGCCGATCCCCGCGTCGTCGACGCCATGCTTCCGTTCTTCACCGAGCGTTTTGGTAACGCCAACTCGCTCTATGCGCTGGGCCGCGACGCCTATCGTGCCGTTGAGGCGGCTCGGGAGTCAGTGGCTGCCGGTATTGGCGCCGAGAATCCCAACGAAGTCATCTTTACCAGTGGCGGAACCGAGTCCGACAACACCGCGCTCATCAGTCTGCTCACCCGCATCGCGCCAGAGGGCGGCGCACACCTGATCGTCTCGTCGTTTGAGCATCACGCCATCCTCGAGCCGGCCGAATTCCTCTCCAAGAACGGGCACGAGCTCACGCTGCTCAAGCCACGCAAGGACGGTCACATCCACCCGGATGACCTGCGCGCCGCGATGCAGCCCAACACCAAGCTCGTCTCGGTGATGCACGGCAATAACGAGATCGGCACCATCAACCCGATCGCCGAACTCGCGGCAATCGCCCACGAGGGTGGCGCACTGATGCACACTGACGCGGCGCAGACGCTGGGCAAGATTCCCTTCGACGTCACTGCCTTAGGGGTCGACGTCGCATCGTTTTCCAGCCACAAAATCTACGGCCCCAAAGGCTTCGGCGCTCTGTACCTCAAGAAACGCACTCCGTTCGCACCGCTCATGCGCGGTGGCGGCCAAGAGTCCAAGAAGCGCTCCGGCACTCAGAACACACCCGGCGCTGTCGGTTTCGCCAGGGCCCTCGAGATCATGCTCGCCGAGCAGGACACCGAGATTCCGCGCCTGACCGCTCTGCGCGACAAGGTCATCAACGGCGTCATTTCTACGCTGGAAAACACGCAGGTGACCGCGCCCGGCGACCCGCGACTGCCCCACATCGCCTCGCTCCTGATCAATGGCGTCGAAGGCGAAGCTATGCTTCTGCAGCTCGACAACAAGAACATCGCGGTCTCGACGGGTTCGGCGTGCTCCTCTGGGTCGCTGGAGCCGAGCCACGTGCTGCTTTCCCTCGGCATTCGTCCCGAGATAGCGCACGGCTCGCTGCGAATCTCGCTCGGCAGATTCACCAAGGAATCCGACATCGACTACTTCCTCGAGGTCTTTCCTCCTATCGTCGAGCGTCTCAGGTCAATGTCGCCGGTCTATGAGCGGATGTTCGGCTCCAAGTAGTCATAGCCCTCACGTCATAAGGAGAGTTCGCGTGCTGTACTCCGACAAGGTCATGGATCACTTCAACAACCCGCGTAACGTGGGCGTCATCGAAGATGCCGATGGTGTAGGCGAGGTGGGCAATCCCGTCTGCGGCGACATCATGAAGATCACGTTCAAGCTCGACGATACCGAGCACATCGACGACATCAAGTTCCAAACGCTCGGCTGCGGTGCCGCTATCGCCACCTCGTCCATCGTCACCGAGATGGCCAAGGGCATGACGCTTGAGGAGGCCGCCGGCATCTCAAAGCAGCAGGTCGCCGATGAGCTCGGAGGATTGCCGCCCGCCAAGATGCACTGCTCGGTGCTGGCGACCGATGGACTCAAGGTCGCCGTTGACGACTACCTGGTCAAGCACGGCCGCGAGCCCATCGCCGGCGAGGTCAAGTCCGCCGACCCCAACTTCGACCCCCACGCCGACGAGGATCACCACCACGACGACGACGAGTAGCCAGCGATGTTGCGCTCAGCTTCTGCGACACGATTGGAGCTGAGCTAGCGTGGCACGCGTCTTCGTGGCGATGAGCGGCGGAGTCGACTCAAGCGTTGCCGCAGCTCTGCTCCTGGAGCAGGGACACGACGTCACCGGCGTCACGATGCAGCTTTGGCCGTCGGGGGACGCGGAGGGCAGCTGCTGCTCGGTCAGCGCGGTTCGGGATGCTCGGCGAGTCTGCGATCTTCTTGGCATCGCTCACTACACGCTGAACTTCCGTGAGGCGTTTGAGTCCCATGTGGTCGATGCGTTTGCTCGCGACTACGCACAAGGTCGCACGCCCAACCCGTGCATCGTTTGCAACGACCGCCTCAAGTTCTCAGACCTTCTCGCGCGAGTCTCCGCGCAAGGCGCCGACTACCTCGCCACCGGTCATTACGCCCGAGTCGTGCGCGACGGCGCGAATGCGCCGTGGTTGGCACGCGGAGTCGATCCGGCCAAGGACCAGTCCTACTTCCTCTACCGCCTCACACCGACCCAGCTCGACCACATCCTATTCCCGGTTGGGGAGCTCGACAAGCCTGCAGTCCGAGCAATCGCTCAGCGTCTCGGACTCCACGTCGCCGAGAAACCCGACAGCCAGGAGGTGTGCTTTGCCTCGGCAGGCCAGCACGCGCCGGTGGTAGCCGAGCGACATCCCGAGGCGCTGGTCCCCGGCGACATCGTTAACAAGTCGGGCGACGTCTTGGGCCGCCACTCTGGAATCGCCAACTACACCGTGGGGCAGCGCAAGGGCCTTGGCATCGCGGCGCCACAGCCGCTCTACGTCATCGCCGTGGATGCGCACAACAACCAGATCGTCGTGGGTGAGCGCGAGGATCTCGCCGTCACTCGCGTCGAGGCCGACGATGTCGTCTGGCGCGGAGCAGCCAAAGAGCCCGTCGAGGCGATGGTTCGCTACCGCATGGATCCGTGCACCGCACACGTTGTGGTGTCGGATGGTGAACTGGACGTCCAGTTTGAGCAGCCACTCTTTGGCGTGGCGCCGGGTCAGGCTGTCGTATGCTATCGAGGCGACGTGGTCATCGGTGGAGGGACAGTTACGTGCGCGAGTTGATCGACTGCCACATTCACACGCAACGTTGCGGCCACGCCGTCGGGACGGTCGAGGACTACGTCCGGGTAGCAGTCGAGCGCGGACTTGTCGGCATGGCTCTCACGGAGCACCTGCCTATGCCCGAGGGGATGGACCCTCAAAGCGAGGTCTCGATGCCAGCGTGCGATCTGGAAGACTATCTGGTCGAAGTCGACCTGACTCGGGATCGCTATCCGCAGATCGAGATCATCACCGGTGTCGAGGCGGACTATCTTCCGGAGCGGATGGATGAGGTTCGTTCGACGATCAAGGACGCGACCCAGCGTTCGGACGGCGCGACTGTGGTACTGGGCAGCGTGCATCTGCTCGCAGGATGGGCGTTTGACGATCCGCGCACCGTCGAGTCCTGGGAGTCGCGCTCCGTTGAACAGGCATGGGAAGAGTACTTTGCAACGTGGTGTGACGCATGCCGAACAGGCCTTTTTGACGTCATGGCGCATCCGGATCTCGTCAAGAAGTTTGGCCACGTGCCCTCGACTGATACACGAGAGTTCTACGCCGAGGCCGCCCGCGTCGCCGCCCAAACCGGGGTTCTCATCGAGGTGTCAACGGCGGGTCTGCGAAAGCCGGTGGGGGAGTTGTATCCGGGTCCGGAACTCCTGCGCGCCTTCTTCAGCGCAGGCGTAGTGGCGACCGTCGGCTCCGACGCGCATGCTCCGCAGGAAGTCGGCATGCAGATCGAACTCGCCTACGAGGCCATGTCGGCCGCAGGCTACCGAGCCGCCGCATTTCCCGATGGTGTTGGAGGTTGGAGGTCGATACCGCTATGAGCCGTGTCACCGTTGGCGACATTGAGCGCTCCGTTGCACGAGCGTTTCCACCCGAGTGGGCCGAGGAGTGGGATCGCACAGGATTGCTCGCAGGCGACCCCGAGCGCGAGGTCACGGGTGTGATGCTGGCCCTCGATCCCACCAAGCAGGCCATCTCTGCGGCGGCTGACCGAGGCTGCAACGTGCTCGCCACACATCACCCCGCGTTTCTCAAGGCGCCGGAGTGGCTGACGCCTGGTCGCGGCGCCGCCGGAGTGGTCTTCTCGGCGATGGATGCCGGCGTGGCACTGATCAACGCGCACACCAATCTCGACCGCGCACCCGCAGCGGGTCTGCTCTTGGCCGCGGCGCTTGGGCTCGAGCCGCTGAAGGCGATCGAGCGATCCGGCATGCCGATGACGCTAGTGACGGTGTTTGTGCCAGCGCCATCCGCCGACGCGGTGGTCAAGGCCATGACCGGAGCCGGAGCTGGTCGGGTGGGCGAGTACGAACGCTGCAGCTTCGTTTCCCCCGAAGGTCGTGCGTCGTTCACGCCGCCAGCGCACGGGCAGCCATTCGTGGGCGAACCCGGTACGCCGTCCTCAGCAAGCGAGGTTCGGGTGGAGATGGTCGCGCCGCGTAACCGCGCTCGGGGAGTCATGGCGGCCGCGCGCGCCGCACACCCGTACGAGGAGCCACTCGTCGTCGCGGCCGACGTCGAGATAGCACGCTCCAGCGCTCGCATGGGAATGCTGTGCGCTGCGCCCGATGACTTGACGCTTCGAGGTCTCGCAGTACTTGCCCAGGAGGCCTTCCACATGACACCGGTGGTCTGGGGTGACCCGGAGACAGTGTTGTCGCGGGTGGCTACGGCGACCGGCTCGGCTGGTTCGCTCATCGGCGACGTGATGGCGTCGGGTGCGCAGGCGCTCGTTGCCGGCGAGGTGCGCTATCATGACGCACTGGACGCCGCCGACAACGGGCTTGCGATCCTAGAGCTCAGCCACGACGTTTCCGAGTGGCCGCTCGTGGGCCTTCTTGCGGACGCCATTCGTTTGACCCCCGGGCTCGATCCGGGTGACGTGCACGTTCTCCCCGCTGTCGCGGGCTGGTGGACACCGTAGAGGAGACCGTATGAACGAGGCAGCATCGCTGCTAGAGCTTCAGAGGCTCGATCTTGATATTGCGCACGGAAAGAAGCGCTTGGGCGAGCTGCCCGAGAAGCAGGCGATCCTTGAGATCCGCCACAAACTGCGCGATGTCTCTGCACTCCAGCACAAGGCCGGGGTACTTGTCGGCAAGCTGGGTTCCGACCTCAAGGCGCATCAAGACGAGATCGACACTCTCACCGCCAAGATCGATGCCGAGCAGGCCAAGGTTATGTCGACGACCGACCACCGACAGATCACATCGCTCACGCGCGAGATGGACGGACTGCGTCGTCGCCGAGACAAGCTCGAAATGGAGTCGCTGGGGCTGATGGATCGCATCGAAAAGGCGACCGCCCAAACAGTTACGATCGACGCGGCAATCGAGACACTCACCGAGCGAGA
>Ga0194044_10000248_pt1 | contig 25766 bp, 18 predicted proteins | sample JunL4417m_MetaG_FD_155460 | JGI IMG/M metagenome (GOLD analysis project Ga0194044, IMG submission 155460) | Anoxic zone freshwater microbial communities from boreal shield lake in IISD Experimental Lakes Area, Ontario, Canada - Jun2016-L442-17m | ecosystem: Environmental > Aquatic > Freshwater...
CGTCTCGCCGGCACCTAGGCCCGCCGCGTACACTGAGATGGTTGCCCCCGTCGAGATGTGGTTCGGTGAGTACCGTGTTGGCGTCAAGGCTGGCTCCAACACGCATGCGCAGTTCCGGAAGTACGCTGACGCACTGCTAGCTGATCTTAAAGCCGCAGGAGAACGCACCCGATAGGCAGATAGCGCGTCGTGGGGTGGTACCGTTTACGTAGGAGTCCCTTGCTGCATTCGGGTCGAGAACGCGGCTTTAGCTCTTCCGGAGAGGTTGCACGTGGCAGAGGCAGGACAGAGGCTCGGCCAGCTCCTAATGCGCGCCGGAATTATCTCCGAGGCGGAACTCAACGATGCCCTGGAGATTCATTGGGCCGCCGGGAACCCGATTGGCCGCGTTCTGGTCGATCTTGGCTACGCCACCCACGGTGACATTCTCTCGGTCATGGCCAAGCAGATCGGCATCGAGTACGTCGATTTTGGCGAGCGTCATCCTCAGCCCGAGGCAGTCGCATTGGTCGCGCGGGATATGGCGACACGCTACACGCTCATGCCTGTCGAGGTGCTCGACGGCGTGCTGCTGGTTGCGATGGCAGACCCTCAGAACGTCCTGGCCCTCGATGACCTACGCATTCTCACAGGCCACGACATCAAGCCGGCTATCTCGACCAAGGACGATATCCTCGCTGCAATCGAGGAGTTCTACAAGATCGCCGAGCACTCCGCAGAAGAATTGTTCTTGGGCACCGAGGATATCTCGGATGAGGAACTGGACTCGCTCACCGGTGTCGAAACCGAGGCCCCGGCGGTCAAGCTCGTCAATTACATCATCCAAAAGGCGGTCGCCGACCGTGCCTCCGACATCCACATCGAGCCACAGGAGCATGACCTGCGTGTGCGGTTCCGGGTGGATGGCGTCCTCCACGAGGCGATGCCGCCAGCCCCCAAAGCCATCCAAACATCGATCATCTCGCGGTTCAAGATCATGGCCGACATGGACATCGCCGAGTCGCGCAAGCCGCAAGACGGCCACTGTGCGGTCGTTGTCGCGGGTCACAAGGTGGACTTCCGTGTCTCCACGCTTCCGACCGTCTATGGCGAGCGTGTCGTCCTGAGAATCCTGCGCAAAGACTCGATCTTGCTGCGCCTATCCGACCTGGGCTTTCTGCCCGATTCGCTTGCCCGGTTTGAGGGCTCGTTCACCAAGCCGTACGGCGCGATCCTAGTGACCGGTCCAACGGGCTCAGGCAAGTCGACTTCGCTCTACGCAGCCGTCAACGTGCTCAACGATCCCGGGCGCCACATCATCACCGCCGAGGATCCCGTCGAGTACCGTTTGCCGGGCGTGAACCAGTGCCAGATCAACCAGCGGGCCGGCCTCACCTTTGCGCGTGCGCTGCGCTCGTTCTTGCGATGCTCGCCAGATGTCATCCTTGTGGGCGAGATTCGTGATCAGGAGACCGCTCAGATCGCCATCGAATCGGCGCTGACTGGCCACTTGGTGCTCTCGACGCTGCACACAAACGACGCTGCCGGCGCGATTACCCGTTTGACCGAGATGGGCGTCGAGCCCTTCCTTGTGTCGTCGGCAGTGGACTGCGTCTTGGGGCAACGCCTCGCGCGCAAGCTATGCCCAGACTGCAAGCAGGAGTGGACGCCTCGGCCCGAAGTGCTCATCGACGCGGGCTACTCTGCCGATAACCTTCCCGAGGTCGTGTACCGCGTCGTCGGTTGCCGCAAGTGCGGTGGAACGGGATATCGCGGTCGGATTGGTGTGCATGAGGTGCTCTTGATGTCGGAGGAGATTAGCCGACTTTGCGTCGAGGAGGCGCCCGCCGAGCACATACGACAGGTTGCTATCGAGCAGGGTATGCTGACTTTAAGACAAGATGGCCTTGAGAAGGTGCGGATGGGACAGACTTCTATCGAGGAAGTCGTGCGCGTTATCGTTTAGGAATACTGGCGAGAGTCCGTCGAGTTACGGGGAGTCAGAGTATGTCTACATACAACTACGCGGTTCGCGACAAGGCGGGCAAAGTCGTCAAGGGCAAACTCGACGGCGATAGCAAGGAGGCCGTTCAGGCCAAGCTCGCGCAAATGGGCTACATCATCCTTGAGCTGAATCAACAGGGCGGTCTCTCAGGACTCGGTTCCATTTCGTTTGGCACTGGAATCAAGCCAAAGGACATTACGATCTTTGCGCGCCAGTTCTCCACGATGATCAATGCGGGACTGTCGCTCACCAAGTGCCTCTCGATCTTGTCGGCGCAAACTGAGAGTGCCGGTTTGCGCACGGTGATTACTCAGATTGGGAAGGACGTCGAGGCTGGCCAGTCGCTTTCCGACGCTCTTGCGAAGCACCCAAAGGTATTCCCTCCTATCTTCGTGAATATGGTGCGCGCGGGTGAGACCGGCGGTGTGCTCGACGAGGTCCTCAACCGCGTAGCCGATCACTTTGAGGCCGAGCAAAAGCTCAAGGGCAAGATCAAGTCGGCCATGACCTACCCAATTGCCATGGGCGGACTGGTCCTCGTGGTTCTCGCCGCGATGATGATTTTTGTCGTCCCGACGTTTGAGAAGATGTTCGCGGATATGGGCGGCAAGTTGCCCTTCATTACGCAGATGCTCGTAGACATCTCCCACTTCGTCGCAGGTTGGGGTGGACTGGTTCTTCTACTATCCGTCGTTGGTGTGATCGCGCTTTTCAAGTGGTGGTCCAAGGGCCCTGGTATGACGATTTGGGACGGGGCCAAGCTCAGCATGCCGGTGTTCGGACCCATGATTCGCAAAATCGCACTTGCCAAGTTCACGCGGACGTTCGGGACTCTGGTTTCCGCAGGTGTGCCAATTCTCTCAGCGCTCGACATTGTCGCTGACACTGCGGGCAACGAAGTTGTTGCAAATGCGGTCAAGAAGGCTCGCTCGGCAATCAAGGAAGGCGAGACCATCGCCAAGCCGCTCTCCGAGTCCAAGGTGTTTCCTTCGATGCTCGTGCAGATGATCGCGGTTGGAGAAGAGACCGGCGCGCTGGACACCATGCTCAACAAGATTGCAGACTTCTACGATGAGGAGGTCGCGGTGGCAGTCGATGGGCTCACTTCGCTCATTGAACCGCTCATGATGGCGTCTCTTGGTGTCATTGTCGGCGGCATGGTCATCGCGCTTTATCTCCCGATGTTCACGATTATTACGCTCGTTAAGTGATGCCTGAACAGTTTCCAAGAAAGCGCTCAAGTCTGATTTGGGGTATACCGATGGTTAGGTATAAGTAGCAGAGGGGCAAACGGCCCCTCTCACGTTCCCCTAACGGGGGAGAGGAGGTGCGAGGTCATGAAGATGTTCCGTAAGGACGAGGGCTTCACCCTCGTGGAACTCATGGTTGTCGTACTTATTATCGGTATTCTTGTCGCTATCGCTATTCCTGTTTTCAACGCTGCAAAGGCAAATGCTCAGAAGAAGTCCTGTTATGCGAACATGCGCACGGTTGCAGGTGCGTACCAGACGTGGCTTGCGGATCAGGAGGGGACCTTCACTCTTCCGACCAGCTGGGCCACTCTGACAGCCGCCCTGACTCCGACCTTCATCAAGAGCACTCCCGCGGAGCCAACCGGAGGCACGTACACTGCGGCCTTCTCAGGTATCCCGGCCGACATTGCACTTATCTCGTGCAGCGTCGCGACGCACCCGGACGACTTCTAGGCAATTCGCTACAACGCAATCTCGAAGCCGGTGGGAGAATTTGCCCGCCGGCTTCGTGCGTGGCCGGACGTCGGTTCGGCATGAAGGCGACAGCAACGGGCTGGCATGTGAGGCTAGCCCCGAGGCTGTGGGAGAATAGTGGTGCGTGCGCTTTGCTTGTTGAAGAATTGCAGACGGAGGATTCGTGATTGTACCTGCCTGGTTTGGCCTCGGCGCTCTCTTTCTGTTTGGTCTGGCGTTGGGGTCGTTTGCCAACGTCGCTATATGGCGATTCCCACGCGGAGAATCTCTGTCGTTCCCCGGATCGCACTGTCCCGTGTGCGCGGCTCCCATTTCATGGCGTGACAACATCCCGGTCGTGTCTTGGCTCTTGCTTCACGGTCGGTGTCGGTCGTGCGACGCATCTATCTCGATCCGGTATCCCGTTGTGGAGCTGCTCTCGGCCGCGCTTTGGGTCCTTGCGGGTGTGCTCTTTGGCGCGTCACTTCAGACGGTGTTCGGTGTCTTCTTCTTCTATCTGCTCCTGATTCTCTCGTTCATCGACCTTGACCTGAGACGTCTGCCCAACGGGCTGGTTGGGTTGCTGTTTGGAGTCGGAGTGGTCGGAGTGTTGGTCTCGCAATTCACGAAGTTCGTGGCGCTGCCCCTGCTGCCCATGGGCTCTGGGTTGCTGGGTACGCCGGTCGTCTTCGCAGGGGTCGGCGCACTGTCAGCATCAGGGGTCATGTTTGCGATTGCGCTCGGCTACGAACGACTGAGGAACGTCCAAGGATTGGGCATGGGGGACATTAAGCTTCTCGCCGTCATGGGCCTCTACTTGGGACCATACGCTCTGCTTGCCCTCTTCTTGGCCACCATCCTCGGCGCTGTGTATGGCGTCTGGAGCACGCGAAACAAGGGCGTTGCCTTGGGTGAAGGGACGATGCCCTTTGGCCCGTTCCTGGCCGCAGCTTCGATAGTGATAGCCGCGTTCGGTCCGGGCGTCTGGAATTGGTACTTATCGCTGCTCACATAGTGTAATCTGTGATCGGACTCACAGTCGCGGTCTTGGGGAGCTTCATGTGCTGGTGTTGTCATGCCGATACTGAGTATTGGGTGTTGGGCAAGGTTGACACCCGAACTTGTGGTACTATCCGCCACAGGAGCATCGCAGCAGTATATGACGTAGCCTTTATGCAGCAGTAATCGAGGGAGGACGCGTTGGCTCCTGTTTACTTTGGCGCAGTTCCGCCGCCTATCGGTCTGGACATCGGAACCGATTTTGTTCGCGCGGCCCAGATCAAGCCCTCCGGTTCCGGCAATACCCTTGTCGCATACGGGGCTGTCGGTGTGCCTTTTGGCGCCGTTGTCGAGGGCGAAATCGTGGATCCTGCGGCAGTCTCCGGCGCCATCAAGGAGCTTTGGAAGCGCACGGGCCTTCACGTTAAGGACGTTGCCATCGGTGTGTCCAATCAAAAGGTCGTCGTCAGACTCATCGACCTGCCCTTCATGGAGCGCGACGAACTTGCTGGCGCGATCCAGTATCAGGCCCAAGACTACATTCCGATTCCGGTAGAAGAGGCGATTCTCGACTTCCAGATCATCGGTGACTACATGACCCCCTCCGACGAGCACATGATGGAGGTACTTCTCGTAGCCGCCCAGCGCGACATGATTGCAAGCGCGGTGTCTGCAGTTGAGGGCGCTGGGCTGAAGATGGCACAGGTAGATGTGACCGCTTTCGCGCTCGTGCGATCGCTGCTCGGCGTGAGTACCGGCTGGCTATCCGATGATGTGGACGTTGGCGAGGCGTTGGGTATCGTCCACATCGGCTCAGGGTTGACCAACATCGTGGTTGTCGAGCGGGGTATTCCGCGCTTCACACGCGTATCGTCGATGGCGGGCAACCAGTTTACGCAGGCCGTCTCCAACGTCATGAACCTCACGTTCGATGAGGCTGAGCAGCTCAAGAATCGAGCTGGACTGCCCGACTTCGATGCGCCGCAGACCGCGCCAGTTGACGCTGAAGAGCAGTCGATTCGTGTCGCGCAGGAGGCACTTGAGCGTGAAACCAACAAGTTCATTGCCGAGGTCCGACGTTCTTTTGACTACTACCTCACTCAGGCCACGCAAGTTCGCACCATCAAGCGCGTGTATTTGACCGGTACGGGTTCTGAGCTTCGCAACCTTTCCAGTTACTTGGAGAAGGGCCTTCAGACGCAGGTGGTGCTCGGTGATGCGCTTGCTCAGATCACTGCCTCCGGAGCCGCGGAGCAGGCAGTTGCTGCCGATAGAATGGGTTCGGCCGCAGCAATCGGGCTCGCCTTGGGGGGTGTCTCGTAGCCATGGTGAGGATCAACCTGCTTCCACCTGAGGTACTCGAGCGCCGCCGCTACGAGAAGTGGTACGGACCTGTCTTCATCGTATTTGCTGCTCTACTTGCCGTCGTTCTCATCGTCTACGGATTCTTCTGGTTCGGTAGTTCGCAGCAGAATGGTGACCTCCAACTCCTTCAGGAGCAGTCACAGAAGGTCGAGGCTCAGGCTGAGGCATTTGGCGTGTTCCAGCAAAAGGAACAGGATCTAGCCGATCGGCAGTCCATAGCAACTAGAGCGCTTGCCGGGAGAATCGACATGGGCCGCGTGAGTGAAGAAGTGTCGCTTGTCCTGCCGGACGAGGTTTGGCTCGGGCAGATGGGCATCACCCAGGCCGACGGGCTCACACTCGATGGATTCACTCCCTACTCGCCGAGCCATTCAATGGACGTGAGCTACAAGTCGGTGGCCAAGACCTTGGTGCGCCTTAATGAGCTCGACGATGTTTCTGACGTGTGGCTTACTAAGGCAGCGAACGCACCCTTCAGTGGGTTTGTTGCTGTCGTGGGACAGACACCACTTCCGGCGCCTGTGGTCAGCTTCTCGGTCAAGGGCAAGGTCACCCCATCCGCGGTAGATGTCAGCGGTGGGAAGTAGGTGAGGCGACGATGAAGATCGGTCCACGCGAACAACTCATTCTAGTGATTGTGGGCCTCTTTGTGGTCCTTGCCGCAATTGCGGCATTGCTCGTGTGGCCGCAGTACCAGAAGCAGAGGTTGCTTGATGGCCAGATTGCGTCGGCCGAGCAGAGGCTTAGCGCTTCTCGGGCACTTCTCAGCCAGCGTCAGGAGATCAAGAATCGCACGTCAGCGACTAGTGCGCAGTGGCTGGAACTTGCGAGTCTGGTTCCCGAGAACCCGGACCTGCCATCTCTCATCATCGATCTGCAAGATGCAGCATTCGCCTCGGGGGTACAGATATTTGACATTACTCCTGCCGAACCCACGGTAGCTGCTGACTACGTGACCATCCCGTTGGACATAAGTATTCGGGGGACTTGGGCCGACACCGTCGACTTCACCAAGAGCGTCGTTAAACTCAATCGCGGGTTGCGCGAGGAGAGTTTCTCAGCAAAACTCGCTGGTGTTGATGCTGGCGACCCTACCCTGCCCCACTACTCAGTCGAGACGGTTATCAAGCTGCAGGCCTATACGATTCCAGCGTCTTCTGGTGCCACAACCGCTCCGCCTGCGGCGCCGGCACCGGCGACGCCATAGATGAGGACGGGGAGACGTGACTGATGTAACCAATGCACCGGTCCAGCCGCCCGATGACGGGGGCTTACTCGCGCCGCAGTCAACTGGCACTGCAGGGTTCTTGGCGACGACTAGCGGCAAGGTCGTCGCTGGCGCGGTGGCGCTGCTCATCCTCGTGATTCTCGCCGGCGCCATCGTCCTCATGTTCGCCTCGGGCGGCGTCACGGGCTTGCTCAACTCGGGCAACGCGACCATCACGTCGACTACGACTAAGTCATCCGCCGGCGCAGCTGCTCCTGTCGACGCGGCTCCCGTCGTCAATCCCTCGGAAAAGCCGCTCCAGACAACCTTCACATTCAGAAACGTCTTCGCTCCCACCATCAAGCCTGTGATCAAGATCGTGGAAGTGATCCCAACGGCCGCAACCCCGGAACCGACCACCCCCTCCACAATCGTGACCTCTCCAACAGTAACGCCGGTGACTACCACCCTGACGCTGAATTCAATTGTCCTCGTGGGCGATGCGTACAAGGGCAACTTCACCTGGAATGGTGTGACGTATACCGCGGGTAACGGTGAGACTATCGGCAGTTCGCCATGGAAGGTGATCGAAGTCTCGGTCCCGGAATTGGGAACGGTATCGATGCTCTACGGAGACGCCCAGCAGACCATCATTGTCGGCGAGAGCATCACTAAGTAGTCCGAGCTGTCCCGGAGGGTGGCCCCTCATTTTCCACAGCGGGATTCTCTTCCCGCCCGTGCCAAAGGACCCCCGCAGATGCGCTACACGACAGCTGGCGAATCACATGGCAGAGCGCTCGTTGCCCTCGTAACGGGAGTTCCGTTCGGTCTGCTTGTTGACATCGAACTCATCAACGCCGACCTCGCTCGCCGACAGCTTGGATATGGCCGGGGTGGGCGCATGGCCATTGAGGCCGACAAGGCGACGATCCTATCAGGGGTGCGGTTTGGCGCCACAATCGGCAGCCCGGTCGCTCTTACGATTGGCAATCGCGACTGGGACAACTGGACCGATGTCATGGCGACTATGGGGGAGAAGCAGGCGACGAGCCGCGTGCTGGCACCGCGACCGGGACATGCTGATCTTGCTGGCGTCCAGAAGACGGGTTCCGATGACGTCCGCGATATCCTCGAGCGAGCTAGTGCCCGCGAGACCGCCGCTCGCGTTGCGGCTGGCGGGGTAGCCAAGGCATTTCTTCGAGCAGTTGGCGTCACCGTAGCGTCTTACGTGACGGCGATTGGTGACGTGGTTGCTGACCCCACAGTTCTAGCTCGCGCGGATTCCGGCGCAGTGGAAGACAGTGAAGTCAGCTGTCCGGACCCAGCGGCAAGCGAGCGGATGAAGCGTGCAATCGACGACGCTCGCGCGGCGGGGGAATCCTTGGGCGGGGTGTTCGTGGTGACCGCCATGGGGCTGCTGCCGGGTCTGGGAACCTACGCCGAGGCTCGCCGGCGCTTGGATGCCCGGCTGGCGGCTGCCGTGATGTCCATTCCGGCGATCAAGGGATTTGAGGTCGGCGACGGCTTTGCGCTCGCTGGCGTGCCCGGAAGCATGGCTCATGACGCGATCATGTTTGAGCGCGGTCGTGGGTTCGTCCGACCCACCAACCGGGCTGGTGGCCTGGAGGGCGGCATGACAAACGGCGAGCCGCTGGTAGTCCGGGCAGCCATGAAGCCGATTCCGACGCTCATGACGCCACTGGCCAGCGTCAACCTCGACACGCTCGAACCGATAGACGCGAGTCGTGAGCGCAGTGACGTGTGTGCAGTACCTGCGGCGGCCGTAGTCGCCGAGGCCGAGGTAGCCTTCGTGCTCGCTCGCGCGTACCTGGACAAGTTTGGACGCGACTCGATGGGCGATATTCTGCACGCGCGCGACGCCTACTTGGAGCGCCTGCAGCGCGCTGACCGATGAGCCACCTTCTGCTCGTTGGGTTTATGGGCGCTGGCAAGTCCACGGTCGGGCGCCTGGTGGCCGAGCAGCTCGGACTGCCCTTTGTAGACATTGACGAACTTGTGCAGCTGCAGGACGGTCGGACCGCCCGCGAGATCTTCCAAGAGACCGGCGAGCCGGCGTTCAGAGCGCTTGAGACGTCTGCGCTCAATTCGGTGGGCACGATGCTCCCGAGCGTGGTCGCGTGTGGGGGAGGCGTGGTGCTCAGTAACTCCAATCGCGCCACACTCAAGCGTCTCGGGATGGTCGTGTACCTGAGAGTCACGGCCGCCGAGACTCTCGCGCGGGTTGGCGATGACAGCACGCGGCCGCTTCTGTCTGGGGCAGGCGGCGTGCTGGCGGCCGGAAAGCTTCTGGAGGCTCGGGAGGCCCTCTACGTAGCTGTCGCCGACGCGACGGTAGATACGGGTGACCGGACGCCCCAAGATGTTGCCCACGAAGTTGTGGCGCTCATGCGAGAACGGAGCGCGAGATGAAGGCACAAGTTGTTCGCGTCGACGTAGGCGAAGCCTCCTACGACGTGGTCATCGGACCCGGTGCACTAGCCGAGATAGGCAAGCGGGTCTCTGGCGTAAGTCGGGCCAGAAAGATCGCGCTCGTGAGCGACACCAACGTGGCCGATCTGTTCGGCGCGAGAGTCGGCGCATCGCTAGTGACCGCTGGCTTTGACGTGTTTCCGTTGTCGGTTTCGCCAGGCGAGCAGAGCAAGAGTTGGCAGGTTGCTGGCGAGCTTCTCGAGGCGCTGGCTCATCTGAGCCTCGATCGCCATGATCTGGTTGTGGCGCTGGGCGGCGGGGTTATCGGCGATCTTGCGGGGTTCGTTGCTGCGACGTATCTGCGTGGAATCGACTTTGTCCAGGTTCCGACCACGCTTCTCGCTCAGGTCGACTCGTCCGTGGGCGGGAAGACCGGCGTTGATTTGAGCGCGGGTAAGAACCTAGTTGGAGCGTTCAAGCAGCCGCGCCTGGTGGTTGCTGACACCGACACGCTCGTCTCGCTGCCGGAAACGGAGTGGGCGAGTGGAATGGCGGAAGTGGCCAAGAGCGCGGTTATCGGCGGTGAGGAGTTTCTACGGTGGCTGGAGGCCAATGCCGGGGGGCTCCGACGGCGAGTAAACTGTGTGACGGCCGACACAGTTGACCAGTGCGTGAGATTCAAGTCGGGCATCGTTCGTTCCGATGAAAGGGAAGATGGTGTGCGCGAGTGTTTGAACTATGGACACACACTCGGTCATGCTATTGAAAAGGTAGCCGGATATGGCGTTGTGCCTCACGGGATCGCAGTTGCCGAAGGCATGAGATTCGCAGCCAGGCTTTCAGTTGAAGCCGGGAACGGGAGCGTCGAGTTCGTTCGGAGACAGGATGGGCTCCTGGATGACATGGGTCTACCCGCGATGGATGTGGCATTTGAGGCAGACCGGATCCTGGAAGCAATGTATTCCGACAAGAAGGCAAGAGGTGGGAAAGTGCGATTCGTTCTAGCGGATGCTCCTGGATTGTGGCGATGCGAGCCAATCGCCGATGCGATGATTCGGGAGCACTTGACCGCTTGGGCAGAGTCGAAGAGGAGGGCCGAGCGATGAAGCGCATTCTCGTGTTGAACGGTCCAAACCTCAACCTCCTCGGCAGCCGGGAGCCGGGTGTCTACGGATCGACGACATTGGCAGAGATCGAGACTCAGCTTGCCCGCATTGGCGAGGAGTTGAGCGTTGAGGTCGCCTTCTTCCAGAGCAATCACGAGGGTGAACTGGTCGATCTTCTCCAAGCGTCACAGGGAACCTACGACGCTGTGGTATTGAATCCAGGGGCCTTCACGCACTACTCGTACGCGTTGCGAGATGCGGTTGCGGCAATTGACGTGCCTGTGGTTGAGGTGCACCTGTCCAACATCGCAGGTCGCGAGGAGTTTCGGCATATCAGCGTCATAGCACCCGCGTGCGTCGGTCAGATCAGCGGTTTTGGGGCGGCCTCTTACCATCTTGGGCTAAGGGCTGCGATGGTTTCCGTCGGGTGACGCCGAACGAAAGAAGAGCTACATGACGCTCGTATCCGACACAGCGGGAACCGGGTGGCACGAAGGAAGTGGCATGATGAGTCAGCCGAGAGGGCCAGTAGGCAACGAGTCAGGGTTTACCGTGGTGGAGTTCATGGTCGCGGCGGTGATTCTGTTCTTCGTAGCGACGTCGGTCATGGGGGCTCTTGCCTACGCCTCCACGGCCAGCGCTGGAACGGCGATGCGCGAGGGCGCGCTGCAGCTCGCGAACCAGCGCATGGAGCAGTCGCGGAACACGTCATTCACAGTACTGGGAACGGTGAACGGCTGGCCGCAAGGTTCCATTCCTGACGAACAGGATGTCGGCGACTATCACGTGCATACACTCATCGAATACGAACCCCCCCCAGCGGGTTCCACGAGCGAACTCTCGACCTCCAAGAGGATAACCATCACCGTCTCATGGACAGCCGTGCGGGGCGGTAACGTGACAGTCGAGTCGAACATCACGGGCATTTTGGTCGGGAACTTCGGCGACGTGAAGGTCAGCGTCGTCGACGCTACGACAAACCAGAAGATCCTTGTGGCGTCTTCTATCACAGTCACTCCGCTGAACACGAGTCCGAAGACCAAGACGACTGACTCCACCGGTGCGGTGTGGTGGGGGAAGATGCCTTCAGGGGCGATACGCATCGCCGGCACCGCCCCCGGGTACTACCTGGACGTCGCGCCCTTGAGCGCAGCGAGCGTCTTGGCCAATCAGCTGAACCCGTGGGTAATCAAGGCCTACAAGATGAGCACGGTGACCGTGAAGATCCAGCGGCCGTCTCCGACTCTGGCTGCGGTAGCCACCGCGACTGTCACCATGAAGGGCGGATTGTCCGGCTCGACCACGCAGACCGGGACAACGGATGCGAATGGGTATGTGACGTTCTTCGCTTCCACTTTCGAGACGCCCTATACGGTCAGCTGGAGCAAGACGGGATTCATCTCGGGCAGCTCCTCTCTGGTCGTTGCCGCAGGTGGAAACCCCATCAGTGTTACGTACACGATGACTAAGAAGGCTACTCTGACCGTCACGGTGAAGGACCAGCATTCCAATCCCGTGCCGGGGGCAACCCTCACCATGAACCCTGCCCTGTCGATGACGGACAACGGCGATGGCACCTACCTCGGCTACCCGACGTTGGGGCAGTCGTACACCGTGGTCGCAGCTAAGGTGGGGTACGTGACGTCGCCGGTGTCGTCGCCGACGGGTGCGATAGTCGCCGAACAGGACGCTGCGCTGAGCAGCACCGTGCTGCGCAAGATCACGCTCACGGTCACCGTTCGGGACCGGGGCGAGAATCTCGTGTCGGGAGCCACCATCAACACCACTCCGAGCCTCCCCATGACGGCCAACGGCGTTGGCACCTACCTCGGCTACCCGACTGTCGGTCAGAACTACACCGTGAGCGCAAGCAAGACGGGGTACTTCTCACCTTCCGCGGCCAAGTCGACCGGTGTGATCATCACCGATCAGGACACCGCGATGGAGCTCACTCTGGAGCGGAAGCCCACGCTTACCATCACGGTCAAGAACAGCGCCGGCGGCCTCTTGTCAGGAGCAACCCTCGCGATCAGTCCGACCCTTACCTACGTAGACAACGGTAATGGGACCTACACGACAGCCAATCCTACCGTTGGCCAGATCTACACCGTCACCGCGAGCAAGTCGGGGTTCACTTCGCCATCAGCGCCCGTGTCGACGGACGCTATAGGGGTCGAGCAGGATGCGACTTTGCTGGTCACCTTGCTCCGTAAGCCCACGCTTACCGTCACGGTCCGGGACCAAACCAACAGGCTCGTGTCGGGAGCAACCCTCGCGATCAGTCCCACCCTCACCTACGTAGACAACGGCAATGGGACCTACACGACAGCCAATCCCACTGTTGGCCAAAGCTACACCGTCACCGCGAGCAAAACGCCGGGGTACACCTCGCCATCAGCGCCTGTGTCGACGGGTGCTATCGGCGTCGAGCAGGATGCGGCTCTGAGTCTCCCCGTCACCAGGACCTACGGCATTCTTATCGTGAACTTCACGTTCCGAACGACCGACAGCGTTGGGGCCAGCTATACGATCCATGTGTACAATGCGACGACCCATGCGGAAATCACTGGCGCTAGCTTCACCGTCACCAAGCCGGCAAGCGGCGTACTCTACACCACTGAGAGGCTTCTACCCCCGGGCTTCTACTCGCTCAGCCGAAACGCCCCGTGGTCGACGTCTGTCGCCGTTCCAGTGCCGGCGGAGCTGACCGCGGGCGGCACTGCGACCGTCACCATGACGAGATCGAACTAGGATGATCATGCGACGCATCAGAGATGATGGAGGGCTCTCACTCACAGAGCTGTTGGTCGTCTCAGTTCTGATGGGTGTCATCCTTGCGACGATGTATCTGCTCTTTGGGGCTGCGTCCACCATCGCCGACCGCTCGACCGCGCGTGCGATCGCCACGGACGAGGCTCAGCGAGCCATAGATACCATGAGCAGGGAGATCCGCGAGTCTCAGGAGAACAGGACTCCCAACGACGACAGCAAGGGCGGCGTGTTCACCATAGCCGAACCAAACCGAGTCCAGTTCTTCTCCGACGTCAACCACGACAACGGCCCTGAACTCGTGACCTACTACCTCAGCGGTAGCAGTCTGCTACGCACGGTTGCTCCGTGGAATCAGGCACCGACCAACACCCAGCCCTGGACCTTCGGTTCAGCGGGGACACCCAAGGCGCTCGTGACGAACATCGACACTGCAGGCGGGCCGATATTCTGCTACCACAGCAAGAGTCCTGGGACGGCCTCGTGCGCGCGGGGTACCTATGCTGTCAGGTATCACGGTTTTTGGATTCTTGGCAGCGGAGGAACAGTCACGGCGCCCTACGACAACAAGTCTCCGATCTCGATGATCGGCATCAATTTGGTGAACAAGCAGCCGTCTTCTGGCGGCAACTACGAGACGGCACTGTCCGACTCGTTGGTTCGTCTGCGTGCTTCGCAGAATGCAGAATGAGGTGCAGCAGCGATGATTCGGTTTAGAAGGGCTGTTCAGAAGGGCGTGTCGGTTGTCCAAGATGACTCGGGCATTGCGCTCGCGAGCACGGTTCTCGTCTCGGCGATACTGTTTCTTCTGGTGATGACGGTTCTGGCGCTCGTCTCGTATCGCGAGTCGCAGACGAGCCATTACACCGAGCGCACACAGGCCATGCACGTTGCCGATGCTGGGATCAACGAGTACATGTACCGGTTGAGTCAGGACTACACGTACTATCAGGATCCCGCACATCCCGGCACGGCGCGATCGCTTGGGCCGACGCAGATGGAGGGCGGTTCTTGGGTCGTTACCGCGACTCCACCAACGACGAATCCGGACCAGAGTGTTACCCCACTCACGCTGTACTCGGTGGGGACGCTTGCCGACGGCACGAAGCGCAGAATCACTTCGAGGGTGGGCTTCCCAACCACAGCTAAGTACGTGTTCTTCACGGATCAGAGTACAGGTGGCTGGGGGCTCGGTTTGAACGCGATTGTATACGGGCCGGTCCACACAAACGGCAACATATACAACCAGGGGATCATCAAGGGCACCGCCGAGGCGAGTAAGATCTGCTACGTCGGCAGCTCTAGCGGCACCCGGCCGACGAAGCCTTCGACCGCCTATCCTGGCGGGTGGGTCGACAATGCGCCCTCCATCTCGTTCTCCGCGTTCACCCAAGGCGTTGGCGATCTCAAGACGACGGCACAGAGCACGAGTACGTGGCGAGGTCTGTCGGGCACGTCGTATGGCTATCAGGTCGTCATGGACGGCGCTGAGGTCGTCATCACGAAGGTCACGGGCATCAACTACAAGAAGCCGAGCAACAGCAGTTCGCCCGTTGTCACGGCCCTGCTCGGCGAGCTCCAGCTTGATTCGACTTCTTCGCAGAGGGTGACGATACCCTCAACCGGCGTCTTCTACTTCGATGACAACATCTATGTCCGCGGCACCTACTCAGCGAACGTCACCATTGGCAGTGCGAAGATCATCTACATAAACGGCAACATCAACACGGCCACCTCGACGAGCCCCGCCACCTGCGGACTGGTTGCGAGCGATTCCATATACCTGCAGTATTGGGCTGACTCAGTGCCATCTCCGCATATAGTCAAGTGCGCGATGCTTGCCACGAGTCCCCAAGGGACGGTCGGCGCGCAGGCATCGGGGAGCAACAGCCTTCCGGGCACGGCTCCGACGCAGCAGTACAACACTTCGTCGCACGCGTGGGAAGACTACATCGTGCCGGGAACCAGCAACGGCAACCCGATAACGGGCACGAAGTCACTGACGCTCTACGGGTCGATGGCTTCGGCGACTCAGCCCTCGATATCGGGAGCATACAGTCCTCGTAACTACAACGGAGACGAGCGTCTGAAGAACAATCCGCCGCCCATGTACCCCAAGATTCCGGGCTTTGCCTTGCAGATCGACAGCTGGCTCGAGAACTGAAAGACCCAAACGGCGGTAGAATCCCTTTGAGGCGGTCCTTCGAAGGGATTCCTATTGTGGGCGACATAGACTGCAGGGTTGCGGCGGCTCGCGGCCTCTTGAGTGGCGCTGGCGGGGGAGCGTTGGTCGCTCTCAACGTCGCCAACGTTAGGTACTTGAGCGGGTTTGAGGACGTGTGGGATGCGGAGCCGTTCTCACTCCTGCTCGTCACGGAGCACGAAGCCATCGTTTTCACCGACAGCCGCTACTCGGAGTCTGCCGAGCGGGCATCGAGCGACTCTCCTTGGGAGGTGGTCTGTGCCACCGACGACCTTTGGTCTGATGCACTCGCACGAGCAGCCCAGTCGGGTGCCACGTGCGTGGTCGTCGAGTCATCCGCACCGTACGCGGTCGTCGAGCAGGCGCGAGGGAAGTTCGCTGGCGAGATCGTTCCGACCGGCGGTTGGGTCGAGGGCCTGCGCGCGGTTAAGGACGAGGCCGAGATCGACCGCATTGTGGCAGCCCAAGCGATTACGGACGAGGCTTTCGATCACGTACTCGGCTTCATTGCCGTCGGCATGACTGAGGTCGACGTCGCTCTGGAACTGGAGTTCTTTATGCGTTCGCACGGATCTGATGGAATCGCCTTCCCACCGATTGTAGCGAGTGGTCCCAATTCCGCTCTCCCACATGCGCATGCAGGCAAGCGGGTGGTGGCTTATGGCGATTATCTCAAGATGGACTTTGGGGCTCGGGTCGGGGGGTACTGCTCGGACATGACGCGGACGGTGGTGATCGGCAAGGCGAGCGCGCGTCAGCGCGAGATCTACGAGACTGTGCTTGCTGCGAACCTAGCCGGCATCGCAGCGGTCAGGCCGGGGGTGCCCGGCCGCGACATCGATGCTGCCGCTCGCTCGGTCATCGAGGCCGCAGGTTTCGGTGAGAACTTCGGCCACGGGCTGGGCCACGGCGTCGGGCTTGAGGTGCACGAGCTGCCAAGCGTGGGCGCGCGGAGCGAAGAGCCGGTTCCTCTCGGCAGTGTTGTCACCATCGAGCCGGGCGTCTACGTGCCCGGGTTCGGCGGTGTTAGAATCGAGGACTTAGTGGTGGTCGAGGAAGCGGGGGCACGCGTGCTGACGCGCTCGACCAAGGAGCTCATTGAGCTGTAGATTGCGCCCGCGTGCGCGCGGCGAGACGGTGAAGAAGGAGTACGGCTGTGGCTGTGACGACTGCGAACTTCAAGAACGGCATGTGCATCATTCACGACGGCAAGCGCTGGACGATCATCGACTTCCAGCACGTCAAGCCGGGCAAAGGCGGCGCGTTTGTGCGCACCAAGCTCAAGGAGCTCAAGAGCGGGCGCGTGGTTGAGTACACGTTTCGGGCCGGAGAGAAGTTCGAAGACGTTCGCATCGAGACCAAGAAGATGCAATACCTCTATAGCGACGGCGACACGTTCTACTTCATGGATAACAGCTCGTATGAACAGGTCGAGCTCGACAAGGACTTCGTGGGCGAGCAGGCCAAGTGGCTCAAGGACAACGACGAGGTCGAGATCATGACCGCCGACGGCGAGTACATGGGCGTCGAGCCGCCCATGTTCGTTGAGCTCGAAGTGACCGAGACCGACCCCGGATTCAAGGGCGACACCGTCCAGGGCGGCACCAAGCCGGCCACGATGGAGTCCGGCGCCGTCATTCAGGTTCCGATGTTCATCAACACCGGTGAGGTCTTGAGGATCGACACGCGCGACGGGCGGTACATCACGCGGGTGTAGGGGAAGGGGTGCCGCCGACGGCTGGACGATGTGGTCATTCGGACAGTAGTACTTGTGACGGCTACCGGCGGTTCAGGAACCTTCTCGACTAGGTTAGCCCGCCCTGCTCGCGTGCGGATGAGGCGTGCATAGAGGCTCAGGTCGGTGCCAACTCCTGCCGATAGGCAATCCAGAGAGGTTGCTCTCGGCATGGCGGCGGTTTGGGCGACCAGCCAAGCACCGCCCGTGGGTGTGAGCATCGACAGTTGTCATTGCGCAATATGATAGTATCCGCCTTGGGAGTATCACCGCAGCAACTGAAGCAGCTTTGACGCAGCAGCAATTGAGGGAGGACGCGTTGGCTCCTGTGGTTTTTGGCGCAGCTCCGCCGCCGGCCGGTCCGGATATCGGGATTGGCCCTTTTCGGGTTTCTGAGCTCCATCTCTTGGTTCAAGAACGCCCTCATTGCGTGCGGCGTCGCGGGTCCGCCGATTGCAGGCGGGGTCCGGGGCTTTCGGGGAGTTGGTCGGGGGAGTACCGCCGGTTTGGCGGCACGAGCACGTTGCCGACCTCGAGTCTGTTCCAAGCGTTGGTTGAGTACGTCGATGGAAGAATCGGGACGCCCACGCCGTGGTGCGCCGCTGTTCCGTTTGGGGGCTGACATGAAGTATGGACTTCGTTCGTCGCTTTGCGCGCTGGCGGTGTTCGCAGCGCTCTTCGTGGCGACCACGGCGCTTGCGCTTGAGCCACCCACTATGCAGCAAGTGGCGAAGTACCAGGCGGATGGAACCCTGCAGGAGAGAATCGCAGCCGCAAGTGCTCTCGGCAATGACAAGGTCGACCCGAGTCTAGTGTCTTCATTTCGCTCCCGGGTACTGGCCGAGCAGAGCGGCATCGTGCTTCCCTTTGGGCTGTGGGCACCGCCTCCCGCGTGGCAGAACGGACTGGCGACGACAGGGACCCAGAAGATCTTGGCCGTCTGCATCGACTTCCCCGACTACCCCGCGACGATTCCGATGTCGAAGATGCAGACACTGATGGATCGTCCGGACAACCCGCAGAACACTCTCGATGCGAACTATCCAGTGGAGAGTCTGCGGGCGTTCTATCAGCGGTCGTCCTACGGCCAGCTCGACCTTCGCACCGACACATACGGCTGGTATCGGTCGCCAGTGCCTCGATCCGAGATTCCGACGACCGCGGCCGCCTTAGACCAGCTCGTCTCTGATGCTTTGGCTGTATATGATGCGCAGGGCGTCGACTTCTCTCAATACGACAACGACCACAACGGTACGATCGACTACTTGATGGTCTATTGGACCGGACCGCCGGGTGAGTGGGCCAGCTTCTGGTGGGGCAGCTTCTATAGTGGCTGGGTTGGCACTGCGCCAGTTCTCGATGGCGTCAGTCCGTCGGCATTCTCTTGGCAACAAGCGAGCTCGACCGGTCAGAGGACCGCGATCCATGAGACTGGCCACGCGCTGGGCCTGCCCGATCTGTACGACTACGACGATAAGGTGGGCCCGAACGGCGGTGTCGGCGGATTCGACATGATGGCCAGTGGCAATGACCACAACGCTTTCAGCAAGTGGATGCTCGGCTGGAGCACGCCGACTTTCGTGAACTCGGGACAGAGCAGCGTGCCATTGAGGACTGCTGCCAGTAGCGGGGACTCGCTTGTCGTCATGCCCGGGGCTTCTGCGGCGAACATGTTCTCGGAGTTCTTCATGGTCGAGAACCGTCGGCCCTCCGGAAACGACAGCCTCATGTTCAAGAACCCGGGGCTCACTGTTTGGCACGTGGACGCGAGGCTCAGCGGCTCGGACTTCGCGTGGAACAACTCGTTCACTTCGCACAAGTACATTGCGGTCGAACAGGCGGACGGTCTCCACCAGATTGAGGCGACGCCTACACCCGGCGTCTTCGACGCCGCCGATACGTGGACCGCAGGCAAACGGTTTGCGCACCTGACCATGCCTGCGAGTACGCGCTACGATAGCTCAAACCCCGACGTCACTCTCGACTCGATTGCGTTTGCCGGAACGACGGCGACCCTGCGTGCGACGGTTGGGTCGATGAGCTTCGGTAGCTTGCTTGGCACGGTGAGTTCGTCGGGTGGCGGAGCGATTGCGGGCGCCACTGTGTCCGTGCCAGGCTACGCGGCTGTTGACGCGTCCATCGATGGAACGTATTCCGTGCCTGGACTCGATCCGGGAACCTACGACGTGACGTACCTGAAGCCCCGCTATACCCGTAAACACCAGAGTGTGACGATTTCGTCGGGCACCGCGACCACCAGAGACGTTGCCCTTGTCCCAGCACCGCCCGGCCCGTTCTACGTTTCAGTCGCCGGCAGCGATGAGACCGGTGATGGCTCCATTGGTTATCCATTCGCGACTGTTCAGCACGCGATAGATGTCGCCGTGTACGGAGAAGAGGTCTACGTCCTGGCCGGCATCTTCAATGAAGATGTCACGATGAAGGACGGTGTCTCGCTCTGGGGTACCGGTGCCACGATCTATGGGACCGGCTCGGGGCCGACTATTACGGCGAGCGGCATCGGCGCAACCACCACGATTTCCGGCTTCACGATCAGCGGTGGCAATGGAGTCTGGGGCGGTGGCGTCAGCTGCACCAACTCGTCATTGGTCATCAGAGGCAATACCATTACCGGGAACACGGCTTCCGATGGCGGGGGCATCAGTTCCACCGACTCCTCGCCGACCATCACCGGCAACACCATCAGCGACAACACCGGCGGTGGCATCAGTTCCAGCGACTCCTCGCCGACCATCACCGGCAACACCATCAGCGATAACCCAGGCGGTGGCGTCAGCTCCACTGACTCCACGCTGACGATCACCGACAATACGATCACCGGGAATACGTCCGCCGACCGTGGCGGCGCCATAGACTTCGTGGACTCCTCGCTGACGATCACCGGCAACACGATCGCCGGGAATTCGTCGAGTCTCTTTGGTGGCGGTATCAACGGCTCGGGCTCCTCGGCGACAGTCGTCGGCAATGAGATCTCTAAGAACATGGCCTCCGGAGGTTATGGAGGAGGCATCAGCTTCTACAACTCCTCGGCGACCATAGACGACAACCGCATCACCGGTAACACGGCCGCCCAGTACGGCGGCGGTGGCATCTATTTGTCCGAGTCCGCAACGACGACCGTCACGAGCAACGACATTTCGGGGAACACTGCTTCCATCTACGGCGGCGGGGCCATCCTTTGCGCCAACTTCTCGCCCAGCAAGGTCCCCTCGGTGACCATCAGAGATAACACCATCACGGGCAACAACTCCAGCGGCTATGGAGGCGGTATCAACTGCTTCAACTCCTCGCCGACTATTACCAACAACGATATCTCCGGGAACAGTGCCATCAATTACGGCGGCGGTGGTGTCTACTGCACCAACTCCGCTTCGACCATCACCTCCAACACCATCACGGGCAACAGTGCCTCCAACTACGGCGGCGGCGGCATCCTGTGCGCCAACTTCTCCGCGTCGGCCATAGCTAGCAACACCATCTCGGGCAACACCTCGTCGAACTACGGCGGCGGCGGGATCGCCTGCTACGACTTCTCTTCGCCGAGCATCGTCAACAACACCATAACCAGCAACGCAGCGTCGGTCTGGGGAGGCGGCGGCATCTACATCGGCCGCAACTCCTCGCCCAACATCATCAACGACACCATCACTCAGAATACGGCCGTCAATGGCGGCGGCATCTACGCCCAGAATGTGTCTCCCTCGCCCACCATCGTGAACTGTATCGTGTGGGGCAACGGCGACGACCTCTATCGCTGCTCGGCGACCTACTCCGACATCAGCAGCGTCGGGGATACGACTGGTCTGGGCAACATCTCGGCGGGTCCGAGTTTCGTTTCGACTGGGACCGGCGATTTCCATCTGAATAACAACTCCCCGTGCATCGACGCCGCCACCTCAACGGTCGCCCCGGACTTCGACAAGGACGGCAACGCCCGTCCGCACGGCGGCGGGGACGACATCGGCGCGTATGAGTGCGTCTTGCCCTACACGCTGAAGTACAGTGCGGGCCCCAACGGCTCTCTGACCGGCACGTCCCCGCAGACCGTCGTGTGGGGTGCCAGCGGAACGGCAGTCAGCGCGATTCCAAACATCGGCTATCACTTCCTGGACTGGACAGACGGCAAGATCACCACCCCGCGCACCGATACCAATGTCAGAGCCGACGTCGATGTCACCGCCAACTTCGCTATCAACACCTACACGCTGAAGTACGCGGCCAGCTCCGAGGGAACGATCTCGGCCGGAGTCGCCTCCCAGACGGTGAACTACAACGGCAGCGGCAGTTCGGTCACCGCCTCGGCGACCACACCGGGCTACCACTTCACAAGCTGGTCTGACGGTTCGACACAGAACCCGCGCACCGACACCAACGTGACGGCCAACGTCAACGTCACCGCCAACTTCGCGATCAACACCTACACGCTGAAGTACGCGGCCGGCTCAGGCGGCACGATCTCGTCCGGCGTCACGTCGCAGACGGTGAACTACGGTACGAGCGGCACGGCAGTGACCGCCTCTGGCGGCACGGGCTACCACTTCGTGAGCTGGTCTGACGGTTCGACACAGAACCCGCGCACCGACACCAACGTCATGGCCAACGTCAACGTCACCGCGAACTTCTCGATCAACACCTACACGCTGAAGTACGCGGCTGGCGCCAACGGCACGATCTCGTCGGGTGTCACGTCACAGACGGTGAACTACAACGAGAGCGGCAGTTCGGTCACGGCCTCGGCGACCACGCCTGGCTACCACTTCACGAGCTGGTCCGACGGTTCGACGCAGAACCCGCGCACTGACACCAACGTCATGGCCAACGTCAACGTCACCGCCAACTTCGCGATCAACACCTACGCGCTGAGGTACGCCGCGGGCGCCAACGGCACGATCTCGTCGGGTGTCACGTCACAGACGGTGAACTACAACGAGAGCGGCAGTTCGGTCACGGCCTCGGCGACTACTCCCGGCTACCGGTTCCTGAGGTGGTCTGACGGCTCGAGGCAGAACCTGCGCACCGACACCAACGTCATGGCCGACGTCGACGTCACTGCGAGTTTCGCGACGATCGGTCCCGTGATCTACGTTGAGCGTTGGGGCAGCGACACGACGGGAGACGGTTCCATGTCCTACCCGTTTGCGACCGTGCAGCGGGCCATAGACGCTGCTGTGTCAGGGAACCAGGTGCGGATCGGAGTAGGCAGTTTCTCCGGCAACATCAAGATGAAGAGCGGCGTGTCGATCTACGGCTCGGGACCGCTCTCAACGACTCTTACCGGCGTAGATACTGAGCCGATCATCACCGTAGAGGACATCGCGGCGAGCACTACCATCGCCAGTCTCGAAGTTACCGGTGGTGCGAGCGGCATCTACGTCGACAACTCATCACCCATCATCACAGGTAACATCATCAAGGAGACTTCGGGCACGGTTCTGGCGGGCATCAACTACGCCGGAGATAGCATCCTTTGCGTCAACTCGTCCTCGCCGTTGATCACCTACAACACCATCGACGGAACTGACGGCAAGGCCACGGGAATCAAGTGCATATTGTCGTCGCCGACCATCAGTTACAACACCATCACGGACGCCAATGCTAGTGGCATCATCTGCGCTTTCTTCTCCGCGCCGACCATCAGATACAACACGATCACGGGCAACTCGGCGGCGGTCGGCGGCGGCGGCGGCATCCTGTGCGAGGATTCCTCATCGCCAATCATCTCGGACAACAGCATCACGGGGAACAGTTCCGAGAAGGGCTACGGGGGAGGCATCTACTGCTCTAACCTCTCGTCGCCGGCGATCAACCACAACATCATCACCGGCAACACCGCGTCGACCTACGGCGGCGGAGGCATCTACTGCTCCAATTCCTCGCCGACCATCACCAGGAATACCATCGGCGACAACAGGGGCGGCAACTACGGCGGCGGCGCGATCCTGTGCGCCAACCTCTCGACGCCGGTCATCGAGGACAACGCGATCGCGCGCAACACCTCGGGTGGCTACGGCGGCGGCATCTACTGCTCGAACTCTGCCCCACGCATCACCAAGAACACCATCGAGGGGAACACTTCCTCCAGCTTTGGCGGTGGCGGCATTGGCTGCTCCGGCTCTTCGCCGGTTATCATCGACAACGCCATCACCGGGAACTCAGCGTCCAACTACGGTGGTGGCGGGATCCTGTGCTACGACTCCTCCTCGGCGACCATCGCCAGCAATACCATTTCGGCGAACACGTCCTCCAACTACGGCGGCGGCGGCATCTGCACCTACGAGAACTCATCGCCGTCCATCGTCAACAACGTCATCACCGGGAACTCGGCGTCTGTCTGGGGTGGTGGCGGGATTTACAGCGGTCTGCGCGCCACGCCATGGATCATCAACAACACCATCACGGGGAACACCGCCGTCACCGGCGGCGGTGTCTACGCGAAGGATCCGTCCTTTAGGCCCACCATCGTCAACTGCATCGTGTGGGACAACGGCGCGGACGACCTATACGGCTGCTCGGCGACCTACTCGGACATAGGCACCGCCGGAGACGCCGTCGGTACAGGGAACATTTCCGCGGGTCCGAGCTTCGTTGAGACGGCGACCGGCGACTTCCATTTGAACAACGATTCTCCGTGTATCGACGCAGCCACCTCGACGGGGGCGCCGCTCACCGACAAGGACGGCAACGTCCGACCGCACAACGGCGGCTGGGACATGGGGGCCTACGAGTGTGTCCTTCCCTTCACGCTGACCTACTCCGGGGGGACGAGCGGATCGATCGAGGGCACCAGCCCGCAGACGGTCGACTACGGCGAGGACGGCACCGAGGTCATTGCGGTTTCCGGTCCCCACTACGACTTCCTGGTCTGGTCGGACGGCGTAGCGACGGCCACCCGCAGGGACCTCAATGTGACTCACAACATCAACGTCACGGCCGAGTTCGTCCTGGAGAGCTACACGGTGACGTACACCGCCGGTCCAGGAGGTTCGATTGACGGCATCAGCCCGCAGACGGTTGGCTGGGGTGAGAGTGGCACCATGGTCACGGCGGTTCCCGATGGCGCGTATCGGTTCGTGAAGTGGTCCGACAATGTCGTGACAGCCAGCCGCACAGATGTAGACGTGACGGCAAACAAGACGGTGACCGCTCAGTTCGCGCTCAACGTGTATTCCCTCACGTACAACGCTGGGACCGGCGGTACGATCAACGGGAATGTGTCGCAGTCGGTAACGCATGGCGGTTCGGGTACGTCGGTCACCGCGTCGGCGACCATCGCCGGCTACAACTTTGTAAACTGGTCCGACGGCTCGACTGCGAACCCGCGCACCGACACCAACGTGCAGGGCAACATAGACGTCACCGCCAGTTTTGCGTCCGGCACCCCAGGTACCTACTTGACCGTCTATCGCTTCTACAACGCGAAGCAGGCGGTGCACTTCTACACGGCCTCGGAAGTCGAGATGCAGAACATCAAAGACACCCTCGCGGACACGTACCACTTTGAGGGTGAAGCCTACAAGATCAACACAGCCAACCCGGCCAACAACAAACCGCTGTACCGCTTCTTTAACAAGACAACGGGTGCGCATTTCTACACGGCCTCAGCGGCCGAGATGCAGAACATTAAGGACAACCTCTCGGCTATCTACAACTTCGAGGGCACTGCATACGACGTGTGTACGAGCCCGGGCGGCTCGACCCCAGTCTACCGTTTCTACAACATGAAGCAGGGCGTGCATTTCTACACCGTCTCTGCTGTTGAGATGCAGAACACGAAGGACAAGCTCTCGGCAACCTACAAGTTCGAAGGTCCAGGGTTCTGGCTGGCTCCGTAGGTTCGCGCGTAGCGCAGCATGATTCGCAGCGCCGCGGCAAGTAGACCTGTGCGCGCGTTCAGCCTCGTATATACTCGTCATTCACACACTGTCCGCTCGGACGCGACAGCCAGAAGGCTCGCGCCCGTTTGATGCACGCCTGACGCGAGGGGAACCGCGATGCGACCTGTGCACATCACCGACACGACGCTGCGTGACGCGCACCAGTCGCTGTGGGCGACGCGCATGGAGATCGGCGACATGTTGCCGATCTTGCCCAAGATGGACTCGGTGGGCTTCTGGTCCCTCGAGGTGTGGGGAGGCGCCACGTTCGACGCCGCGCTGCGCTTTCTCGACGAAAACCCCTGGGAGCGCCTCCGGACCATCAAGCAGCACTGTCCCAACACGCCCCTGCAGATGCTTCTGCGCG
>Ga0194044_10000250_pt1 | contig 25759 bp, 35 predicted proteins | sample JunL4417m_MetaG_FD_155460 | JGI IMG/M metagenome (GOLD analysis project Ga0194044, IMG submission 155460) | Anoxic zone freshwater microbial communities from boreal shield lake in IISD Experimental Lakes Area, Ontario, Canada - Jun2016-L442-17m | ecosystem: Environmental > Aquatic > Freshwater...
CCTTCTACATCGTCACCCCTTTCCTTTCAGGACGCACTACTGTGAGGGAGGATAAGGAATTCCGCCGAATCCTTATCTTCCCTCCGGCAAGCGAGCCTGCGGAAGGCCGTGCGCGACCCGACAGTTAGCGAATCCTTATCTTCCCTCCGGCAAGCGAGCCTGCGGAGGGCCGTACGCGACCCGACAGTTAAGGAATCCTTATCTTCCCTTCTGGTACTACCCCGCGCCGCGCCGCGCCCGCCGCGCCCGCCGCGCCCGCGCGCGCGCCGGGAGCGCCGCCAGCCGTGCGCCCGCCGGGTGCCCCATTCGTAGTTCACGGGTGCCTGAGTGACGGGGATGGTCATGCTGGACGAATGTTCCACCAGCTTGTCTCACAAAGCATAAGTTACGAGTGTATACTCTGACGATCAGCCAGCAGGGGCAGGGCCATCTCGGGCCATGAAAGTGCGGCAGCCATGAGTCACGAAGCGGCACAAGCGTGCATCGAGAAGAGGAAGAGCGACGAGGCGTTTCGCGCCGGGGTCATGGCGGTGGAGAACGTGGCGGGGCGCCTCGAGCTCATCAACGCCGTGGGCTTCGAGTGCACCGTCGAAGAGATTGAGTCGCCGTCTGGGGCGCTCGCTGAAGAGGAGCTCACGGGCATGGTGGCCGCAGCGTCTCCTGCCGCCCCGGCCTGGATGCCTGGGAGATGACGTAGGGCGGAGACCCGGCGGGCGGGCGCTGACGCGCGCTTGTCGAGTGTCGCGGCAGGCAGAGACGAACGCACACGAGGAGGTCGAGCGATGAACGCAGCCGGTCCGGGCGGCGGGGAACCCCGGCCAGTGAGCGCCGGCGTCGAGCTCGCCGGCTGCGTCGTCCTGCGCGAGGAGCGCGACGGCTACGCACTGCTCGTCGACCCGGACGTGCCGCGCTCGTTCGTCCTCAATCCTGTGGGCCTCTTCATCTGCCGCGGCCTCGACGGCACGCGCAGCGTGCCGCAGATCGCCGCGGCGGTGCGCGACGCCTTCAACGGGGCGCCGGACGAGGCGGGGGAGCAGGTGCAGGCGTTCGTGGACGAGCTCGTGGAGCGCGGCCTGGCCGGCGCGGCCGCGGCCGGCAAAGAGACCTGACCTGCAACCGACGATCGTTTCCCCAACGCGCGAGGAGGCACGAGCATGAGCGCAGACGGCCCGGGCGCCGGGAAGCCCGACTACGAGAAGCCCGAGGCCATGCCGCTCGGCGGCGAGGGACCGCTGACCGACGAGGACCTAAGTGGCGTCGCCGGGGGGGCGGCGTGCTGCGCCGGCGAGTACCCGGGCACGCGCATCGAGCCCCAGTGACGAGAGGAGGAGCAGGCGATGACCGACGATGACCGGCGCGACTACGAGCCGCCGGAGCTGGCGCCGCTCGGCGACCAGGATGGGCGCCTCAGCGACGAGGAGACCGACGCGGTGAACGCGGCGGGCTGCGGTTCCTTCGGCCCCAACTGCGCCAATGGCGGCGCCCCACCCGGGCCCACTCCGGGTGGGGGCCCGAATCTGCCGCCGACCGCTTGCGCGCAAGGGGGAGCGCCACAGCAGTTCTGACCGCCTCATGTGCGCGCGTCGGGGGGATCGGATCGCTCAAGCCCGCCGCGTGCGTGAGTGCCTGACGGTCCGCAATCCACGAGGAGGGTCACCACGTCACAGGAAGCCGCGAGAGAGTGCATCGAGAGGATCAAGAGCGACCGGCGTTTCGCGAGAAGGTGCTGGCGCTGAAGGACGTCTCGGCGCGCCTGCAGCTCATCACCGCCGAGGGCTTCGACTGCAGCGTAAAGGAGCTCGAGGCGGCCCTGGAGCAGGATGACGCCACGCTGGAATCGGTTGCCGGAGGTGGCCTGGGCTGCCCGTACCTCGACTCCCCGCTCGGGCCGGCGGGCTATATTGTGTGATGGCGCCTGAGGACGCCGACCCGGATGCCGTTTCGGCGGCCGGGTGGGAGCGCCCGTGCCTCGGCCACGCCGTCCACGGCCGACCGTACACGTGGTAGGGGGCGCGAAGCCGGCGACGCGTGACCGCGGCGGTCGGCTGTTTCGAGCCGCCACGGCTGCCTCACGCGATCGAGACGTGCCGGGCTCAGACACCAGAGAGGAGACTCCCATGACCACCCACTATGATCCGCGCGTCGCACCATGGCAGGTCGGCGAAGACGACATCCCCAGCGCGGGCGCCTTCGAGGTCACGGCCCGCGTTCTGCTGCGTTTCGCGATCCTGGCCCCGTCCGGGCACAACACGCAGCCGTGGAAGTTCGCCGTGCGCGCGCCGGACGTCCTCGTGTTCGCCGACCCGGCGCGCCGTCTGCCGGTCGCCGACCCCGACGACCGCGAGCTCACGGTCAGCCTGGGCGCCGCCGCGATGAACCTGCGGGTAGCGGCGGCGCGGGCCCGCTTCGCCGCCGACGTCGCCGCCGCGGACGGCGCCGACGGCGGACCGGTCGCCCGCATCCACCTCTCCAGGGCGGGCGCCCCCGACCCGGCGCTGGCCGCCCTCTTCCCGGCGATCACCGCGCGCCGCACCTGGCGGCTCGCCATGGAGGACCGCGCGCTCGCGGATGCGGCAGCCGCCGCGCTCGCCGGCCTCGCGGCGCTCGGGGGCGCGAGCCTGCAGGTCGTGGCCGATGAGGCTCAGCGCGCGGCTCTGGAAGCGCTGATCCACGAGGGCGACCTGGCGAGGATGTCGGACAAGGCCTTTCGCAAGGAGCTCGCCCACTGGATGCGGCCGGCCCACACCCACGCTGACGACGGGCTCGCCGGCGACGCTCTCGGCCTGTCCCCCTTCGCCTCGAACCTCGCGGCCTGGAGCACCAGGGCTTTCGACATGGGCAAGAGCATAGCCGCGAAGGACGTCGCGCTGGCCCATGAGAGCGCCGCTCTGGTGGTCGTGTTCTCCGCCGACGAGCCGGCCGCCCTCCTGGACGCCGGGCAGCTCATGGAGAGGTACGTGCTCACGGCGGCCCTCCACGGCGTCGCCTGCTCGTTCTTCAACCTCCCCGTGGAGGTGCCCGATCTCAGGGGCAGGATTCAGGAGCTGCTCGGCGCCGCGCAGCTCCCGCAGCTGCTCTTCCGTTTCGGCTACCCGACGGGCGCGGACCTCAAGTCGTCCGCCCGGCGTCCCCTGGAGGACGTGCTCATCGACTGAAAGGAGACCGGCCATGTCGCGTCGTTCCGGTCGGCCATCGCGGCTGAGCGTACGTCAGGGCACGGTCTTCAAGGGCTGCGCCGGCAGGGCGGCGGGAGTCGCAGCCGCGCCACGCGAGCCGGACGGCGCCGCGCCGAGACATGGAGGGAGAGACGATGAAGACGAGTCGAGATGCCCGGCGCAGGGTCGCGACGATGGTCACCGTGGCGTTCCTCGCGCTCGCGGCGCCGGCCCTGGCGCTGCCGGCGGCCGGCTGCGGGTCGTCGGGCGGCGGAGACGCCGCCGTCACCGAGCAGCAGGTGATCGACCTGGTCGACCTGACCTGCGCGGCGATCGAGAACGACGCGCCCGGGACCTTCGCGGCCATCGACGCCGGCGAGGCGCCGTACGTCGACCCGGAGAACCCGGCGCTCTACGCCTTTGTGTTCGACCGCGACGTCAAGATCGTCGCCGATCCCGACCCCGCCTTCCAGGGGCGGGACATGAAGGGCGTGCCCGACGCCGCGGGCAAGCTGTTCCGCGACGCCCTCGTGTCCGGCGCCTTCGCCGACGGCAGCGGCTGGATCGAGTACGTCAAGGCCAAGCCCGGGGAGGACGGCCTCTATTCCAAGGCCAGCTACTACAAGCTGGTGACGGGCAGCGACGGCGTGCAGTACGTCGTCGGCGCCGGACGCTATCTCGGTCCCTGGGAGGGCACGCCTTCTCCCAGCCCCTCGACGGCCGCGGCGCCGCCGACCAGGGCCGCGGTGAAGGCCTTCGTCGACGAGGCCCTGGCCTGCGCCCGCAAGGTCGGCAAGGAGAAGGCGATCGCCGCGTTCATGGACACGAGCGGCCCCTTCTACCGCGACGGCCTCTACATCTTCGCCTACGACATGAACGGCGTCGTGCTCTGCCTGCCGGCGGAGCCGGACAAGGTGGGCGACGACCGCTGGGACGCCCAGGACCCGGCCGGCGCCTACTTCGTGCGTGAGCTCGTGCGCGTCGCCGAGGGTCCCGGGCAGGGCTGGGTGCAGTACGAGTACATCAACCCGGCGCAGGGCGACGAGCTGCAGAGCAAGACCAGCTACGTGCGCCGCGTCGACGACACCTGGCTGCTCGGCGCCGGGACCTACGCGCCGGTCCGCGTGACCAAGGCCCAGGTCGTCGACTTCGTCGAGCGCGCGGCGGCCTACGTCGAGGCCAACGGCAAAGAGAAGGCGCTGGCCGCGTTCAACGACCCCCAGGGAGGCTTCCGCGCCGGGGATCTGTACATCTTCGCCAAGGACTTCGACGGCCACGAGCTGGCCAACGGCGGCAATCCCAAGCTCGTGGGCGCCAACCTCAAGGAGTCCGACGACCCCCACTACCGGCAGGTCTTCGACCTGCTGTACGCAGCCGCCGTGAAGGGCGCCGGCTGGACCGCCTACACGTGGCCGAACCCCGGCGCCGGTGAGGATCAGACCAAACGGACCTACGTCGTCAAGGCCGGCGAGGACTGGTTCCTGGGCGCCGGCCAGTACGTCGGCCCCGCGACGCGGGTGACCGCGGAGCGGGTCGTCGCCTTCGTCGAGGGTGCGGCCGCCTACGTGAAGGTCAACGGCAAGAAGAAGGCGCTCGAGGTCTTCTCCGACCCGCAGGGCGAGTTCCGCGACGGCGAGCTCTACGTCTTCGCCGAGGATTTCAAGGGCAACGAGCTGGCCAGCGGCGGCCAGCCCGAGCTCGTAGGGCAGAACATCCTCGACGCGCAGGATGCGAGCGGCGTCTACCTCGTCAAGGAGCTCATCGCCACGGCCAGGGACAAGGGCAGTGGCTGGGTCAGCTACGTGTGGGAGAACCCCGAGACCGGCGAGCAGCAGGCCAAGCGCGCCTACGTCATCAAGGCCGGCGACGACTGGTACGTGGGCTCGGGCATGTATGTGCGCTGACGCAAGGAGGCCACGATGGTGAACGACGGCGGACGGAGTGACGACGCGGCGGCGCGGAGGGATGAAGCGCCGCGGGGCTCTGCTCGGGCGCGACAGGAGGACGAGACGGCGGAGCGCCCCACGGAGGGCCTCACCGAAGACGAGCTGCGGTGGATCGCCGGCGGCACGAAGCCGACCGAGGACGAGCCGTTCCTGCCGGGCTGACGAGGAGGGAGGACGATGTCCGGGGAAGCAGCGAGAGCGCTCGCCGAGAGATGAAGCCCGACGAGGCCTTCCGCGAGCAGGCGCTCGCGCAGAAGGACGCCGGCGCCCGAGGGGGTGGAGATCCCCGAGGGCGTGACCGTGCGCGTGGTCGTCGAGTCCGAGGACGTGCGGACGCTGGTGATCCCGGCGACGCCGGGCAGGCTGGCCGACTGGGAGCTCGACCGCCACAGCGTCTCCGCCGGGGACTGCCCGACCGATGGGACCGGCTTCACTTGCCACCAGATGCACGTTCCGGACTGAATCCGGTCCCGACCGGTACCCGAAAGGAGGCGGACGTGACCGCACAAGAGGATCCGTGGGGCGGCATCGTCGCGAAGTGCTGGGAGGACGAGGCCTTCAAGGCGCGGCTGCTGGCCGACCCGGCGGCGACGCTCAGGGAGGAGGGCGTGGAGCTCCCCAAAGGCGTGACCGTCAGCGTGGCGCTCGACTCCGAGGATGTGCGCACCCTGGTGATCCCGCGATCGCCCAGCCTCGCGCTCACAGACGAGGAGTTGGCCATCGTTGCGGGCTCCCACGGCTGTCTGCCGCAGTCGCTTGATCCCAATTACCTGGGTTGACGGCCGCGGCGCTGGAGAACCCCGGTCAGGCAGGCGAGGAGAAGGCGTGACGACCGCGGGGAAGGACGTGGTTTGACATGGGCCCAGGACGACACGAGGCTGATGCGGCCGCAGAGGGATGCCGGCCGGCCGGTCCGGCCGAAGCGTGTGACGGCGAAGCCACGGCGGCAAGAGCCTCGGGCACGGCTCTCGAGCCTCCGTTCACGCGAGGGGAACGCTGGTTCCTCCTGCTGTGGGGCATCGCCCTGACGCTCGTGTTCACGGGCCTCGGCATGGGGGCCGTTACCACGGTCGATCAGCATCGGAAGGTGGCGACAGAGCGCCACACCTCGCGCATCGACCCGAACGCGACGGAGCGGGGGCTGACGGCCGCCGGGACCGCTGTGCCGGCCGCGGCCGGCCGACGGCGCGTCACCGTGGGGATCTACCTGGGCGACATCTTCTCCGTCCGTGGACACTACGTGCTCTATCAGGTCCGCGCGCGGATGACGAAGGTGCTCGACACGGACCGCTTCCCTGTTGACGACCACCTGCTGACACTGCAGATCGAAGACGAGGTACTGCCGTTGAGCGGACTGGAGTACGTCCCCGATGTCGCCGGTTCCGACGTGAGCTCGCGTGTCCAGATGCCGGTTAAACAGTGTCTCGCACTGGGCTCGTGATGAAGCCGCACACGTACAGGGCCAACTTCGGCGACCCTGGACTGTCACGGGAACAGTCCTCCACGTGTTCCCAGTCGATCTCTTGGGTGTGGAACGCTCGAGCAGGGCGCCGATCGACGGCCGCAGGCGCCCACGCCCTGGACTGCGCCGCGTCCAGGACGAGGAGGACCGAACATGACCGGCAGGAACGCACTCCGAGCGCGAGGGCTCGTCGTGAGCGCGGCAACCACCGCGCTCGTGCTGCTGACCGCGGTCCTCGCCCTCGGCTGCGGCTCGTCGGGCGACGCGGCCTCCTCGGAGTCGCCCACGCCGGCCGCGAGTCCGACGTCCACAGCCGCAGCCGTCACCCCGCAGACCGTGGTCGACTTCGTCGACAAGGCGGTCGCCTACTCAGGCGCCCACGGCAAGGAGGCTGCCCTCGCCGCCTACAACGACCCGGACGGCGAGTTCCGCACCGGCGAGCTCTACATCTTCGCCTACGACTTCACCGGCAAGAACCTCGCGCACATCGACCCGGCCCTGGTCGGCAAGGACCTGATCGGCCTCACCGATCCGGAGGGCACGCCGATCGTCAGGAACTTCGTACGCATCGCGAAGTCCGGCGGGAGCTGGTACACGTACGTGTGGGCCAACCCGGCGAACGGCAGCCGCGTCGAGCCCAAGCTCGCGTACATCACCAAGGTCGGGGACGACTGGCTCCTCGGCGCCGGCATGTACCTGCCGGTGGTGGGCCAGGCCCCGTCCGGCCCCTCCCCCGCGGCGAGCGTTTCGGCCGCCGTCACCGAGCAGCAGGTCGTCGCTTTCGTCGAGAAGGCCGCCGCGCACGTCAAGGCCGTCGGCAAGAAGCAGGCGCTCGCCGACTTCTCGGACCCGAACGGACAGTTCCGCGAGGGCGAGATCTACGTCTTCGCCGAGGACTTCAAAGGCAACGAGCTCGCCAGCGGCGGCCAGCCCGAGCTCGTGGGCCAGAGCATCCTCGACGTGCAGGACTCCAGCGGTGTCTACCTCGTCAGGGAACTCATCGCCACGGCCCGGGATCAGGCCCGCGGCTGGGTCGGCTACGTCTGGGACAACCCCGAGACGGCCGAGCAGCAGGAGAAGCGCGCCTACGTCATCAAGGCCGGTCCGGACTGGTGCGTGGGCTCGGGGATGTACGTGCGCTGACGCAGGGAGGGGACGATGACCAGGGAAGCGGCACGAGCGCTCGCAGAGAGGATGAAGAACGACGAGGCCTTCCGCGAGCAGGTGCTCGCGCAAGAAGACGCCGGCGCCCGCATCAGGTTCGTCATGGCCGCCGGCTTCGAGTGCACGCGCGAGGAGATCGAACCTCCGGGCGACGGGGCGCTGACGGACGAGGAGATGGCGTGGGTCGCCGGCGGCGTCGGGCCCAGCGAGGAGGAGCCCTGGAACCCGGGCAACTACCCCCTCGCCACGTGATGAGCATCGTGTCATCGACCGCCTCACCTGCGAGCGGGAACGCGCCTTGCCGTCTCCCGGCGCCCGGCGCGGTGCAGGAGTGAGCGGCGGCGCCACACTCGATCTGCATCTCACGCCCGGGGTGGTGGACATCGACGCGCAGCGATTGGGCGCCGTCGCGCTGCTCGAGGAGGCGGCGGACCGCTACGCCGGCCGGTCCGCCATCGTGGACGTGCCGCCGACGGAAGTCGGCGGCACGCTCGTGCGCGCGGTCAAGCTCAAGGGCGTGGGCTGGACGGCCGCGGACGGGACGTTCCGGCCGCCCTCGGCCGTCTGCTACTTCGAGGGCGGCCCCGCCTGCTGGCTGCACGTGGACTACGATGGCGAGGGGCGCATGCTCGCCGAACCGGCCGAGGACCGGCCGTGGGGCGCGCTCCTGCTGGACCGCGCCCGCAACGAGGACGCCATGCTGGCGCGGGTGCGCGCCGCCGGGCTGCCCGCACCCGTCCCGCTGGGCTTCGGGCGCTTCGAGCGCCTGCGTTTCGCCGGCCGGCCGACGGGGTTCGTCGTCATCGGCCTCGCCGACCCGGACGATCGCAGAGCCGGCCAGGACGTTCTCGCCCGCGAGGCGGCCACGGCGCGCGGGCCGGCCGCCGAGGCCGGCTTCGTGGCCTGGCTTGCCGGCCTCGCCCGCAGCGTCGCGGCTCTGCAGAGGAGGGTCCACGCCGCGGGGCTCACCGGCGGCGGCCCTCACCTCGGTAACTTCTCGGTGGCCGGCGCAGAGGTCACGCTGCACGACCTCGACGCCTTTGAGGAGCCGGCCGCCCTGGGGATCTCGGGCGCGCGCCTGCTCGGCAGGCGCCTGCGCGACTACTACGTGCTCGCCGCCTCCGTAGGGGGTCGCGCGTACGCGCCCAGATGGCGCCGACGCCGCGGGCTTCTCATGCGCGCCGTGGGCGAAGGCTACTTCGGCGCGGCCGCGGCGCCGGAGCTCGAGCGCATGCAGCCCTTCGACCACCTGCGCTTCTGGGAGCAGCTGCAGCGGCGCGGCAGCATCTTCGAGCTTCCCACGCCTCTGCTCACCCTGATGGAACGCGCCGTCTCGGCGGACGGAGTCTCCTCTCGGACGACGGAGTCTCAATGCGAGCCTGTGCCGGTCCCTACGGCCCACCGGGCGCCCAGGAGGGTGGCGTCATGACGAAGCCGCCAGGCTGCGCGCCATCGACGAGATGGACGCGGCTGTGGCCGCCGTCGTCGACCCCTCGTCAGGGGCGCACAAGCAGCTCGCACACATCGGCGACGCCGTCGCCGACTGGTGTCTGGGCCACCCGCACAGCTTCGCCCGGGTCTTCGACGCCCTGCCGCCGCCCACCGCGCTGGACCAGGGGCTCGCGCGGCGCTCCTCCGCGACGTTCGCGCGGCTGCGCTTCGTGGTCGAGAGGGGCGTGCGCAGCAGAGAGATCCGGGTCGACGACGTCGACCTTGAAGCCAGGGTGGGGTTCGCCACGCCCCTCGGGGTCGTCCGCCTCTCTCTGGCCGGAGCGGCCGCTGCCTCCGGTCGAGGCGCTACGGCCGCGGCGACTCGAGGACGACGAGCTGGAAGGCCTCGCCGCCGGGCTCGAGTGGTCCGATCTCCCTGGACACGCCCGCGTCCGGCGCGCCCGCCGCGGGCAGGCCGGTCGTCCCGCCGCCGCTGCGGCACTAGACACATGTTCCATTAATAGCAGAGGATGCATACAATACGTTAAATACGGAAGGCACTCGAGCGGCGATGCGGTGACGATGCCACAGGAAGAGGCGAAGGGGCTCATCGAGCGCATGGACACCGACGAGTCGTTCCGGGAGAAGGTCCTGGCGGCGCCGGACGTGGCCGCGCGGCTGCGCCTTGCCGCGGCCGAGGGCTACGACGTCACCGAAGAGGAGATCGAGAGCGCGTCGGTGGCGCTCAGTGACGAGGACCTCAGCGGTGCGGCCGGGGGAGCAGACCGGAGGGCAGGCAACGCGTTCCCTACGGCGGTCAACTGCTGATGGTGCATCAATCAAGCAGGCGAGACCCCGCTTGCCGAGCCCGGGACGGCGACGGCGCGGCCTGAGAGAGGAGTCTTCCGATGCACTGGTCACAGTACAACACGCTCTTCCACACAGAGCGCCTCGGCCACTACTGCTACAACGCCCTCTCCAACACGCTGATCGAGCTCGATGAGGCCCACTACGGCCTGCTCGAGGGATGCCGGGAGGGACAGTCGGCGCCCGGCGCGGTGGAGGACGGCTTCCTCGGCCTGCTGCGGGAGAAGCACGTGCTCGTGCAGGCCGGCGAGGAGGAGGACGTCCTCCTCGTGCGGCGGCACCGTCGCCGGGCGACCTGCTTCGACGCCTCGACCCTGGGCCTCACCATCTGCCCGACCCTGCGCTGCAACTTCCGCTGCCCCTACTGCTTCGAGGCGAGCCAGCAGGACGGCGGCTTCATGAGCGCCGCGACCCAGGACCGGCTCGTCGAGTGGGTCGCGGAGCAGGAGGACGCACGCTCCCTGTCCGTCGCCTGGTACGGCGGCGAGCCGCTGCTCGCCTTCGACACCGTCTGCTCGCTGACCGAGCGCCTCCGCGCCCTCGGCCTCGCCTACGCGAAGGCCAGCATGGTCACCAACGGCTACCTGCTGGACGGCGCGAAGATCGCCCGCCTCGGCGAGCTCGGGATCGCGTCCGTCCAGATCACCCTGGACGGCCCGCGCGAGGTACACGACGCGCGCCGCGTGCTGGCCGATGGCGGCCCCACCTTCGATCGCATCCTCGGGAACGTGACGGCGCTGACGGACTCCGGCTGGGACGGCCGCTGCGACATCCGGGTCAACGTCGACAAGCGCAACCTCGACGGCTTCCTCACCTTGCGCGCAGAGTTGCTCCACCGCTTCGAGGGCAAGAAGCTCTCCGTCTACCCGGGGCACGTGGACGTCCTCGGCGACCAGGCCTACGACGGCTGCTCCTGCCTCGCCACGGACGAGTGGGCCGCCTTCGCCCTCGAGCTGGCCCGCCGGCACTGGGTGTTCACTCGCGGCGGGCTCCACCCCGCGGACGGCGCGGACGGTACCTGCGTGGCCACCAGACGCCAGGGCTTCGTCGTGGGCCCGGAGGGCGAGCTCTACAAGTGCTGGACCGACGTTGGGCGGCCCTCCATGATGGTGGGCAGCATCCACGCCGGGGAGACGATCACCGACCCGGTGCTCGTGGCCCGCTACGCGACCGGCGTCGATCCTTACAGCGACCCGCGGTGCCGCGTCTGCGCCGTGCTGCCCATCTGCGGCGGCGGCTGCGCCCACCGGCGGCTGCTGGCCAAGTATGAGGGCCGGGAGGACGTCGACTCCTGTTCGCTCTACAGGACCCGCCTGCAAGATTGCCTCGAGAGCTACATCCGCGTGAAGCGCTCCCGGGAGACGTGCGCCGCCTTGCTGCGGCCCGGGACGACTGCGGAGGAGCGGCCCGCCTGGCGGGTCATCTCGCCGGCGCCGGAGCAGCCTCCGGCTCCTCAGGGCGGGGCCCGGCGCCAGGCTCCGCGCACGACGACACGAACAGCGAAGGAGGAACCATGTCACAAGAAGAGGTGAAGCGGCTCATCGAGCGCATGGACATCGACGAGTCGTTCCGGGAGACGATGATGGCGGCGCCGGACGTGGCCGCACGGCTCTCCTTGGCCGCCGCCGAGGGCTACGACGTCACCGAGGAGGATCTCGTGAGCGAGGGAGCCGCGCTCAGTGACGCGGAACTGGGACGTGTTGCAGGAGGCAGTGCCATGCAGGGGGTGGGTGGCCCCTCCGATTTCGGGGAAATGCCGCCGTGCTGCTGCTGGTGGTGAACGCATCAGGGGGTGTGCTGCCCTTTCGCAGGAAGATGTGAGGCGGCTCGTCGAACGCATGAACGCCGACGAGGAGTTTCGGGAGACGCTCCTCGCGGCGCCCGACGTGGCAGCGCGGCTCGACCGGGCCGTGACCGCGCTCCTGGCCCTCGCGCTGCCGGCGGCCGGCTGCGGCTCGTCGGGCGGCGGATCCGCCGCCCGCCAGGGCTCGGCCTCGCCGAGCCCTGGCGGGACGAGCGCCGTCACCGAACAGCAGGTGATCGACCTGGTCGACCTGACCTGCACGGCGATCGGGAACGACGCGCCCGGCGCCTTTGCCGCCATCAACGCCGGCCAGGCGCCCTACGTCGATGGAAGCGCGTCAGGGCTTGACGTAGCTGATCATTTGACCCACGTAGCTCACCACGCCCGAACCCGCCGCCGCCACGGCGTCGAGCTCTTCCTCGCTGAGATTCGGACCGGCGGGCAGGGTGAGATAGCGGATCTTCTCGGAGTTCTGCACGACGCGGATCTCCATGCCCTCCGCGATCTGCCAGCCTTCTTCTCTGAGCACCTCATCGGGGCTGGCCAGCAGCCTTTCCTTGAACCGCGGATCAGACTGCGCCTTCCTGGCGAGCGCACCGTAGAGCGCTGCGACCTCTTCCTTGCCGTGCGTCATGGTTCCTCCTCGAAGTGAGACTGGCCTGCTAGAATTGAAGGACCGCGAACTGCAGGTCCGCGGCGTCCCCGTCACCGGGGACGAGGACGTAGTCGGAGAAGATGTCGAAGTCCTCCAGGTAGTTCGCGTACGTGCCATCGCCCCTGCGATAGGCCCAGAGGACCCAGCCTCGCTGGACCCGCCGGGTGGCGTCCGGCACTTGGTGCGCACCGTCGACCTCATCGGCGAACAGGCTGGTGAGGCGCCGCTCGAGAGCCGGCTCTTCGGCGGCCGGCCGCCAGCCGTCGGGGTCGCCGAACCTCATGGTGAGCTCGGTGCAGGCTCTCTTGAGAAAGACCTGGGTGTCCTGCCCCAGCTCCCGACGCACGGCCGCCTCGAGGCGCGGGTGGTCCGCCAGCGCCTCCTCCCGCGAGGAGTGGTAGAAGTACCCCGCGTAGTCGGCAGGCACGTAGGGCCGCATCTCCATGCCGCACTTGGAGAGGTGATCGAGGCCCTGCTGCAGGTCGTACAGGCGAAACAGTTCCTCGACGTCGCGCGGGTACACGACCGTCTTCCAGCACGAACGGCAGGGCGATGGCACGAACCCGAACGTCTCGAACATGACGTGAAACCAGAGCAGGCACCTGTGGCGGTGCGGGACGAGCTTGAAAAGGAAGGGGCCGGGGCGCGACGCGTTGGTCACGAAGCGAAACGCGCCCTCGGGAGTTGTGCGGCACACGCCCTCGTCGAGCAGCGGCTGCAGCCTCTCCATGATCTCGGTGTCCACCATCGCCTGCCTCCCTGGGCTCGAAACATACCACAGGGGACGCGTGGCAATGGCGCTGATCGCCGGGTCGCCCTTCCTGCCCGCGGGCGCCTGTCGGCGCCGGTCACCACGGCCGGCATGGCTATTCCGGCGCGCTGGCGTTTCTCGCGGGCACGCGTGTCTCGCCGGGCCCTTTGACCGTCGTGCGGTGGAGCCGCGCCCGGTTCGCGTCGTAGGCGACCGTGACGGTGGCGTGGCCGGTCACGACCACCCGCGTGTCCGCATCCGGTGACACTTCGATCCTCAGCGGGAGCGCGCCGGGCGCCGCGGTGGTCAGCGTTACTTTCTGCCAAGGCAGGCTCGGGCCGTCGATCGAGATCGTCACCGGGACCTTTGCCGCGCTGGCCGTGGGCGTGATGACGAGGGGGATCGAGGGCCGCACGTAGACAAGGGTGGCGTGACCGATGCCGTCGTCGTCGATCTGCTGCACGATGATGCCCTCCGGCGAGGGATCGTCGTCCGCGGTGTCGATGTCGATGCCCGGGCCGCTGATGCGCAGGTCCACCTCGGTCGAGGAGTCGGCGCTGGTAGCGACGATGGCCAGGGCGAAGGCGTTCTCGCCGCTGTCGTCCGAGAAGGGCGTCGTGAAGTCCTGCATGCGCACGGACATCGGCGTGTACTCCAGGCCGCCGGGGCCGGACCCGTTCCAGCCCTTGTCCGCAAGGGCGTCGGGGCTGGGCCGCGACTGGTAGTGCCACGTCTCGCCGGCCGGGTCGACGAGCACGCGGCCCGGCTCACCCGGATGATTGGAGTCGTAGACCCAGATGGAGAAGTACGGCTCGTCGTAGGTGACCGCGAACGGGGTCAGCGAATGGGCCCCCGGTTTGGCGTAGACACCCATGGTGTTGGCGCTGCCGTTGCGCAGGCCGGCCGTCACTGCGGCCACGATCGCGGAGGGCTGCAGCGCCCGCGACGCGGCTGCGGCGGCGGCGACCTCGGGCATGAGCTGAGTCGCCCACCAGTAGTCGATGTCCTTGACGAGCCGCGGGTTGTCGCGGCTGAGATCCCCCGTTGTCCGGGCATCGGTGTCCAGGCTCGTCAGCTTGGTCAGCCCGGTGAAGAACCGCTCGGCCTCCACCGACATCCCCTCGCACCTGCCGTTGGCGAGCAGCTCGTTCATCTGCGCCGCCCACTGGAGCGCCGCCGGTCGCGGCGTGCACTGGCTCTGGTCCGCGTCGACGCACACGTTGTCCGCCCCGAACAGGGCGACGAGGGTCTTGGTCGTGATCGCGTCGCCGGCGGTCACGCCGCCCCAGTTGGCGAACGAGAAGCCGTGCGGGTCGGGCCGAAAACCGCTGTCCGCGCAGGTGTACGGGGTGGGTTGGCCGGCGATCGACGTGCCGGCGCTGGCCTCACACCCGAGCGCGGACGGGGTCACGCCCTCGCCCTGACGTGCCCGTCCGCAGGCGCCCGCCAGCGTCGCCAGGGCGACCAGGCTCAGCGCCAGTGAGGTCGCGACCAAGGCTCGACGACGACGCACTTCCATCCCTCCCCAGTCACGTGACGGTCAGCTTGCCCAGCTCGGCCCGCGGGACGTCCCGGCGCCCGAGGCCGGGCCTGCGCCGGCGGCCGCTGCCGCGCCGGCCGTGACGATCATGGCCGGGTGTAGAGCGCTCCGGTCTTCGGCATCCTGGTGTTGTTGAACACAGTGGTGTCGTCGATGGTGATGTTGCCCCACCACTTCTGCTTCGCTTTCCACTCCCGGCCCACCAGGTTGGTGAGGTCGGCGCCCGTGAGGTTCGCTCCGCGCAGGTCCATGGTGCCTCCGACGTCCCAACTGAACTGCGCATCCGGGATAAGCAGGCGGCTCATGTCGGCGCCGCGCAGGTCGAGGCTGCCGTTGATCATTGTGTAGTAGATCTTGGCCTGGCTGAGCTTGGCGCCGCTCAGATCGGCCGCCGCGCCGCTTTCCACCTGGATCGAGACGTTACGCGCCGCGAGGTCGATGTTGGGGGCAGCGAATGTGCCGTCCATCACATCGAGGGTGAGAAGCGCCCCGGTGGTCGGCACGCTGCCGTCCGCGCCGATCGGCGCCTGGTCGTCGGCCACGTCCGCGTACATCGGCAGCGCTCCCTTCACGGCGGCCGATGTGCTGGTCGGCGAGGGCGACGGCGATGCGGCGCTCTGGCCGCCGCAGGCGCCGGCCGCCAGGGCCAGGCCGATGACGACGGCCGCCGCCGCGATGGTCGTGATGATCCTCATGGTCTCTCCCTGTTGCGTCGCTTTGTGCCAGGCGCTTTGCATCCCCGCTGGAGATAGTTTAGACTATTATCTAATCTAGGTCAACAGGGCGTCGTCCAGGAGGCGGCTGTGGAACGTCGCAGGCAGACCCGTGCCGAGGCCACGGTCGCGGCGTTGCTCGACGCGGCTGTGGTTCGCCTCAAGAACGGTGGCGACGCCGCCGTCAGGATCGACGACATCCTCGCGGAGACCGGTGTCTCCCGAGGGTCGCTGTACCACCACTACGGTGGCCGGCAGGGCCTCGTCGACGCCGCCAATCTGGAGCTGTACGCGCGGCGGACGAGGGCGGACGTCGCTGTGCTCACCGGGTTGATCGACCGTGCATCGACGCCGGATGAGCTCCTCGAGGCGGCCAGGGCCTTGACCGAGCAGACGCAGTCCCCGGCGCGTCGAGACAACCGCATCGAGCGTGCCCGGCTCGTCGGGCAGATCGGCTCCGGACGCTTCGCCGGCAGGCTCGAGGCCGTGCAGCACGCCCTCAACGCCGCGTTCGCCGCGGCCATTGCCCGCGCCCAGGCAAAGGGGCTCATCCACCCCGACCACGATCCGCTGGCCCTGGCCGTGTTCATCCAGGCGTACACGCTGGGACGCGTGCTCGGCGACCTCGACACCGAGCCGGTGGACCCCGCCGCGTGGAACGCCCTTGTCGGGGCCGTGCTCGACGCGGTCTTGCGGCCGCGACGCTGAGCCGCGTCGGTCCACACGGGCGGGGCGGCAGGCCCAGGCTGCCGGCGTGCGAGAAAGCCAGGCGCCGGACGTGATGGCGCGCCTTACTCACTGCCCTGGGTTTCCAGCATGAACCTTGACAGATAGCGGTGTCTGTATAGGGTCGTGCAGAAAACGGAGGTGGGGGCAATGGCGCGTTCAGCGACGCCGATCGACATCAGCGACTTCGAACTGCCTGTGGCGTTTACGGCGAAGCAGGCCGCTACGGCCGGCTTGACCCGGGCGCTTCGAGCTCGTTTGGTCGAGGACGGCACGCTCACCCGTTTCGCGAAGGGTCTGTACCGGCGCACGAGCGCCGCGCCGGTCGACCTCGATCTGCTCGAGGTTGCGTTGCGCTCTCCGCGAGCGACGATCTGTCTGGCGAGCGCCCTGGCCCGGCACGGGCTCACCGACGAGATCCCTTCAGCCATCGACCTGGCCCTGCCGCGCGGCTTCTGGCGCCCGACGGCGCCGGCGGTCGCGCGCTGGCACAGCTTCGCGCCCGATACCTTCGATATCGGGCGCGACCTGCTGCCCGTGGACAACGGCCTCTGCGTCGGCCTCTACGGCCCCGAGCGGAGCATCATCGACGCCTTCCACACCCGCGGGACCAGCGGCGCCGACCTCGCGGTCGAAGCGCTTCGAAGGTGGCTGCGGCGGGGGGGCTCCCAACCCGTCCAACTGCTGGCCATGGCGGCCCGGTGGCCGCGGGCGCGGGCTCCATTGCAGAGCGCTCTGGAGGTCCTCCTGTGACCCGGCCGACCCGCGCAGATACGGCCGGGCGGGCGTATCTGGATCTTCAGAACAAGGCGCGCCGGGAGAGGCGACCGACTCAGGAACTGCTGGAACTGTACGTCCTCGAAGGCTTCCTTGCGCGGCTGGCGGCCGGTGGCGACCGCGACACGCTCGTGTTGAAGGGAGGCGTGCTGCTCGCCGCGTTCGGCGCCCGCCGTCCCACTCGGGACGTGGACTTCCTGGCTCGGGACCTGGAGAACGAGCTCGACGTCGTTCTGGCACTCGCCCTGAGGATCGCTGCGACCCCGAGGGACGACGGGCTGGCGTTCGACGCCGGCGGCGCCCAGGCGGAGGTGATCCGCGACGACGACGCGTACTCAGGCGTGCGCGTGAACATGCGCTGCAGGCTCGCGCAGGCAGAGCTCGCGTTGCACATCGACGTGAACGTCGGTGACCCCGTTTGGCCGCCCCCAGGTTTTGTCGAGATCCCTGGGCTCCTCTCAGGGTTCGTCCGATTGCTCGGCTGCCCCATCGCCGCTGTTCACGCGGAGAAGATCGTCACAGCGCTGCAACGTGGCACGGCCAACACGCGCTGGCGGGACTTCGCCGACATCTACCTCCTGCGTGCCCAGCGGGACGTGGACGGAGACGACCTGATCAAGGCGCTTGAGACAGTCGCGGCACATCGCGCAGCCGTTCTGGCCCCGTTGAGCGAGGCGCTCAGGGGGTACGCCGAGATCGCTCAGGTCCGATGGGCGGCATGGGCGCGGCGGCAGCGACTCGACGACCGCCTGCCCAACCAGTTCGCCGACCTGCTCGACGACGTTTGCGCCTTCAGCGATCCGGCGATCAGGCACCAGGCGAGCGGCAGGCGTTGGGACCATCTCGGCTTGTCCTGGTCAGCGATCCGGAGCGGATCCTGAGCCCATGAGTGCGACCCCCCGGAGTCGCACGACCTCGTGATGCGGTCAGCGCTCGCCAGCGATGCAACGCGAAGCCTCTTCGCGCTTCTTCGCCGGCAGACTCGAGGCCGTGCAGCACGCCCTCAACGCCGCGTTTGCCGAGGCCATCGCCCGCGCCCAGGCGAAGGGGCTCATCACCCCTCATCACGACCCGCTGGCCCTGGCCGTGTTCATCCAGGCGTACACGATGGGACGCGTGCTCGGCGACCTCGACACCGAGCCGGTGGACCCCGCCGCGTGGAACGCCCTCATCGGGGATGTGCTCGACGCGCTCGTGCGGCCGCGGCGCTGAGCCGCGTCGGTCCACACGGGCGGGGCGGCCGCGCCATGGGCGGATGTTTCATTCCCTCGACCGGGGTGCGATAAGCTATGGTGCAAACATACCAGCAGCCCGGTTGGTACGCCGGCTGTGAGAGAAGCGGTCGTGTCCAGCGACGGAAGGCGGCGCCATGAGCAAGGAAGCGGCACAAGCGTTCATCGAGAAGATGAAGAGCGACCATGCGTTCCGCGCCAGAGTGCTGGCGGAGGAGGGCGTGGAGGCGCGCATGGCGCTGATCGGCGCCGAGGGCTTCGACTGCAGCGCCGAGGAGATCGGCGCCGCGCAGGATGACTGGGATGCCGAACTGGACGACGTGGTCGGGGGAGGTCAGCCCGGGTGTGCGCTGTACGAACCGGCATGTTCGCTCTACTGCCCATATTGAGGCGGGGCGCTGCGGTGGGTGGCCTTCACCCCCTGCCCCTTGATCCTCTGCGCGGTGGCCCTGGGGATCCGTGAAGTAAGGTGGCGAGCCTGCACTTCTTTCGCTTTGTGAACGGCGCGGGCGCGGACCTTCGCGAGGGCTGATGTCCGCCGCCGCGAGCCGCCGCGTCCTCGCGCATGGAGGGCGGCCCCGCCCGCGGCCGCCGACTTCCACGCGCAGAGGCCCCTCACGAGGCCGTCCCTGAGGCCTGGCGCGTCGGCCAGGTCGGTGAGCAGAGCGGTGCCGGTGCGCGAGGTCAGGCCGAGCGCGTCGCAGACGACTTCCATGTGCGAAAGAGGCTTGGTAGCGTTCACCTGCGCGGTGATCCTCCTGATCGGGGTTTGCGCTTATGACAAGCCGCAGTGTCCCCGCCCGGGAGGTTCTGTAGAAACCGAATCGGCGGCGCTGTCAGGGTGTTCGTGAAGAATCCCGGCCAGCGATTGACTGGAATCGCACTTGGCATGGACACATCTGGGCAAGGAGGCATAGTGGCCCACGCGGATCTCCTCCCCGGCCAGTGGCAACGGCGGGTCGCCCTCATGGAGTGGCAACCGCAGATCGTCCTTATGGCGGCGCTCAAGGTCGGCCTGATCGAGGCGCTGCTCGAGGCGCCGCTGAGCCCGGAGGAAGCGGCCGAGAAGCTCGCCCTCGACGGGCGCGCGACGCGGCGCGTGATCAGCGTCCTTGTCGACGCCGGCTACCTCGAGCGGCAAGGTGATGGGGTGATGGTGGCGCCCGAAGCCCATGCGCTCCTGGACCCCAGCGACGCGGCCTTTGTCGGCGACCGGCTCCTGCATCTCCACAATCTGTTCGTCAGCTGGGTGCAGCTGCCGCAGGTGCTGCGAGACGGCGGTCCCGCACGCTCCGAGCGCACGCCAGAGTCCCTGCGCGCCTTCATCGGCTCCATGCGCGTCGGGGCTCGCGAGCGCGCCCGGCCGCTGGTCGACAGGCTCGCGGCGCTGTTCCCGGCGACGCAGACCGTGCTCGATATCGGCGGCGGCCCGGGCACGCAGGCGCTTGCCTTCCAGGAACGCGACTGGCAGGCGACGGTCCTCGACTTCCCCGAGGTCATCGACCTCATGGCAGACGACCTCGCGCAGGCCGGCATCGCCACCATCAAGAGCGACGCGACCCAGGGCATCCCCGCGCGGGACTTCGACCTCGTCTACTGCGGCAACCTCTTCCACTCGATGTGCCGTGAGGAATGCGCGGCGGTCGTGGACGGCGCGGCCGACGCTCTCAGAGATGGCGGCGCCCTTGCCATCTTCGACTTCCTGCAGGGCACGGGCCTGCCGTCGTCGCTGTTCGCCGTGAACATGCTCGTCGCGACGAGCGGCGGTGACGTCTACGGCGAGGGAGACTACCGCCGCTGGTGCGAGGCAGCCGGGCTGCGGGACTTCGCTGTGCACGAGGTGCCCGGGCAAGTGCAGCGGTTGCTGACGGCCGTGAAGCCGTAGCGTGGCCGCGCTGGAGCTTGGCGTCTTGCGGCGCTGTTGCGCATCGCGACCCTGCCGGCCGTGTTCATCCAGGCGTCCGCGATGGGGCGCGTGCTCGGCGACCTCGACACCGAACCGGTGGACCCCGCCGCGTGGAACGCCCTCATCGGGGATGTGCTGGACGCGGTCGTGCGGCCGCGGCGCTGAGCCGCGTCGGGAGAGCGGCGCCGCGGCCACGCCATGGGCGGATGTTCCACTCCCTTGACTGGTGTACGATAAGTTATGGTGCTAGTATGCCAGCAGCCCGGTTGGTCCGCCGACCGCGAGAGAAGCAGTCATGTCCAGCGACAAAAGGAGGCGCCATGAGCAAGGAAGCGGCACAAGCGTTCATCGAGAGGATGAAGAGCGACGACGCCTTCCGCGCCAGAGTGCTGGCAGAGGACGGCGTGGAGGCGCGGATGGCGCTGATCGGCGCCCAGGGCTTCGACTGCAGCGTCGCGGAGATCGGCGCCGCGCAGGATGACTGGGATGCCGAGCTGGACGGAGTGGCCGCAGGAGGTCAGCCCGGGTGCATGCTCTACGAACCGGCATGTTCGCTCTACTGCCCATATTAAGGGCGGGGCGTTGCGGTGGGTGGCCTTCACCCCCGGCCCCTTGATCCTCTGGGCTTTGGCCCTCGGGGATCCGTGAAGGAAGGCGTGGTCCACGGACCCCGCCGCGGAAGGCAAGGGGCATGCACTTCTCCGGCCTTGTGAAAAGGGCGGGGACACAAAGCCCGCTGTCCACGCCCGCAAGGAGAGCCGCCCATGGAGTGGTCCCGCTACAACCAGCTGTTTGAGTCCACGCGCTTCGGCGGCTTCCTCTACAACGCGCTCTCCAACACGCTGATGGAGCTCGACGAGGCGCACTACCACGTGCTCGAAGGGCTGCGCGAGCGCGGCGGCGCGGGCGCGTCCGGCGACGCAGCCGCGGAGCCGGCCGCGGAGTCCGCCGCCGCCGACCCCGACTTCCTCGCCCTGCTGCGCGCGAACAAGGCGCTCGTCGAGGCGGGCGAGGAGGAGCGCCTCCTGCTCGCCCGCCGTTACGAGCGCCACGCCCTCTGCTTCGACAGCTCGCGCCTGGGCCTCACCGTCTGCCCCACCCTGCGGTGCAACTTCCGCTGCCCCTACTGCTTCGAAGCGAGCCAGGAGGGCGGCGCCACGATGAGCCCCGAGACCGTCGACCGCCTGCTCGCCTTCATCGCGAGCTACAAGGACGCGCGCGTCCTCTCGCTGGCCTGGTACGGCGGCGAGCCCACCATGGCCTGGGAGGTGATCGAGGACGTGACGGCGCGCGTCCAGGCCCTGGAGATCGAGTACGCCGGCGCCGGCCTCGTGACCAACGGCTACCTCCTGAGCGCCGAGAAGATCGCCCGCCTGGGCGACCTCCAGATCAACAGCGTCCAGATCACCCTCGACGGCCCAAAGCAGGTGCACGACGCTCGCCGCGCGCTCGCCGGCGGCGGCCCCACCTACGCGCGCATCCTTGAGAACGTCGCCCTTCTCATGGCCTCGCCGTACAAGGGCACCTGCGCGATCCGCGTGAACCTCGACAGAGGCAACCTCGAGGGCTTCCTCGAGCTGCGCGCCGAACTGCTCGCGCGCTTCGAAGGCAAGAAGCTCAGCGTCTACGCCGGGCACGTGAACACCAGCCTCGGGCACTCCTACGACCACGCCTGCAGCCTCGACCTCGGCGACTGGGCGGCCTTCACCATCGACCTCTACCGCAGCGGCGGCCTCCAGCCCCACGGCGGCTTCTACCCGGCCCGCAACCTGCACGGCATCTGCGTGGCCACCAGCCACAACGGCTTCGTCGTGGGCCCCCGCGGCGAGCTCTACAAGTGCTGGGAGGACGTCGGCAAGCGCGAGATGGTGATCGGCGACGTCACTGCCGAGGAGCCCATCACCGACCCCGCTCTGCGCGCCCTCTACGCGCTCGGCACCGATCCCTACGACGACCCCGAGTGCCTCGCCTGCAACGTGCTCCCCATCTGCGGCGGCGGCTGCGCCAACAAGCGCCTGCGCGCCAGGCATTTCAACGAGCAGGGCCTGCTCCTCTGCTCGCCCTACAAGGAGCACCTCACGGCCTACCTCGAGGAGTACTACGACAGCTTCCTGAGCCGCGAGATCTGCGCCGCGGTGCTGGCCCCGGGCGCCGCCGCAAAAGACGAGACGGGCTACCGCATGGTGCAGCCGCAGCCGCGGAAGGACGAGCGCGACGCGGCGGACGTCATGAGCCCGGTGGCCGAGCGAGTTTAGCGGCGGCAAGCGCCTGAGCGAGAGGAGACCGTGATGTCGGTAGAACAAGCCAAGGCGTTCGTCGAGAAGATGAAGCGCGATGAGGCCTTCCGCGCCAAGGTGCTGGCGGAGGAGGACGTGGAGACGAGGATGGGCCTCATGGGCCGGGCGGCCATGGGGGAGGGAGAAGCCTCGCCGCCCTGAGCGTGGGAAGGCGGAGGCCGTCGTGGCCGGGGCTCCCAGCTTGGTGCGCGACGAGGTGCAGCGCGCCCGTGACCTGCTCATCGCGTCAGGCGCGCCATAGCTGCCGATGAGGCTCGCACCACAGGTCGCTTCATGCTCACCGGCCACCAGGGTCGGGGTGGACTAGGTCGTCGAGACCGCGGACCGGCTTCTGCCCATCGAGGTCAATGCCTCCGCGTCGCGGCGGCCTACGCCAAGGGCTGGAAGCCTACCTCGTTCCCCCTGCCTTCATCTCCTTGCGCCGCCCTGACCATGTTGCGCGACCCACTCCTTGAGCGCCGCGTCGATGCGTGCCTGCCAGCCGGGGCCGGTCGCACGAAAGTACTCCAGGACGTCACGGCTGTAGCGAATCGTCACCGGTTCCTTCGTCGGCTTCTTCTGCGCCCCCCGTTGCCCCGGCTTTCTCTTCGGCAGCACTGCCACAAGCTCTTCTGGCAGCACCTCGGCGGCAGGCCGGAAACGGGCCAGGTCTTCCTTGGTCAACTCTCGAACTTCCCCGGCTTCATCGCTCAGCGGTTTCGTCTCCATAGCGTCTGACCTCCCTTCTGTTCGCCTTGCGAAAACTGATGATCCGCGCACCACCGTCAGTGGGCGTGAAGCAGATCACATGTAACCGCTCTCCCAGGAATCCCAAGGCTATGATTCTGGTTTCCGGGTACTCCTCGCGGTTGTCCACGCAATAGATGGCCGTCTCCCAATCGAAATCACCCGCCCTATCAAAAGACAGGCATCGCAGCTTGGTGTTCTGTTCGCTCTTCACCGGGTCGAAGTCGATTCTCATCGTTTTATCGTAACTACAATCCAGCAAATGGTCAAGGATCACCACAGGCGACTGGTGAGCAGTTCGGGCGGGCGCTCGAGCACTTCATCCTCGGTCAAGGCGGAGTCTGTGTTCGATAGCCCGGATGCCGACCACCCCAGCGACGCCCGCAGGGTCCAGGCGGATCCCCGGTTGCGGGATGTCTGCCCGCCCTGCCGCGCTCCAGCCGCCACGCCGCACAGAGGGTGACGGTGCGTGACAGCGGCCGCTTCCAGCAGGCGCGGCTTCGTGCCCGCCGGCGATGCAGGGTCGCGTCCTCACAGAGTGCGCGGTAGTGGTCGGAGGAGGAGGCTCTATCGTGCAGTGGGCGATCAGCTCCTATCAAGGCGCCCGACAGCAGGCTGCGACTGCAATGCCTGATGAGGATGGTCGCGTAGCGTCCGACTTGCATGCCTCCCTACCCCTTGATCCCTTGGCCCTCGGAAACCCGTGAAGGACGGCGGGGTCCACGGACTCCGTCGCGGAAGGCGAGGGGCATGCACCCTCCGACTGCCACCGTGCCCGCCGACGCCGATCACCGCCGCCGCGCCCACGCGCATGTAGAGCGGCCCGGCTTCACGGCGTCTGGCGGGAGCGGGGCCGCGCCTCGGGGGCCGCGTGAGGCTGCAGCGAGGGCATCCCCTTTCGGCGCCTCATCCGTCTGAGCGCCGCGCGCGGGGCCTGCAAGGGCGACGATGGGGCGGCGGGGGTAACAATGGCGGAGGTGCCGCCGAATCCGCCCGAAGGGCCGGCCAAGGTGTAGTGCCTGGCCGCGCATTCACGGTCTCCGTTGTTTACCTGCCGACAATGCCGGCAGCCACTGGGAGGGCCGTGGTCAGCGGCGTTGTGCTGTACGCGGGCCGCCGCGGCCCGCCGTTCGGTCCGCGCCTGCACGTGCTGCCGCTGAGCGCGCTTTGGCGTCTCGACGAGGCCTGACGGGCGCGTGCGTCTGCGGCCGCCGGCGGCCGGGTCAAGCCGCCGGCGGCGGCGGCCGATACATGACGCAGAGCAGGCGGCGCCTGCCGCGGCAGCGTGCGCGGGGAAGCCGCCGCCGTCGCTCGAAGGTCGACGTGAACGCCGAAGGAAGCGCGCAGATCGAGGAGGAGCCGAATGGGACTTAGACGCATACTATGGACGGCGCCGGCGGGCGCGGCGTTGGCGCTCGCCCTGTTCGTCCCGGCGCTCCTGGGCTGCGGAGGCTCGAGCACCGAGCCGCAGCCCACGGCCACGGCGAGCAGCCCCGCGGCTACCTCGAGCGCCGGCGCCGCCGGGGCGGTCACGGAGGACCAGGTCGTCGCCTTCGTGCAGAGGGCGGCCGACTACGTGAAGACGCACGGCAAGGTGGAGGCTCTCGGAGTCTTCTCGGATCCGCAGGGCGAGTTCCGCGAGGGCGAGCTCTACATCTTCGCCGAGGACTTCGCCGGCGCCGAGTTGGCCAACGGCGGCCAGCCCGAGATCGTCGGGCAGAATCTCATCGACCTTCAGGATCCCAACGGGGTGATGATCCTCCGGGAGCTCATCGCCGCGGCCAAACAGGGCAGCGGCTGGGTGAGCTACGTGTGGGACAACCCCGAGACCGGGCGGCAGCAGGCCAAGCGCGCCTACGTGATCAAGGTGGGCGACGACTGGTACGTCGGCTCGGGGATGTACGTAGAGTGAAGCGCAGTGGAGGGGATCGCTCATGTCAGAGGAGCCGGCATAGGCGCAGGCATTCATCGCGAAGATGAAGACGGACGAGGCGTTCCACGCCAGGGTGATGGCGGTGAAGGACGTGGCGGCGCGCCGGCGGCTCATCGACGACGAGGGCTGCGACTGCACCGTCGCGCAGATCGCGGCGGCCGGCGAGGCGTTGGCCGGCGAGGCGGACGGCCTCAGCGACGAGGAGTTCGGATGGGTGGCCGGCGGCGCGACGGACCCCAGCGAGCAAGAGCCCTGGAGCCTGGGGCGCTACTTTCTCGGGTGACCCCGTGTCTTCGCTCGCGACGGTGAGCGCGGTGCGCGCGAGCCTGCATCCGCGGCCGGAGCCGGCGGCGGTCTGCGGCGACGTCGCGCGCCTGCGCGCCGTGGCCGCGCTGCGCGCGCCGGCCGATCGCTACGGCGGCCGCTCGGCGCTCATGGACGTTCCCGCGGTCGAGATCGACGGCACGCCGGGGCGCGCGCTCAAGCTGAAGGGCGTCGGGTGGACGGCGGCGAACGGCTGCTTTGCGCCGCCGTCCCGCACCCGGATCCCGTGCCGTTCTTCTGAGTGGTCGGCATGGATCGGCGGCCCCGGCGGAGCCGGCTTGACTCTGCGAGGCGGCGTGCCGATGATTGCCACGTGGGCTTGCGGGGTGGCATACGGAGAAGGCATACTT
>Ga0194044_10000253_pt1 | contig 25602 bp, 26 predicted proteins | sample JunL4417m_MetaG_FD_155460 | JGI IMG/M metagenome (GOLD analysis project Ga0194044, IMG submission 155460) | Anoxic zone freshwater microbial communities from boreal shield lake in IISD Experimental Lakes Area, Ontario, Canada - Jun2016-L442-17m | ecosystem: Environmental > Aquatic > Freshwater...
GGGTGAATTATGCCGTTCTGAGATACTCTCCAGAGGCCGGTCCTGCTATTCTTGAATAGGGTCGGCGTGTGTCCGCCGGCCGCAACCAAGTTGGTCCCCAGTGCTGACTCCAATCACGCCGAAAAGCCTCTCACCTACACACTACGCTTTCCATAGACCATGTAGATTACAAAATTCCCGTGCCGTGAAATCGCCCTTAACCGGGAAAACAGCTTCAGGCGCTTGACCAGGTTCAAGGAATTGTCGATAGGCCTTTCCATCGGCAATAATCTCAATCCACTCGATGTAATGTTTCTCGTCCATCGGATGCGCCGCACTGCCGACTTTGACTTTGAAACCACCGTCTACCGCTTCTTTAACCGGCACATGTTTTTCTTTTGCAGCATCAACCGTGTTCGCTACAAAAAGCTTCATGGGCTTTCCGCAACAAACAAGCTCACCCATGCCGGAATGAATCATCTCTACCATGTTTCCACATACTTCACACTTGTAAATCTGAAGTTTTTCCGTCATCTGTCAGTACCTCCTTCTAAATTTAGCACGCGTAACCGGATTCGATGTCAGTGATGAACACGTCCCTTTGCTATTCTTTGCCGGCCTCAAACACCGTCCTTTTCAGTCAGTCCTTGAACCGGCAACTCCGTCTTGGACACGCTCCTGCCGGCGGTGAACAGCGAGGACCCAAACGATCTCGAATTTTGATCCAATTCTCGTATTATGACAGGAAATTTACCAGTTTTCAGCCAAAATCTCGTAGTAACCCCGAGGATGAGCACATGCCGGACATGATTCAGGCGCTTCGAGGCCCTCGTGGAGATAGCCGCAGTTTATGCAACGCCACACCACTGATTTGTCTTTCTTGAAAACCTTACCCGACTCCACATTTGCCAATAGGTCTAAATACCGTTTTTCATGCTGCTGTTCCGCAACACTGACTGTTTCCCAAATCTTTGCGGCTTCTTCAAAGCCCTCCTGCCTCGCGATCTTGGCAAAACCCGGGTAAAGTTCGGTCCATTCAAAATGCTCTCCGGCCGCCGCAGCCTTCAAGTTGTCAGCCGTACCAGTTATAATTCCTGCCGGAAAAGCAGCCTGAACCAACACTTCCCCACCCTGAAGTTGCTGAAAAAACCGCTTTGCATGCTCTTTTTCCTGGTTGGCGGTCTCTTCAAAAATTTGAGCGATCTGTATCAGACCTTCTTTTCTAGCCTGTGAGGAAAAGTAGGTGTAACGATTACGCGCCTGGGATTCTCCGGCAAATGAACCTAAGAGATTCTTCTCTGTTTCTGATCCCTTCAATACTGACATTTATGCCTCCTTTTTTTAATTTGTGGAACTAGTGTTAAGTCAAGCCGCTGTCTTGCAGCGGGGACAAATGCCGACAAACTCGAGCCTATGCCACAAGATCTTGTAATCACTTAGCCCCTTTACGGCATCGTTTATTGAAGCGATGGGAAAAGATGCAACATCCTCTACGCGACCGCACGCAATGCACCGAATATGGTAGTGATTCTCCGTTACCCCATCGAAACGCTTCTGCGTGCCGGCGGTTTCCAGTTTCTGAATCATCCCCGACTCCGCCAGGACTTCCAGATTGCGATAAACAGTTCCCAGGCTTATACGCGGAAGCCTTTTACGAACTAAGTCGTACATCTCATTTGCCGTGGGATGAGTCCTTAACTTACCGAGTTCTTCAAGGATTACTCGTCTTTGTTCAGTGGCCCGATATTTTTTGACGGCCTTCAAATCGTGGAACTCTTTTAGTATTAATAACCATTACTAATAATAAATGTTGGGTGGGACTTTGTCAAGCGAGCAGGAAGAAAAAATGTGCCGAATCAAATCCACTTCTTACGTCGGAAGAAAAGGAGCATAGACACCGCAATAATGATTGCAGCCAATATAACCAACGGATAACCCCAGGGTGAATCAAGTTCAGGCATATTCTTGAAATTCATCCCGTACCAGCCGACGAGAAAGGTCAGCGGAATGAAAATAGTGGCTATAATTGTCAAGACCTTCATAATCTCATTGAGTTTGTTGCTCATGCTGGAAAGATAAATATCAAGCATTCCCGAAACTATATCCCTGTAAGTCTCGAGCGTATCTACTGCGTGGATAGTATGATCGAAAACGTCTCTGAGGTACGGTCGCGTGGAGTCATTGATCAAAGGTGAATCGTCATTGATGAGACGGTTGACGATTTCCCGGAGAGGCCACACTGATCTTCTCAGAAAGATCAGGTCTTTTTTCACTTTGTGAATAAACGTTAGAGTCTTAGCCTGTGGGTTTCTCACAACCTCTTCTTCCAGCACATCTATTCTTTCACCCAATTGGTCGAGAATAGCGAAGTAGTTGTCCACGACAATATCCACCATACAGTAGGCCAGATAATCGGTTCCGCTCAGTCTGGTTCGGCTGCCCGCGGCATTCATCCTATGCCTCAACTGATTAAATGGATCATCGCCTCCTTCATGGAAGGACAGGATAAAATCCGACCCCAAGACCAGACTAATCTGATGGGGGGACAGATCGTCCGTCGTTTCGTCGTAGCCCATCATTTTTATAGTTATAAAGAGATATTCATCAAAGTTCTCGATTTTGGGACGCTGGGCGGTATTCAAGATGTCTTCAAGAACAAGGGCATGAATGTGAAAAGCATTTCCTATCCAATTAATCGGTTCAATCTCATTAAGCCCGTCAATATTTATCCAGATGTTGGCATGTTTCTTTTCACGTAACTGGAACTCGGAATAATTCGAAGAATCGTGTTCTTCCATTCCGTGAGCATCATACTCGATGATCCTGATTGTTGTTTTCTCCGAGCGTCTTCGACCGACGTGAAACAAGGTTCCGGGCGCCTGTCCGGATTTCTCGGATTGTCGCCTGTAACGAGTTGGTGCCACCTGAACCTCTTATGCCGGTTCTCGAAGTTAATTACCGATAACAGGGATACGTTTGGGCATGGTCGTCAAGGCCCCCTTTTTCCAGAGATCAAGGCCTGGTGTGCGGAGTTCATGACTCATGTTTGTGACGAATTCGCTCTTGGCCGCGCTTGCAGCCTAGGCCTCGGCTCGAAGTCCGGCTGAGACGACTAACAACAGCGATTGAGAATATATTTGAGTGATTTGTGCAGCGCGCAGCCTGTCCTGGCCGGCCAAGAGCGAAGAGGCCTGAGCAGTATGGCCGGTCTGTGAATCGACTGTCATGGCGTACCTCAAGCTTCGCATTACAAAATGCGATTCAGCCTCCCGGAAACCTGAACCGGCTTGCCAAGGTTGTCATTGACATTTCCCGGAGCCATTTCCTGGTTGATATCCGTAGCGGACGTAATGGTTCACCTGGATAGTCCAGAAGAAACCCTGTGCGATGCAAACAAGCACAGGGGGGTGTTATCAGCGCTTACACAAACAACCGAAACCGTGTAGTCAAATGGGCTTTACAAGTATGCGAGAAGCTTCTTCCGAACCCATAGAAAACCGGTAACCTTTTATGTTGACCCACAAGTTTCCTGAATCAACATCCTTTTTTTCGATCTCCACTATTACACCACTATTGATGCCTTCTTCCGCAAAAACTTTAGGTAACTTGATGGTATCCTTAAAGCTGTCTATGACGACCTGCGATCCGGGAAGGGCCTGGGCCAACGTCATTCCTCCAGCCAGCGCCGCCTCCTGTGCAACAGCCCGACTGAACAATTTACCCTTCGCCTTGTCCAGGCAGTGGCCACAATCATCGCAGCTTTCGGTAAGCCCATAAACCCAGCCAGTCTGGTCAACCGGACACATTTCCATGAATTCCAAAAATCCGATCAGCCTCTCAATCACTTCCGGATCCAGGTGATGCTCGATGCGACAGGCATTATCTTCCGCAGCGGAGTCCTGAATCTTAAGAACCTTTGAAAGAAATCGCTTCAACACCTCGTGTTTTCTGACAATATCCTCCGCTTGTTTGATTCCGGGTTCAGTAAGAGTTATGAATTGATGGGGATCGTAGCGGATCAGGCCACGCGAACTGAGGATTCTCAGGGCCGAACTCACTGAGGACATTTTCACCCCCAGTCTATCCGCAATGTCACGGACTCGAGCGATCCTATGCTCCCGCTCCAAGTGATAAATCGCCTCGAGATAGTCCTCCATGGCCGAGCTTAACGCGGAGAGGGGTTTAGGCGTCTGCATGAAAATCCCCTTGGAGAAAAAGGTAATTGAGTATGAAGCAGGCTGAACGTGTTGTCAAGCGGCGCAACGAGCATTAAACTGTGGGTTGTGGAACGCTTGCCACGAATCTTATAGAAGGCCAAGTTTGATCGTTACAGGTTCACAAGTGAACCCGGGAGATGAAATTGTGGGACGTAAAGAGAAAAAAAAAGGCGCTGAACGGAAAGTTGCCGTAATCGGACTGGACTGCGTGCCGCCGCCGTTGATTTTCGAGAAGGCCGGAACTGATCTTGAAAACTTGAGAACCCTTATGGATCACGGGACATGGGGCCCTATGAGATCTACGGATCCACCCATAACGATTCCGGCATGGACTACTATTACTACAGGCCGGGATCCTGGAGAATTGGGCATCTACGGTTTCAGAAATCGCCTGACCCAAGACTATTCTGAAATGGTGACCGTAAACTCTTCTCATGTGAAAGCTCCCCGAGTATGGGATCATGTGGAATCGACTGGTAGGAGTTCCATCCTTATCGGCATACCTCAGACTTACCCTCCGATTCCTCATTCAGGTATTACGGTATCCGGGTTGCCCACACCTGATCTTGATAGGGTTTATACCTATCCGACCGAACTGGCTGATGAAATCCATGTCTTGGCTGGAGGAGACTACGTCACGGACATAAAGGACTTCCGAACTAATCATAAAGACAGGCTGCTGGCTGACCTGTACAAGGCTGTGGAGAGTCGCTTTCGTATTGCACGCGACTTTCTGATTCACAAGCCGTGGCATTTTTTCATGATGGTAGAAATTGCCACTGATCGACTTCATCATGGATTTTGGCGGTATCATGCGCGGGATCATCGTCTCTACGTGTCCGGCAATCCTTACGAAAACGTGACAGACGACTTCTACAGGTTTCTCGATCGAAAACTCGGTTCTGTGCTGGCACTGTTGAGCGACGATACAACAGTAATAGTAGTCTCGGACCATGGAGCCCGGAGTATCCGGGGTGGAATCGCCATAAACGAATGGCTAATAAGCAATGGATTACTGTTTCTGAAACATGAGCCTAAAGGAGAGGTTGCCCTTACCCCGGACATGGTCGATTGGTCCAGGACAAAAGCATGGGGAGAAGGTGGATATTATTCCAGAATTTTTCTGAATGTAGTGGGCAGGGAGCCTTCCGGTACAGTCGAACCCTCTGAATACGAGTCCTTCCGGGACAAACTGGCTCACCTCATGGAAGGCATGCTTGACGAAAATGGCAACCCATTAGGAAATTTGACCCTAAAACCGGAACAAATTTATCGTGCCTGCCGCAACGTACCGCCGGACTTGATCGTATATTTTGACGATTTGAGTCGGCGGTCTATAGGCACCGTCGGGACTGGACAGATTTTTCGCGCCGGCAATGAAACGGGTCCGGATGACGCTAACCATGACAAGGATGGAATTTTTATCATGGCCCGAATGGCAGACGTTCGCTGCGGCGTGCGAAACGGAAGTCGGGCTGAAGGGGTTTCATGCTTGGATATAACACCGACGATTCTTCGCGAATACGGCATCCCGATCCCAAATGACCTTGGCGGCCGCGTTATACGCGCTGACAATCTACCTTCAAACTGTTCCTCGACCCCAATCAGGGCTGAGTATGCCCCAGGAAATGACGCAGGGTTCAAGCCGTCGCCATGCCAAGGATTCTCTGCTGAAGAGGAAGCAATAGTGAAGCAGCGTCTGGCGGATTTAGGCTACATGTGAGTATGACCAAGGTCTGTAAAATCATAAGTATGGCGAAGAGTGTTAAAGTAATTCTCAAAAGGTCTTACCGATTGGGGGCAGGTTTTTAGCATCCGTCCCCCGGGAGTGCAGGCTTTTAGCCTGCACTGGGGTCTACAGATTCTTTTGCAGGCAAGATGCCTGCAATCCCGGCCCAACCGAAAAGACATCTGAGAAGCAGTATAGTATGGGGTACCCGATCCTCGATCTTATTGTGTCCCAATCGGACTATAGTGCCCTACGCATTTCGTCTCATTGAGACGAAATGCCCTTACCCAACGCTGCGATTTCCGGTCGAACGGTTGAAGGAACCGAACCACAGCAGGTCTGGTCCCATGAAACCTGATTTGTTCAAGGCTGTTTTTTGGCAGGTTCCTTCTTGCCGGGCGCAGGCTTCGGGCACTTTTCTTCCTTTGCCTTCGTCGCTTCGACTTTAGTTGCAAAAGGACCAGCTATTGTTTTCGGAGACGTCCCCTGGAGTTGGCGCACGCTGCAAACCCCTCTGCTGTCCTTGATCACGAACCATTGTTTATCCGCGGCCAGAGCCATCGCAGATACGAGCAAAAACAGGGCGGTTACACAGAAGATCAAGGTTTTCGTAAGTCTACTGTTCCTCATGATCATACCTCCATCATTTCAAGTCCGGATTTTACAAGGCAAACCCTGTACGTTTCCTATCTAGTTCACACTCTTTCTCCCGAAATTACGTCGTCAATAACAACTCACGTGCCGAAAGTTGCCGGTCTCGAACCGCGCACAAGACCGTTTGCTGCCGCTCTATGGCACGAGGTCTTCCTGAAAAACGTCTCTCCAAGGTATTCATAGATATGTGATTTTTACTCTAAATATCTTCAGGAACCGTGCGAATCCTTTCACAAGTGATGTCTCCCCCTTACTTGAGGCCTTTCTACAACAAATAAGTTTTTATTCAACTGAAAAAAGCCTGTATCACGAAATCTCTTGCAAATGTAATCTTCCTGCCAATATCAGTTACAGGTGACAACGATTCCTCCTACGTCTATTTTGAATGGAATAATCAAACCTCCCTCGGCGACGATGGCTTGTTCTACGGCGGATCGACTCTGCTTCTCTACTAAGGTTATCATGCAACCCCCCCCACCGGCCCCGCAAATCTTGTTCGCCATGGCTCCCGCTCTCACGGCTGAATCCATCAGGCCATCTATACGCGCATTTGTGATGCCGGCAGCCAGAGTGCGGCGGAGTTCCCACTCTCTATTCAAGAGCGACGGAAGATTATCCAAGTTTCCAGCCACAAAAGCATCGCACATTTCTCGCGCAACATCCCTTATCTGAATCAGTCTTTCTCTTGTGGATTCCTTATTGTCTATAAAACCTTTAATGATATCCCAGTTGTTCATTCCTGAGAATCTTCCTTCCCCCGTGTAGGAGAGAATAATCAGATCTTCCAACAAGTTCTTGGTCGCAGACTCCAGGAAGAACTCTCTCCTGGCAAATCCATGGTACTCAAAATCGATGAGCGAAATACCACCATAAAACGAGGCAATATGGTCTTGAGAGCCGGCTGGAACTCCTATGACCGAAGTTTCTATATTTGTAGCCAGGCGGATAATCTCTTCAGGACTTTTCTCTACGCCTCCTAATTTCAGGAGACCTGCAAGCAGAGCAGTGATCAAAGCGCTGGACGCGCCGAGCCCAGAGCCGGTCGGAGCCTGGTTTCGTGTTACTATATCTAAACCCGTGTCGGGCTTTAGTGTTTTCACCGTCTTTGCCACTAATCCCAAGGGACCTCGAGTATCAAGGTTCGCCAAATCAGTTGAGCGTACCGACTGGCCCAGATCTTCTGAAAGTATTGAAATTGCAGGCTGAGACTGAACTCTTACAGTCACGCTACTGCATACCGTAATTGCCAGGTTGACGGTGCAGCCTCCGTCCAAGAAAAGGTACAGGGGGTGCAGATCCGTGGTACCACCTGCGAGGTCGATCCGATTAGGCGCGGTCACCTTAACGTGCATGACTAATAACCCAAGTTTTCATCCAGAATGCAGACGGTGATACTGGTAAAGATCGGCTGACGGTGAATTATGCTCGTGATACGGCAAATTCTTTCGGGAGAATCGCAGTCCATGCAATAGCCGGTTTTCACGCAAGGAGTTTTTCTGTTGAGACTCATTGCCCTTAATGGTGCGGCGGTTTCCTCTATTCGTGCAATGGCGGCATCCAGATCAGCCACTATTTTATTCATTCCCGCAATGAGGACCACCTTGGGGGGGCCGAAGGTCATGGCATTGATGCGGTTGCCGCAGCCATCACGATTGACTATTTCACCAGTCATGGTCAAAGCGTTGACGGAGCACAGGAAAAGGTCGGCCTGCATTTGATGTTTGCGACAATCCAGTTCTTCAGGAGTACCCGGCTTGAGTTGCCAGTGGTCATAAACGGTTTTCCCCGCTTGCTCCAGCATTGGTACTACACCCAAGGCGCGTACGGTGTGAGTGCCGGCTATTCCCACAGTGGTACAATCCGAAGCAATTTCCATGACAAACTGTGTAGCCTCTTGCCTGTTCTGGAAAAACTTGGCACTGAAACCATGGTTCTTGAGTGACTCCAATGTGGTGTCCACGATTATCCTGTTGTGAGCTTTTACGAATTCGTCCATGCAGTCCTCCTTTTGTTAAACTCCGAACATATTGCCACTGCCGCTACCATTGCGGAAAAATTAGATCTCATCGTTGAGCCTCGTGATAAAAACACCTCGGATTCTCAGTTTCTGAAATTCGACCTGATGGGGCTCGGATCGTGACGATAAGAGCACCATTCACGGGGTTGAGTTCCCTTGAGAAAGGGTTCCCTTATTACTCTGGGGCATGTAGACACTGCTAACAGCCCTGTGTGAACGCAGATTTTCCTGAATAGTACTCCTCCTGGGACCTGGGGGATATTTTCGGAACCGACCTTTGCCGGTGGGAGGATGTGGGGTATCATTTGTCTGATCGTTGCCTCCTTAACATCGTGGCCTGGGATCCTGATCACCAGCAATGCGTCATTTCGGTACACGATGTCCCAGATGCCTTCCCTGTCTCTCGCATTAAAAATAGAAGGTTGTGACCAAGCCTTGTCGGGACCGCCGTCCTTTTCCGCGGCCGGTTCTAATCCTTTCAAGAGATAATTAACCAGAAACAGGATTGCCGGATCGAATGACACCGTTCGTCTGTCGGTAGACAAAATATCTGTGGACATCGAGTCGACAACTCTTATCCCCGGTCGGGGCGCGGCTGCGCTTCCCAGTGTTGCCAAGAGAGAATAGGTATGAGCCATCTGCATTGGGCCTATGGAATCTATGAAGATGCCTCCACTTTGTTTCCAGGCGTTGATACCAAATTCTTTGAGTGTGGTCACGATTCTGTCCGACCCTAGCGATGCAGACAGTTTCTCTACCAAGAGAGGCCTCCGACTTCGAAAGGCTTCCCGTAGGGTTACCGGTACCGGGTCGCCCGGCGCGGTGAAGAAATGAGTGGTCAGCGTGTAACTGACTTGATCATGTTTTTCCGGGACCAGTGCCGGCACCATGAGTAAAGGGAGCAAAGATTCTAAACTCCCGCCTCCGCCGGCCCATTTGTGAGGACCAGGGGCGATGAAACTTCTAATCTCCCCTGAACGAGGGATTGATAGTATCAAATGAGACTGAAGCCCTGCATCTCCGATCTTTTTAAGTTCCAAGTCGGCTGTAGCCTGAAGTAAGGCATCTAAAGACGTGATGATATCCTGTCGGCCCGGGCCGGCACTTCCGAAGTCTGGGACAAGACGTTGTTTGACGAGATCAAGGAAACCATCTGCTCTTACTGGGGACGCTCCAGGCTTTTTCATTCTAACAGGACTCTCCAAAGCCTCCTCGTAAACGTCCCGAGATATTTTTCCGGCCTTGAACAAGAGTCCTAGAACCATATTTCTTCTGGAACGCGCTCTCTCCGGATGGCGGTACGGGTTTATAATGTTCGGAGCCCTTATGGTTGCCGCCAAAAAAGCACACTCTGATGGATCAAGCTCGGACAAATCTTTTCCAAAAAGGAGTCTTGCAGCCTCAGCCAGTCCCTTGATAGGAAATGGTCCCCAGTGTCCCAGGTAAATACGGTTCAAGTAGGCTTCAAGGATTGTTCGCTTACTGTAAATAGCGTCGGCTCCGATTGCCAACATGATTTCATTGATTTTTCTCCACAGGGTTTTCTCAGGTGATAAGACCGTCATTCGGATCAACTGCTGAGAAATGGTGCTACCGCCCTGGACGTAGCGTCCCGCCTTAATATTTGTTTTGAGTGCCCGGTGAATGGACGCTAGATCTATTCCCCCATGGGAGAAAAAGTGCGTGTCTTCAGTCAAAATAATAGCGTCCAAGAGGAGGGAAGGGATTTTTTCCAAAGGGACCGCCCGACACAGTTCAGGAGCGCAGCCACGGGCAGGAAAGATATGGATCAACTCCGGTTCCAGGGCAATTTGATTCACGTCTTCCATGGCGCGCATCAGGCGAATAGACCGGACTCTATTCCAATCAAGAGAGATACCGACCGGACCGTAAACGATTCCGTGGCCGCTTAAAGGGGTGTATTTCAGGTACAGGCTTAGACCGGATCCGGATTCGCTCCATTGGCCGGGATCCTGAGCAACGACCTGATTCCCTGCATAACCAAGTCTGGTCAAACGATCAAACAAACGCACATCGTTTATGTCATCGCCTACGCTTAGAGAAGAAGGCGAAGAATAAATGAACAAAGGCCATTGCCGAAGGGTCACCTCAAAAGTCCACAGCACTGTGCCTATCAGGACCAGAACATAGCCGCCGACAAGAACCAGCACTACCTGAAGACCCCTTTTCGCTAAGGTCAGGACTTTTTTTGCACTAATTTGCACAAGCCCCTCCGGCTAATTCTGAGGCCATTGGTTGGGGCCGCGTATGATAACGAGCCGCGCGAAAGCATTGAAGCAATTCTTAGAGATCGGGGACTCTCCTAATTTCGGCTCATTAGATGTGTGACAGCACTGTCGAGACCCTCAAGGGTAAGCTCGAACATAGGAAAAATGTTATTAACGATCCCAATCGTTCTGGTCATGGGCCAAAGTCGCAAAGGCGTGGGATTAAACCATGCACAATGATGAAACAACTCGGACAGCAGATTAAGTCGGTCAATGCTCGGCAGTCCACTGCGTTCCTCGATGTGAATGGACCCATCGGTTGCCATAAGTTCATAAGGAGCCATGCTGGCATCGCCCACAATGATGAGCCTCGTTTCAGGGTCCCAGGTGGTGAAGTCCTGGACGCGTTGAGGCTTGTGTCGTCTCGGAGGGTCTTCCCAGACAAAGTCATAAACAGTATTGTGAAAGAAAAAGGTTTTCAGGTCCTTGAATTGTGAACGAGCATAGTTGAAGAGAGTTTGAACTACCTCGACGTAAGGATCCATCGACCAGCCGCCGTTATCAATCATCAATATGATCTTGAGTCTATCACGTAGACTCCTGTCGAAGACGATCTCGATTTCACCCGCGTTTCTTGTAGTTGCCTCTATGGTTTCCTCAATATTCAGATTATCCCGCGGGCCTACCGGAACCATTCGCCTCAGTCTCTTAAGCGCTTCTCCCATCTGTGCCTGGGTTAACGGACCTTCGAGTGAGTAGTCGCGGTATCGCCTGTCCAACGCTACTTTGATGGCAGACTTGCCCATTGATCGACCGCCGACTCTCATTCCACCCGGATGGACACCAGAATGACCTACCGGTGAAGTTCCTCCCGTGCCGATCCAACGGCTTCCGCCATGATGAGCCTCTGTCTGCTCCTTGAGCCGGTCCAGGAAGTACTTTATCAGTTCTTCCGGAGACATGCTCTGCATTTGCTCCCGGCTGATCCCCAAGGCGTCGGCCAAGGCTTGTGGATCCTTAAGCCACTCGTCCAGAAGGGTCCTTGCCGCATCGTCCAGATCTATAGCTTTAAAATCAGGGAGTTCAGCTCCGTGGAAAAAATGAGCAAAAACTTGATCGTAGATATCAAAATATCGCTCACTCTTAACCAGTATTGCCCTCGCGGCGGTGTAAAAATCGTTGAGACCGGTTATCAGACCAATCTTTAATGCTTTGTGCAAACGGAGGAACGAGGTTGGAGAAGCAGGGATTCCCGAGTCTCTGAGCATGTAAAAAAAATCTACAAACATGATATTCCCTTACAAAGTCGGTTAAACTCGGCGACGTCGGATTTGCTGAACCGCCTGCTGATAATCTGGGCTTTTCTTGAAGAGAATCCCTAAGTATGGAATCTTGCCTTGAACCAAATCCTTCGGTCGGAAATCAGGATCTTGCCTCAAGGCTCTAGTCCAATTGATCAGTTCCCTCGTCGCGGGCTTCTTTTCAATTCCAGGGAATTCTCTCATCACGTAAAAGGTTTTCACGCAAACTTCCAATAGCTCGTTGTCGAGATCGGGAAAGTGGACGCGCACAATTTGTCTCATCATGTCGGGTTCGGGAAACGCGATGTGATGGAAGTTGCACCTGCCCAGAAAGGGATCGGAGAGGTCTTTCTTGGCATTTGACGTGATAACGATGACAGGCCTGTGACGCGCAGAAACTGTCTTGTCTATTTCGATTATGTCGAATTCCATCTGATCCAGAACATCAAGCATGTCGTCCTGGAAATCCGTGTCGGCTTTGTCGATTTCATCAATGAGTAAAACCGTCTTCTGCTCAGCAACAAAAGCCTGGCCGATTTTCCCCATTCTTATGTAATCTTCTATGTTGCTCACATCGCGCGACGAATCTCCAAAGCGGCTATCATTTAATCGCGTGAGCGTATCATATTGATACAAGGCCTCAACCAGCTTTAGACTCGACTTGACGTTGAGAACGATCAGAGGCATTCCCAAGCTCTCTGTGATTGCATGAGCCAGCATTGTCTTGCCTGTCCCCGGCTCCCCCTTCAATAGCAACGGCATTTCTAAGGCCATGGATATGTTAACGATATTTGCCAGTTCCTCGTCCAAAACATATTGCGATGCACCTGTGAAGGTGGGGCCGGTCTGTTGATTTCCCATGAATAGCAACTCCTCTTTTCTCCGGAATAATTTGGACTTTACAAGCTTCAGCAGCATGAACTCCAAGGTCCTTTCAAACCCTCCAGTCGTCTCTGAAAGGCTGTCTAACGCAAAAGAACACTTTCCGTTTTAGCCTTGGACACGGCGAGAGTCAATGCCCTTTCGTCCACGTAGGGGACTCACTGTACCTTAACCGTCCGGACGACCTGAGACAACCCCACAAAGATCCCATTTTTTTACCGGGCCGGCGGGGAATCGACATAGTCCAAATTTTTCGCTTGACAACAGTTTGGAGCGACCGCTATGTTGCAACAACACGAGTAAAGCGTGAACGATAACGCCGGGCACTCATACGTAAAAAAACAGTTGACAACAGGGATCAGTTCTGCAATAAAGTTAAAACACATCCAAAGTTATATTTTATTGGAGGCAATCCCAATCTGGTATGTAAGCTTCCTTGGAAAAGGATTGATGAAAGGAGGATGAGGGTATGGTTAAGAGGACTGTGGTTGTTCTCGGGATTTTCTCATTGATTCTTCTAATAGCGGCTGATGCTTCTATGGCACAGATGCGCCGCCCTTGGGCACGTCCGTGCTTTGGTGAGGAATACCTGTTCCCCCCCAGACCGCTGTATCTGCCGGTAGATTGTCCGGACCCAATTCAAAGGACTATAGTTTCCACGTGGGAATGCAACATTGAAGGCCCCTGCCCGCCGATCGGTCATGGCGGCGCGGGTACCGGATGCGGTCCGCTTCTTGGTGTCGGAAGAGATGACCGTCGAGGTCTCCTCACATCATTCGCTAACGCGTTCGGTACGCCGTTCGACTGGTTCTTCGGTGGTTCGGGCGGAGTGTACGGATGCCGGGAGATGGTAGAACGGCCGTGCGGCAGCCCGATCCGTGGTTTTGTCCCACGCGCTCTGCTTGCAGCGACCTATTTCTGGTATCCGACCGATGCAAGCTTCTTCGGTGGACTCTGGTAGTAGTAGTACGTCCGTATGGATAATGGGACCGGGCTTCGCGGTCCGGTCCTTTGCATCAGCTACAGGAACTGTGATAGGTTGCCCGGCTTACAGTGAAGCTGGATCCGAGAAAAAGAGCTTGACAAGTGACGTTTTTTCAGATATATATGTCACAAACTGTGGCTCAACTTAGAGAATACAAATTTTCCGGTATGAAACTGGAAGGTTTTGAATGAAAGGAGGAAGAGGGTATGGTTAAGAGATCGGCTGTGATTCTTGGAGTCCTTGCCATGCTGGCGTTAGGTGTAGGGATGTCCTGGGGTTACACTGTAAGCCAATGGCCTGTGCCTGGAATTCCAAATACCACTTTTGGAGGGAGCACCTGCTTGGTGTCGCCTCAGGATTTCGTCCTGAGAGGCCCAGTTGCACCTACCTGCACACCGTCCCTGTTTGCGGGTTTGCTCCATGCGGGAATGGCCGCACCCTTTAAGGTAATGGCAGTTGTGATGAACCCGCTGTTTGGTATGCGCGGTGATCGTTCGAGAGGTTGCTGCGACATCCGCCTCGACGGACCGGCGTTTGTCACTGCGGCGGTGCCTTGCACGCCGGTTAACCGTTTCGTGCCACCCTGCGGATTCTAGGCTGAAACCTGATTCTGTATAATACTTTGCTCGAAGAAAGGTCGGGATACTCCCGGCCTTTCTCTTTTTCACGGTAAACGCCCCCGGGCAAGACCTACCCTCCAAATGCGCGCTTCATAGGATTGAAGGCGAACCACCTCTGTCGTTGGGTTATACGACAAGCTTCAGGAAAACCTCTTGACTTCCGATGTACCGAATATATAATTAAACTAACATAATTGCAGTAGTCAGTAATTGTCGTGCCGATTCGCGGTCTGAAATCCGAGATGATGGCCTATTTGATATGGAGACCTTCATGGTGTACACGGATGTACGAGCATGGTTGGATGCTCACGAGCTTATCGAATGTAAGACCCTAAAGGGTCGCTGGACCCGGCAAACATGCCTGGAAATCTCCAGGAGGGGTCGAAAAGCCCCTCGTAATGCCAAGTCACAAGTGAATGTGCCTTTGGCAAAGACTTTACCATGTGCGAATTGCCCCATTCTGGCCGCTCTTGAAAAATAGTTACCGACAACCATGCCGGCAAATCTCCGCGCGTCACGGCCTGAGATCTGTGGCGGGGCAACGCAGTGAAATCGGGTTTGCGGTTGGACGGACGAGTTTACCCCGCGCTGAAGCCTCATTGTCGTCATTCCTGAATTCGAGTCACAAGATAGCCAAAGTAATTCGCGGTGAGGCGAGAAATGGGACTAGGGGGAAATGTTCGACGTGATCTTCTCAATCTGTTCCCGAATGACCTTCTCAATTACGGCGACAAGCTTTTGCTCTATTTCAGCACTGATCAAACCCATAATTTCGTCACGGCCTGGAACAAGGCTCTTGATGTAATCCTCGATTACGCTTCTATCAAAATTCGCGGGCACCGGCGTTGTCGTTGGCGACTTCCGGTTAACCGAGCCGATAGTCGCTGCCACTTCATGCTCAGAATACTCCTTCTCCAGAAGTGAGGTTTGTTCCGCTCCGGAGATCCCCCCTGTTTGAGTCGTGATACCTGTTGCTCCGTTACTCGACTCACGCGCCATGAATGCATCATCGATTCTTCCACGGAGAGTTGTGCGAAAACTCGACAACACCTCCTCCTTTGTCGGCATTATTGAAGTGATGTGCTGTCCCATGAGCGAAGAGATTTCGTCCCGAGAGGGCACTGCATCCGAAATCATTATGCGCACATCCTTAAGCAAATCTTTATGGGGATCGACAGGGAAACCTACATCTGAAAGTAAGTCATGTGGGCGGCCGTTTTTGAGCAGGGGAAATGGGGGGGAGTCTGAATCCAATACCAGGCTAAGTTCACCACTGTTGGCGTGGACTCCTTCTTCCACGGTTTTCCCTGTCGTCTCTTCTGAGGTACCAGAAACGGAGTCGTGAAAGTCCAGGATGGACTCCAGTTCTAATGGCGGCAGATCCTGTGTATTATCTGTTGAGCCTGTGAAGGGCTTGCCTGTAAATCGTTCCCCCTGACGATCAAGCCATGGAACGGAGTCTCCGTATTGCTCCAGTTCCATATTTCCAATATTGAGCACAAATTTGTCTTCCACAACATTATCAATTCCGGGGATCTGTTGAAGCCCAGGTTCCTCAAACAGGGGTACTAACTCAGATTCAGAAACGTCGGTAACATGGACCTCGCCTGCTGCGGTCGACTCAGAATCTTTTCGCATTTCCAGCGATTCTGTCTCCAAACCTTCCGCAACGTCGTCCTCAAAGTCTATAATTATCTCATCGTCACCATTTTCTAAAGTAATTTTCGGCGCGATTCGGAGTATGGACTCAACCGTCTTCCTTAACACCGATCCATCGATAGGCTTATTGATATATCCGTCGGCACCTGCAACTTCCAATTTGCCAAATACCTGACTGCCGGGATCACCGGACATGAGCAGAACCGTCACGTCATGGTAGCCCTGAGATGTTTTTATACCTGAAATGATCTTATGCACCGCGTGCGGGCTTGAGGTATCTTGCAGTATTGAGTTGAGAATAATGATGTCGGGTTTGCGAGCCTTGATAGCCTGCTTGAGTTCGCCCGCACTACCAACGCCAACCAATTGAAAATCCTCGGTCTCAAAGAGTCCGGTCAGGACGGTTAGGCTGACTGGATCCTTGTCGGCCACGATGATCCGATAGGGCATTGCGACCTCACACGTTTCTTAGAAAATATAAAAAATTATAGCCAGATGTCAAGTTATTTCAAGGTTCAATATGAGAGTACCAACCGAGCGGCTATCCGATTAAGAAACAATAACTTTGGCAGGTTGTCTGAATTTCTTAACATAGACTTGAAGGATGACTTTGTTGAGGAACGCCTAGAGTGATTGCCAACATTTTTGTCAGTTTGAACAAGTTAGATATCGGCTGTCGTTCCCATGGATTCCGGCTCCCGATTTTCATCGGGACACGTTTACCCCGGCGAAAGCCGGGGCCGGAGTGACGAAGAAGGGTGGGGAATTACAGGAAAAGATGCGGCATCCAGTTCAAATGTGCTGGCGGATGTCTGACTTGTCATTCATTTATTACATTATATTAATGAGATAACATATCATAAAATCAATAATAACTTGACATAACAGGCACTATAGATTAAGGAATCTCTGACTTCAAGAAAGGAGATTGTGTACATGCCTGAGGCTCTTGCCGCAGCTCTGCCGATTCACGCGGTTGACGATCAAAGTCTGTGGATGATCATTTTGGGAGCGGGATGGGTCGTGAAAGTCGTAATGCTGATACTCCTGCTCTTTTCCATAGTGTGTTGGGGAATCATCCTCACCAAGGCGATAGTGCTTTCCCGAGCCAGGAAAGATACGCAGCTTTTCTTTGATGCCTTCCGAGAATCCAGAAAATTCTCGATGCTTTATGCTGAAGCCAAACAGTTCACCTACAGTCCGTTGGCACATGTTTTTAAAGCAGGGTACGCGGAATTAAACAGAATATCCAGAATTCAATCCTCAGCTCAGAAGAGTTCACCTGAGGCATCTCAAGAACCCGAGTACGAAAGAACAGGCATGGATAACGTTACCCGTTCTCTTCAACAAGCGGTGACGGCCGAAAGAACCCGTCTTGAGCGAGGCGTAAACTTCCTTGCCACCACCGGATCGTCTGCGCCGTTCATAGGCTTGTTTGGAACCGTATGGGGAATAATGGAGTCCTTCCGACGAATAGGGGTCATGAAAAGTGCGTCCCTCGCAGTGGTAGCGCCGGGTATTGCCGAGGCATTGGTCGCTACCGCGGCCGGCTTGTTGGCGGCTATTCCAGCGGTAATTTTCTATAATTATTTCTTGGGTCGCATAAATAACATAGCCACCGAAATGGAAAATTTCTCCTCTGAACTGATTAATATAATTGAACGAATTTACTGGAAGAGAAAATAGTTGTTGACGTCGGTGGATCCGACCGAAACCAAATCACGACACGAGGCGCATTGATGGCTTTCAGCATGAACACTTCCAGACGAACCGCCATGTCGGAAATCAATGTCACCCCTTTGGTAGACGTCATGCTGGTATTGCTGATCATCTTCATGGTCACAGCCCCGATGATGCAGGAGGGTGTGACGGTTGAACTTCCACAAGCCAAAGGGACGCCGTTGACCAAGGAACAGGATGCAACCCCTGTTATCATTGCGGTTTCAGATAATGGCGCAATCTTTGTTGATGAAGTCCCGGTACAGGAAGAGCAGCTTCCCGCCAGAATTCTTGAGGCTACAAAGGATCGCTCAGCGAGTGAAGTCTATTTGCGAGCAGACAAATCAGTCCCTTACGGAACAGTGGTCAGAATCATGGGCGCTTTGAAGGGCGCAGGTATTTCCAACTTAGGAATGATAACCACCCCTCAACGAGAATCTACCACCCCAAAATGACGATATCCATTCCGAGGTCCTTGGATGCCGCGTCCCCACTGATGCTGATGTTTTCAGTATCGATCCATGGTCTTTTTTTCGTGGCGTTAATTCTTGCGTCCTTCTTACTTCCAAGTCCCATTAAGCCTATCGAGAACGGCATAAGAAACGTCAAGCTGGTGGAACCCAACGCGGTTGCACTGTCTCTGGAGAAAGTTCAGAGAGGGCCTGTTAAGACTCGCGACGTTGAGGCGGAGTCGGTGGTGGAGGAATCGTCTGCACCCGAAGAGGTTTATGAGGCAAAAAAGGAAGTGGCCGAACTCAAAGTCATCCACTCTAATCCCGCCGATACCATAAGAGTCAATAGGCGCACAAGGTCTCTTCAGAAGGTTGAGCAACCCAAGCCGCTCCCCCAAAAGAATCCTGACGCGGAAGCGCCCAAGAAAAAAACCGATGTTCAGGACTTTCTGGAAAAACGCCTGGCCTCAATTCGCAAGGAGGTGGAAACGAGGAAGACTGACGCATCTTCGTCAAGTTCCGCCAAAAGAAGTAATAACTCTGAGGTGTCGGAGAGGAACGGCTCAAAGAGTGGTGCTGTGCCCTCCGATGATCTGGTGCAATGGCTTGATGTGGTGAGGAACCGCATAAATTCACACTGGTCGGTCTTTGGAGACGCCCGCAAACTGGAGCGGTTCACCGTGATCGGGGTTAGGATAGACGATGATGGTCGCCTGGTGGATACCTCAGTGGATGAAAGCTCCGGAGATCCCATTTTTGACAGATCAGCAGTCAGGGCGGTTATTCAGGCCTCACCGTTTCCGCCCATACCGGTTGAAGTGAGAGAGAAGATTCGTAAGGCAGGAGGATTAGCCCTCCGATTTACCCCAGGCGGGATCCAATAAGGACCTTGTGAATTGAGGTCTTTTGCACGATCATACGAGCTTACGCCGCCACTGTTTACGACAAGAACAACAAGTGCAGTGAAAGACACCCCTGAAACGATCTTAGAATGCTTAACCTGCAAGATTATACGAGGTAGACCGTTTCAATTTCTCTCAACCGCCTGCACCGTGTCTGTATTCTTACTCCTGTCGGTTATTTGGCCTTCTCCAGCTCTATCCAAGCTTATCATAGACGTGGAGAACCCCAACATTTCAAGAATGCCCATCTCGATACCGGATTTCGTTGCCGAAGGGGCAAGTCCGATCAACGGCCGCGATCTGGCATCAATATTAAAGAACGATCTCTATCTTACCGGCCTTTTCCAAATCCCTGAGGCGTCTTCTGTGATCCCCTCAAACTCAGGACCCGAGCCGGATTTCGAAGCATGGTCAAGACAGGGGTTTCAGGCCCTCATACTAGGTAATTTTTCCGTCAAGGGTGATGAATTGGTACTTGAGGCGCGACTTTACGATGTGCCGCTCAGAAAACTGGAACTAGGCAAACGTTTTACCGGTCGGATTTCAGACCACCGCAAAATGGTTCACCGCTTCGGCGACCTTGTGTTGGAAAAATTAACCAATATACCAGGTTGCTTTCTCACGCGAATAGCCTTTGTGGGGGATTCGCAGTCCAAAGAGGTCTTTAGCATGGATTTTGACGGCTACGATCTCAAACAGTTGACAAGAACCGCAAGCATTAATCTCTCGCCCGAGTGGTCTCCAGATGGTAGAAGCCTTCTGTTCATGTCTTATCTCAACAGGAATACCGACCTCTGGATCCTGGATTTGTCTTCCATGCAAATTCATCCACTTTCCACGCGGCCCGGTCTCAATGCCTCCGCACGGTATTCTCCAGATGGAACCCTAATCGCGTTATCTATGAGTTTTGAACAAACACCTAAGATATATGTGCTAAGTACTCAAGGTCAAATAATAAAAAGGTTGACTAGTGGCAGAGGAAATGATATCTCTCCCACGTGGTCGCCGGATGGGTCGACCATCGCCTACGTATCCGACCAGGCCGGCAGCCCGCAGCTTTACATCGTACCTGTTAATGGCGGCCAACCGAGACGGATAACGTTCCAGAGCAATTACAATACTGATCCGGATTGGTCCCCGAGGGGTGATCTATTGGCTTTCAGCGCAAGAATCGATGGGCGTTTCCAGATATGCACCATCAGAACTGACGGCACGGATTTCCGAGTGCTCACGGAAAAAGGATCAAACGAAGACCCGGCCTGGTCACCTGACGGCAGGATGATCGCCTTTTCGTCCAACAGAGACGGAAGAAAGCTCATATATATCATGGATGCACACGGACAAACCCAGGTGCCGGTAGGGAGCCTGCCCGGCAAGTCGCCGGCTTGGTCGCGGGCGCATCGATGATATCCCGAACCAGCCGAGGTGAAAGGAGAAGACCTTAATGTTTTCTCGCTACCTGATACATGGAATCATAGTTTTGCTGGCTACGCTGGCTCTCATATCAGGATGTTCTCGGAAAATTGTAAAACAAGACCAGATGGCTACGGTTCCTGTTGCGCCATTCGGTGGTGGACAGGTTTCAGAACAAGAACTTCAAGCGGTTCAATCCGATCTCAGAATAGTATATTTCGATTTCGACCAATTCAACGTTAGTCCGGAAGGTCAAACAGCCCTTCAGTATAACGCCGAGCTTCTGAAGAGAGCCCCAAACGTCAATGTTGTGGCCGAAGGACATTGCGATGAGCGTGGAACGTCGGAGTACAATCTTGCTCTTGGAGAGAGGAGAGCGAGGACCGTTGTAGAGTACCTGATCAGCCTGGGAATTCCGCCGCAACGAATGTCTACAGTATCGTACGGCTCGGAATGCCCGGTGGACCCAGCCCACAACGATGCGGCATGGGCCAAAAACAGGAGAGTATTCCTTAGAGTGTCCAGGTAAAGTAGAGTGCCATGTCAGTTGCGGTCCCGTTCACCCTTGAAAAAATGAAGCCCCTGATGAGATGGACAATGGCCGTCATGGTTCTTGGTTTGACGGTCCCCATGTCCGGATGTTTAACCCGGCAGGCAGGCCCATCCTTGCCGTATGTCAAGTCTGCCAACTCAGTAGTGCAAACAGACCCGGTTCCGGTTCACCTCGTCGCCAGAATGCAGGACATGGAAGTCGAAATGCAGCGCCTGAGGGATCTCATAGAACGCCGCCAGTCGGCTGGAGCTGAAGACAAGGAGATCAGAAATCTTCAGGAACGTGTGGCATTCATTGAAAAACAATTAGGGATTGAGCCTTCCCCCGCTGGAGGCGGCAAGAATCATACCGGGCCTGCCGGCAACACACCGCGCCAAGGCCCGGCCAAGCCTGAAAACCCCACGACAGACAGGCCTCCCGCTTCCACCTTGCCTGGGGGCCACGCATCACCCGTGGAAATTATCAGCACACCTCTTCCCCCAGATGAAAAAGCTTACCGGGAAGCCTATTCAGCGCTGAAAAGCGGCTCTCCAGATCAGTCGATTCGTCTTTTCGAAGAATTCCTTACCACGTATCCCAAGAGTGAGTTCGTATCAAATGCGGTTTACTGGATGGGAGAAGCCCGCTATTCTCAAGGCCGTTTTGACGAGGCGGTTCTTCAATTTGACCGTGTAATCAAAGAATTTCCCGGATCAAAGAAAGAGTTGAGCAGCCTGCTCCGCCAGGGGCAAGCCTTCGAAAAGATGGGCGACAGTCGCTCCGCCAAAATAATTTTTCAAAGAATAATGGATGATTACCCTCACACTGCCCAGGCTCGTGTTGCGGCCGGCAGGATCAAAGCTTTGCCTCCTCAATGAACCCTTATTGAGTCAGCATCACCACGAATCTCAGTTCAGAGAAGCACCGACAACAAACCTGCACGCCTGACACCATGATTGATACGCTCCCGCGTAATCAATTACTCCTGGGGAGTTTCTTGCTCATATTGGTATGTTTGATATCTGCCGTCGGGTTGTCCCTGGTAATCCCCCTGTGGAGTCTGTTCATATCCCTGCTGCGGTCCCTGGTAAGCCTGCTGTTGCTGCGGTCCCTGGTAAGCCTGCTGTTGCTGTGGTCCCTGGTAAGCCTGCTGCTGCTGTGGTCCCGGTCCCTGATAGTAAGCCTGAGGAGGAGGAGCAGGCTGCGTCTGGTATCCTTGGGGCGCAGGCGGATATTGCTGCTGCATAGGCGGCTGACCCTGACCTTGGGCATAACCGTATTGCTGCCCCTGCGGAGGATAATAGGTCACACTGGGTTGCTGATTTTGAGGGGGATAATATTGGGGCGCATTCTGTAAAGAATTCATGTTTTGACCGGGCTGCGTGGGAGCGTTGGGCTGGCCTGGCTGATTTCCGCCGCTGTAATATGGATTAAAGTTGTAAACGGGATTACCCGTCCACCAGGCACGCAGATCACCTACAACATTATTCCCGATACTGTCGGTGGTAGCGGAGCCTCCAAAAAGATAGTCAATGAAGCAGTGACCCGGCACGGCCACCATTGTCAGCATAGCACCCGCCATAAGAATTGCGAATGTTTTCATGGGGAATTCCTCCACCTGAAATTACTTGCGAACTTGACAACATACTAATAATACCTCAATTAAAGCAATCAGTCAAGAACACTTGAACAACACAGCGTATCAGTATAATTTGTATAGCATTTTGTGGTATTCTTGAAAACACTGTAACGTGCTACCAATTCACCTCCCTTCGCATGTTGTACCTTGATCAGCCACAGGCTACTTCGTCAAGAACCTTGCCCTGTGGATCGAGAAGCTGAACATACAGAGGCAGACGTCCGACAGCGTGAGTCGAGCAGCTAAGACAGGGATCAAAAGCCCTGATTACGGCCTCGACCCGGTTGAGAGCCCCTTCAGGAATTTTATCACCCTGAATGAAACGCTTGGCAACCTGCAGGACGCCTTTATTCATGGCCAGGTTATTGTTGCCTGTGGCCACAATCATGTTGGCCCACGTGATCAGACCCTGATCATCGACCTTGTAATGGTGAAACAGGGTTCCGCGCGGAGCCTCTACAACTCCCACACCTTCGTAGAAATTCGGTTGAGCAAACGCACGAACTCGCGGGGTCAAGATGTCCGGATCGCCGAGGAGCTTTTCCATTGTTTCAATGGAGTAAAGAATCTCAATAAGCCTGGCATAGTGATTATAAAAAGAACTCATTACCGGGCCACGGTCGAGTTTAATGAACTCGGCCCATTCCTGGTCGGCCAGAGGAGTCCCGCAACCGGTACACACGTTGAGCCGCGCCGCGGGCCCCACTCGATATATTCCATCGGGATATCCCAAGGGCTTGTAATAAGGAGACTTAAGGTAAGACCAGGGTTCTACGGCTTCGCCTAAATAGTCCTGATAATGTGCTGGATTGACGCCATCCGCCACAAATCTACCCTTCGAATCAATGAAACGCAGCGTGCCGTCCAGGTGCTCCAGGTTGCCTTCCCCATTTACCAGTCCCATGAACATGGTCGGAAAGTTTGCGAAGGTCCGTATCTCTTCGCGATAATTATCGAGAGACCCTTTAAACCAGGTCAAAGTCTTCTGGATAATTTCATAAGCTTCCGGGATCAGGGAGAGCATCATCTTACGGGGTTCTTCGGTCAGAGGCTCGTTCACCCCACCCGGAACCACCCATGAAGGATGAATTCGTTTACCGGCAAACCCCTCGATTATCTGTTGGCCGATTTTCCGAAGACGTATTCCGTCCATTGCAATGGATGGGTTCGATTCTATAACTCCTACGATATTGCGTTTCGCCGGATCCGAGTCAAAACCAAGGAGCAAATCCGGCGAAGAGAGATGGAAAAAACTAAGGGCATGGGACTGAATAAACTCTCCACAATTCACCAGGCGCCTGAGCTTGGCCGCAGATTCAGGGATACGGACCCCCAGAATCTCGTCGCAGGCTTTGGCTGAAGCAATTGAGTGGCTGATCGGACAGATACCGCATATTCTTTCCACTAAAGAAGGCATTTCAGTGTAGGGTCGCCCCTCACAAAATTTTTCAAACCCCCTGAATTGGGTGACATGAAACTGGGCGTCGTACACATTGCCTGCTTCATCTAGGTGTATAGTGATCTTTCCGTGACCTTCAATTCGTGTGATAGGATCTATGACAATTCTCAGTGCCATGAAAGCGCCTCCGGGGTATAATTATGCTCCAAAACGGATTCTGCCTGTAAGATCGGGAGTGCGTCCCTCCAGAAGCTCATTTGCTATAAAGAAAATTGCATCTGATGGAGGCGGACAGCCCGGCAAGAACACATCCACGTTGACGAATTCATGAACAGGACGAGCACGACTCAACAGTTGGGGAATGCCCGTACGGGGAATTTGGTTACGCAAGGAAGCGTTTTCCAGATAAGCCCTGGCAAGCACGTCATCGACTTTGAACTGGTTGCGCATGGCCGGTACATTCGCAGTTACGGCGCAGTCACCGAAAGAGATCAGAATCCTTGTACGTTCACGGATCAAGTAGACCTTCTCTTCATCTTCATCACTGCTCACCGCACCTTCAACGAGGGTAGCATCGACTTTTTCCGGAAACTCCTTGGCATCCACGAGCGGACCATAAACCAAGTCAAGCTTGGCCGATAATTCCACCAGTCGTTCGTCAAGATCCAGCAGCGACATATGACAGCCGGAACACCCGTCAAGCCACACGGTTGCTATCCTAACTTTGTTTGTCAAGTGTGAGTCCTCCACATGTTGTTTGCGGGAGGCTTAATGGAGCCCTTTTTCCTAAGAAGTTTTCTCATTTCAGCTCTTCCCTGCGCATTAACTGCAAGTAAGGCAAGAACTGTCTCCTTTTTGTCATTTCTGCCACAGACTTTCCTTTTTCGGAGAGTGCCCCAGTGGGACAAACATGAACGCATTTTCCGCAACCAGTACATGTTTCCGAAGATCCCCACGGCTGATTAAGGTCTGTTATTACGCGCGAAGTTATGCCGCGCCCCATTATGTCCCATGTGTGGGCACCCTCAATTTCATCACACACCCTCACACAACGCACGCAGAGTACGCACCGGTTATGGTCTATCGAAAATCGGTCGTGTGTCGCATCCACCGAATAGCGAGGATATAGGTAATCGTAGTGAACATGCGTCATACCAAGATCCAACGTAAGAGCCTGAAGGTCACAGTGTCCATTCGATACACAGACGGAACACACATGGTTGCGTTCTGTGAACAGTAATTCAAGGATCTTTTTTCTGTAGTCGACTACTCGCT
>Ga0194044_10000259_pt1 | contig 25392 bp, 28 predicted proteins | sample JunL4417m_MetaG_FD_155460 | JGI IMG/M metagenome (GOLD analysis project Ga0194044, IMG submission 155460) | Anoxic zone freshwater microbial communities from boreal shield lake in IISD Experimental Lakes Area, Ontario, Canada - Jun2016-L442-17m | ecosystem: Environmental > Aquatic > Freshwater...
TTGGATCCTTTGTTAGTTAATATCAATGTGGAATTGACTATTATATCTAACAAAGCCCTCGATGTCTCATTTTTTTAATGTGTTGCGATTTGGATTAGAACTTAAGAAGCCGTTTGCAATAGATAATTTCTTTTGTAAATTCTTCATTTGTGATATGAATATTTAGAGCTCACATGCTCGGAGGTCGGCAAATGAGAACCGAAGTATTGTCCATTGAAGCCATCTTTGCTGGCTTGTGGGACAGGCGATGCATACTTTTCGGCGACACACGTGATACTCGCTACAACCTGGCTCATCAGGATTCGCCAGCCAGTCCGTACAAGATCAACGTCCGGTGTTTGCCGGACAACGACTTTGATCTTCCCTTCGCACATGAGATCGGTCGTCATCTGGCAGATGTGCTTCTTGCTCGAAAAGGCCGCCCGCAGTTTCATGGGCTATTCGGCATTCCCAGCGCTGGCACCCAGATTGCTGCTGGTTTCTTACGTGAGTGGGCGCAGAACTTGCACTACGTCGCGCTCGAGAAGACGGAAGACCAAGTTGGCCGACACTTCAGACTTACTGACCCTGACGAGTATGAATACAATAAGGGCTGCGACTTTTGGGGCGTTGATGATCTGGTGACTTCGACAATAACTAAGCTCGCTGTCGTGCCTGCGCTCCGCCGCCCAGTTCTTGGTTTCTCGGTTCTGGTTGACCGCAGTGGTGGCAACGCCGAGGAGCTGTTGTCCGAACGCGGTATCATTCTAAGTTCCAGCGCTACGACGGCCTCGATGTTGGCCTATCTGGTCAGCGCCGACAAGATCTCAAGTGATCAGGCGGACGAAATCATCGAGAAAGACACAGCATTCTGCCGCTACATGGCAGACAATCCATGACCCGCTCTTTGCCACCGCACCTGTTCCGCCCCTGGCAAGGGGCTTTTTTTATTAATCTTAGAATTTTTCAAAAAAGTTTCAGAAGTTTTCTGCTAAAATAAAATTATGAACCCAGAGTTAATAATATTGGTCGTATTCCTTCTAGCGCTACTATTTGGGGCTATTATTCTATTTTTGAATCGAACAAAAAAACACTGGATTAAAAATCGGTCTGGTGAAGGGCTCCCGGGGCTCGCCATCATTATTCGTGAGACTGAAGACACGACTTTTAATAAACTAAAAACCGGAGCCGATGGTGGTTTCAACTTTGATTTTCGGGTAGGTGAAGCGAGTATTTCAATAGTTGAGCCGAATCTTGGAATTCGAGAAATTGTAGACCATCCAGAAACAACAGTAGATAACCACGGTGATGCAACTTTTAAAGTTAAAAATACAAATGAGTCGCTTGTATTTATTGTGGCTCCAATCGGGCGCAGGAGAAAAAAATCAAATAAATCATCTAAAACAAGATCCCCACATTCGCGAGGATGACATTATGAAAAAAATTATCAAATCTCTAGCAATTCCATTGATACTCTTGGCCACCTTAGTGATTTTTTTAGTTATCGCCTCTAGCTTTTTCCCGACTCCTGACGCTTTACTTGATTCCTTGAAATATTATTTTGCTGTTTATGGCTACCCAGTGCTTATCTTTTCGGCAATCATCGAGTCAATTCCAGTTATCAATTTATATTTTCCTGGTTCATCCATAATACTTTTGGCAGCAGCGTTTTCTAGACAGGGATCATTGAATATTTTCACAGTAATATTTTTAACTGCAGCATCGTTTTCTGTCACATATGCCCTGAATTATTGGATAGGCCATGCCGGTTGGCATAAATTATTCGAAAAGTTTGGTATGGGAGGGGCGCTGGATAAAACCAAGGGGCAAGTTGGCAAATATGGCAATTGGTGGATTTGGATTTCTTACATTCACCCAAACTTGGGCGCGCTTACATCAACGGCTTTTGGAGTTCTGAAATTACCATTTGCGCCATTTATGATTCAGTCGGTTTTTGCTAACTTGGTCTGGACATTTTTTTGGGGATTTCTAATGTACTATAGTTCAGGCAATATCATTCAAATTCTAACTGCCCGCTGGTTGTTGATGGCGGTTTTGATACTTTTCATTGGGATAAAAATAATTTCAGAGGTTAGGAAAAATAAAAGGAAGAATTCCTGACCAGTTCAGGAATGACATTATGAAAAAATTTATTCTGATTGTAATTTCGCTTTTATCGATTGCCGGTAGCTACTATTTTTTCTTTATGAATAAGGTTTTGGCGCCGGGGGGAGGATCAACGGCTGCTCGTGGGCAGAACATTCCAGTAGTTATTGTGCCGCATTTTAATGATTTTGCTGTCAAGCGGGCCGAACTTTTAAAACAGGCTGGCGCTAGTTATAAACCGGAAACAGCGATTGTGGTCTCTGTGAATCATTATAATTCTGGTAGCTCGGATATTACGACAGCCGAGCGGACGTGGACTCTTTCTGGCGGGAATGTTTCTTCAAATTCGTCATTGGTCAAAAAATTGGCAGAATCAGGGATCGCATTAAGCGATGAAAATGCTTTCGCTAGCGAGCATGGCATCACTAATGTTCTGCCGGATGTCAGGGATAATATTTCGGCCAATATTTTACCAATAATAATTAAAGACACCACTTCAAAGGATCAAGTTAACAAATTGGAAGCCTGGATTGATTCCAACTGTAAGGATTGTATGGTAATCGCTTCCGTTGACTTTTCCCATTATCAGCCTAGCGCTATTGCTAAAGTTCATGACCAATTTTCTATCCAAGCATTGCAAAGCATGAACGCTGACAAAATTTGGTTAGCGGAAACCGATTCACCGCAGACTTTATATCTGGCGGAGAAAGTTGCGGCCAAAAATAATGCTAAGAATTTTAATCTTTTTTATAACAGTAATTCGGGCGAAGTCGGTAAAAATGACGATGCGGAAACCACCAGTGTGGTTTTGGGTTATTATTCAGATAAAGCATCAGTGGCGGGCGCCGAAGCATCGACTTCTTTTGTTATTGCAGGGGACGCAATGTTCGACCGCAACGTTTGGCAACGGTATAACCCAGATTTAAAAAAGGTTTTTGATAATTTTGGTACGCGGGTTTTTCGTGGCTCTGACATTTCGTTAATAAATTTGGAAGGTCCTGTTAGCTCAGTGTCACACGAGGGGATTAAAACTGGAGGCATGAGTTTCAATTTTCAACCACAGGTGCCATCGGTGTTAAAATATTTGAATATTACCCAAGTTTCATTGGCCAATAATCACACAAACAACGCCGGCAGCAGTGGTTTCACGACGACTAAATCAATGCTGGAGAAATCTGGGATAAAGTATTTTGGATTACCATCTGGCTACTCTGAAGCATCAGTACTGAGAATCCCTGGGGAATTGCCGGTCTCTATTATCGGCATTATGACGCTTGATAGTTTCGACGAAACAGCGCTGGAAGCAAAAATTAAATCAGAAAAATCTGCAGGTCAAGCAGTGATTTTGATGCCTCATTGGGGGACAGAATACGCGCCAAAACATTCAACGTCTCAGGGACAAATGGCAAAAGACTGGATTTCGGCTGGCGCTGACATGATCGTTGGTTCGCACCCGCATGTGACTGAGGATTTTGAAGTTGTTAATGGAAAGCCGGTAGTTTACTCGCTGGGAAACTTTGTTTTTGATCAATTTTTTAGCCAAGAAACACAGGAGGGTTTGGTTCTTGCTGGTACTATTACTAAAGATAAAATTACTCTAAGTTTTCTGCCGACGGTGGAAAAATTAGTAAAGCCGGAGTTTATGACTGGAGCCGATAAAACTGCAAAAATTAAAACTATCATTGATCTGAGCTTAGCCACTGGATTTAAGAAATTAACAAGTGATACAATTGAAATAGCTAGATAATATTAGAACTAATAGGAGGGGAAAATGGAATCAGCGGAAGAAAAGCCGACAGGAAGTGAGCAAACTCATATAACCTTGCCCGTCAAAAAGAAGAAGAATTTGCTTTGGTTATGGATTGTATTGACTGCAATTGTTGTCGGTGGCGGAACTGCCGCGTTTGCCTATCGCGGTGCAATTAAAAATAAAGTTTGGCCAGCGAAAACTGAAACGGCAGTTACGACGGCTGATACTACGACAAAGCCTGCAGCTACAACTACTCCGACGACGTCAATTAAAATTGTTGATGATGGAATTGCCTGGATAACACCGAGGGAAAAATTAGCTGATTTGGGGTTATTTAAAAAAGTTACTGTTGCCGATGACCCTGGCGATGGATATGTTGGCACTGATTATTATAAAGTAGCCACAACAACCGCCGGCGGAGAGATTATTTTAGCCATAGCTAAAGTTGAGGGCATGGGCACTTTTGCTGACTTTCATCATTTTCTAAAAAAAGCTGGAGTTTATTATTGGTTGCCAGAAAATTCTGACAAGGTCGGAGGAGAGATGGGCAATTATGCCAGAACTAATTCTGATTCTGATAGCACGCTAGTAATTAAATCACTGCAGTTAGATAAAGCCATGATTGTTGGTTCTTCCAAATTGACTCAAGATGCTTCTTCTTCGCGGTCAGGCTCTTTCGCCTCAGAAACCACGGCTGGACAAAAAGTTGGAGAAACAAAGTGGGGAGATCTTTATCTCCTGCAGGGCAAAGCAATTGATTTATCAAGCGGCAACGCTAGTGTCGCGCAGTACTATGTTCTTCGTAACGATGGTCAGCGAATCATTTATCACCCTGAACCAACTTACAGAAACGATGATGGTAGCTTCAATGTTACCTGGAGCAACGCCTTGGGTGCGAATTACAAATATTCACAAATCAAAACTTCTGGTTGCGGTGGAGGAGGTGGTTCATTTCCTTTAATTGCCAGCGGTGAGGCATTAAACTCTAAAACTGCGGTTGCAACCAAAGGTAGCGATACCGTTTATACCGTTCCAGCTGATTCAGCCTTGGCCAACTTCGCCTACGGGGTTTATAAGATGGATGAAATGGGCAGCAAGGTTTCGCAAATCGCAATGATGAACGATTTGGCTGTGCTTTTGGTAAAAGATGCTTATGACAAATGGTCAATTTATATGAACGATAAATATGCACCGGCGGTTGAGTGCGGAAAACCGGTTATCTACCTTTACCCAACAAAAACCACGCAAGTCTCCGTGAAGGTTGGTGCTGATGTCACAAAGTCTGAACCAACATACAATAAAGGTTGGAGTGTTTTAGCAAATCCTTCGGGAATGCTGACGCTTGGTGGCAAAACATACGATTCGCTTTTCTGGGAAGGAACAGGTTGGGGCAGTTATCCTGCAATAACATCTGGCACTGTGGTTGAGTCCGCGAAAGTTTCCGAAACAATCACGTCACAGCTTACAACTATGGGCTTGAACGCCAAGGAAATCGCCGATTTCAAGGATTTCTGGATGGCGAAAATGCCAAAAACCCCATTTACTCGTTTGAGTTGGATAACGACAGAGCAAATGAATACTTTGGCGCCGCTAGCAGTTTCGCCAAAACCAGACAGCATGATTCGCGTCTTCCTGGATTTTCAAGGATTAACATCTAAGGTTTCAATCGCACCACAAGTTTTGCCACATTATCAACGCAACGGATTTGCATTGGTTGAATGGGGCGGGCTGCTAGTTTCCAGTAAGTAACGAAGTCATCCCCGATTCAATCGGGGATCCACTAATAGTAGATTCCCGCTTTCGCGGGAATGACAGAAAAAAAATCAGTCCTGGCGAAAGCTGGGATTGATTTTTTTAGTATAAAATTGTATAGTATCTGTACTTTGCGATCAGGAGAGGCACGTAATGTTGTGTGATAAATGTCTTATTAACAAGCGAGCAGTCGGCCGTTTGTGCATCGAATGTTACATGAAGCAGTTACCTCACAGAACGCCGACCGACTGTGTTGATCAGTCGCGAGCAATCCCTAAGTGGTTGTGTAGTTGTTGCCGACAATCCAGTGATGTCAGAGTCGGTGAGTTATGTATGCAATGCTATCACACAAGTATTATTCTGCGAAGAAACAGATAGGGAGGTGCATAACCATGGGTGATTGGGGAAAGAGCGGCACCGGAGGGTCCGACAAGGTCGTGCGAGGCGAGAAGAAGCGAAAGTGCAAGTCGTGCAAACACAATGATGCAGTCATCGGTGACTTGTGTATGGGCTGCCGCCTGCAGCGAGGAGGTCGCTGATGCCAGGACGAAGAGACACTCGGTTGTATCGCGCCGCTCGTGCCCGAGGTGATGCTATCCGTGGTGGCGCACCGTGTGATATCACGCCGGAGGAGAGGCGAGGGTTGTATGTTGATTGCACCGGATTAGGTGGCGGTCATGGCCACCAGGCAGTCCACATTAGTCACCCGCGTCATCATTCACCAGTGCCGAAGTCAGGTAAGACTGGTGATCCGACTCTCGGCGATCCTAGCTTGGGTCGTCGCCCGCCGCTTCTCGGTGGGTAATCCTGAACAATCTCACTTGCCGTGCCGCCATCGTTGGCGGTTTTTTTCTTTTTAAAAGATAAAAAATGACGGTTCAGTTTCGAACCGCCTAAGTCGCGTCGACAGAGATGAGGAAATGAAATGTAATTAGGCAAGTAGCGCCCAGGTCGTTGCGTTGCCCAATAAGCATTTGCATGTGATACCAAAGGCCGTTGTCACTGGCTTCTGCCAAACCTGCGTGGCGCGACCATTCTTTTCCGCACCATTCAGCCCGATGTTGTGCTTTGGCGTGAGCTATCGCACTGTGAATCGTTAGTAGCACTTCGTGCCCGTTGGCGACACTGAATTCGTCTTGGGTCCAGTCTGCTTTCCGCTGTCTGTAGATGGGCCAATAAACGGATCCTATACCACGAGAATCAACTCGTTGCTGGATCGCTTCAATGTCTCGGCCGTTAGGGCTGACAATCACTTCCAGAGTGCATGGGGTATCGATGGCACGAAGTAGTGATTCGAACACGGACCGCCCTATCGGGCTAATATTCCCGAATTTCAGCATTGCCTCCTGCTTGCGTGACCGCAGATGACCACTCAGGAATTCAATTGGCCGGTACTTTGGCAGGTCGGGCGGCTTGTTAATGCGCGCCCAGATTGCCCGCAGCGATTCTGCGATGCGCCTCAACATTGGGCTCAACCTCTTTCGTAAACAGGTCCGATTTAGGTTATCACAATAACCAGTTATCTTCAATCACTTTTAATTACAAAAAATGGTAATATAAGTCTATGGAAAAATTAGTTCTAATTGATGGCAATGCAATTATTCACCGGGCATATCATGCGTTGCCAAAAACTATGTCAAATCGCCGTGGCGAACAAACAAATGCGGTTTATGGTTTTACAACCACAATTATTAAGGTTTTGGAAGATTTAAAACCGAAGTACTTGGCTTGTTCTTTTGATTTGGCTGGTCCGACTTTTCGCCACGAAGCTTTTACTGATTATAAGGCCACTAGAGTTAAGGCTGATCAGGATCTTTATGATCAAATACCGCGAGTGAAAGAGATTGTTCAAACAATGAATATTCCAATTTATGAAAAGGACGGTTTTGAGGCTGATGATTGTCTCGGAACAATTGTGGATGAAATTACAAATAGCAAGAAACAAATCTCAAACAAATCTCAAATTACAAATTCGAATATTCAAATTTATATCGTTAGTGGAGACAAGGACATCTATCAGCTAATAAATGAAAATGTGTTTGTTTATTCATTGCGAAAGGGATTGTCGCAGATGCAGGTTGTTGATCATGAAACAATTCAGCGGGAGTATAACTTAGATCCTCTCGATTTCATTGATTTAAAAGCTTTGGCAGGTGATTCGTCGGATAATATACCAGGAGTTCCTGGAATTGGGGCGAAAACGGCAACAAAATTATTGCAGGATTTTGATACGCTGGAGAAGCTGTATCAAAAAATTGAGTCTTTTCCCGTCATTGCGAGCGAAGCGAAGCAATCTCAAAAACAGATTGCCACGGCAGGAAGCCTCGCAATGACAAATCAGATTAAACCAAGAATTCTAGATTTACTGATCAAATACAAAGACCAGGCTTTTTTGAGCCAACATTTAGCAACAATCCATCGTGATGTGCCGATTAATTTTGATCTGGAAAAGTGTAGGTGGGGCGAGTATGATAAGGACAAGTTAAAGAGTCTATTCGAAGAGTTGGGATTTCAATCATTATTGAGGCGATTTGATAATCAAAATAATGAAGTCAGAGTGGTTGATAACGAACAAGTCACAATCACAGAAGTTCAAAAAAAAGACGAGCAATTAAAATTATTGTAGTAGGGGAGAAATTATGACAGAGCAAAAAGAATCAGAACTGGAAATTATCAAAAAAACGGATTTTATTATCGATTCGAATCAGGAACTTTCGCTTAAATCAGAAAAAATCCTGCAGTTTCTGCTTAAAGAGCTGGGAGTATCTACTGGAGCGATTATTTTTCATGATCCGTTTCAAAATAATTTGAACATTCTAGCGGCCAAAGGTAGTGCACATAATAAGGTCATCGACCAGGCTTTTAGAAAGAAAGAGACAATAGAATTGGGAATGGAAATAGCAGTCCCGATTTCAATTCGGCAAAAAGTTTTTGGTGTTATTTATTTATCTGGGAAGATTTTTGACAACAATGACCGAGAGTTAATTCAGAGCGCTGAAGTAGTTCTGGACGGCACCTTTTCAGAAGAGTTGAAAACCAGCGGCTTGCAGTCACTTTTTGAAAAGTACGTTGATGAAAAAATAATTAAAAAAATGATTGACCACCCAGACAATAGTCATATGAGCGGCGAGAGGCACAACTGCAGCATTCTTTTCGCCGATTTAAGTGGTTTTACCAAATATTCAAATAGTCATGCGCCGGAAACCACTATTACTCTACTTAATTTTTTCTACGGCAAAATGTCAGAAATAGTCCTGAAGCATGGTGGTACTGTTGATAAATTTATTGGTGATGAAATAATGGCGGTCTATGGCAGCCCACTACCGCAAAAAGGCCATGCAATTTCGGCAATTAAATCGGCAATAGAAATGCAAAAGTCGGCAAAATACATTGTAGAAAAATTCAATATTCCGGACGGAGGTTTGTGTGTTGGAATTGCAACCGGGGTGGTTATCGCTGGTGATGTTGGCTCAGAAAAGATGAAAGACTACACCGTCATTGGCAGCAAGGTTAATTTAGCCGCCAGGCTAACTAGCGCCGCGCCGAAAAATTCCATCATAGTTGACCTTGAAACAAAAAATGGTGCCCCTGATTTTAAATACCTGCCGAGTGACCTTGAAGAAATTCGCGGTTTTGCTCAAAAGGTTTCAACATATAAAGTAGCGGAATAAAACGACCAAGTCGAAAGACCAATGAAAAATATCTTAGTCAAAGCGAAAAATTTAGGCTGCGAAGTTCCACACAAAAAGTGGGACGATATTGACCGTGAGTTAAAACCTGTTTTGCGCCAAATGGAGAAATCTGGTATTAAGCTTAATGTTGAACTACTTGGTAAATTGTCAAAAAAGCTAGCAGCTAAAAGCCGAAAGCTAGAAGCTGAGATCCAAAAATTGGCTGGCCAGGAATTTAATGTTGCCTCGCCGTCACAACTCTCGGAAATTCTATTTAAAAAACTAAAATTGCCAACAGCTGACATTAAGCGCAACAAATCCGGCATTTCCACTGGAGCGTCAGAACTTGCGAAACTGCGCGGCGAGCATAAAATTATCGATAAAATTTTGGATTACCGAGAACTATCAAAATTATTATCTACTTATTTGGAACCGTTGCCGAAATTAGTTGATGAAAACTCCCGTTTGCACACTACTTTTGGCGAAGATACGCGGACTGGCCGGCTGTCATCCTTGAACCCTAATTTGCAGAATATTCCAATCCGCGGCGAGTTTGGGCCGGAAATTCGCAGTGCTTTTATCGCTGAAAAAGGATATAAGCTAATCTCTGCTGATTATTCGCAGATTGAACTTCGGGTTGTTGCTTGTTTGGCCCAGGACGCTGTAATGATGGAAGCGTTTAAAAATGGTGTTGATATTCACAGTAAAACTGCTTCTGAAATTTTTAGTACTCCAGTTGAAAAAGTTACCAAAGATCAACGCAGAATCGCAAAAACTGTTAACTTTGGGGTACTTTATGGAATTAGCCCATACGGTTTGTCGCAAACTTTGGGGATTAAACAGGAAGAAGCTGCTAGGTACATTATGCAATATTTCAAAATTCACTCCGGAATTAAGCGATATTGTGAGCAGCAAATTGCTTTGGCTAAAAAACAGGGTTATGTTGAGACTTTGTTTGGGTTTCGTCGGGAGTTACCGGAGATAAATTCTGCTAATCGCAATATTGCAGAATCTGCCCAGCGGATGGCAATTAATACGCCGGTTCAGGGAACGGCGGCAGAAATTTTAAAGTTGGCGATGATTGAACTTCATCGAAAGTTAGAAAGTTACCAGTCATCAGTTACCAGTCATCAGAAAAACGGGAAACAGATTACGGAGCACGGAAAACTGATATTGACTGTTCACGATGAATTGATTGTTGAGGCGCCGGAAAAAGAAGCGGAAAAAATTGCCCAGTTGATGCGAGAAATTATGGAAAATGAAGTTAAACTTTCTGTGCCGGTTGAAGTTGAGGTTGGAATCGGCGACAATTGGGACGAGGCCAAGAAGAATATTGTCAAGTAACAAGTTCATAAAGTTTGTAAAGTTTTTAAAGCACATTGAATAAAAAGACCCCAACCATCGGGGTCGGAGTCAGGCGGAATCACTTTGCCAGTTACAGGTAGTGATTTGGGTCGTCATCATCGCGAAACTGGCAAGGCAGCATTGAGCAGACGCCGAGCATACCGCTGAATTGGAACGGATCGACATCCCCAGGCAATGATGCCCTGAGAGTTTCGCCAAAAAAGCAAGCTATCTCGCCCCACGTCGGAGCGGATGTTAGCCGGCGGGATGCCATCGCTTGATTTTTCAGCGCCGTCGCGTCAATAGCTCCGTTGCCGAATTTCACAATACAGGGTAACTCGCCAAACACTGGTTGTCGTTCCAGATTTGGGCGGACAAATTTCGCCCCATACCTCTCTTCCAGGGCTTGGAGTACAACTGTGACTGCGGCATCGACGTTAGCTGCGATCATGGCGTCACCTCGAAGGAATATGGGATGATAAAAATGGTATCATTATTTATTTGATAAATCAAATGATTAAACTTTATTACGGTGAAGATACATACTCACTCAACCACGCAATCAAGAAAATTGAGGCTGATTTTTCCGTTGCCAATTTCGGCGATATGAACATTCAAAAGCTGGATGGCGCTACGCTGACTTACGACAGTTTAATCCGCAGTGCTTCGGCCGTGCCGTTTTTGGCTGATAAACGACTCTTAATCATCAACAATTTTCTCCGAGATGGTGATGAGAAAGTTCGGGAGTATATTGATGCCAGCACAGACAAGTTCCCAAAATCAACTGAAGTAATTTTACTTGAGGATGGTGAGGTCAATAAAAATTTGAAATTATATAAAAAATTATTGAAACTAAAAGCTGTGGAGCATTTTCCGCTGCGCAAGGGATTCGAGTTGGAAAACTGGCTGTCGGCAATTGCAAAAGAGAAGGCAGTTCCAATAAAAGCCTCAGCAATTAGAAAATTAATTGCCACCGCCGGCAACAACAGTTTCCGTTTGACCAATGAACTCGAAAAATTAGATTTATTTCGCTTGGCACAGAATCAGGCGGAAATTACTGAGGACGATATTAACCAAATGGTTGAATCCGAGAATGATCAGAATATTTTCGATTTTATAGATGCTTTGGGAGCCCGCAATTCACGATTGGCCTTAAAATATTTGCATAATTTACTCTTAGGCGGCAAAAATGAAAATTACATACTTTCGATGATTGTTTACCAATTTAGGAATATGCTAATAGTTCAAGATTTGATTAGCCGTGGAGTAGTTCGCAATCAAATTCCGGCTGAAGCCGAATTGCACCCCTTTGTTGTTGGAAAAACTATTCGGGTACTAAACAATTTTGACTTGCCGCTGCTTCGAAGAATTTACTTGAGATTACAACAGACCGACTTGGATATTAAAACCGGCAGAATTGATCCGCGACTGGCGCTGGAAAAGCTTTTGGCAGATTTAACTTTGTGATACAATTAAGTTACTTAAGTCTCTTAAGTTTCTTAGTTTGAGAGGGGAAATTGGAGAGGAAAAAGGCCCGAAAGGCACCATTTCTGGAAATTAATTGGCGGAAATTAATGTTTTTTTCTGCAGTTTTTCTTGTTGTTTTTGTTGCAGCAAAACTAATATCAACTGCTCGTTATTCTGCCGACGAACCAATGGATAGCAGTTATTCAACAGTCAGCAGTTCAAATGTCAGTCTTGAAGTAAAAAAGAATGGCAGTGTTTATAAAGATGGGAAGAAAATTAGCTCAAAAATTTCGCCGCAAAAGAATTTTGATGAACTTCGGATGTTGGTGTATGACAAAAACGGATTTTATCTAGATAATCTTGAAGTTAATCTGACTTTGCCATCAGCGGTTGCCAAGGATTCTGATCCGCAGATACTAGCGATTCACGGCGTTGACTCTGCTACTGCCAGTGTTACAAATGACTCAACGATATCCTACGCTGCAATCGGTGTTGGCGCAGACGCCACAATTACAATTATCGCCAAACTGCCGAAGGGTGTTGTTAGCTTGCCCTTTTTGGATCAGCTTGTTTTTCTTTTGTCATCGTTTGGCGGCAGCGTTTGGCTAGTTGTGGCGATTATCATTCCACTTTTGTCTATTATTTACTTGATCATGTTGATTTCGCTTCACAGCCGAACACAAAAAATCTCGACTCCTGAAAGGCCAATAACCGCGCCGCCAATGGCCATACCGCCGGCTGTGGTTGGAGTTTTAACCAACCAGGACGTTGGGCCTCGGGAAATTGCTGCAACGCTTATTGACCTGGCTCTGCGCAAATTTATTTTTATCATCGACCGCGATCGCGGATTCGCTTTTGGCAAGAGAATTTTCGCTGGACCACTTTTGGGCTTTGAAAAGATTTTGCTATCTAAGATCTTTCGTGACAGCATTAAAATATCTGAGCAAGAAGTTTCGGAGCGTTTTTCTAATCATTTGTACAGCCACAAGATGTCACTTTTCACAAATGGTATTTATGGGCTCTCGACCAGGTTGGGTTACTTTAAAGAGAATCCAGCCAGCATGCACAGAAAGTACCAATTTGTGGGAATTATCCTATTCTTTTTTGCACTAGTATGTTTTTTCCTTAATTTCAGATATTTCCCATCTTTGCCGTACGCTGCATTTTTCTGGGTTGGTATGATGGTGGCCTCAATTGTCATCATTATCATTGGCAGTAAAATGCCCATACGGACTGCGCTTGGTCGACAGGCCCTCTCTAACTGGTTGGCGTTCAAAAAATACTTATCTGACCCAGCTCCACTCCCGTATGATGCAAAGAATTTTCAAAAATTTGTTGAATATTTGCCTTATGCAATCGTTTTCAAATGCGAAGCGCTTTGGGCTAAGCGTTTTTCCGAAGAGGAATTCATGGTGCCTGATTGGTTTATTACAGACAAACCAAGTTTAGGGTTGCAGGACTTTTGTCTCTCTCTTTACCCGATTATCGGATATGTCGGCCAAAATTTAGCAACAATTAGGGAACCAGGGTACAAGTAAATCAAACTCTAAATTCTAAGCTCTAAATCCTAAATAAATCTAAATGACCAAATTTCCAAAAAGTTTTGAACATTACAACATTAGAATTTTTTGGAGAATTATGTTTAATCGTGAAACTTTTATCGGCAGAGTAGTCAGCGGCGGCGGTTTTATTTTTGACTTCGCACGTTGGCTAGTAATATTAATTATCACTCTTACTTTGCTGCATTTTTTTGTTATCACGGTCTTCATTGTTGACGGGGAATCAATGGATCCAACTTTCGCAACCGGTGAATTTGGGGCCCTGGATAAAATTAGTTACGATTTTTCTGATCCCGAGCGTGGCGACATTGTAGTACTAAATTATCCAGGTGACCCGGAACATAGGCGCTACGTTAAGCGAGTTGTTGGGATGCCAGGGGACAGAGTTGAGGTTAAATCTGGCACCGTATATCTTAACGGTAAAAAATTAGCGGAGAATTATTTGCCGCAGGGGCTTTATACAGACAAGGATGGCAGTTGGAAATTATCAAGTGATGAATATTTTACTATGGGTGACAACCGGCCGAACTCAAATGATTCTAGATATTTTGGCCCGGTCGAGAAGAGGTTCCTTGTTGGCAAGGTTGTTTGGATTCTATTTCCGAGATTCTTTAGTGTCGTAACGCCGACTTACTAAAGTTAACGAATAACTGATAACTAATAACGAATAGTTTTGGAATAAAAAAACTGCTCATGATAGGCAATTGAGCAGTTTTTTTGTGAGATTATTTCTTTTTCTTCAGAGGTTTCTTTGCGGCAGCTTTTTTGACTGGTTTTACTTCAGCTGGAGCAGAGGCTGCTTTCGCCAACTTTTTGGTTAGTCTGGACTTCAGCCTAGCCGCACGATTTTTGTGGACAACATTTTTCTTTGATGCGACATCCAGCTCTCTGTAGGCGGCGCTGAGCTTAGCTTGTACATCTTTGTCGCCGGCAGCAATTGCCAAACGAGCCGCTTTGACGGCGGATTTAATTTTGTGGCGGGTTAAATCGTTGATTTCCCGTCTGGCTCTATCTTGTTTAAGAGCTTTTTTTGCAGATGAGGTAAGTGGCATGAAAATTCCTTGAATTTCTAGTTAATAAAGTAAAAAGTCCATCAAGTCCATCAAGTAAATCGAAAAGATCCTAATTCCATTAACTTTCGACTTTACAAACTTTATAGACTTTATAAACTTATGTTTGAATTGTAGCATAAAACTTTTAATTTGTGAAGTGCTATGTTTACTCTGTTAAATCCCTCTTTGTGGGACGATCGTTAGGTCGTATTTAACAGGGTAAAGAAAAGGCCTCTCCACAGTTGCGGAGAGGCGTGTCGGTTGGTCACTGTCTAGAAGCGCTGCGTGGGCCGCGTCCAGTCTCTCATGGCGGCGTGGCTGTCGCTTGCCGGTGGTTCTTTGGCCCGAGCAACTCCTGCTGTTTCTGGCCCTCCGCCGCTGTTGGCTGGCCATCCCTCCGGGTTCTCGCCGTCAACCGGAACATTGAGTAGACTTGCTATTTCGGCTGCTTCTCGCAGATCTTCCCGATGCCGATCTGCAGCAGCCTTCAGTTCGGTCTCAGTCCCGTCGGTGCAGTCGATGACGTTTTGACCACTGCGTCTTCGTGGTAACCAGACAAGGGAAACAATGGCCATGCCAACCGTGGCGGCAATGAAGAAAGGTGCTGCATCGTGTTGTGCCACGTGGGCAATGAAGATGCTGCCGAAGAAACACAGCACTAGTGAGACGAGCCATAGCCCAAAGTTGCCGACCATCGCCAGCAGCCACTCCTGTGTCCACTCGTCTTCATCACTGTTACGTAGACAGAGAATATGGCCACCAAGAAGGAATCCTCCCGCAACCAGAGAGTAGATAATCCACCCGACCAGCGTGTGGCCAGGGTTGGAGAATATCCACCCATTGATCAGAAACGCTGCTGAGACAACAATCAGAGCTAGGCAGGCCGCTCGTATGATGCTTTTATCCATTTCAACACACTCCGTGTAGTTGACCGCTCGCCGCTATTTAATCATTAAAGTGTTCATAAGTCAACCTTGACAAGGGTTTTTTGATAAGCTACAATCCAATGTTAACGAATAACGCATAACGGATAGTGAATAACCATAACTAGATAGTTAATTAATTTTTTTAGTTGCGGTTATTCGTTATTAGTTATTAACTATTAGTTAATTTTCATGGAACTTTCACCAAAACAACAAATTGTCGAGGCAATAAAGGGAGCAGAGAATATTTTATTGTTAACTCATAAGGGCCCAGATGGCGATGCTATTGGGTCTCTTTTGTCTGTTTCTTTGGCACTTGAAAAGCTTGGCAAGAAAACTTATGCAGTTTGCGCCGATAAAATTTCGCCGGTTTTCTCATATTTGCCAGTCGATCGAATACACTCCGAACTTTCTGGTCGCCGCGATTTCGTCATTTCGCTTGATGTTAGCCAAGTTGCCGCCGACAAGTTCTTATATAAAGTAGAAGATGGCAGTATCAATTTCATTGTTTCACCAAAAGAAGGCGAATTTACGCCGGAAATGGTAACTTTTCCTGGTGGAAAATTTAAGTTTGATCTCATTATCGTTCTTGATTGTCCAGATCTCGACAGGCTAGGTGCTTTGCATGAGCAAAATTCTGATCTTTTCTATGAAACCCCAATTATTAACATTGATCATCACGCCGGCAATGACCACTTTGGCAAAATCAATTTAGTCGATTTAACTGCCACATCAACTTGCGAAGTTTTGGTATCAATCTTTGAAGCACTATCAAAAGATACTTCTCTGCTAACCGAGCACATAGCCACAGCGCTTTTGACTGGGATTATTACCGACACCAACTCTTTCCAAAACCAAAATACGACTCCAAAATCACTAACAGTTGCAGCTCAATTAGTCGCTGCCAACGCTGATCAGCAAGAAATTATTAAGCGAATTTACAAAACTAGAACACTCTCCACTTTGCGTCTTTGGGGCAAGGTGCTATCAAATATACGTGATGAAATGAATTACCGCTTTGTTTGGTCACAAATCCAGAAAGCCGATTTTGTTGTTACTCAGTCAACTCCCGCGGATGCTGATGGTGTTATCGATGAGCTATTAAAAACCGCCACCGGTGTTGATTTTGTACTACTTTTGACCGAAAAGGATGATGGACTACACGGTTCGTTGCGCTCTGTTTCCAAGGGCACTGATGTTTCTGCCATTGCCAAACTCTTTGGCGGTGGCGGGCATGCTATGGCCGCTGGCTTTGAAGTTGGTTACAATGATCCATCCCTTGGCTCGGATGGCATAATTAATAAAATCCGAGATTACCAGAAAAGTCCAGTGCAGGGATAATAAAAAAGCAGCCCAACTACAGGGCTGCGACGGTCTCCTCAAACTTCTTCTGGTTGTACCAAAACGGCCAACCAAACTCCTTGAGTGCTTCTGTTGCGAGTTTGGCACCTCCGTATTCGAGTCGTATCGTTTCCAACCCACCAGCGCGCGACAGTCGATCAAGTTTCTGGCCAGTCGGCCCCGACCGTTTGATTGAGTCGACTATTCCGACCAACTCTGCTGACTGCTCAGAACGGAACCGCGATTGCACCCCGTTTCGGGCTATCTCCCAAGCCCTATGCTCGAGATCGTGGCGACGCTGTAGTGCAGCGAGTTTGTCCCAAATCTCGGGTGAAATTGCTGCTGCGCTCATTAGACGACCCGATTCGATGCGCACCAGATACAGATCACCATTGACTCGCTTTGCGAGGTAAAAACCATCCATGCGCACAAGGCAACACTCCCTTTCGCGGTTATTCTAGCAGACATTCCACAAATTGTCTTGATTTTTTTTACGGAGTTTGTTACAATCAGTGAAGTTCATAAAGTCATAAAGTTTATAAAGTCGAAAGTACAAGGAAAACATGGCAGAAAAAGAAGTCAAAAAAGTTGAAAAAAAAGTTGCACCAGCCAAAACTGGCGACCTTTTAGAAAAATACCAAACAAATGCAAATGACACCGGATCAACTGAGGTTCAGGTTGTAGTTCTAACCAAAAAAATTGCTGAGTTAACAAAGCATTTGAAACTTCACAAACATGATTATGATTCCCGTGTTGGACTTTTGAAAATGGTTGGGAAGCGCCGAAGACTTTTGAATTACTTCAAGAAAACCAACGAAGAGGGCTACGCCAGCCTAATTGTTGACTTGAAGCTTAGAAAATAGTAAATTTATTAATTAGTAATCCGCCCAAGGCGGATGGAGAGAGGTTCGAGACAAGAGGTGAGGAGAAAGTTTAAAAGTTCATCAAGTCTATCAAGTTCATCAAGCAAAACCACTTGAAAAACCTGAAAAACTTGTCACTTGATAAACTTTGCCCTCATTTCCTAAACGAACTCATCTCACAACTTTTCTCCAGAAGGGATTTTTATGGTAGTTAAGAAGCTGGGACTCGTCGAGAAAACTTACTCGGTCGATTTTTGCGGCCGTGAATTGAAGTTGGAGACTGGAAAATTAGCGCTGTTGGCTCAGGGTTCAATTAAGGCAACCTGTGGTGGTACTGTTGTTCTTGCAACTGCAGTTGTTGCCGACGAACCACGCGATGGAATCGATTTTTTTCCACTTTTGGTTGATTACGAAGAAAGATTATACGCCGCCGGCAAAATTTCCGGTTCTCGCTTTATCAAAAGAGAAGGTCGTCCATCAGACGCGGCAATTCTCGCTTGTCGAATGATTGACCGACCAATCCGCCCACTTTTTCCAAAGAATTTTAGAAATGACGTTCAGGTTATTATCACTGTACTATCCTATGATGGTGAAAATGATCCGGATATCTTAGGCATGATCGCCGCCTCCGCCGCGCTTTCGCAAACAAAAGCGCCTTTTAATGGCCCAATTGGTGCTATTAAAATTGGTTTAATCGACGGAAAATTAATTGCCAACCCAACAATCGAGCAAATCGAAGCATCAGACTTGAATCTAACTATTGCCGCGACCAAAGACAAGGTTATGATGATTGAAGCTGAAGCATCTGAAGTTTCAGAAGAAAAAATTGTCGAAGCAATTGAATTGGCCAAGAAATCAATTTTGCCACTAATCGAAATTCAAGAGAAAATCAAAAAAGATCACGTTGCCGTCGACACCGGGGTCGAACTTATTGATGACCAAGCAATTCATGGCGAAGTCTCCAAAATTGTTGGCGACAAACTTAAAGAGGCTGTTCGCGAGCTAGATAAACTCAAGCGCGAAGAGAACCTAAAGGGTTTTGAAGATGAGGTGCTAAAGACTCTCGAAGGTAATTACAAACAAGTTGAACTTAAAAATGCCTTTACTAAACTAGTAGAGAAAGAAATTCGCTCAGCAATCCTTGATGATGAACACAGGCCTGATGGTCGAGGTATTTTGGACGTAAGGCCAATTGACGTTGAAGTTGGTGTTCTTCCGCGCGTTCATGGTTCCGGCCTCTTTACTCGCGGCCAAACCCAGGCACTAACTGTTGCAACTTTGGCTTCCCCAGGGATGGAACAATTCATCGACACTATGGAAGTTGAAACCACCAAACGATTTATGCACCACTACAACTTCCCGCCATTCTCCACCGGTGAAGTCTCGCCAATGCGCGGCGTTTCCCGCCGAGCAGTTGGTCACGGATATTTGGCAGAAAAAGCTTTGCTGCGGATGATCCCATCAACCGAAGAGTTTCCATATACTATTAGACTAGTTACTGAAATCCTAACCTCCAACGGCTCGTCCTCTATGGCAGCAACCTGCGGTTCCACTTTGGCGCTTATGGATGCCGGCGTGCCAATTAAAAAAGCGGTGGCTGGAATTGCTATGGGACTTGTTACTGATAAAAAAGACGATATGAAATTCAAAGTTCTTACTGACCTTCAGGGGCTGGAGGACTTTGCAGGGGATATGGACTTCAAAATTGCCGGTACCCGCGACGGAATTACCGCAATTCAAATGGACACCAAAATCACTGGTTTAAATGACGCTATCATCGCCCAAACATTCAAGCAGGCAAAAGTTGGCCGAATGGAAATCTTGGACGCTATGGAAGAAATTATTTCCACGCCAAATGAACTCTCCCCACTGGCACCAGTTATCAAAGCCATTCACATTAGCCCAGAGAAAATAGGCGAATTAATCGGGCCAGGTGGCAAGAATATTCGCAAAATTATTGAAGATTGTGGCGGCAAAGAGGTAACATCAATCGATATCGAAGATGATGGCACAGTTATGATTGGTTCAACTGACTCAGAAATGGGTAAAAAAGCTATTGCGATTGTTGAATCAATGACCCGCGAGATCGAAATTGGTGAAATTATTGAAGGCAAAGTTATTGAAATCAAACGCGACAGAATGACTGGCAAACAGGTTGGGGCCATTATCGAAATTACTCCACGCCAAGACGGCATGGTCCACATCTCCCAAATTGCCAATGAGCGCGTAGAGGACATTGAAAAGTATATGAAACCTGGTGATGTGGTCAAAGCTAAGGTTGTCGATGTAGATAGAGAAAAAGGTCGCGTTGCACTTTCGACCAAAGATTTCTCGAAGCAGAGCTAGGCAATATTGTCATCCTGAACTTGTTTCAGGATCTAGAAAACGAGATTCCGGATCAAGCCCGGAATGACAAACAAGAAGAAACCACCCGAGATAGTCTCAAAGGTGGTTTTTTTGATTGGCACAATTTGCTATTCTATAGAAAAGTAATTAATTTGGAGGAGAAAATGGGAGAAGCGCTTAGAAAGTTTAATCCTGATGATGAGGGAGCTCATGGGCTAGAGTATCGTGGGCCAGAAGAAGTTGATGATAGCGTGATTGTCGAAGGTGGTACCATGACAGATGGATCCAGAGCAGCGGAGCAAGCCAAAAATCAAGAAACTGGCATGTCTGATAACTCCTAGGAGATTTACAAAAAATCACCCTTGGATTTTCCTTGGGTGATTTTTTTTATTGTAAAAATTCAATATTAGGCGGCTAATCTTTCATGGGTATTAATTTTAGCAATACTTCCAAGCTGATTTTTATCTAGCCCCATAATTTGCTTTACATTTTGGCCAAATTCACCTTGGCATTGTTGTTCAATGTAATCATCCTCGGGCACACCTGTAGTCTCGTCAATTCTTTTGTCACGGCTACCATCAACTTCGATTTTAATTCCGTAAGTTGGAATTCCAGTTTTGGCCTGTTGATGTTTCATGCCGGAATATAGTTTATCGTTGATCGCAGCTTGTGTATCTGGTTTTCCGGAGCCCGATCTATGAGTAACTGATTCTGCGTGCAAAACCCCAAGCCCCTTTGCGTGGGACTTAACCTGCAAAACATAGTCTTGGTATTGGCCTTCAGCCAGTGTTCTGCGCATACCAAAGTCAGCACTGTCATGGACATCTTTTTCTGGAGTGGTTTCGACTATTTCAATATCAGGATAATCTTCGATCAGTTTTCCCAAAGTGTGGAGTGTCACGTTCATGGCTAAAATACCATTTCTGATCTTGAAAAAATCAACTACCGCCATGTCTTCACTCTCAGTTTGCCTTTGTGCGGCCAGGGTTCGCATTTGAACCCACATTGCCGCAATTGCCGCTTTTCCCTCAGGAATGTTGCCGATGTTTCTAATCATGTCCAAACAATCACCTTGCCAGCCGGCAGAGAGTAACAGTAACTTCTCTCGTTCGCCACTAATTTGACTCGTCGTTTTGCCAATTTTCTCTGGCGTTTCTTTGTTTCTTTCTAATTTGTTCAAACTTTCTTGTCTGGCCAGAGCCGATACGGAATTAAAAGCGGTTTCAATATGGCGTTTTAGTTCCTCTGATTTGCAGGCTGCCAGCGCCGCATTTTTTCTTTCGGTCAAAACATGGGAAAAAGTCGTCCAGGCAAATTTCTCTCCTCGTTTTTGAGGTTTGGCACTTTCGTATGCCACTCGAAAACCTTCATTGAGTTCGAGCTGAAAAGATTTGGCAAACTCTGATTTTTCAGCGTTAAACTCTGTATCTTGTTCAACTAATTCAAGCGATTCGTTCATTTTTTCCTCCAATTTTCTATATCATACATAGAGATTTTTCATTTGCATAGCAATTTGAATAAGCAAGGCTTTTAACGCCTTGTGTCCGCTTCGCGGAACTATTAGATCTTGTTATAAAAAAAGATCCTTGCCGGGGGCAAGGACTTGGGATCTGCGTGGTTGTGGTGAAACTTCTGCTGGACAGATTACGGGCTGTTGAGTGGAACCCTCTTGTACTTCTCGAATTTGTTTGGTGTTCCCGGCGTGATCACCCAGATGATCTCCGCCGCTTTGCCGTTGGCTTCAACGATCGGATAGGATGGGCCGGCAGCCTTAAAGACGTATCCATCGCCCAGCAGTTTGAGCAACTCGTTCGGGTATCGCTCGTTCGCCAGCGTATCAACCCAGCGCTCGCGCGGTAGCTGGCGAAGGCGATCAGCTGTCCTGATCCTGTCCACCTTGTCGCGCTTGCAGCCGACGATGCCAATCCAGATGATCACAATCATTGCGATGGCCAGGAAGCCAAGGAGAGGCGCTAGGACCATCCGGACTTTCTTGCTGGTTTCTTTCTGCCTGTTTTCAATAGCGTCCGACATGTGTTTCACGCCCCTAGTAGTATTATCCGAGAATGCGACATCATTCTACCAAAGTACTTGACAAATGTAAATATGTATGCTAAACTTAGTTCAAGAATCGTTAGGTTTGATCTCTTTACTTTATATCTAAGGCAACCAGAGCTATTATTTTTTGCTTCCATGGACCTAGAAAAAACAAAAGAACAACTCATTAATGTTGAGAAAGAGATTGCTAGCTGCCAACTTTGTCCTCTTTATAAGACAAGACGAAATATCGTCCCTGGTGAAGGAAATCCTCATGCCGAAATTATGTTTATAGGCGAGGCTCCAGGCGCAAGAGAAGATGAATCTGGCCGGCCGTTTTGCGGCCCAGCAGGCAAATTTCTAGACCAACTACTCGATTCTATCGGTTTGCAACGCGCGGATGTTTATATCGCTAACACTTTGAAATGCCGTCCACCTGCAAATCGCGATCCATTACCAGAAGAGAAATCGGCTTGCCGAAAGTACTTAGAAGAGCAAATTGCTATTATTAACCCGAAAATCGTGGTTACTCTAGGTCGGCATAGTACTGAAACTTATCTTCCTGATCTCGGTGGTATTACAAAGTTGCGAGCGAAATTGTATCACCGAGCAAATGGAATTTTCTTTTTTCCGCTTTATCACCCGGCAGCAGCTCTGCATAATGGTGCAATGCGTCAAACATTACTCGACGATTTTGCCAAATTGCCAGATGCAATTGTTCAAGTTAAAGCGCAGCTGGCAAAGCAGAAAAAAGAGAACGCAAAATAATAAAAATTATTTTAAATTTATTCGCCCTCTAATTAAAAGGAGAATCTGATCTATGATCACATCACAACGCACGCAGCGTCCACCACGTGGACCGAAAAAGACTGACCTGTCCAAAACATTTGGCAATTTAACGCCAAATGCTGGGGCAACAACCCAGCCACAAGATGGTGGTACCGGCAGTAGCTTTTTCAAAAAATCAGCACTTCGAATTATCCCTATGGGTGGTTTAGAAGAAGTTGGTAAAAATATGACCGCCATTGAGTATGGCAACGACATCATGATTATTGATGCCGGTTTAATGTTTCCAAATGAAGATATGCCGGGGATTGACTACGTTATCCCTGACGTTTCTTATTTATCGGACAACAAAAGCAAAATTCGTGGTTTAGTCATCACTCATGGTCACTTAGACCATACCGGTGCTATCCCTTATTTATATGAAAAACTTGGCAGCCCAATAATTTATTCGGCGCCAATGACGGTTGGACTCATTAAAAAACGACTCGAAGAGTTTAGCATGGAAAATAAGGTCAAAATTTCGACCATTACTCCAGGCGAAGAAATCTTGCAGCTTGGCTGTTTTCGAATTGAGACTTTTCGTTTGAATCACAATATTCCCGATAGTTTTGGTCTTTCGATCACGACTCCGGAAGGAATTTTGGTTTATGCTACTGACTGGAAATTTGACCATACGCCAGCAGATGGCCGACCAACTGATTTCTCAAAATTAGCCCAACTTGGTGGCCAGGGAGTTTTGGCCCTATTTTCTGACTCAACTAACGCTGAGAAACCGGGTCACACCATGTCGGAAAAAGAAGTTGAAGACTCACTATTCAAATTAGTTGAAAATGCTCGTGGCCGTGTTATTATGGCGACCTTTGCCTCACTTATTTCTCGTATCCAACAAGTTCTAAATGTTTCAAAGCGTCTTAACCGCAAGGTGGCTTTTTCTGGCCGATCAATGATCGCCAACGTTGAAGTTGCCGCGTCAATTGAAGCCTTAAAAATTCCAGCTGATACCATGATTGATGTTGCCGATATTGGAAAATATGCCGATAACCGCGTTACCATTGTCTGTACTGGTTCACAAGGTGAGGAACGCTCGGCTTTGACTCGAATCGCTGCCGGCGAACATCGACAAATTAAAATTCAAAAAGGCGATACAGTTATTTTGTCGTCATCTCCAATCCCAGGCAATGAGCGATCGGTTTCTGAGGTTATGGATAATCTTTACCGCGAAGGCGCACGAGTTATTTATCAGAAAATGTTTGACGTTCACACCTCCGGTCATGCTTATCAAGAAGATTTGAAGTTAATGATCGGGCTTATCAAACCGAAATTCTTTATTCCAATTCACGGTGAGCGCCATAAATTAATGGTTCATGCTGGCCTGGCTCAGGATGTTGGAATTCCGGAAGCTAATATTTTGGTATCTGACAACGGCCAGATCATTGAATTTGAAGGCGGAAAAGGCTCTGTTACTAACAAGCGAATTCCGGCTTCATATGTTATGGTCGATGGACTCGGCGTTGGAGACGTTGGAAACATTGTCCTGCGCGACCGAAAAGCCATGGCTGAAGATGGAATCTTTGTCGTCATCGTCACAGTCAATCACGAATCTGGCCAAATCGTAACCTCGCCTGACATTATCTCTCGTGGCTTCATTTATATGCGAGAAAACGAAGATTTGGTTCACAAAGCTAGGGCGGAAATTAAACGACTTTTTGCTAAACACGCTACGGTGCCGAAAGGTCGCAGCGATTGGGGACTAATTAAAACCAAAATTCGTGAAGAGCTCGGCGACTTTCTTTACAAGGAGACAGAAAGACGTCCTATGGTCATCCCTGTAGTAATAGAGGTATAAAAAACGCATCGTCATTGCGAGCCATCCGCCTTGGGCGGAGGCGCGGCAATCTCTGTTGAAAAGATTGCCCACAGGGTCACCTCGGCAACACCTCGGAAGACTTCGTTCCTCGCAATGACAAAACCATAAAAAAAGAGCGACCGTGGCTGAGATGCTGCGGCCGCTTTTGCGGTTCATTTCACTTTCTCCTGGAGTCTCGACCTTACAGTCTCGATGACCTGTTGCCACTCATCGCGTCTGTAGAGCCTGTAGAAACCTCCATCGACTGGGCCAACCTTGATGTCTTTGACTTCGCCAAAGATCTGGTCATCGGTGACGTTCTCATCCTGACGAGTAATACGTTCGACCATGCCATAGATACTGTTGCTGCAGTATATGGTTTTGGTTTGCATTGATCATCCTCCTGGGTAGTATTTGGTAGATATAACAGTAACAAAAAAGTCCACGAGTTCCAGTTCTAAATGCAACAGGAAAGGATTAGAATTGTTGTATGAAGAACAGAACTTTTAAACACTTGACCGAGTCGGATCGGGTCAGGATTGAGGTCTTGCTCAAGGAGGGATATCAGGC
>Ga0194044_10000260_pt1 | contig 25374 bp, 14 predicted proteins | sample JunL4417m_MetaG_FD_155460 | JGI IMG/M metagenome (GOLD analysis project Ga0194044, IMG submission 155460) | Anoxic zone freshwater microbial communities from boreal shield lake in IISD Experimental Lakes Area, Ontario, Canada - Jun2016-L442-17m | ecosystem: Environmental > Aquatic > Freshwater...
GTAAATTCCCATACTGAACTGAATGAGCCCCATCCTGTTTGATTCTTTGCTTTCACTCTCCAGTAATATTTTGTAATATAATTTAAGTCTGATATAATTTTAGTAGTATCAGTTAAAGTGGAATCTATTGAGGATGTTGAGAAAGTTGAGTCTGTTGATAACTCAAACCAATAATTACTAATAGTGTTTCCATTTTTGTCAAATGTATTAACAGGCTTTGTCCAATTACAATATCCTGATATTGGTATACTGATGGAATAATTTGCGGGAGAAATTAAAGTCGGAGCAGATGGCAGCGGAAGTGATGAAGAAGTTGTTCCTGAAATCACTAAACTTTTAATTCGGAATTTATAAGTACTACTTGCTGCAGCCCATCCATAAACCCTCAAAATCAGAGTAGTACCGGAATTTACAGTAATATGAGTAGAATCTGACCAAGGAGTTTGGGTAGAGGATACTGATATATTTGAACCAATTTGTGTAAAACTAACACCATTATTAGTAGAATAATAAACAGCTGAGGTCAACGTACTCGAGCTTGAACTATGAGTAAAACTTGTGCTGTTTATATTAAAATTATTTCCTGATAAAGGTGAAATCATAAATTGATAATAATCGCTTGTATCTCTTGATGCTGAATTCCATCCAGTTGAAACAATTCCTGCAGGTCCGAATGAAATTGCACCTATTCCCGTTCCACCTGTTGCAAGATTCGCAGTTACATTTCCTGCCACTATGACACTGGCATCAACAGTTAATCCCCATGTTCCTGAAGCTGATGTTTGAGAAAAACTTTCGCCAGCAAACAGAACAAATATTGTTGCTAATAATAAAGTTGTGACTGTAATTTTCATATTATTATACTATTATAATTATATTTATTGTAAGCTTTTCAATTTTCTTATTTACTAATATTTAAAAGTTTAATTATTTGATTAATAACATTTTCAAAACTTTATTAAAATCCCCTGCCTGAATCCTGCAGAAGTAAACACCACTCGGATAATTTGAAGCATTCCACTTTGCTTTGTATGAACCCGCATTAAGTTTTTCGTTTACAAGAGTTACTATTTCCCTGCCTAATATGTCGAACACAGAAATCCTTACCAGACTGTTTTTAGGGATATCAAATTTAATGTTTGTTTCAGGATTGAATGGGTTAGGATAATTCTGGTACAAATTATATGAGTTTGGAATTCCATTCCCTGTTCCTTCCACTCCCGTATGATAAAGTTCGATAAAATTACCAGGAGTCATATCTTTCCCTGTAAATCCTGAGTATGTTGGAGCATATCTTTGCACCCTGAATTCGGAATTCATTGTTTCATTAGGATGTCCTGGGTCGTGAGGAAGCGTATCGTCAAAATATATCGGACCTGTATTAATCACAGGATTAATATATTTCCATACTACTGAACCGGCGGCAGTCACTTCAATAAAATTACCGAGTGGACCTACACAAATCAAAGTGTTTCCGTTTGGCTGACGTTGTGCTCCCGAAATATCTGATGCATACATTGAAGTTGGCGGGTTTGCAACATATGTCCAGCTTAATGCAGAAGGACCAAAAGCGGCATTCGGAGCACGATAATAAAATCCAAGACTATCTACTGGCGGTGCAAACTGGTCAACAGTAGAATAGTTCCTGTTGACACCATTATTAAAAACTGTAATTCCTCCGTAACCAGGGTATAGTGAATCAATCCATTCGGCATCGTGCTGTTCAAAGAACTTTTGGTTACTGGAATTTCCCAGTTTATAACAGGCAGGGTTTCCCCAACGGTAAAGAAGGTCACCTCCTTTGTTATATCTGCCACCTGTATGCCCTGCAGCCTGCTGGGTTGTTGTTGAATGATCAATAATCCAAGCTTCGCTGTTTCCTCTTACACTCATTAGTATCTGGTCATACCTTGAATTATATGTAATAGAGTTCATATGATTCCAGAAACATGGTAATTGTCTTCCGTCACCGTCACAATCGATTAGTTCAGGATGATTTGCAACAATGCCAAAATTCTGTTTTGTTGAATCAAAATCCTGAATTAAATGGTCCCATACGTGCCATTCCCAGACAATATTTCCGCCTGATGGATATGTAGGCTGGACTTCTATTACATAATCAGGAAGCATATATCCGTTAGTAAGAATTTCAGGATTTAGTTTTGCGGGGTCGAAGCCGGCAGCATAAACCTGTGCCAACGTTTTTTTCTCAACTGCAAGCAGGATTATATTGCCATTTGGAAGACGCTTAATATCATGGTGGGATGTGTAATTAGATGTTGAATATGTGAATTCCCAGATAAGTGTATCACCCCATGTATATTCTTCCACTCTCCCTCCTTCACCGCCACCTGTTCCAAGCTGCCCCAAAACCATGCACGCCCTTAATAAATGGCCGTTAGGAGTTATGTATACTGACTGACCAGGTGCATACTGGCTGTTAGACCATTTATGAATTAGCCTGCCCTGATTATTGATTAAATATGTAGATGTATAATGTTTCGGTGCGAACAAAGTATATCCATGATACGTGTTAACAGTATCATTTACAAACACTCCTACCGTTCTTGTCTGTGCCCAAAGATCAAAAGTTGCAGCTATAAAAATAATAACGTATATAAATACGACAATTAATTTCTTAAACATATTTTTTCCTTTATGTTAAATTATGAAAATTCTTTTATCTGATTAAAATCATTTTTTTAGTACTTGTAAAATTATCCGTAATCATCTTACAATAATAAATCCCGCTGGAATAATTTGAAGCATTCCAGGTTACTGTATATGTTCCTGTATTCAGTTTTTCATACACAAGTTTTTCAACTTCCCTGCCAAGCATATCAAATACAGAGAGTTTAATAAAGTTTGCTGATTTGCCGTTCTGTTCTGAAACCTGGAATTTTATCGTAGTACAAGGATTAAACGGGTTTGGAAAATTCTGATATAATGCAAAGCCTGTAGGAATTTCATTTACTTCATTAATACCCACAGAGGAAGAATACACATACCTTGCAATACGAAATCCTACATGATACCATGGATGGTTCGGGTCCTGAGGTCCTCTGTAATACGAAGGATTACGGTTTGCCACTCTTGAATGCCCCCATTGTCCGTTATACCAGTTGCCGCTTCGCATACCCCGGTATGGTTTACCATCCGGCATTATGAAGCCCGTAACAGGTCCTTTAGGATTCCTGTAATTACTTACACTATAATAATCCTGCCCATACCAGTCATTAATTAATTCCCAGACGTTTCCAGCCATATCATAAAGACCATAAGTATTTGCACCGTTTGAAGTCTGGTAACTTGCGGCTGTTCCAGGCCAGTTATAAGTTGACTTCAGCCTAAGCTGTCCGTTATAAAATCCAACCGGTGTTGTATAAGGGTATTCCCCCGTTTCATAAGGGTCACCTGAACTTGGCCAGTTTGCAATCGATAAATTCATCGAATCATTTCCCCACGGGAAAATATAATATGGAGTGTACTGTCCACCACGACCCGAGTATTCCCATTCTGCTTCAGTAGGAAGACGAATACCGTTTTTTGTAAAATCACATACCCAGGTTGTAAGGTTATAGCAGACAGGCAGCCCTAATTGCAGGCTCAGCCAGTTGCAATATGCAGCGGCACCAAACCACATTACTCCGACCATCGGGTGATTTGCTCTGAAATCTACAGTTGAAAAAACCGAACCGTTCCATCCAATGCTGCAGTACGATGCATACTGGTTTGTAAAACAATATGTGTTTGTATCTCCAATTGCTTTTACTACATTATTAACTACCTGTATTAATCCCTGAGAATATGCTGAATTAAGGTAATCACAATACTGCTGATTTGTTAATTCATAAGTTCCCATATATATAGAATCGACGTGTACTGTATGCAAAGGCAGTTCATCACTCGGATGCTGAGGGTCTACGTATCCGTGATGGTCACCCATTACAAAGTCACCACCAGGTATCAAAGTCAGGTTCGGCAAATCAAGTGGCTTTGTCTCCTGAAGAATGTTCGAATCAGATCTTCCTGGCAAAAAGAGAAACGTAAGGAAGCAAACAGTAATAATCACTAATAATTTTTTAGACATAATATTTCCTTTATTTAATATTATTTAAGGAGAATCATTTTCATCGTATTTATAAAATCACCTGCCTGTAATCTGCAGAAATAAACGCCGCTTGGGTAATTCGAGCCATTCCATGATATTTTATAGTTTCCTGCAGGTCTGTTTTCATTAACAAGGATTTCGACCTCTTTTCCAAGAATATCGATGACAGATAATTTAACTAAACTATTCACAGACAAAGAATATTTTATTGTTGTTACAGGATTAAACGGATTCGGATAATTCTGATAAAGTTGGTACCCAAATATAACATTACCATTTCCAAAAATACCTATTACAGGAGCATTAACATACCTTGCCACACGAAATCCTACATGGAACCAGTCAGTCCCGGGTCCGCGGTAATAAGACGGATCACGGTTCGATACACGCGACCATCCACACAATCCGCTCCACCAGTTACCTCCACGCATTCCGCGATATTTTTTCCCGTCAGGCATAACTGTTGCAGAATCAATGTTTGGACCTTTTGGATTGCTATACGGACTCCAGTTGTAATAGTATTGACCGTACCAGTCGTTTATCAACTCCCAGGTATTACCGGCCATATCATAAAGCCCGAATGAATTCATTCCGTTTGATGTTTGATAAGATGCTGCAGTTCCTGGCCAGTTATAAACTGATTTTAATTTTAACTGTCCGTCAAAAAAACCTACAGGTGTTGTATAAGGATAAGTCCCTGTTTCATAAGGGTCTCCCTGAACCGGGAAATTTGCAATTGTTAAATTTGTAGAATCATTTCCCCAGGGATAATTATAATACGGAGTATAATGCCCTCCCCGTCCTGCATATTCCCATTCAGCCTCAGTCAGCAATCGTATTCCGTTCTTGGTAAAATCACAACTCCATGTTGAAAGATTATAACAAACCGGTAGTCCCAGTTGCTGGCTCATCCAGTTGCAATATGCTGCAGCACCAAACCACATTACTCCCACTGCAGGATGATTAGCCCTGAAATCCATTACAGAAAATAATGTACCATTCCATCCAATGCTGTAATAAGATGAAAACTGATATGTGAAATAATATGCATTAGTATCTCCGGTTGCAGCATATACTTTATTATTCCTTACTGCAATCAATCCCTGTGACTTTGCTGAATTAAGATAATCACAATATTCCTGGTTTGTAGTAATGTAAGTACCGACATACATAGAATCGACGTGAACTAAATGTATTGGCGTTTCATCAGGCGGATGTCCGTTCGGGTCAATGTAACCATAATGGTCTCCCATCATAAATTCACCGCCTTTTATAAACGTAAGGCTCGGAAGACTTAAAGGCTGAAGTGAATTTCCTCGCACACAAATAACTCTATAAAGATTTGTTTTCACATCATAAGTGACCAGACCATAATCTAAACTCATATACCAGGCTTTTTCTACAATTCCTAGAGTTGTGGTAGAAGACCAGTAATTAGACGCAGAAAGATTAACGAAATAACCTGTATCAACCGAAGGACTTTTAAACAATTCATTATTCAAAGACTGAATCTCTTTGATATTCGGCAATCGCCAGTCACTATAACCCGCCAGAGAAAGACTCTCACAATAACTTAAAGCCTGTTCCCAAGTCAAGCCTGTGTTGTTCAGGTTCTTCTGCCACATAAGACCTGATACCAAATCGGTTACAGTACCGTCATTATTATTCCGGAAACGGATAACAGGATTTGATTTTTGATTTCTTACTGCCTTAACGTGAAAGCGTTTAGTTCCGCCTGCACTTATTGTTTCATTTCTAGGATGGGCACCTATACCACCGCCTGCATTCGTGACCCATACATTGAATGGATTATCTATTAATTTATCAATAGACCACCAGTATTCTGCAAGTGTTTTTGTGAAATAAACTGTATCCATTGCAGGATTAAGCATTTGATGATTTAATATACTGAATAGTTCATGACTATTTGGAAGTCTCCAGTCGGAATATCCGCCAAGTATAAGGTTCTCACAATATAAAACAGAGTTCTCATAAATCATTTCTCCGCCATCAGATTTCTGCCACATCAACCCTGTATTATTGTCTGTAACAGTACCGTTTCCGTTGTCAGTATATGAGGGCGGATTGATTATATAATCAGCATCTTCTCCATAAGTTGTTGTATAATGTTCAGTCTGTCCTGTATCGGGTAGTTTATAAGGAATGTAAGTCTGAGATGTAACTTCTGAAAAAGATATACAGATGATAACTAATAGTATAAATCTTATATATGTTTGGGGAAACATTGTATTCATTTGATTATCTGTTTTAGAATATCATTAATATTAATTCTTCGATCAACAATTGAAACTATCCCGGTATTTCCTGAAAAGAATACCGGGAGTTATTTTCTTATTCAATTAATTTCACCAAAGATGAATTTTCCCAGATATTTTCTTTACCTTACCAGTACAAATTTTTTAGTACTGACATAATTACCTGTTTTCAACTGATAGAAATACATTCCGCTCGATACATTACTTCCGTCAAAAGAAACCTCATAGCTTCCTGATTTAAGTTTCTCGTTAACAAGAGTTGCTACTTCTTTACCAAGTATATCATAAACTACCATTCTCACGTTCTGAAGGGTTTCATTTGAAATCAGTGGTATGTCAAATTTTATCTTTGTTGTAGGATTAAACGGATTCGGGTAATTCTGATATAACTCAAATTTACCTGGTATTTCATTTCCTCCTAGCTCTCTGACTCCGGACTGATAGAGTTCAATAAAATTACCAGGGGTCATATCTTTGCCGATAAATCCTGAGAAATTGGGAGCATACCGCCTGACTCTGAATACCATATTCATGTATTCATTTGTATGTGTCGGGTCGTGCGGAATAGAATCATTCCAATGCAATGGACCGTTATTAGTAACAGGACTTACATATTTCCAGACAACCGTTCCGGCAGTTGTTACTTCGTAAAATATACCTGTTGTTCCAACACAAATCATAGTATTTCCGTTTGGCTGGCGATGAGCACCTGATATATCACCCGCATACATCGATGACGGAGGAGTTGCAGTATAAGTCCAGCTTAAAGCAGCAGGACCAAAAGCACTATTAGGTGCGCGATAATAAAACCCTAAACTATCTACGGGTGGAATGAATTCGTCTATCGATGAAAAATTTCTGTTTACTCCGTTATCAAAACATAACATACGCCCAGCACCAGGACTTGCTGAATCAATCCATTGCACATCGTGCTGCTCAAACAATTTCTGATTGCTTGCATTACCAATCTTATAACAGGCAGGATTTCCCCATCTGTAAAGAAGGTCTCCGCCCTTGCCGTATCTGCCACCCGTATGACTTGCTGCCTGCTGTGTTGTTGTTGAATGATCGATAACCCAGGCCTCACTGTTTCCTCTTACACTCACAGTTATCTGGTCAAATTTCGCATTGTAATCGATTGCATTCATATGATTCCAGAATGAAGGCAATTGACGTCCATCTCCATCACAATCAACAAGTTCAGGATGGTTTGCTACCACTCCGTAGTTCAATTTCGTTGCATCAAAATCCTGTATCAGATGGTCCCATACATGCCAGGCCCACACAACAGTTCCTCCCGATGGATATGTAGGCTGAATTTCGACAATATAATCCGGAACCATGTAACCAAGGTTGCGGAAATCGGGCTGGAACCTGCTTGTATCAAAACCCGCGGCTATCGTTTGTGCAATTGATTTTTTCTCAATTACCAGCATAAGAATATTTCCGTTAGGCAGCATTTTTATATCATGATGCTGCATATATGTTGGAGTCGAGAAATTAAAAGACCAAAGCAATGTATCTCCCCAGTTGTAAAGCTCAACTCTACCCCCTTCACCGCCGCCTGCTGTAATGGAATCATTATGCAAAGAACATGCCCTTAATAAATTTCCATTCGGAAGAAGATATGCCCAGTCACCCGGAGTGTATATACTGTGTGTCCACGAATGTATTAACCTTCCGGCATTATTAATTAAATATGTATTCTTATACATTTTTGGAGAAAACAGAACATAACCAGGAGCTGTATGCACCGTATCATTCATAAACAATCCCACTGTGCGGGTCTGAGCCGATACAATAACTGAAATTACAGATAAAATAACTGTACAAATTACTGCGACGAAGTTCTTTTTATTCATATAAGTAATTATTTTATTAAAATCATTTTGGATGTTTCAGATTGAGTATCAGTACTAATCCTGCAGAAATATATTCCACTCGGATAGTTCGAAGCATTCCAGTTAATCCTGTATGTTCCTTGATTTTGTTTTTCATTAACAAGAGTTTCTATTTCCCTTCCTGAGATATCAAATATTGTAAGCTTCACAAAACTGCTTTTCGGTAAATCGTATTTAATATTTGTAACGGGATTGAACGGATTCGGATAGTTCTGGTATAAAGTAAACTTACTAGGTATCTGATTGTTTTCACCTTCAACTCCGGTATGATAAAGTTCAATAAGATTCCCCGGGGTTAAATCTTTGCCAATAAGTCCGGGATAAGTAGGAGCATATCTGTGGACTTTAAAGACATAATTGCCATACGTACCAGTATTCTGCGGATCAGATGGTATACTGTCATTATAATAAAGTGGACCTGTATTTATTACAGGATTAACATATTTCCAGACTATTTGTCCTGAAGTTGTAACTTCGAAAAATATTCCGTTAACACCACTCGTTATCAGCGTGTTTCCATTCGGCAGACGCTGAGAACCTGAAATTGTTGCACTGAAGAATGAAACAGGAGGTGTTGCAGTATAAGTCCATACTAAGCTTGTGGGACCGAAAGCTGTACCAGGTGCTCTGTAATAAAATCCCAGACTGTCAACCGGAGGTGCAAACTGATCAGAGGACGAATAATTTCGCCCTATTCCATTATTAAATACCATCATATTTCCTGCTCCTGACAATCCCGGATCAACCCATTCAGCATCGTGCTGCTGGTATAACATTCTATTGGATGCTGTTCCCATTTTATAACAAATTGGATTTCCCCATCTATAAAGAAGGTCTCCGCCTTTGCCATATCTGCCGCCTGAATGACCTGCAGCTTCTGTTGTCGTTGTTGAATGGTCTATTATCCAGATTTCGCTGTTACTTCTGCAACTGACAATTATCTGGTCTAAAGCTGCGTTATAATTTATAGCATTAAGATGATTCCAGAAACTCTTCAAATGGTCACCTGCTCCGTCAGCGTCTATAAGTTCAGGATGGTTTGCAACGACACCATAATTTAGTTTAGTAGAATCAAAATCCTGAATCAGGTGGTCCCATACGTGCCACTGCCATACTATTGTTCCTCCCGTCGGATATGTTGGCTGAACTTCAATAATATAATCAGGAAGTAAGTAACCATTAGTAAATACCTCAGGGAGAAACTTACTTGTATCAAATCCTGAAGCCATAGTCTGAGCTATTGTTTTCTTTTCAATTGCAAGGATAAGAACATTTCCATTGGGAAGATACTTAATGTCATGATGTGAAATATACATGTTTGTATTGTAATCAAATGTCCAGAGAAGAGTGTCGTTCCAGCTATATTCTTCCACCCTGCCTCCTTCCCCTCCAGCAAGAGATCCAGCAACTTTGCATGTTCTCAGAAGATGTCCATTTGGAAGCAGATAAGCCGAATTACCAGGTGAATAGGCGCTGTTTGACCACTTATGAACCAAACGTCCTTCATTATTGATTAAATACGTCGAAGTGTATTTATTCGGCGCCATCAGTGTGTAACCTTTGTATGTGTTCGCAGTATCGTTAAGGAATAATCCCACGGTGCGGTTTTGTGAAAATAACTGTAATGGTATTATCAGAATAATAAGAATATATATTACTCTTTTAAAATTTTTACTAAGCATAATTCCTCCGTCTAACAATTTGATTTTTATTATTATTTTAGCAACACTATTTTAATCTTTGACTGCATATCACCTGATTTCAATACACAGAAGTAAACTCCGCTGTTTAATCCGGAAGCATTGAACTGATACGAATAAGTGCCCGTATTCAGTGTCTCATTTATTAAATCTGCAACTTCCTGACCTAAAGCATTATACACTTTCAGCGTTACAAAATCTCTTTTTGATAAAGAGAATGAAATCTTTGTACTTGGATTAAAAGGATTTGGATAATTCTGATTTAGTTTAAACCCGTTCGGTATTTCATTTTCTTCAATGACACCCACCGAAGAATACACATACCTTGCTACACGAAAACCTATATGGAACAATGAATTTCCCGGCCCTCTATAATAAAACGGGTCACGGTTTGACACCCTTGACCACCCTAAATCACCGCTCCACCAATTCCCTCCGCGCATATTCCTGCATGGTTTTCCATCAGGCATCAGCGTTGCAGAGTCAAGCAATGGTCCTTTTGGATTTCTGTAAGGGCTTGATCTGTAATAATTTGTCTGATACCAGTCATTTAAATACTGCCATACATTTCCGCACATATCATAAAGACCAAAACCATTTATTCCGTTCGATGTCTGATATGATGTCGCAGTTCCCGGCCAGTTATAAGTTGACTTCAGTTTTAACTGTCCATCATAAAAACCAACAGGAGTTGTGTTAGGTGTATCCGCGACCACTTCATAGGGATCACCTGATGTCGGCCAATTCGCTCTGTTAAAATAATTCAGAGAATCATTTCCCCAGGGAAAGATATAGTATGGATTATACTGTCCGCCTCTTCCTGCATATTCCCATTCAGCCTCAGTCGGCAGACGAATTCCGTTTTTAGTGAAATCACAATTCCAGTTTGAAAGATTATAACACACCTGAAGCCCAAGCTGCTGACTCAGCCAGTTGCAGTAAGCAACTGCACCATACCACATAACATATACAGCAGGATGATTCGCTCTGTTATCTGCGATTGAGAAAGTTCCGCCAGTATAGCTTATACTGCTGCTCGTTGTAAATTGACGGGTGAAGAAATACACATTTGTGTCTCCCACTGCATATACTCTGTTATTACGTACTTCAATCAATCCCAGTGTCTTTGCTGAGTTCAGATAATCACAGTATTGCTGATTTGTGATTAGATATGTTCCGACATAAATAGAATCTATATGAACCAAATGTAACGGCAGTTCGTCAGTTGGATGTCCCGGATCTATATATCCAAAATGGTCTCCCATCATATAATCCCCTGCCGGTACTAAGGTAAGACTTGGCAGTGTCAATGGATTATTTGTCTGAGCAGTCAACGCTGAGCATGACAAACATAAAACAACAATCAATATCTTTATTTTATCGTAAAACAATTTATTCTCCTGCATATTTATTTTAAGTATATCATTTTCATTGTCTTTGAAAATCTATCTGTGGTAACCCTGTAATAATAAATTCCGCTTGATAAACCTAACCTGTCAGCATTAAACAAAACATTGTATGTTCCTGAATTCTGATATTCGTTAACAAGAGTACTTATTTCCCTGCCGAGTAAATCATAAACTTTCAGCTGCACATTAGTCCCGTTTTCAATAGAATACTTTATCCTGGTTTCAGGATTAAAAGGATTCGGATAGTTTTGATTTAACGAAAACTTTTCAGGTGTTGAACTTATCTGATTTATGCTTACAACAGAGCCCGATGTATCTATAGTGTAAGAATAACTTACATCTCCGTTATGCCTTGTAGCATTTTCTTCACTTGGAAGATATGTTCTAATGTATTCTACTTTAGCACTGGTGTTTGATACAGTAACTGAAAGATAACCACGACTTGGAATGAATACACCGTTAAGATATCCATAAGCAGTGTTTGACATCTGTGTGTAGCTCTTAGAGGAAGGTTGTGGTACTTCCTGGTATATGACTCCGTCTTTCATCTGGAAACCAAAGAAATGGTCGTGTCCGTGGAAGAATGTTGCTTTGTTTTCAACCATTAAAGTATGAAGCGGTTTCTGCCACCCCGGACGATATGTACCAAAGCCCCATGTTGAATCCAGATTATAACCACCGTTTTCAAATAGCGACGCAACCTCAGTTCCTCCGCGTGCATCAGTTCCGTTACCCCCAACAAGATTATGACAAAATACAAACTTGAATTTAGCAGTGCTTGTAGTCAGAACTTTCTTAAACCAGTTATACTGTGCTGCACCCAAAGTCCATCCCCATCCGGGTTTGCTCTTCGTGTACCAGTAAGGGTCAAGTACTACAATGAGTGCATTTCCCCACTGAAAGGAATAATAATTCTGTCGAAGGCCTACATAGTTTTCAGGTATTGTATCACCCGAATAATAAGAGTTAGGTTCAGGATTCGGATAATATGTTTTACGCATATTAGTAGTTACTACCGGAAGACAAGTTGAAGTACTGTCATTCAGCCAGCCTAACTCACCTTCGTGATTACCAAGAACAAGGTACAGAGGAATCGAATGACATATTAAATCGAAGTATGATCTTAAAAGTAAATGACGGTCTCTGATAGTTACAGGTGTTTTCACGAGTAACTTTTCTGACATAAATGTATCGCCTAAATCAACAAGAAAATCAGGCTTCTTTGCAGCAATATTCTGTAATGTTAACGCATAAACCGCAGGGTTTGAATTTGTATCAAGATGCGGGTCAGCTTCAATAGCAAAAGTATAAGTGCTTCCCGAAGGTCTTGGTGTTCTGAAACTATGAATACTTCTTGTTATGTATGCAGAAGCGCCTGTTTCGCGGTATTTCATCCTGTAATAATACTTTGTGTTTGCATTCAGGTTTGTAAGAGTGAATACTGAAGGAATACTGTCAAGACAACTTTGCATACTCGTCTGGTTAGGATAATTTATTGAATCCGTACCATACTCATAATACATATCCACATTCTTATTCGCACAAGCATTTATTGTTATAGCATTCAAAGTCGGCCTTCCAAGAAGTTCCTGACAAAAGAAAGTAGAATCAGTAGTAACTTTTAAATTAGTTATCAAGACATCATCATCCAAATCCTGATATTTTGCAGGAGCAAGGAATAATAACGTTACCAGCACAATGAAATAATTTCTCATTTATTATTTAATATTTGTTTTAATAAAAATCTCACTTCAGCAGAATCATCTTCTTTGTTCCGCTGAAACCCTCTGTTTCCAGTTTATAGAAATAAGTACCGCTCGAATATTTTGAAGCATTAAAGTTGATTTCATACGTTCCAGCTCCGAGCTTCTCGCCCACAAGAGTTTCAACCTCACGGCCTGAAACATCAAGAACAGTAAGATGAACATAACTGTTTTTTACCAAATCAAACTTAATATTTGTTGTCGGGTTAAAAGGATTTGGATAATTCTGATTTAATGAATAAGTAGAAGGAATACTTTCCGATATCTGCTTTATTCCAATCACTTCTGTATATACTCTTCGCCAGACTGAACTGCCATATGTCCCTGCAAATACATAGTTGTTAGCTATTAATAATGATCCTATATCCGGAACCGGGGTAAAGCCCTGATTCTTGTCAAGCCAGCTTATTCCGTTATTTGTTGACAGAAATACTCCGTTCAGTTCAGTTCCTGCAAAGAGATTACTTCCGTTTGTACAAAGTGCGTACACTGTTTGATTGTTCATTGACGTCTGCGACCAGCTTGAGCCGTTGTTAGTTGAAATATATATACCGCCTGATTGTGTACCTGCAAATAGGTTAGTACCAATCGTTGCAAGTGACCATACTGTTATAGTATTTAATGAAGACTGTGTCCAGGTTGTACCGTTATTCGTTGATACATAAACACCGTTATTATTTGTGCCTGCATACACATTACTCCCGCTGACAGTAATCGACCAAATGGTTCTTGTATACAAAGATGTTTGTGTCCAGTTCAAACCGTTATTGGTTGATATATAAACTCCGTTTTGCCATGTGCCTGCAAACACTGTGTTACCGTTTGCAGCAAGACATTCTACTGTCATACCGACAAAACCATTCTGAGTCCAGTTAATTCCATTATTAGAAGATACGAATAACCCCGTACTGTCTGTTCCGGCATACACGTAGTTTCCGCTTGAAGCAAGACAGTAAACACTTTGATTATTCAAAGCAGTTTGTATCCAGTTTGAACCGTTATCCGCAGAACGATATACACCGCTTCCCCAGGTACCCGCAACTATGCCTGTTCCGCTGGCAGTAAGTGCATAGACATCCTGAATATTTCCCATTCCGTTGGACATTTGTACCCATTGTGCCGAGCAATTTTCAGTGTTTAAGATAACACTTGAAAACAGTGTAAATAAGATTACCAAATAAAGTTTGTAATGCATTTTTTTCATTCCTGGTTATTCATTTTAAATTCCTAATATATATTATCTTAATATTATTAATATTAGACGCTTTTTATTAACATTTCTGGCACAATTACTAATTATTCTAAATTAATTTTGGGTAATACAATGTCCAACTTAATTTTTCGAATCTCGGCTGGAGCATAATTATTTTTGTTACCTGAATAAATAATCCGTATTTTCAATTTCAGGAATATCAACAGGGTCAGAGAATAAGTATGTGCCTTTTGGAATTACATCAAGACCTCTTATCTCAGTCAGCTTATCCTTTTGTTTTTGTGTCAAAGACTTGTATATTTTAGCAAAACACATTGCATAGCTGTAAGATAGCTCACCGTCAAGTTCGCCATATCTTTTAATTAAAGCAAAGACTTTAACTTTATCCGGAATTTCGTTCTCAAGAGCTTCTCTTAATTCTGTCGACACATCTGTTCTCACTTGTACTATTTCTTTCATTAATGGTTCCTGGGACTTAATAACCTGTTTCAATAAGTCTGCCTGTTCAGATGTTAATGCTTCCAGAAAATCTCTTCCTTTATCACCTGTAAGAGATGTACTTATACTGTAATCACGGTTACCCATTGCAGGATAATCTTTCAGGAAAAAGCCTCCAAAATATGTGCCGTGGCGTTCAGGACAGAAATAAACATCCGATTTCACAGAGCCCGCATACCAGCTGAACAACTCGCTTGCATAAGTCATCAAGCATACATGTGCACGGTGAGACATACTTCGTTTATCAAGATTTTCAGGTAAGTCAGGCCATGTTGAGGAATTACTGAAATTAAGTTTAGAAAGATATGTTTTTTGGTTTTCATAAAAATTGGCTGTTATTTTTCCGGTTACTACTGCTCTGTCATAACTCAATTCTGCATCAAGTTCATAAATTTTTGAACATAATTTTATAACTTCTTCTTTTGATAATTCAGTTTTCCCTTTTGGAATTTCTCCTTCAAGCTGCCTTCGGAATGCTTTTATCAGCACCATTCTCTTGTATGCAAACTCATCATAGACGGGTGCTTGCTTCTCTGCCAATTCTTTGAATTGCTGTAGTTGCTCTGTTGTTAATACTTTAAGTACATTGCATGAAATTTTTGTCAGAAAATCTGTATTATGTCCCTTTTCATTCTTATCATTATCGCGCATATACTGAAATCCGAAAAAGTCAGCAACCTTGCCCGGAGGGAAAAAACAATCTGCACCTAACGATCCAGTCATAAAAGCAAGTCCGTTAAACGCAACAGTATGCAGCTGCGCTCTTTCAGAGGTTGCTTGTTCTATAGTATATTGTTTTTCATTTTTAGGAGGCGGATTCTTGCCGTTTTTAGGTGGTGGATTCTTATCATTTTGAGCTGCTAACAGTGATGCCATTCCCAATAATAATACTGCAGCAATCAAGATGACTGGTTTTAGTTTTTTGCATCTATCCATTTATATTTTAATTTTCTTTAAGAAAATGTATAAATCATTTCACCAATATTGCTTTCTTTGTTATTATTGTAGAATTATTCAATCTCAATTGATAGTAATATATTCCAGACGGTATCTGCTGAGCTGAGAAATTTGCTACATAAGCCCCAGGCTGCTGATACTCATCAACAAGCGTTGTAATTTCCTTTCCCTGAACATCATATACTTTCAAAATAACGATTCCTGCCTCTGCAATCTTATACTTAATTTCAGTACTTGGATTGAAAGGATTCGGGAAGTTTTGCTCAAGTTCTATCACGCCTGGCATTTGTGTCTCCTGACCACTTAAAGATGTAATGTAAGGATTTACTGTATATGAAAACCTTACTGAGTCGTTATGATGAGTGGCATTTGTATCCGCAGGTAAATACGCGGAGACATAATCAACTCTGGCATTAACAGGTGAAACAGTTACACGTATATGTCCACTGCCATCATAAATATTATTACCTGTATAAGCGCTGGCATTAGCCAGAATACCAATCTGATACGTAGAATCACTTGGCATACCAACTTCCTGATAGACTAATCCGTTTAATTGTTCAGTTGCAAATAAATGGTCATGACCCTGAAAGAATACACTAACATGGTTTTGTACCATTAACTGGTGGATAGGTATACCACCCCAGCCGGGTCTGTTTGTGTTAAAATTTGCCGCATCACCCCATTCATATAGTACAGCTTGGGATATTCCGCCTCTTCCATAACCCAATGCATGATGTGCAAAGACAAATTTATACTTTGCATTACTGTTTTGAAGAGTCTGCTTAAACCAGTTATACTGCTGTAATCCTATTGTCCAGTTCCATTGTCCCGGACTGGCATCAGTTGTACAATAGCGGTAATCATCAAGCACTACAAACAATGCATCACCCCATTCCCAGGAATAATAATTTTGCGGGCGGCCCATTCCTGAACCCTCAATCGTTGTATCACCGGAATAGAAACCATTAGGTTCAGGATTCGCATAGTAGTATTTTCTTGCGAGAGTTCCCCACAGATAGAGATTCTGAGGCTGAGTGATATACCATGCATTCTCGCCTTCGTGATTTCCCATTACAAAGTAATAAGATGAAGAAGGGGCAATCATTCCAATGAATGGCAAAAAATTATATTTCAGCATCATCTCGCTTTGTTGTGTTATATTTGCAGGAGTACGATCGTCTCCATAAGTATCTCCAAGTTCAAAATGAAAATCAGGATTGTCTTTTTTTACATTTGTATTTGTCACTCTCATCATAGAAGGAGCGCCCTTCTTATCATACAAATGTGAATCTCCGTTAATCGTAAATACAAAAGTACTTCCTCTTGGTCTTTGTGTCATAAAAGTAAACTGATCTCCAATTATAAATGTTTGGGCACCAACTAACCTGTATCTAAGTCTATAATAGTATCTGGTGTTAGGAGTCAGATTGTTTAATAAAAATTGTACCGGCACATTTGCCGTAGAAGTCACAGTATTAGTTACTGTACCATAAGATGTTGTTGTCCCGTATTCAAAATATATCTCAAATATCTGCTTTGGAACAATTCTGATAGTTATAGAATTATCAGTTGGACAACTCAGTATTTGATTTGTTTTAAAAGCATTAGTATCAATGCTTGCAAATGCAGTATTATTGTTAATATTTATTTGCAATATTAAGTTAATTATTGCGAATAAAATGATTAATTTAATTTGTTCCCCAGTCCCCATACATTAAATTTAATTAATTACAATATTAGACGATTATTACGGCTTTTTCTGGCAAAAACATTTGTAACCAAATGGCATCGACAAAATATAAGAGCCTTAGTTCATCACGCTAAGGCTCCTTTGTTAAGTAAAGGTTATGAGAAGTGAAGAAACCGTATTAAGATTTATTCTCTTTCCATTTGTTTTATCTTTTACTTTATTATTCTTTTTTTACTTTTCCACACTTCGTCAAACAAACCATAATGAGTGTCTTTTCAGATATCCCATGTTATAATAAACAAAAACTTAATTAAGGTTAACACTTTTTTACACATCCGGCACACCCATATATTAAAAGCTAAGAGGGATAGGTACTCTTAATTAACTAAACCTGTTTCTTTTATGTCCGCATAAATCATAATACTTTTATTCACTTAATAACTGTGAAAACTTTTTCAAAGAGAGTCTCCGGATGACTTATCTTCCAAAGACTCCTTTGAGTCTAACATTTAGAACGTTAGGGGTAAAACTCTTTTTTATTCAAATTCAATATATATTTAATATGTATCTTTTATATTTATTATTTCACTAATACCATTTTCTTTGTTGCCACATAATCCTTAACTACCGATTTAGTAATAATCCTATAGAAATAAGTTCCGCTCGACAAATCTGAAGCATTAAATTGCACAGTATAATAACCTGCAAGCTTTCCTTCGTTCACCAATGTTTTTACTTCTCTGCCCATCATATCATAAAGAAGGATTTTCACCTTACTGTCAAACGGTAAATCAAAATCAATCTTTGTCATCGGATTAAACGGATTCGGATAATTCTGGCTTATGTTAAACTTTGTCGGTAATGCAACCTCTATAGCAGTCGAAAGATTATGATATCCAAAATTACCATTGTAATCTATCTGCTTCAGGCGATAGTTATATTTGCCTGTGTTAAGTTTCTTATCCTCAAAAGTATAGTTTGTCATCGAGTTCGAATTTCCTTTGCCCGTTACAAATCCTACCTTTTCCCAAGTATTGCTTCCCGAAATTGATCTCTCCACATCAAAGCCGGCATTATTTATTTCTTTTTCTGTCTTCCAACTTAGATTTACATCTCGGTCTTTCAAAGATGAAGTAAAGGATGTTAATTGAACAGGTAGTGGTACATCAGACCCTGTTGTTGTAAAAGTCGAGAATGATGATAGTCCATATATTTTAATTGTCTTTGCTGTAGTATTAAGCTGGTAGTTACCAGAACCTGTTCCTTGTATCACATATGAATCCCAGTTCGTTCCATTATTATCACTCTTTGAAATGGTTATTAGGTTTTCATTTACTATAGTACCTCTTTGCGGAGGATTATAATAATATGTAATATCATAAGCAAAACCGCTGCCTCCTGTTTGAGTTACTATAAAATATCCATTCATAAAAGTTGCAGAAGGAAAGCCGCTCATTCCAGGGGGATTAATACCCGGGTAATATGTAACAGCAATAGAAGAAATGCCTCCAAGTGCATTAAAGTTCAAATTAATAAGTTTTCTTCCATAAACATATATATCATTTGAGCCCAGAGCTGGAGTTACTGTAACTGAAGTAGGAGTTGAACTTCCTGCTGCAAATTCGTATGCACCTATATCAGGAGCCCCAGTATTAATATCTACAGGTCGAGCCGTGCCTGAATAGTCAGTACTAACACCTGAAATATGAACACCGTTACCACTTAGTGCCCATGAATTAGCATTTGTTGGATCAGGGACTAAGTTTGTTGATGATGTAAATCCGGGATCGGCATTTATAGAGAACTGATCTTGAGTTGTTGCTGTTGCCCATGCGGATAAGGTTGTAATGGCTGTCCCGAGATAGCCAAGTTTACCGTTCGTGGCATTTGATGCATAATAATCGTTATAGTTAATATTTGAATAAACTAATGCGGTTGCGCCGCTATAGATAGCATAGCAATTTCCTAAACTTTCATTATTGATAAAAATATTATTTCTTAAATCTAATGAACTTGCAGTTGTTATTGTTGATGCAATCTCGATACAGGCAGAAACTCCATTTGCGTTTGTTTGATTTGTAGTCATATTAATGGAGTTATAGTAAATATTATATCCACCGCCGGTCTCAATATATACTCCTACTCCATTACGGTTTAGAGTTGCATTCCCGGGACAAGATACATCATAAATAATATTATTTGCTGTTGTAATATTTGCTGTTGTAGAAGTCGACGCAAGGTAAAACCCAAATGCACCTCTGTTAGCGTTATAGACACCACTGATCCTGTTTCTTAAAACATTTCCGGAATTAGAAGCTCCGGTAACAAATATTCCCGTAATTATGGATGTTGAATTGCCGGAAACTCCTAGAACCGTATTATCATTAATATTAAAACTTTGGGCACTTTGAATAATCAATCCTCTGAAGCCTAACTTACTTGCTGTGGTTGTAGAACCGAAAGTATTATTGTTAATAGCTAAATTCAAATCATATGAAGCATTACCACTGTGGTAAATACCGTTTTGTACGGCAGTAAAATTATTATTAAGAATTGAATTATTATTGTTTTGAACTTCGGCGGCATTACCAAATGTTACACCACTACCGGAAACGATTCCTGCAATAGTAGTACTCGAACTATATCCTGTTAAATTACAGTTCTTAATAGTGTTATTTGTTGTACCATCTGTTGCCGTAGAGCCAATCCATATAATTGAAGTTGCTGTCCCTGCAGTTGTATATGTATTGGAAATTGTTAAGTCCTTACTAGTAGTGCCATTTGAACCGTCGATTGTAACATAGTCAGCACCATATAGTTTAAAAATAGCTCCATCAACAGCTCCGGTAATTGTTGGAGTTTTACCACTTGCAGGTTTTATTGTTAAAGTATTCGACGAACTCATTCCTGATATTGAATTTATTACAATCGGGAATATCTCTCCCCCTGCTGCATTATAAGTTGCTCCTAATAAACTAAAGGTAATAGCTCCGCTTATTCCTCTTGTATTAAAAGCAGTTACTGCTGCAGTAAGAGTTGCATAGGCTTCGTTATTTGGTGACATTATTCTTCCATTGTCATCTTTCAAACCCTTATTGTAATTATTAATTTCTTCTTTTGAAATATACAACGGACCATCATATACTTTGTCGCCTTGATATAAAACCGAATATTCTTCATCTACCTCAACTAATTGTTTCTTTTCTGATGCGTTTTTAAGCTTTTTATCTTTTGAATCATCTGACATAGTAAGTAAATTAGAACCTTCAACAGGCACTTCCCTTAAGACCTTTCTGGTGAACGTTTTTGCGTACAGATTTTTTCCTGTTATTTTATTAAACAGTCCAACTCCTGTAATATTATAAGTTCCGCTCATTGCTCCCTGAATTGTTCTGCTTCCTTCTGCAGCAGATGGACTTGGTGTGTAATCAGAACCTCCAACAGTAACGGTTTTACATTCACCGTCAATAATATTGCCTCCCGTGGCGTTTGATGTAATATCATATGTCAGCCAGAAGTAATTTGTTCCGTTTGAAAGTGTTTGGCCACTTGAAGTTATATCAAATACGTCTGTTGGAACTGCAACCGTTGAGCCAAATTGTGTAGCCGTAGTAAAAGTACTGCTCGTTCCTGTATAGAATATCTTAGCATTTGCTATATCTGTAAGAGAAGTAGTCCCGTTAGTAGTTATATTAAATTTTGTTGCAGTAACAGGACTTGAGGATCCAGTAGTAACAACCTGAATACCTATTACCTGATTATTAGTAGAATTTTGATATACATCCGATAAAATTGTCTGTGTAACTGTGCTAGAAGAATATGCCATATTTGCAGCTTGATAGATTTGTATATTATCTAATGCAGCAGGTGGTTGAGTTCCAAGCGATATATCATTTATCCAGCTAAAAACTAATCTTTTTGTTGTACCTAAATTCGCAGAGGCAATTGTTAAATCAACTGATTGCCAGGTTCCCTGTAAATTGTAATTTGTTCCGATTTGCCCTGAAGTACCGAGTGAAGTTCCTGCAACCGGTGTTGTTGTAACATCAACAAGATAAACTCTTAGGTAGTCATATAACGTTGTAGTCCCTTCACCTTGCCCTTTCCAGTTAAAAGCTAAATGAAATTCACCGCTTGCAGGAAAAGTGATATCTTTGTATATATGAGATACACTGGTGGCTGTAATAGTATAAGCATTAGTTGTTCCGTTATCATTCGAGACATATGCTGATTTTGTGCCTCCATTATATGTTGCCGAGCCTACATACCATTTGTTTGTTTGAGAACCATTTTGGACTCCCCAATTACTAAAAATTCCTGTTTCGAAATCCTCAGTCCAAGGAAACGATGTTACAGGTGTAAGAAGAGTTCCAAAAGACACTTCTGTCCCATAAGAAGTTCCTGCACTATTGGTTGCATAAGCATGAAAATAATAAGTTGTACCAGATGAAAGAGATGTAAGGGATGAAGAAAAAGAACCACTGGTTAAATTACTGCTGGGAACTGCGGTTCCTGTCCCATTAACAAAGCCACTTGTTGTGCTGTATTCAATTCCATAAGCAGTTAAAGATGTACAACCTGGATCTGAAATTGTTCCTGAAACAATTGCGCTTGAGGTAGTTATACTCACAGCGGTTCCTGATGTCACTGAAGGTTTGCTATTAACTCCGCTTCCGCTCACTGCAACATTAATAGATGATGCACCACCGCCACCTACCGGAATATTTCCACTATATGATTGCACAACAGTTGGAGTAAATTTTACATAAATAGGTTGAGAGAAACTTCCGCCAAGCTGATTAATTGAAAGTGATGTTGAATATGTTCCGTTTGATGTTGTTGAATATGTATAATCTGTAACACCGCCTATTGTTACAGCCCCAACTGTTACAGGGTCTGTTGTTAGGTTTGTACCTGTAATTGTAAAACTATTCGGACCTGCTGTATTATTCAGACATACATTTCCAAACCCTGTTAATGCTGTTGATGACAAAGAAGTTGTTACTGGTGCCGCTGATACTAAACTAATATTATCAATAGCGATGGCAGAATATAGTGAGTTCGTGACTGCATCTGTCGTCCATGAAAATACTAATCTTTGAGAAGTTCCTGCTGCGGAAGTTGGTAAAGTAATAGTTTCTTGTACCCAGGATGTACTGTTATAATAAGATGAGCCAATTTGACCGGTTGCCAGAGAAGTACCTGCTACAGGTGTTGTACTTGTAGAGACTAAATAAATTTTTAAATTGTCATTTACATCAGGAGTTGTTTCTTTATGATAAAATGTCAAGGTTATACTTGTTTCACCTGAAGGAAAAGAAATATCCCTGTAAAAATGATTTACTGCAGCGTTTCTTTGCCCAGTCCAAGCTGATCCATTTCCAGTATATGCACAATAAGAACCTGCATATGTTCCAGGTAAACTTCCGACATTAAACATATTTTTTGTTCCATTTATAGATGTCCAGCCATTAAGTGCAAACGTACTACCACTTTCAAATCCTCCATTACCAGTTGGATCAATAAGTGTTGTGGAAGTTACATTTTGCGGATTAGGTGAAATTGTTGTGTTCCAAACCTTTGATGAAAGGTTATAATTGCCATTTTGCGTTTCAAACGTAAAACCAAGAATTAATACTGCAAATATGACAACTATTAAAACTGTAAATAGTTTTTTCATACTTTTTACCCTTACTTAATTTAAAAATTTTTTAATTACTTAATTTGATAGACGAAATAAAACTGGTTATTAACAATATTCAACTCATTAATACCAATAGCGATTATTAATTTTAATATTTGTACCCCTACAAAAATTAAAATTCGAATGACATAATTTATTTAGACGACAATGGATTTAATTTCTGGCAGACTTAAAGCAGGTTTATTTAATCCTTTAGGTTTTTATTCGTTTTTAACGAATTTTAGAGATATTTAATTATTTCCATACGCCTGGTTTCTTTATAAACTAATGTGCTTGCATAAACCCCTTAGCTATTTCTGGTTAGTGATTCCAGAAATCAATGGTCTGTTCAGTATTTACTATTTGTGACTTTAGATTTGTTTGGATATAAATGTGGTTTTAACACTCTGATACCTGATTATAATAATCAGGTACCAGAATTAACTTAATAGGTGGTTTAGATTTGCTACTTTTGTTTAGGCTTTCCTCTAAGATAGTCCCTGATTTCTTTCACAAGGTCTTCAAATTTTTCACGCTGTTCAGGTGTGCAAATAGCTTTTAATTCTTTTGCCTGCTCATACCGCAAGAGCTCAACCTGATATTCACTGTCAGAAATTCTCCTTGCTAAAGATTTTATCAATTCCTCATCGGGATTCTTTTTGAATGCTTCTGCATTCAGCGAGTCCCTTTCTTTGTTAAGTATTTCCCTTATTGCTTTTTCCTTTTTTGGATAATTTGAACGGACTTCTTTCATCTTTTCAGACTGTTCCTCTGTGAGGTTCAATTCTCTCTTCAGAATTGGCGTTAAATCTTCTTTGTCATTATCCTGTGTCTGAACCGGTGGATGAAGAGGTGGCTTTCGGGAAAACTCCTTCCAAAGGAATATTCCGATAGATATTAAGTTTAAAGCTACTAATAATACAATTATTCGAACAAGCAGTTTCTTTTGTGAAAATATATCCATGGCTTAATTATTAATTGAATCAAAATTAATCAACAATTCTTTCGAAATAACCTGTAAATCTGTTTTTCGCTGAAGTAATATACTTGAATCACTTATTAAGAGCCTTAATACAAAACCTAAATTAATAATAATAAGCAAAGCAATAACAGCAAGCTTAAAGCTTGATAGTTCTGAGTTTTTTCTGGGATTTGTGGATTCAATTCTTTTCATCAATGATTTATTCCATTCCTCAGAAGCCTGCAGGTTTTCTATTGCATCATATTCTTTCAGTTTTTGTAAAGCCCGTTTGTTTTGAGTAAATTCTTCCATAACTGTTATATTGTTTTAGACGATTATTAATATAATTTCTGGCACTTTTTATTTTTAGTCAATTTTAATTACCGCTTTTAAGTATTATTTCCAGTTCCTTTGTTACACACTTTTTAGCCCTGTAAACCAATGACTCTACTGCAATTGTAGTAATATTCATTATTGCAGCTATCTCCGCATTTGCATATCCATCAATCTTGCTTAAAGTAAATGCAACTCTTTGATTATCCGGTAATACATCCAGTGCTTTCATTACCTCACACATTTTCTCTTCTTCCATAATCAACTTATCAGGCATCGTGCCGCCGCCTAACCAGCTAACAACATCATCAAGGTGAAGAGTTTTTCCGAATGAAGACAATCTTTTTTTGCGGTTTCGCTTCTTTATTTCATCAAGACTTTTAGTGACAGCAATCCTGTAAATCCAGGTTGATAGTTTTGAATCACCTCTGAATGATTTTATAGACTGGTATATTTCCACAAATACATCCTGAGATACATCCTCAGCATCTTCTCTGTCAAGAAGGAATCTGTAACATGTGTTAAGAACAATATTTGAATATTGAGACACAAGAATTTCAAAAGCAGATTTATCACCCGACTTTAATTTTCTCAATATTTCATTATCTTCCATTTGTGAAAATTGATGCTCTTATGATTTTTGAATAATTTCTTTAAGAATATGCAAGCAATATAATATTAATTTACGAATTGTTCTAATCTCAAATTTCGATAGCATTAGTTTCTATTGAGATGTTTAATTCAAATATATAAATTAATCATGATAAAGTTTTTGCTCCTCGCCACAATAACCGGCAACAAATTAATCGTATAATATTATTTTCTTTTCAGGTCGGTCTTTTCAGAAGCAATATTTATTGCCAGAGTCAGGTATGC